>FWPU01006664.1_pt1 | contig 15327 bp, 17 predicted proteins | sample 2228361 | NCBI WGS metagenome assembly FWPU01 (sample SAMEA103939777, study PRJEB20133) | metagenome
TTATCTCTCGGAATAAGGTTTTGACATCCGTTCACTAATGTGGTATAATTTTAATTAGAGAATGACCAAGTTAAATAGCCAGGTAGAAAACTTGTTTTCGCAAGAAATCCAGAATCTATAAAAACCTATGAGATTATTCATTGTTTCCAACAGATTACCTTTCACAATAGAAGAAAAAGAAGGAAAAATAGAATTCAAAGAAAGTGCTGGTGGCCTAGTCACAGGCTTAAGTGGATATCTTGATTCACTGAAGAGTTCATCATTTACAACAATGAAATATATATGGGTTGGCTGGCCAGGTGGAAAAGTTAAAGAAAAACATTATGATGAAATAAGAAAAAAAGCATTTCAAGAATTCAATTCATACCCTGTATTTATTTCAGAAAAAGAAATGGATAATTTCTATCACGGATTTTGCAATAAAACAATATGGCCACTATTCCATTGTTTCTCTGTATATACTTTTTATGATGAAAGTTTCTGGGATTATTACAAAAAAGTAAATGAACATTTCTGTGAAACAATCATTAAAATCTTGAAGCCGGATGATATATTGTGGATTCATGACTATCATCTTATGTTACTTCCAAAACTTATAAGAGAAAGAATGCCTGAAATTTTAATAGGTTTCTTTCTTCATATTCCATTTCCTCCGTTTGAAATATATCGTCTTTTACCAAAAAATTGGCGTGTGGAAATTCTAAAAGGCATATTAGGTTCTGACCTTGTTGGATTTCATACAAATGACTATACCCAAGATTTTTTAAGAAGTGTTCTGCGTTTATTAGGTTTTGAACACAACATAGGAAATATAACCCTGCCCGACAGAATAGTTAAAGTAGACACTTTTCCTATGGGAATTCACTATAAAAAATTTTCTGATGCTGCAAGCAATGCTAAAATTCAAAAAGAAAAAGAAAGTATAAAAAAGATGTTTAAAGATACAAAAATTATACTTTCAGTTGACCGTCTTGATTATACAAAAGGTATAATTAATCGGCTTCAGGGATTTGAACTATTTCTTGAAAAAAATCCCGACTGGCATAACAAAGTAACACTTTTATTGATTGTTGTCCCTTCCCGTGTAGGAGTAGAAAGTTATCAAAAAATGAAAAACAAAATTGATGAACTGGTAGGAAAAATCAACGGGAAATTTGGAAATATCCAGTGGACACCAATTCAATATCAATACAGGCATATACCTTTTGAAAATCTTGTAGCGTTATACACTGCAAGCGACATAGCATTAATAACACCTTTAAGAGATGGTATGAACCTTGTTGCTAAAGAATATATATCAACAAGAACAGACAAAACAGGTGTCTTAATATTAAGTGAAATGGCGGGTTCTTCAAAAGAACTTGGAGAAGCAATTATTATAAATCCAAATCATAAAGAAGAAATAGCACAAGCATTAAAAGAAGCACTGGAAATGCCAGTTGAAGAACAAAAAACAAGAAATGAAATCATGCAGAAAAGATTAAGCAATTACGATGTAATTCACTGGGCAAATGACTTCATAAATGAATTGTTAAAACTAAATGAACAAAAAAGAACTTTTGATACAAAGCTGCTGCCCTCTTCTGAAAGAAACAAAATTATTAAAGAATTCAAAAATGCAAATTCAAAACTAATTTTACTGGATTATGATGGAACACTGGTTCCTTTTGATATCCACCCAGAAAAAGTAAAACCTGACGAAGAGCTAATAACACTTATAAAAAAATTATCAGAACAAAATGCCAATCTTGTTTTAATAAGTGGAAGAGACAAAAACACATTACAAAACTGGTTTGGCATGTTAGATATTTCATTAGTTGCTGAACACGGTATCTGGATTAAAGAAAAAAATACAGATTGGCAACTGATAAAACCAATGAATGCTGACTGGAAACAAAAACTATTACCATTTCTTAAATTATACACCGACAGATTACCGGGTTCATTTATTGAGGAAAAAGAGTTCTCTTTAGTATGGCATTATAGAAAGTCAGACCCGGAACTCTCTTCTATAAGAGCAAAAGAACTCACAGATGATTTAATATCTTTAACTGCAAATACAGATGTTCAAATATTGCAGGGAAATAAAGTTATTGAAATAAGAAACTCAGGAGTAAATAAAGGCACTGCAACAACATTTTTTATTTCAAAAAATAAATATGATTTTATTTTAGCAGTTGGTGATGACTGGACTGATGAAGATATATTTAAGGTTCTGCCACAAGAGGCAAATTCTATAAAAGTTGGAATTACACCATCACTGGCAAAATTTAATCTTAAAGATTATAAAGAAGTAAGAAAACTAATTGAAGAACTAACTAAATGAATAATTTCCCATTTTATTTTAAAACAGAAGCACATCTTGTTAACTTACTTGGGATTAAAGCAAAAAATCCAAAAGAATTATTAGAAGGGATTAAAATAGTGCCACCTTCTTCTATATATTATCATACTCACAGGTTTATACAGCAACATCACTATTTATCTCCTGAACCACCAAATGATTTTGCATATTGGTTGACAAATATTTTGAATCTTTCAGAATTAGGAGAAGCAATTGCAAGCGTAGATATAATAAGATTCAAAAAAATGGAAGAATTAAGAAAAGAATTTATTAAAATTCTTGAGGACTATATTTCAAAAGGAAAGCACATTTCAGAAAGTCCAGAAGGGGAAGAATTCTATTTTAAGAGTTGTACTACATTTGTTTTATCAACTCCTTATGTTGCTAACAATCTTGAAGAATTTATAAAAATATTAGACAAAATCAGTATAAACTCACTTTATTTCCATATATTTGAAGCGCAAAGAAGACTTAACAAAAATGAAAATGACTTTTCAGAATGGCTAAGAACAATTGGAAAAAAAGAACTTGCAGAAAAACTTTCAAGTTTAGACCCATACACAATTACTCTTGAAGGTTTAAGAAAAAAAATAAAACAGATATTAACAAAAAATGGCTAATATTAAAGATTATATCAGTATAGTAGGTCAGGATATAATTGAAGAACTTTTTATCCTGGGAGAAAAACTTAAAGGAAAATCAATACAAAATATTAATTCAACTGCTGTCGGTGGCGGGGTTGCAGAAATTCTTACAAGAATGGTCCCTCTATTAAAGCAACTTGGTGTTGATGCAAGATGGGAAGTAATAAAAGGCAATGAAAAATTTTTTAACATAACAAAAAATATTCACAATGCATTACATGGAGTAGATGTTCATATTTCACAGGATGACCTTGATTACTTTTTAGAAGTAAATCGTGAAAATGCCAATGAATTATCTTTATATGGAGATGTAATTTTTATTCATGACCCACAACCAATTGCACTAATTGAAAAAAAGAAAGAAACCGGCAAAAAATGGATTTGGAGATGTCACATTGATTTCACACAACCAAAAAAAGACATAGAAAATTTTTTAAGAAATTTTATAGAACAATATGACTGTGCTGTATTTTCTGCGCCTGTGTTTGCAAGAAAACTGAATATTCCACAGGTGTTAATTTCACCTTCTATAGACCCGTTAAGTGACAAGAATAAAGAACTACCACAGGAAATTATTGACAATATTCTTGAAAGGTTCAGTATTGACAAAAATCGTCCAATAATTACACAAATCTCAAGATTTGACTATCTAAAAGACCCTGTTGGGGTAATAAAAGTGTATAAAAAAGTAAAAAAACATTTTGATTGCCAACTTGTTCTTGCAGGTGGAGGTGCGACTGATGACCCTGAAGGGCTAAAGGTTCTTGAAGAAGTAAAAACAGAGGCAGAAAAAGACCCTGATATACATGTAATTTTTCTTCCACCCGCAAGTGATACAGAAATAAATGCTCTGCAAAGGGCATCTTCTGTTATATTGCAAAAGTCATTAAAAGAGGGCTTTGGTCTAACTGTTGCAGAAGCACTCTGGAAAGCAAAACCAGTAATTGCTTCCGCTGTAGGAGGGATTCCTCTACAAATTGCACATAAATACTCTGGAATACTTACATATTCAATTGATGGAACTGTTTATTACTTAAAACAATTACTCAATGAACCCGAATATGCAAAAAAACTCGGGATGAATGGAAAAGAACACATAAAAAACAACTTTCTTATAACCAGGCACCTGAAAGATTATTTATTGTTATTTTTATCATTATTCCATCAAGGGGATATCGTATATCTATAATCAATGTTAGGAACTGTCTGGGAAAAATTTTTAAAGACAGTTAAGGAAAATGATTTAATCTTACCAAATGATAGAGTCCTGTGTGCTGTCTCTGCAGGGCCTGATTCTATTTCTTTAACTCATCTTTTGCTAAAACTAAGAAAAATATTAAATTTTGAACTTGGCCTTATTTATATAAATCACAAACTAAGGCCACAAAAACAAATAAAAAAAGAAATAGAACTTGTAAAAAAGACAGCAGAAAAATTTAATTTACCTTACTTTATTGAAGAAATAGAAATCAAAAAAACAGGCCTTGGGCTTGAAGCATCTGCAAGGAAATTAAGATATAGAAAATTCCAGGAAATTGCCAAAAAACATAACTTTAACAAAATAGCAACAGGACATACATTAAATGACCAGGCAGAAAACGTTCTTCTAAACCTAATTCGGTCAAGAAATTTAGATGGTATAACAGGAATACCATTGGTTCGTGCTTCTGAAAACAAGAAAATAAAAATTATAAGACCACTCTTAGAAATTAAAAAAGATGAACTTATAAAATATCTGAAAGAAAACAAAATAAAATATTGTTTTGATACTTCAAACCTCAATACTTCTATATCAAGGAATCTAGTGAGAAGAAAAATCCTGCCACTTATGGAAAAGATTAACCCTTCAGTTCAGGAACATCTATCAGAATTTGCTAAGTTTTCATATTTCAAACAGCAATATGTTGAAAAACATATAAAAAATGCAGTTAAAAAATTGATACACACTAACCAGAAAAAAAATGAAAATTGGCTTGATTTATTAAAACTTTTAAGATATAATATTTATTTACAACGAAAAATATTAATAATCTGTCTTAAGTTCCTTGGTGAAGAAAATATAGAAGGAAAAACAATTGACCAAATTATAAATTTCATAAACTCAAATAAAAAAGAAATAATCATAAGAAAAATCAGAGTAAAAAAATGGCAGAACAAATTGTCCCTGAAGAAAGAATAGAAAAAATTCTTATATCTGAAGAACAAATTAAAAAAAGGGTCAAGGAACTTGCTGAAGAGATTTCAAGAGACTACAAAAACAAAGAACCTCTTCTGGTCTCTATTCTTAAAGGAAGTTTTGTGTTTCTATCTGATTTATTAAGAAATCTTAAAATAAAATGCGCTGTTGATTTTGTTGCTATTTCATCTTACAATGGTGACACTGAATCAAGTGGTGTTGTCAGACAACTCCTTGATTTAAGAGAAAATCCTGTTGGAAAAGACATTTTGATTATTGAAGATATTGTTGATACTGGTTTCACATTAAACTATCTTAAAAAAAATCTTCTAACAAGAAATCCAAAATCACTAAAAATATGTGTTTTACTTGATAAAAAAGAAAAAAGAAAAGAAGATATAAAAATTGACTATACTGGTTTTGTAATTCCTGATGAATTTGTAGTAGGATATGGACTTGATTATAAAGAAAAATATAGAAATTTGCCTTACATTGGAGTGTTAAAACTATGAAAGAGAAAAATTACAAAGGAATAATTATTTGGGTATTTATATTTTTAACAATAATTCTTATCATGCGTGCAATTCACAATATACAACTTGAAGAAGAAATACCTTATTCAAAATTCAAACAACTATTAAGGAATAACAACATAAAAGAAGTAAAAATAGGACAGGAACTGATAAGAGGAAATTATATAGGTACTGATGGAAAGATAACATATTTTAAGACAATAACTGTCAATGATCCAAAACTAATTGAAGAACTTGAAAAACACAATGTAAAATATGCAGGTGAAATAGAAAAAAACTGGATTACTTCTATAATTGCAAATGTTGGCTGGATTTTTCTTTTCTTCCTTGTCTGGTATCTAATGATAAGACAACTTCAAGGTGGCGGAAAACAAGCAATCGCTTTTGGTAAAAGTAAGGCAAAAATGCATACAGGTAAAAAAACAAAAGTCACCTTTAATGATGTCGCTGGATGCGACGAAGTAAAAGAAGAACTTAAAGAAATAATTGAATTCCTAAAAGACCCAGCAAAATTTCAAAAACTTGGTGGCAAAATTCCAAAAGGAGTTATTTTGTATGGTGCTCCTGGCACAGGAAAAACACTTTTAGCAAAAGCAGTAGCAGGAGAAGCGGGTGTCCCTTTCTTTTCTTCCAGTGGTTCTGAATTTGTTGAAATGTTTGTGGGTGTTGGCGCATCAAGAGTCAGAGACCTCTTTGAACAAGGAAGAAAAAATGCACCATGTCTTCTTTTTATAGATGAACTTGATGCAGTAGGAAGACACAGATTTGCAGGTATTGGTGGTGGCCATGATGAAAGAGAACAGACATTAAATCAACTTCTTGTTGAAATGGATGGTTTTGATACAAAAGAAGGTGTTATTTTAATTGCAGCAACTAACAGACCCGATGTCCTTGACCCTGCTCTTTTAAGACCAGGAAGATTTGACAGGCACATAGTGGTCCCTATACCTGACTTAAAAGGTAGAGAAGAAATACTTAAGGTTCATGCAAGAAACATTAAGCTTTCTGAAAATGTTGATTTAAAAGTTATTGCAAGAAGAACTCCTGGTTTTGTAGGCGCTGACCTTGCAAACTTAATAAATGAATCAGCACTACTTGCTGCAAGAAAAAATAAAAAGGCAGTTGATATGGAAGAACTTGAAGAAGCAATTGAGCGTGTAATAGCAGGTCCAGAAAGAAAATCAAGAATGATTTCTGAAAAAGAGAAAAAAATTATTGCTTATCATGAAGCAGGCCATGCTATGGTAGCAAAATTACTACCAGGTGCAGACCCTGTCCATAAAGTTTCAATAATACCCCGTGGCCCTGCGCTTGGATATACTTTACAACTTCCTACTGAAGACAAATATATAACTTCAAAAAGTGAAATACTTACAAAATTAACTGTTCTTTTAAGTGGCAGAGCAACTGAGCAAATAATATTTAACGAAATTACAACAGGTGCACAGAATGACCTTGTAAAAGCAACTGAAATTGCACAAAAAATGGTCTGTGAATATGGAATGAGTGATGTCCTTGGACCTTTAACTTTAAGGAAAAAAGAAGAAGAAACATTCCTTGGAAGAGATATTATTCAGAGAGAAAGAATGTATTCAGAAAAAACTGCAGAACTTATTGATAGTGAGGTAAGAAAAATAGTAGAAGAATGTGAAGCACGCGCAAAAACTCTGATTAAAGAAAACCGTCAAAAACTTGAATTATTAGTTGAAAAACTATTAGAGAAAGAAATTTTGGATGGAGAAGAAGTCAACAATATCTTCGCTGGATAAACAGAGAATACAAAAAGCAGTAAGAGAAATTTTAATTGCTATTGGAGAAGACCCTAATAGAGAAGGGTTAAAAGCTACACCAAGAAGAGTAAGTGAATTTTATGAAGAAGTTTTACAGGGAAATTTTCAGAAACCTCAAGATGTTTTAACTATATATTATGAAGAAGAAAAACATGACGAAATTGTTCTTTTGAAAAACATTCCCTTTTATTCAATTTGCGAACATCATCTTGTGCCATTTTTTGGAAAAGTTCATATTGCATATATTCCTCATAAAAAACGACTTCTTGGAATTTCAAAACTGGCACGACTTGTTGACCTTTATTCAAAGAGATTACAATTACAAGAACGCATTACAAAACATCTTGCCGATACAATAATGAAATTTGCAAAACCACTTGGAGTTCTTGTTGTCATAGAAGCAGAACATCTGTGTATTTCAATGAGGGGGATTAAAAAACCGGGAACAACTATTGTTACATCAGCAGTTAGAGGGGTCTTTCTAAAAGATGCCAAAACTCGCTCTGAAGCGATTGCGCTTATAAATAAAAATGGCTAAGTAGTCAAGTATTCTATATGAAAACAAAAATTATGGGAATTTTAAATGTAACACCTGACTCTTTTTATAACGGCGGAAAATATAATACAACTGAACTTGCAATTAAACATGCAGAAAAAATGATTGAAGAAGGTGCAGATATTATAGACATCGGTGGAGAATCTACAAGACCTGGCGCAGACCCTGTATCAATAGAAGAAGAAAAAAAAAGAGTTCTACCAGTAATTTCAGAACTAAAAAGAAGAAATAAAGATATAATAATTTCAGTTGATACTTACAAGTCAGAAATTGCAGAAAAAGCAATAGGCCTTGGAGCGTCAATTGTAAATGATATTTCAGGGTTTCAATTTGATAAAAATATGGCAAAAGTTGTTTCAAAAAAAAATGTATCTTTAATAATTATGCATATAAAAGGGACACCAAAAAACATGCAGGAAAATCCTATATATACTAATGTTGTTGAAGAAATAAAAAATTTCTTTAAAGAAAAAATAAAATATGCATTAGATAATGGCATAAAAAAAGAAAAAATTTTACTTGACCCTGGTATAGGGTTTGGAAAAACTACAGAGCATAACATACAGATATTAAAAAATATAAAATCATTTAAAGAACTTGGTTTCCCATTAGTAATTGGAACATCAAGGAAATCATTTATTGGTAGAATTCTTGGCAATGAAGAAAATCCCCTTGGACCTGAAGAACGACTTGAAGGAAGTATAGCAACCTATGTCTGGTCAACAATTCAAGGAGTTGATATCTTAAGAGTTCATGATGTCAAACAGACAAAAAGAGCATTAAAAGTTATAGAAAGAATCTTAAACTGAAATGAATTTCACAAACCTGTGGAACAATTACTTAATACATATAATTGACATTCTAATTGTTGCATGGATATTTTATAGAATTATTCTCTTGATTAAAGGAACTCGGGCAGTTCAAATTCTTATAGGAATAGTTATTCTTGCAATACTAACATTTCTTACAAAACAGTTTCTCCACTTAAAGACTCTTGCATGGCTTCTTGAAAAATTCTGGCTTGCTGCAGCAGTAACAATTGCTATTATATTTCAACCAGAATTAAGGCAAGCTCTTGCACAATTAGGAGGAGAACCTTTCAAAAGAATTACACTCGGAAGTGAACTAAAATTTATGAAAGAACTTTTACCTTCAATCAAAGAAATGAAAGAAAAAAAAATTGGTGCATTAATTGTTCTTCAACATGATATAGGGTTAAGGAATTTTATAGAAACTGGCACAATACTAAACGCTCAGCTTTCAAAAGAATTACTACTTACAATTTTTTCTCATGGAACTGTTCTTCATGATGGGGCAGTTATACTAAACGGGACAAGAGTTATTTCTGCGGGTTGCATTCTACCTGTAAGTGAAAATCCATCTATCTCTAAGATACTTGGCACCCGACACAGAGCAGGTTTAGGAATTACAGAAGTATCAGATGCCGTTTCCATAATCGTATCTGAAGAAACAGGTCAAATTTCTATAGCGTATGAAGGGAAACTTGAACAAAACCTTACAATTGAAGAACTTGAAAAAAGAATTACAGAGATATATAGAACAAGAATCCAAAAATCATTATTAAGGAAAAACAATGAAACTAATAGATAGATTAAAGAATAATTTGGAACTAAAACTTATTGCTTTAATCCTGGCGATAGTTCTCTGGTTGTATATAAAATAAACCAAAAGAAAGTTGCCCCAAGCGAAGCGAAGGAGGTGCGACAAAGTGGCTAAATTAGGCGTAAACATAGACCATATTGCAACACTTCGTCAGGCAAGAAAAATTGGTATTCCTGACTTAATTGAAGCAGCAAAAATCTGCGAAAAATCAGGTGCTGATGGAATAACTATACATCTTAGAGAAGATAGAAGGCACATCCAGGATGAAGATGTATACAATTTAAAAAAAATTATAAAAACAAAACTTAATCTTGAAATGTCAATATCTAAGGATATTGTTGAAATTGCTCTGGATGTGAAACCTGACGAAGTATGTATAGTTCCTGAAAAAAGACAAGAACTTACAACCGAAGGTGGTCTTAATCTCTTTCCTATTAAGGGAAAAATAGAAAGTGTTATTTCAAAATTAAAATCAAAAGGAATAATTGTAAGCTTGTTTATTGACCCTGATATTGAGCAAATAAAAATTGCAAAAGAAATAGATGCTGATTGTGTTGAAATTCATACAGGAAAATATGCAAACACTAAAAATAAAAATCAAAGAAAAAAAGAACTTGAAAAAATTATTCGTGCTGGGAAATTTGCTATTGATAATGGACTAATACTAAATGCAGGACATGGGCTTGACTATGACAATGTAGTCCCTATAGCAAAAATCAAAGGTATGAATACTTTAAATATCGGATTTTCTATAGTTTCAAGAGCGGTTTTTGTTGGACTTTCAAACGCAGTAATAGAAATGAAAAATCTTATTAGATAGGAGAGACAAAAATGGCTGAACAAAGAAATTGGTATCTCATTGATTTAAAAGACAAAGTTCTTGGAAGAGCATCTACAAAGATTGCAACTATTCTTATGGGAAAACATAAACCTGAATACTGCAGAAACCTGGATATGGGAGATTTTGTTGTTGCGATAAATGCAAACAAAATAAAAGTCACAGGTAAAAAGAAAGACCAAAAAATATATTTTAGCCATTCTGGTTATCCCGGTGGTGACAAATATATCACTTATAAAAAACTTTTTGAAAAAAATCCGCAAAAAATTATCTGGTATGCAGTTAGAGGAATGCTTTCAAAAAATAAATTAAGAGATATAATGTTAAAAAGATTAAAAATTTATCCTGATGAAACACATCCATTTGGAAATAAAAATTTAATTAAACTGGAGGACTAAAATGACAGAAAGCACATCTGAAATCTGGGCAACAGGAAGAAGAAAAACATCGACAGCACGGGTAAAATTGGTTACTAAAGGAGAAGGCAAAATAATAATAAACTCAAAAACACTTGATGAGTATTTCGGCGGACATGAGAGACTTAAAATCGAAGTAGTTCAACCAATAAAACTTATCTCTGAAGCAGAAAAATACAATTATTTTATAAATGTTTCTGGTGGGGGAATAAAAGGACAGGCAGAAGCAATAAGACATGGAATAGCAAGAGCACTAAGTACTTTAAATGACAGTTTCAGACCAAGATTAAAAGAAGCAGGATTTTTGCGCAGAGACCCAAGAATGGTTGAAAGAAAGAAAGCGGGACAACCAAAAGCAAGAAAAAAATTCCAGTGGACTAAAAGATGACACGAAGTCTCATTGCGAAGAACCACAAAGACACAAGGAAACAATCTCCTTCTTGTTGGATTCCTTGTTTTGTTGGGAATATTTCGCAATCCATGGGATTTTGTAGTGTCTTTGAATATAATTTTTATGAACATTGGTATTGATATTGTTGAGGTGGAAAGAATAGCAAAGTTAATAAAAAACAAAAGATTCTTAAATAGAATCTTTTCTGAAAATGAAATAAAATATTGTTGCAATAAAAAAAATCCAGTACAACACTATGCTGTTAGATTTGCAGCAAAAGAAGCGGTCTGGAAAGCATTAGGAAATAGAAAACTTACTCATAAAAATATAAGTGTTGTAAATAAAAGTAATGGTAAACCAGAGGTATATATTTTAAGTAAACCACAAAAAAAAATTGCTATTTCACTTTCCCATACTAAACAGTTTGCAATTGCTGTTGCTGTCGTTAGGTAATGAATATCTCTAAATTTCTTGAAAAAAGAAAAAAAAATTCACATAAAGGTAATTACGGCCATGTGCTTATAATTGGAGGTTCAAGAGGCATGTCAGGAGCAATTGTTCTTGCCTCAAATGCCTGTATAAGAAGCGGCGCTGGACTTGTAACAGCAGGTATTCCTTCAAGCCAACAAGAAATTGTTGCAAAAAAAGTTTTTCCTGAAATAATGACTTTACCTTTATCTGAAACAAAAAACAAAACATTGAGTTTCTCTAGTTTCAAAGAAATTTATAGATTTATTTCAGAGAGAAAAGTTTCAACTATTGCTATAGGCCCTGGTTTAAGAGTTAATCCTTCAACAAAAAAGCTTGTGAAAAAAATATTAAAGAAAATAAAAATACCAACAATTATTGATGCTGACGGTTTGAATGCTCTAAAAGGGTCTTTCAAAAATAATATCAATTTAGGCTTCAATGTTTTGATAACACCACATCCTGGAGAAATGAGTAGATTATCAGGTATCAGTATCAAAGAAATACAAAGAAACAGAAAAGAAATTGCAAAACAATTTGCTAGAAAACACTGTGTAATTTGCATATTAAAAGGTTATAAGACAATAGTAACAGACGGAAAAAAAATTTTTATAAATAACACAGGAAATCCTGGGATGGCAACCGCTGGTTCTGGAGATGTCTTAACGGGAATGATTTCTGCTTTTGTAAATCAAACAAAAGGGAAAAACACTAAGGAAAAATTATTTAATGCAGGAGTTGTTTCTGTTTATCTTCATGGTCTGGCAGGAGATATTTCGGCAAAAGAAAAAACAAAAATCTCACTCATAGCATCTGATATAATAGAAAAAATTCCATATGCATTAAAAAAATCATGTATCAACTAAAATGGATGAAAAATTATTTCAAAAAAAACTTGTCCAAATAAGAAGACAAATTCACAAATTTCCTGAACTTGGAAACTGTGAAATAGAAACAACTAAATTGATTGAAAATGTTCTAAAATCAGAAGGAATAAAAACTAAAAGAATTACAAAAACAGGAACAATAGGAGTAATTGAACCAAAAAATAAAAAACCAAAAATGTGTATTGCTTTAAGAGCAGACATAGATGCTTTACCTATTGAAGAAAGGACAAAAAAACCATATAGTTCAAAACATAAAGGAATAATGCATGCCTGTGGACATGATGCTAATACTACAATGGTGCTTGGTTCTGCAATTTTATTAAAAAGAAAATATCCCGATTCTATTGACAATATTGCAGTAAAATTTATTTTCCAACCGAATGAAGAATCTGCAGGTGGAGCCCAACAAATAATAAAAGCAGGTGGACTAAAAAACCCTGAAGTAAACTTTATATTTGGTATCCATGTCAATCCACAATTACCATCAGGAACTATAGGAATAAAATATGGAGAACTAATGGCTTCTGTTGACAAATTTGAAGTTGAAATTTACGGAGGAGGGGGACACGCTGCCTATCCTCATAAGTCTAAAGATACAATTCTAACTGCAACTGAAATAATTTTGTCTTTACAGACACTTGTTTCAAGAGAAATTGACCCTGTTGAGCCAGTTGTTATAAGTGTCTGTACAATCCATGGTGGCACAAAATTCAATGTTTTACCAGAAAAAGTAGTTTTTTCAGGAACTGTAAGAACACTTAATGTAAATCTTCACAGAAAAATCTCAGGGTTAATAGAAGAAATAGTTAAAGAAAAAACAAAAAGAAAAAAATTAAAGTATAACTTTAAGTATGAAATTTTAGGATATACTCTTTGCAATAACAAAAAACTTGTAGATTTATGTGCAAAGTCAGCAGAAAAAATTGTAGGAAAGAGAAAAGTTGTATTTCTTGAGAAACCATCCATGGGTGGGGAAGATTTTTCGGAATATATCAGATATGTTCCAGGCTGTTTTTTGTATATAGGAAGTAAAATCAAAAATAAAGATATTACCTGGCATCATCCTGAATTTGATATAGATGAAAAAATTTTATCAACTGGTTCAAAGGTTCTTGCACAGATTATAGAAGATGTCGCTAATTTAAAAAAATTGGAGCATCCCCTTTTGTAAAAAAAAGGACTGAAGAGGATTTTATATTGAGAGATTAGGAAAATTGAGATTAGGAGATTATGATAAGCGGATAAGATAAACTTTACAACTATAAAGACACGGAAGAAGGGAGGTGAAATATAATATGTTAGCATTAATTATAGGTATAATTATAACTATAATTTCTGCGTATGTCGGAATAACTTTTTGGTTAAAAGATGCTATAGTTGTAGTTAAAGGCTCATTACCTTTAATGTTTTTCTTCGGCGGTATTCTTGCTATAATAGCAGGAATAACCTCTATTAAGGACGAAATTGAAGCAAAAAAACTTGAAGAAGAACAAAAAAAGGAAGAGCCAACCTCTGAGAAAAAATAAACTTGAAACTGTCACAACTGGGTGAATACAAATTAATCAAAAGATTTATTAAGCGGTTTTTGCCAACCCAAAGGAATTCATTTGTACCAATTGGTGACGATGCGTTTGTTTCAAAACCACCAAAAGGCTGTATTGTAATTACTGCGGATTCCTTTATTGAAGATGTACATTTCTCTTTAGATTGGGCAAAAATATTAAAGAGTAGAAAAGAATTCTTTAGTGCTATTGGATATAAGTCTCTTGCAGTAAATATAAGTGATTTATCTGCAATGGGTTGGGCAAAACCGCTTTATTGTATTATATCTTTAGGATTACCTTCCTATATATCTGTTGAGGATATAGATAATTTCTATACAGGATTAAAGAAATTAGCAGACAAATATAATATATCAATATGTGGTGGCGATACTAATTTCGCTAAATCCTTTATAATAAATATAACACTTGTAGGAAGTATAAAAAAAGAAAAAATAATAAAAAGGATAGGTGCAAAAAACAACGACAAGATATTCGTCACGGGAAATTTAGGAGATTCTTCTGCAGGATTAGAAATTCTTCAAACATTCAAAAAGAAAAAATATCCAGAAAAAATTGTTAAATACTTAATAAAAAAACATTTATTCCCACCAGTAAGAATAAAAGAGAGCAAAACCATTTCAAATTGTGCTACAAGTATGATTGATTGTTCAGATGGTCTTGTGAATTCCATAAATTTATTATGTGAAGCAAGTAAGGTTGGCGCAGAAGTTCATATTGACAAAATTCCTGTCTCTACCCAATTAAAAAATCTTTCGCTTACTAACTTACTCACCTATTCGCTTACTAACTATCTTCTATATGGTGCAGAAGATTATGAGTTAATTTTTACATCGTCATCTAATAAATTAGAAAAAAAATTCAAATGTATAGGAGAAATAAAAAATAAAAACCGGGGGATAAATTTCTTATATAATGGTAAAAAAATTAAAATCCAAAAAGAAAAACTCATTCATCACTTTTAGTCCCACTGAAACAATCAACTTAGGAGAAAAAATTGCAAGGACATTAAAACCAGGCAATGTTCTTCTCTTAACTGGTGAACTTGGCTCTGGAAAAACAACTTTTATAAAAGGTATTGCAAAAGGGCTGGGCATTA
>FWPU01009470.1_pt1 | contig 15325 bp, 13 predicted proteins | sample 2228361 | NCBI WGS metagenome assembly FWPU01 (sample SAMEA103939777, study PRJEB20133) | metagenome
CGACTTAAAAAGCAAAATTTTTCAAAAAAAAGTGCCTCAAATTTGCATACTAAAACTTTTAACAAAATTCTGATTTTCAAAGCTTTAATAAACAAAGTTGAAAATTTTTGAAAAAAAAAATGATTTTTTTTATTTCACTTTTCAAAAGAATATTTAGATTTGGTAAGTTAATCGTCATTATTTGTTTCACTTAAACCCTTACTACTATGTCAGCAAAATTCAAAAAAGTAAAGGAAATCGTTGCTTCTATTGAAGCAGACGTAGAAAAATTCTACGACAAAGACAACCAAGCCGCTGGTACTCGCGTGCGTAAGGCAATGCAAGATTTGAAAGTGCTTGCCCAAGACATCCGAAAGGAAGTGCAAGACATTAAAAACAAAAAAGCAGCTGCCAAAGCAAAAAGCAGTGGAGCAAAAAAAGCCTCTGGCGGAAAATCTACTGCAAAATCAGGAGGAAAGAAAAAGTAATTTTCTCTCTACATCTTACTACAAAGGGCTTCCCAACGGAAGTCCTTTATTTTTCTGTATGCAAGTAAATTTGCCTTACATCAAAATTAGCGTATCTTTGCAAGCAAATAGTGCTGTATGAAAATATCTTACAATTGGCTCAAAACCTTTCTTGACCTCAGCGAAACACCCGAACACCTTGCCCAAGTGCTTACCCAAGCAGGTTTGGAAGTGGAAAGCGTAGAAAAAGTATATTTATATCAAGGCAAAAAGCTCAATAATGCCCTTGAAGGTCTGGTAATTGGCGAGGTACTTACTTGTGAAAAGCACCCCAACGCCGATAAACTTTCCAAAACCACCGTGAGTGTTGGCTCGGAAATTCTGCCTATTGTTTGTGGAGCAAGCAATGTTGCCCAAGGGCAAAAAGTAGTAGTAGCAACGGTAGGCACTACCCTATACCCTACCACAGGCGAGCCTTTTATGATTAAGAAAGCCAAGATTCGTGGCGAGGAGTCCGTAGGAATGATTTGTGCCGAAGATGAAATTGGTATAGGCGAATCTCACGAAGGAATAATGGTTCTGCAAACAAACTTGCCCAATGGCACACCTGCCGCAGAGTTTTTTAGTATTGAAACCGACTATATTTTTGAAATAGGGCTTACTCCCAATCGGATTGATGCCGCCTCGCATTTGGGCGTAGCCCGAGACTTGAAAGTGCTTTTGCAAAAAGAATTATGTCGCCCCTCCAATGCCCAATTTGTAGAAGGTACAGGCAAAGCTATTCAAGTAATTGTAGAAGACGCCCAAGCCTGCCCTCGCTATGCGGGTATTCTCATTGAGAGTGTAAGCGTGAAGCCCTCCCCTGTTTGGCTGAAAAATAGGCTAAAAGCTATTGGTCTGAACCCTATCAATAATGTCGTAGATATTACCAATTATGTCTTGCATCATTTAGGACAGCCTCTGCACGCTTTTGATGCCGATTGTATTGCAGGTAGCAAAATTATTGTCAAAAAACTTGCCGAAAATACACCTTTTGTAACGCTTGATGGCATAGAACGCAAACTCTCTGCCCAAGACCTGATGATTTGCGATACCGAAAAGCCACTTGCTTTGGCAGGTGTTTTTGGAGGATTACATTCGGGCGTTACAGAAAATACCACCAAAATATTTCTTGAAAGTGCCTATTTCCACCCTGATACCATTCGCAAAACAGCCCAAAGGCACAGCCTAAAAACTGATGCTTCCTTCCGTTTTGAACGAGGCACAGACCCCAATATGCCTGTGTATGCTCTTAAATTTGCTTCTGTACTGATTTCTGAAATAGCAGGAGGCAAAATCGCATCTGAAATTATTGACATCTATCCGCAACCCATTGCTCCTTTTCATTTTGAAGTACGCTACAAAAATCTGGATAGGCTCATTGGCAAATCTTTGGATAAAACCCTCGTTAAAAGCATTTTAAGTGGTTTGGAAATTGAAATATCCAAGGAAACCGAGCAGGGGTTCAGTGTGAGCGTTCCTCCTTATCGTGTAGATGTACGCAGAGAAGCCGATATTGTAGAAGAAATTTTACGCATTTATGGCTTCAATAATCTTGAGTTTAGTGAAAATTTGAGTGCTTCTTTTTTGGCATCTTTCCCCAAAATAGACAAACATAGGTTGCAACAAAAAGTTACAGAAATACTCAATGCCAATGCTTTTAATGAAATTATCACCAACTCTCTCACCAAACCCGAATACGCCCAAGTATTGAAAAATATTGATGAAGCTCAAAATGTGGTTATTCTTAATAAATTGAGCGAGGAGTTGGAAGTTTTGCGTCAGAGTCTGATTTTTTCAGGATTAGAAGCCATTTCCTACAACCTAAATCGCAAGCAAAAAGATATTAAAATTTTTGAATTTGGTAAAATCTATCGCAAAAAAGGCTCGCAAGGCAGTGTAACCGAAAAATACGAGGAGCAAACCCAATTAGCCCTTTGGGCAGTAGGCAATTGGAATGCCGAAGGCTGGCAACATAGCCCTGCCCCCAAAACTACTTTTCACCATTTCTACAACATTCTGGATAAAGTTTTGCAAAGTCTGAAAGTATCAGGTTTTACCAAGCAAAACGCAGATGAGCGTATTTTTGCTTATGGTTTGGCTTTGCAAAAAAATCATAAAATTTTTGCCCAAATCGGAGAATTGCAACCCTACATTCTCAAAACAGCCGATTTGAAAGGCTCTGTATTTTATGCCGAACTGGATTGGGACTGGCTCGTAGCCGAGTTTAACGATGAATTTACTTATCAAGAAATTTCAAAGTTCCCCGAAGTACGCCGCGATTTATCTTTGGTGTTGGATAAATCTGTTTCTTACCAAGAAGTAGAGCAAAAAGCCTTTGCATTAGAGAAAAAATTGCTCAAAGCTGTAAATATTTTTAGTGTGTATGAAGGCGAGCAATTAGGCGAAGGCAAAAAGTCTTATGCCATTAGTTTTATTTTGCAAGACGAAACGCAAACCCTCACCGACTCGCAAATAGATAAAACTATGCAGAAACTTATGGAAGGTTTTAGAAAAGATTTGGGAGCGATTATTAGAGATTAAACGGATTGGCTCAGTTCAAAACATTCGGAAGTGCTTTGTTGTTTTTGAGGGTGTTTAGGCTGAATTTATGAGATGGATTGCTTGTATTTTTGCTTTCTGCATTTTTCATCAGGCTTTTGCTCAAAACGATAGCACCAAAAGTATTTTTCGTTTGGGGGGGCAGCTGCATTATGGAACTATTTTTGCACACTCCCCCGAAGTAGAAAATACAGCAGGCTCATACCCTTGGGGAGTGCAATTAGAAGCAAATTGGCAAAAAATTTCTGAAAAAGTTTGGCAAAATTGTCTTTGCTATCCGCAATCGGGGCTGGTTTTGAGCTACTACAATTACGACAATGCAGTTTTGGGACAAAGCTTGCAAATAGGTTATTTTTTAGAACCTACCTTCAATCTTTCCAAACGCTTACAATTTACTTTGCGAGGAGTAGCGGGATTTTCGTACCTAAGCAATCCTTTTGATTCGCTCAAAAACCCCAATAACCGCTCTTACAGCTTGCCCGTGAGTGCTTATTTGAACGTAGCAGGGGGCTTACAACTGCACATAAATAAATTTTGGCAGTTTCAATGGCAAATCAATTATCAGCATATATCCAATGGTGGTATCAAAGACCCCAACAAGGGTATCAACTGGATTACTACTTCTGTGGGCTTACTTTATACTTTACACCCCTTTGAAATCCCCCAACGCCCCAAAACACCTTTTCAGCCAAGCCAAGAATGGGAAAAAGAGGCTTTCTTGTTTCTTTCTAACAAAGGAGCAGGTGTAGGGCAAAAAGAGCGTTTTATGATGATAGGTGCAGGCGGGCAGATACACAAACAAATAGGACGTTTGAGCATTGTAGGCGGCGGAACAGAAGTGTATTGGGACGGCTCTCTGCAAGAACGTATCAGGCAAGCCGATTTAAGCCAAAATGCTTGGCGTTGGGGAGTATTTGCAGGTCATCAGTTTGCTTTGGGCAAATTTCGTTTTACCCAACATTTGGGCTTGTATCTTTACAACGATACCGATTTTTTTCATTGGTGGTATCATCGTTGGGGCATTACATACGAGGCTTGGCAGAAATGGAAAGTGGGCTTTTCTATGAAAGCCCACCGCCATATTGCCAATTTTTTAGATGTACGTCTGCTTAAAGGCTTCTAATCATTTTAAGCTGATTTTTAAGACTTTTGATTTGAGCCTCTGTTTTGCGAATTTTCTCTTCAAAACTACCCCGAATAGCATTTTCTTTGCCCGAAACCTCAAAAAATCCTAAATTGTTGTTGAGCGTTGAAATTTCATCTTCCAATTGTGAAATTTTCTTACGAATGGCTTGCTCTTTTTTGGCGAGGTCTTTGGCAGAGTTTTTGCCATTAAGGTTTGCCCATTTAATTTCCACAATCAAATCAACGTAATCTCTTTTTTCGCCATCTTCTACCTTTTTAGCAAGCGATTTGAGAGCATTGTAGAATTTGTCTTTAATTTTGGTAATTTGCTTGCGTGGCACAAAACCAATAGATTTCCACTCCTCAATGGCTTGGTCAATAAGGCTTTCTATATCAAAATTTGCCAAGTCTTCGGCAGAATAATTTTTCAGACGCTCACACAAAGCATTTTTCTTGTCGTAATTTTCTTTTTCCTCCTTATCTTTTTCTGCAAAAAAGCCGCGACGTTTATCAAAAAATTCGTCTAAAACTTTTCTGAATCGTTCTGCAATAGCTTCTTTCTGGTTTTCGGGTACTGCCCCAATTTCTTTCCATTGCTCTTGCAGTTTTTTGAGTTCTTCGGCAATTTCTTCCAAATTTTCTTCGGTAGCATTGCTAGCCAAACTTTCTGCTTTTTCGCAAAGGGCTATTTTCTGCTCCAAATTTTTCTGACGATTTTCGTCTAAACTCTTGAAAAATTCAGATTTTCTGCGGAAAAAGACCTTGAAGCTATGCCAAAATTCTTTGGTAATTTCTTTGGATTTTTCCAAAGGCACTTGCCCAATAGCTTCCCATTCTTTTTGCAGTTCCATAAGCTGTTGGGTAGCATCTTGCCATTGTTTGATTTTTTCGCCTACAAAGCTGGCAAATGCTTGGGCTTTTTGCAAAAGAGCTTCTTTTTTCGCAAGATTTTCTTGAAGTTCTTTTTTGCGTTCTTCTATGAGTTCTTTTTTACGGCTATAAATTACATCAGAGGCTTTTTTGAAACGCTCCCACAGGGCAGTTTGGTCTTCTTTGCTTCCTACGGGTCCGATATGTTTGTATTCTTCGTGCAATTCGGTAAGTTGCTTGATAGCCTCTTTGATAGAAGGCAATTCGGCTAATTTTTCTGCTTTTTCACAGATAGCGAGTTTAGCCTCGTAATTTCGTTTGCGGTCAAGTTCTTTGAGTTCATTGTAAATGCCTACACGGCTGTAATACATATCAATCAGGGCGTTGTAGCTTGCCCACAAGTTTCCTGATTGCCCTTTGGGTACAGCTCCTATTTTTCGCCATTCTTGTTGCAAATTCTTGACCATTTCGTTGGTCTGACGGCTTTCTTGTTCAAGTTGTATAAGCTCACGCAGTTTTTCAATAATTTCTTTCTTGCGTTCCAAATTTTTTTGGAGCGTTTCTTCTATTTTTTTCTGTATTTCTTTGCGTTTTTTAGCAACCTGATTGAAAATCTGATAAAATTTCGCTTCCGTAAGGCTTGGCTTATACACAAAACTATCTTCTTCGCCTCCTTCGGCAATGTATTTGTGTAGGGCTTCTTCTTTCTGATGAGCTACCCAAGCATCAAAAACAGGCTTTGTTTGCCTAAATAGCTGATACGCCTCTTCTACCTCTTGCTCGGGAAGTTCTTTTTTATGATACTTTTCAACCAAATGCAGAAGCTGTTCGGCTGAATAATGAGAAAAATCTTCTGTATGATTTTCCTCTGTTTCTGAAACAAGGCTTTCAGATGCCGTTTCTACCAAGTCTGCTTGGTTACCGAGTACTTTATCTTCTTCCATCATAAACAATACCGCTCTTTTACGTTTGCGAAATATTTTGAGGTGCAAAAATAGCATTTTTTTCAAAAGAAAACTATTTTTTAGGCTACTTTTTAGAAGGTCTTTGTTTTTTGTAAAAAAACTTTCTGCAAGCCGAGCATTTACCAAATTTTATTTGTAAATTCGCACAAAAACTGAAATCTTATGACAAAGATTGTAGGCAAAAAAGTTTTAGTTACGGGTGGAGCAAATGGCATTGGCAAACTTTTAGGAGAAAAATGTTTGCGTGAAGGAGCTTCCGATTTGATAATTTGGGACATCAATGCCGAAAATTTAGAGAAAACCACCCAAGAATTGAGCGATAAAGGTTATTCGGTGCATCCTTATGTGGTAGATGTTTCCGATTTAGACGATATTACGCGTGCCGCAACGCTTACCCTTTCAGAAGTAGGTAGGGTGGATATACTATTCAACAATGCGGGGATTGTGGTCGGAAAAAATTTTCACGAACATTCACACAAAGAAATTGAAAAAACCATCCGTATCAATGTTTTAGGGGTTATGCACGTAGCCAGATGTTTTGTAGGCGAAATGGTAAAGCAAAAAAGCGGGCATATCGTCAATATTGCTTCGGCGGCGGGGCTTCTTGCTAACCCGAAAATGAGTGTGTACGTAGGTAGTAAATGGGCTGTTTTAGGCTGGTCGGAGTCTTTGCGTTTGGAATTGGAGGAAATGGAAGGCGATTTGCACGTAACTACGGTTTGCCCCAGCTACATCAAGACAGGAATGTTTGAAGGCGTAGAAGCCCCTATATTAGCTCCACTGCTTGAACCCGAAGAAATCACAGACCAAATCATCAAGGCTGTAAAATACAACGAAATAGAAGTGAAAGCCCCTTGGTCGGTTCATCTGATACCCATTCTGCGAGGCATTATGCCTACACGTCTTTTTGATTTGCTCGTTGGCAAAGGCTTAAACATCTACAATTCAATGGCAAGTTTTGTTGGCAGACCAGCCAAAGAAGCTGTACCCGAAAAAGAAAAACTACAAAAGTAAAAAAGAGTGAGCAAATTTTGCTCACTCTTTATTTCCAATATACCCCTATTCCGAAAAGCACAACGAAAAGCAGCGTAGTGAGTGCCATTTGTTTAAGATAACTATCCAGCTCTAAACCTTGCAAATTCCGAACAGCCCAAGCATTTTTCCATAAAAGCGGTAATATAAGCAAAAACAAATATGCCTGCCATTGGGCAGAAATAAGCAAATTGTACCAAACTGCAAGCAATGTGGCAGAAATAAGCAAAAAATAATGATACCATACAGCCTTTGCTTTCCCCAAACGCACAGGAATAGAGTTTTTCCCTGCTTGGCTATCGCTTTCTATATCACGTATGTTGTTGATATTCAGAACAGCAACCGAAAACAAGCCGCAAGAAGTTGCAGGCAATACAATCAGTTTGTTCCACTCTTGGGTGTGTAAATAAAATGCTCCTATCACTCCTACCCAGCCAAAAAAAATTAGCACCGCCAAATCGCCCAAACCTACATAACCATAAGGTTTTTTGCCCATTGTATAAGTAATTGCTGCAACAATAGCCAGCAGACCCAGCACCAAAAAACTCAAAAAATGATATATTTGGGTTGTGCTTCTGAAAAAGGCTTCGTACAAGAGCCATATTCCCGAAAAAAGCGAGAAAAGTACAAAAACGAAAATCGCTTTTAGCATAGCTTTATGGCTTATCAAGCCACTTTGTACCATTCTTTGCTCGCCTTTGCGTGCTTGGTCTATGCCACTACGAGCATCGCCATAATCATTGGCAAGGTTGGAAAGTATTTGTAAAAAAATGGTGGTAGCAACCGTAAGCCCAAAAATCTTTGCCTGAAAACTGCCATACTGATACGCCAAAATAGCTCCCATTCCTACGCTACACAAAGCCAGAGGCAAAGTACGCAAGCGAAAAGCCCTAATCCAATATTTTATTTGCATACAGAAAAAGCTAAAATTTGGGCAAAGCTATAAAATTTGGGCTTAAAATTCATCTTTGCCATTTACTTTGATAGCCTCTAAATCCTCATCAATCATTTCCCAATGAGGCAAAATAAACCTTTGCGTTTGGCTATGGTCGGCTAAATCCAGCATACCATAGCCTTTATAGGTGTAAGAGCCTAATCCGCAAGCCAAAACAAAATTCTGAACCTTTGGGTGAGCATACAGCGTAAAAGGGAAGGTGTAACCTCGTATTTCGTAACGAATACCACTTTCTTGCAAGGTGTAAATGCGAGCAAACTTTTTATCGTTGTTCTTGATACGCTCTAAATATTCGGCATCGGGTACCACCTGAAATTTGCTAAATTCCTTCATTTCTTCGGGTGTATACAGATGAGAGGCTTCCATACGCGAAAGCGTAGCCTCGTAGATTAAATCGGAAAACAAACTGACCGAAGGCGAAACAAAGTGTTTGGCGTAAAAACTATTTTTATTCGGATTGGCAAGCACTATCGGCGAAATACACAAAAACTGCGTTTTATTGCCCAAATCGGGTAAAATTTCTTTTTCAACATATTCGGGTTTGAGCAAGAGTTCGCCAATATACAATTGTTCTTGCTGAAAAATTGCTGAAACAAATTGTTTCAGAAAATTTCTGCTCAGGCTGGAAACTACCCAAGTAACTTTCGAGGAATAAAAGTGTAAGCCTTTTTGTGTAGTTTGGGTTTGCCCTTTCAAGCCCGAAAAGCTATAAGTATGCAAATTGTAGGTAGGTGGTAATAGTTTCATTACCAACTCATAAAGTAAGTGTTGATGATGAAAAGGCACACAAGCCCCTTTGTTTTTTAAGCCAAAAACGATTCTGACTCTCATTTCCTTCTTTGTTTTCGTGTTTTTGCAACACAATGTAAAGGGCTTTTGTTTGGATATTTTTTGCTTTTTTGTAAAATTTTGATTTACTTGAAAAAGTTTTCTCAAACCCTTTATTTTATGAAAAAAGCATCATTAAAAATTGCTTTTGGGGCAAAAGAAAACTCTCGCTTTGCTCAAACGCTTATCGTACTGATTTCCTTTGGGTTAGGTACGTTATTTTTTGTAGCGGGGGCTTTGTTGCAAGGTTCTTGGGAAATACCTGCCATTACGCCTTATTTTTTGCTGGGGCTAAGCCTTTTGTTGTTTTTTGGGTATTTCAGAGTAGGCAGTAGTTTTCTGCTCAAAAAAATTTGTATTGCCTTGATGTTCGGGGATGCCTTTTTGCTATTTGGGTATTTCGGCTATGAACAAGCCTTTGAAGCAAGCCGAGAAAATCCTTGGGTTTGGCAAAGTGCCTCCACCAACTTTACCGCTAGAAATAGCACTGCCACACACTGGTCGGAGGAAATACCCAATCATCGTAAAATGGCTCGCAGGCTCATTCGGCAGTATAAACCACTTTTCAAAACTTACACCAATAAGCACTTGAAAGGTGCAAGAAAGTTATGGGCAAAAATACTACTGACTGTTGCGGGTGCCGTAGTATATTTGTTTGTAATGGCATTTGTTGCCGCACTTTCTTGTTCAGCGAGTTGTTCAGGTTTTACAACTGAAGCGGCTCTGATAGGTTGGGGAGGCTTCTTTTTAGCAACCACAGGCTTGGTTTTTCTTTTGATATGGATTTGGAACGATAAACCACGTAAAAATCAATCTAACGAAGCATTAACCTACAAGGAAATACACTGATGTTTCTGCAATTTCAGAACCTTGCAAAATTTACATCTATCAAACATTTTGTTTCTACAAGGCAGGGAGGCATTAGCCCTGCCCCTTTTGATAGCCTCAATTTAGGTTTTGGCACAGACGATTTACCTGAAAATGTTGTTCAAAACCGAAAAATGCTCGCCGAAGCTACGCAAATGCCTTTAGAAAATTGGTGCGTACCACGCCAAACACACAGCGATAATATTTTGTGCATTTCTGTTTTGGAACGTGGAAAAGGAGCTTTTTCGCGAAGCAATGCCTTACCCGATACCGATGGTTTGCTTACCAAACACAAAAATATTGTTTTGGCGGTACAATCAGCCGATTGTGTGTGTTCTTTGTATTACGATACAGAAAAGCAGGTAATCGGGGCGGCACACGCAGGCTGGCGAGGCACACTCAAACTGCTTCCACAAAAAATGGTGCTAACTATGCAAAAAGAATTTGGCTCAAAGCCCGAAAATATTTGGGTAGGCATAGCCCCTTGCATAAGCGTAGAAAAATATGAAGTAGGTGATGAAGTTGTAAGCGAAGTAGAAAAAGTTTTTGGAACAAAAGAAAATTTCTTGTGGTGGAACGTTCAAAATCAAAAATTTCACCTCAATTTGCGATACTCACATTTATTTCAGCTTCAAGAAGCAGGCGTATCCCCTGAACGCATTGAAATAATGCCTCATTGCACATACACAAAAAAAGATTTGTTCTTTTCTGCCCGCCGCGATAAAAACCAAACAGGTAGGTTTGGAGCAGGAATTATGCTTGTTTGAGCTATACCCAAAACAGGTCGGCGGCAATTTGGTCTGCAAAGAATTTACCTTCGTCTGTCAGATACATTCTTGTACTATCCTGTTGTATTAGTTTTTGCTTTTCAAACTTTTGGAGCAAAACTTGATTTATCTGAAAGAAATCAGGATAAAGCCTTTGTATTTTAGGTTTTTCTGCCCCCCACTGGGTTCGCAAACTTGTAAGTAAATATTCGTTTAGTTTATCTTTGGCTGATAGTTGCTCAATGGTAGCGGGTATTTTGCCTGCAAAAATTTCTGCAATATAGCGTTTGTTATCAGCGATATTGTATTGCCTGCTTACACCATTGTAAGAATGAGCCGAAGCCCCAATACCCAAATATTCAGCACCCAGCCAATAATTGGAGTTATGTTTGGAATAAAAGCCTTTTTGGGCAAAGTTTGAAATTTCGTAATGTTCAAATCCTGCACTTTTGAGCGTACCCATAAGCATTTGCATTTGCTCGCGTGCAAAGTTTTCGTCTATGGGTTGCATCTTGCGTTTTTCCAGTTTTTTACCAAAAACGGTGCGAGGCTCAATAGTAAGGCAATACGCCGAAAGGTGAGGAACACCCAAACCAAGTGCTTTCTGTAAGTCTTTTTCCCAAATTTGATGATTTTCGGCAGGAATAGCATATATCAAATCTATGGTTATATTTGAAAAACCAACATCTTGGGCAGTTTTTATGCAAGTTTCAGCTTGCTGAGCATCGTGAGAGCGATGCAAAAAAAGCAAGTGAGGCTGATGAAAACTTTGCACACCAATACTCAACCGATTGATGCCTATTTTTTGCAAAGTTTGTAGTTTTTCTCGGCTCAAATCATCAGGATTAGCTTCCAAAGTAATTTCGGTATGGGGGGTAAGTGTAAAAAAACGTTGAATTTGCTCAAAAATTCTCTCTAAATCTTGCAGATTCAAGAGCGAGGGAGTTCCCCCACCCAAATACACCGATTGCAGGGTTTTGTTTTGCAAATAGTTTTTTTGTAGTTCCATTTCTTTGCAAATAGCTTGTATCATTTCCTCTTTTTGAGCCATTTGCGTAGAAAAATGAAAATCGCAATAATGGCAAGCCTGTTTGCAAAAAGGGATATGTAGATATAGAGCTGACATTGGTATTCACAATATTGAATGGTACTAATCAAGTGTTTCAAAATTTTTCATAGCTTTGTATAATGCTCAAAAATACGAAAATTATGTCCTCAAAAGTTATTTTTCTTTTTCTTTGCCTAATAGTTTTGGCTTGCTCGCCCAAAAATAAAGACAAAAGCCAAACCAACTCACAAGTTGTAGATACAAGCAACAGCTTTCCCGAAGCTCTACCGCAAGCCCTAAAAGATGAGCGATTTTTGAATTTAGTCAAAGATATTAAACCTGCAAAATTTGTAGTGTATGCCGATGAAGTCCAAAGAAATTTTAGAACAAAAATTGCCCCGCAGATAGAAGATGAGAAAGATTTTGTAGGATTTTTACCTACCAAGCTCATACAAGAAATGGGCTTGCCACAGGTTGAGTTTGGCAAGGAAAACTGGGTATGGATACAAAATAAATGAGTACAAAAAAATTTTGTATTGCTTTTAGTAGGTGCTTCGCCCAAGGGTATGCTCAGAGAGCAAGTTGATTTTTATTTACTTACATTTCAGCTCAATGGTAAATTTATTGATTATATCCCTTGGGCTTATTTTGCCGAAATCAGCCCCACTACTGAAAAGAAATCTTTTTCATTCTGGAATGAATATGAAGTAAAAGCCCATTTTGAGGAAGTAAAACACTCTACCGAACAGAAAAGGTATATCAAGACTGTAATAACGTATGAACTCAGCGAGAAAGGCAAATTTGAACAAGTTTCTTTTATCAGAAGGGAAAGTTTGGAAAAAAATGAAGATATAGTCTTGGACGAGGAAAAAAGCATCGCCGAACTATATACCTTATTTCCATTTCAGCCCGAAGGCTTTTCTCTCTCCTCTCCTAATCTAAAAGTGAATGAAGATAAATCCAATGCCTTTTTAGAGCTTGAGCAATCAGATGATATGTCGCCTCCCCGAATAGTTTATTTTACCTACTTTACCGATAATGAAAAAAGAAAAACTTTTGGTTATCAGTATTTTGCACAAGGAACCGTAGGTGCAAGCGAACACGATATTCAGTTTTTCAGAGTTGAGGGTAAGATGTGGAAAAATGTAACCGATGAAATTTGCCCCTTATTGAGTTTCAAAGATTTTTGGGGCAGTTCCGCTGAATTGCCTGAACTCAAAATTCGCAATCACTTTCAGATTAAATATCAGTTGCCACAAAAAGGCACCAACATCATTGCTACTTTGGAAGAAATCCCGCTCATTGATGCAAACATTGAACCTGAACAATTTGAAAAAGTAAAAAAACAAATCACTTACAAAACCATAGAGCTAAACTGGAATATGGATAAAGCAATTTTTGAAATCAGGAAAAAAAGATAATCGGCAACGTAAGACTTTGTTTTTAAGCTCATAGAACTTTCTCACTGCGTAATAGGCACGTTTTTGAGTATATTTTCAATAATTTGCCTTGTAGTAATGCCATCGGCTTCGGCTTCGTAGTTCAGAATAATACGATGATTGAGGACATCAACGGCTACCTCTTTGATATCTTCGGGTAAAACAAAATCTCTTTGGTTCAGATAGGCAAGAGCCTTGGCGGCTCGGTTCATACTGATAGAAGCACGCGGCGATGCCCCAAACTGAATGTATTGAGCTTCCTGATTTAAGCCATATTCGGCAGGCGAGCGAGTAGCAAAAACAAGCTCAATGATGTATTTTTCCAAAGTTTCGGAAATGGTAATCTGATTGATTTCGTCCCGAATTTTGGCAATATCTTCTTTATTGAGTATAGCAATTATTTCAGGCTTGAAATTGATATTTGCCATTTTTCGCATTACGGCAAGTTCTTGCTCTTTGCTCGGATAGCCCACAAAAATTTTCATCATAAACCTATCTACTTGGGCTTCGGGCAGTGGATAGGTTCCTTCTTGCTCTACGGGATTTTGCGTAGCAAGTACCAAAAAGGGATAATCCAGTGGATACGTATTTTCGCCAATGGTTACTTGTCTTTCTTGCATAGCTTCTAAAAGAGCTGATTGTACTTTGGCAGGCGAGCGATTGATTTCATCGGCGAGTATCAAATTGGCAAAAATGGGTCCTTTTTTTACTTCAAACTCTGCTTCCTTAGGGTTAAAAATCATCGTTCCTACCAAATCGGCAGGCAAAAGGTCGGGGGTAAATTGTATGCGTTGGAAAGATAAATGAAGGGTTTTGGCAAGCGTACTGATAGTGAGTGTTTTAGCAAGCCCAGGCACACCTTCCAAAAGAATATGTCCATTCGTAAAAAGTCCTATCAGTAGCCGATTTATCATTTTTTCTTGCCCTATCACCACTTTTCCAATTTCGGCAAGCAGTGTTTGTATTTTTTCCTGATTTGACATAAGTTTTTTTGGCTTTTGGCTTTTTTGGTAATATTTTTGCAAGGCAAAATAAGAAAAATTAGGTGGAAAATGCTTGCAAAAAAATTTTTTTGTTGGCTCGTAGGCTTACTTTTGGTGTTTGGAGCACCTGTATTGCAGGCTCAACCTAAAACCAAGAAAAAACCACGCTTGCCCGAAAATGTCTATGAAAAAGATACCTTTCGCTACCAAAAACTGCCTTACGATACTGCCAAATACGAAAAAGGCGAACCCATAGAACTCTTGAGCGGAGCTTTGCAGAGCGAAGGTTTTGGTTATGATAGTCTCGTAAAAGTTACAGGCAGAAACATCACAGTCAAGCAAGGAAACCGATACATTTTTTGCGATTCGGCATATTTTTATCCTCGCAAAAACTTTGTCAAAGCAATGGGCAATGTGCAAATCACTGATGATGTAGGTACAACCCTTTCGGCTCGGCAAATGGATTTTGATGCCAACTCGGGAACGCTAATGGCTCGCGGCGATGCCAATTTTACCAAAGACCAAACCAATGTTCGTGCCCCCGCCATAGATTACAACATCAATTCTAAAATTATGTACTATTATGGCGGTGGTAAGCTCTCCGATGCCCAAAACGAACTCACCAGCGAAGCAGGAGCTTACGACACCAATACCAAAAATCTTTTTGCTCGTAAAAATGTGAAAGCCAAAGGCATCAGCGATGACGGCGAGCCTTACGAAATTCGTTCCGATACCCTTTCTTACAACGATTTCAGCAAGAATATCAAAATCTTGGGCAAAGAGGCTCAAATCAAAACCAAAGAAGGCATTATTTATACCACTGACGGAGAGTTTAATACCAAAACCAAAAAATCCAAACTCAAAGGAAAACCTCGTATAGAAACAGACGAATATTCGCTCAAAGGCGATTTTTTAGATTACGACCAAACCCAACAACGAGGCGAAGCCGAAGGCAACGTTGAATTTTTTTCTAAAAAAGATAACGTTTTCATCAATGCGGGAAAAGGTAAAATGAACGGCAAACAGGGAATTTCGCTTTTCTACGGAGGCAGAGCCTTTATGCGTATGATTGACGAGGACAAAGATACGCTATGGATTGTAGCAGATACCCTCGTTTCTATTGGTACAAAAATGGAAGACAAAGAGCAAAAAGCCAAAAAAACGAAAAAACAATTGGAGGAAGATAGCTTACGCAATGCCCAAGAACCCAAAATGCTTTTTGCCTACCGAAATGTAAAGATTTACAAAAGCAATTTGCAAGGGCTTTGCGATTCGCTTACTTACAATATGAAAGACTCGGTGATACATTTTTTTCGTATGCCTATTCTTTGGAGCAAGAAAAATCAAATTTCTGCTGATTCCATTCATATTCTCACCAAAAATAACAAACCCGATAAGC
>FWPU01004027.1_pt1 | contig 15318 bp, 14 predicted proteins | sample 2228361 | NCBI WGS metagenome assembly FWPU01 (sample SAMEA103939777, study PRJEB20133) | metagenome
GGCCAGGGCTGCTGCCCTGGCCCAGGGTCAACTGGAGAACTGCCACCTCTGCCCCCACCACTGTGGACCGGCCCGCTCCACGGCCCAGGGCGTCTGTCGAGTGGGCCGGCAGAGCTACATCGCCAGCGAAATGCTCCATCTGGGCGAAGAGGCGCCCCTTCGGCCGGCGCACGCCATCTTCTTCAGCGGCTGCACCGCCACCTGCACCTTCTGCACCGCGGCCCGCTTTGCCTTCCGCCCCACCTACGGCGTGGTGGTGACGCCGGAGCAGCTGGCAGAGCGGGTGCTCCAGCGCCAGGCCCAGGGCGCCCGTTCCCTCTGCTTCATCGGCGGCGACCCGACGCCCCACATCCCTTTCATCTTGGCCACGTTGGCGGCCTTGGGCAGCCGCCGCACCATTCCGGCCGTCCTCAACAGCAATTTTTACCTGACCGATACGGCCCTGACCCTGCTGGCCGGTGCCATCGACCTTTACCTGCCCGATTTGAAGTTCGGTCCTACCCCCGGCCCCCAGGGCTGTGGCGAGCGGTTGGGCGGCATGCCCAACTACTGGCCGGTGGTGACCGGCTGCATCGACCAGCTCTACCGGGAGGGGCGGCGGTTGATGGTGCGCCACCTGCTCATGCCGGGCCACTTCGACTGCTGCACCGTGCCCGTCCTCCGCTGGCTGGCCCGCCGGCCTGGCCTCCAGGTCAGCCTCCTCACCCAGTATGTGGCGCCGGCCCACGCCCGGGGGAAACTGGCCCGCCCCCTGGCGCCGGCGGAGGTCCGTCGGGCCTACCAGCTGGCCCGGGAGCTGGGGCTGGAGCTGGTTGATTGAAAGGGGCAGACCCCTGGAGCCTACTGGTCTGCGCCGTTGGTCGATGGAGCCTCGTCAGCCTGGCCCTGGAAGAGCTCCCGGATACCGCCCAGGGCACCCAGGACGCCGGTGGCCTCGTAGGGCAGGAAGATCTTGGAGGCCGTGCCGTTGGCTATGCTCTTGAGCGCGTCCAGGTATTGGATGGCGATCAGCTTGTCGTCCGGGTTGGCGTCGGAGATGGCCCGGAAGACGGTGGTGATGGCATTGGCCTGGCCGGTTGCCTCCACTTCCAGCTTGTAGCGGGCTGCGTCGGCCACCCGCCGCACCGCTTCAGCCTCCCCTTCCGCCTCCAGGATGCGGGCCTGGCGCAGGCCCTCTGCCTCCAGGATCTGGGCCCGCTTTTCCCGCTCGGCCTTCATCTGTCGGTGCATGGCCTGGGTCACATCCTCGGGTGGGTCGATGCGCTTGATCTCCACCCGGACCACCCGCACGCCCCACTTGTCGGTGGCGTCATCCAGCACCTCCCGCAGCCGGGCGTTGATCATGTCCCGGGAGGTGAGGGCTTCATCCAGCTCCGTCTCGCCGATGACATTGCGCAGGTTGGTCTGGGCCAGCTTGGTGGCAGCGTTGTAAAAGTCGGCCACGTTGTAGGTCAATTTGACCGGGTCGGTGGCCTCGTAGTAGACGATGGCGTCCACCGTCACCACCACGTTGTCCCGGGTGATGACCTCCTGGGGGGCCACATCCACCACCTGCTCCCGCATGTCCACCTTGCGCATGGTGTCCAGGAAGGGGACGATGAGGGTCAGGCCGGGGTCAGCTGTGCGCTGGTAGCGCCCCAGCCGTTCGATGACGCCCTTTTCGTAGGGGGCCACAATGCGCAGGCCGGTGAGGGCCACGATGAAGATGACCACCGCCAGGATGGCCAGGAATGAAATGGCAGCAAACTCTTGCATGGCCAAACGCTCCTTCCTTATGATGGTTACGGACCTGGGACGATGTAGGGAGAATGCAGGCTCAACCCGTCACTCAGCCGTCGGCGAGGCGCCGCACCTTCAGGCGGGTGCCATCCACGCCCAACACTTCCACCCGGGCGCCCACCTCAATCGGGGTGCCGTCCACCGAGTCGGCCAGCCATTCCTCACGGTCTACCCGTACCCGGCCCCGGGCCTGGATGGGATCGATGGCCACGGTGACCACGGCCGTCTTGCCCAGCACCCGGTCCACGCCGAAGCTGCTGTGCCCTTCGCCGCTGACCCGGCGGGCAAAGGGGCGGGAGAGGATGACCGCCAGGGTGGAGACCACCACGAAGCCGGCCAGTTGGGCGACCAGGCCCACGCCCAGAAAGGCCAGGATGGCCGCCGCGGCGGCCCCAATGCCGAAGCAGATCAGGAAGAAGCCGGCGGTGAAGATTTCGGCGACGAGGAAGATGAGGGCCATCACGGCCCATGCCCACGGAATCCATTGCATCGGGTTGCGCCCCCTGGCTGGATGATATGCCGGATGTCGATGCCCCATTATACGCCAGGATGGGCGATTTCACCTGACAGTTGGCTGACCACCCAATCACTGGATGAAAATTTCGATCCGCCGCCCTTCTTCCTCGTCCACCACATCCACGATACGGCCGACCCGGCCCGCCGATATGGCGGTCCGCAGGGGCTCCAGCTCTCCGGAAGCGCCAACGGGCAGCAGGCGGAACACCCAGCTCACCAGGTGCAGGGGGATTCGCACCTGGACCTTCTGGCGCCCGGTCATGGTGTCGGCCACCCGGATGTGGAGGCTGCGGCCGTCCCCGGGCATGACCTCGTCGCTGGCTGTGTCCTGGTCTTCGGCCGGGCCTAGCGCAGTCAGCAGCCGGGCGGCCTCTTCGGGGGAGATCTTCTCCTGCTCCACCATGCGTAGAATCATCTGGCGTTCTTCGGCTGTCGCCATAACCTCCACCTCCATGGGATCCGGGTTTCTTCCACTTGTGCAAGGGCGTCTGTTCAGCTTTCCAGGGCGGCCAGCAACTGTTCAGCCTGCTCCACCGAGATCTTGCCGGCCTCCACCATCCGGAGGATCATCATCCGCTCCTCTTCGGTGGCCTTGCTACGTCGAGGGGCAACGGGCCCCTTGGGTGGCGGCGGCGAAGGAGGCGGCGGCCAGGTGTAGACGTGCCGACGGCGGCCGCCGTGGCGTCTGGCCGAGCGTTCCGCCTCCTGGGCCCGTTTTTCGGCCCTGCGCATGGCCTCCGCGATCTTCTCCTCGGCCCGGCGCATGGCCTGCTGTACCTTCTGTTGCACCCGCGCTGCAATCTCCTCGCCCGTGCCCAGCCGGCTGAGCCGTTCGTCCAACTGCCGGGTCAACATTTCCACCTGACTCTCCACCTGTTCGGTGATCTGCTGGGCCAGCTCACCGGCCCGGATGGCAAATTCCGGCCCCAACTCGAAGTCGAAGTCGGCCTCCACCCGGCCTTCGGCCCGGTCGCGGCCCACCAGGGTAATGTCGCCTCCGGCTGTCAGCCTGAGCTGGCCGGTGCCTTGGCCCAACACCAGCACGCCCATGTTGTCTGGCCGGGAAAGCTCCTGGGGCAGCCGTCGGCTGGTGATGGAGCCCCCGGCCTGCAGGTGCAAGGTGACGTTGGCATCCGTGGGAAGCCGCACCACGATGTCGCCGCCCGCCAGGACAGTACTCGGGGTCTCTTCCGTTTCTTGCCACGCCGCGTCCTGCCAGCGCAGGCTGACATCGCCCCCGGCCGTGATCTCCAGGGGCCCGCGCACCTGGGAGATGGCCACATCGCCGCCAGCCTGGACCCGGCATGGCCCGTGGATCTCTACCAGGGTGGCGTCTCCCCCCACGTGATCCACGTCCACCGGGCCATGGACCTGGCGGGCCACCAGATCTCCACCCACATGTTGCACCGTGGCAGCGCCCACATCCCGCAGCAAAAGGTCGCCGTGGACCGAACGGATCTGCACCTGGCCGTGGAGCTCCACCACCTGGCCGTCCCCCCCGACGCCTTCGATGGAGCAGGCCAGGGCATGGGGGGCCCGGAGCACACAGTCCCCGGGGAGTTTCAGCCCTTGCAGGACGCCGTCCACCCGCTCCACGTCCAGGGGCGCCTCGGTGGAGGCCCGGATCTGGATCTCCTCCTGCGCCCATCCCCGGAGGAGGAGGTCCCCGCCGATGTCACCGATGGCCAGCCGGGTGACCCCGGCTGCCGGAAAGCGTTGTGGCGCACTCATGCTGCTTCTCCTTTCAGCCGGGCCATGGCCTCTTCGAAGGAGAGCTCGCCGGCTTCCAGCGCCTGCAGGATCTCCTTTCGATCCACCTCGGAGATACCTGTCGGCTCCTCCTTCCCCGGCTCATAGCCCAGGGCTCGAATGATCTCGTGCAGGCGGCTGCGGATGGTGGGGTAGGAGAGGTTGAGCTCGTCTTCCATCCGGTTCAACTTCCCTTCACAGCGGAGGAAAGTCTCCACGAACTGGAGCTGTTCGGGGGTGAGCCGGGCAAAGGGGATGGAAACGGAGAAGCGCCCCTCTACAGTCACATCGCTGCCGGGGCAGTAAAAACGGGTGACGACGATCTCGCCGCCGTCAAAGGGGCTTGTGGTGGGTAAGGGTATCATGGTTCACCTCATCAACAATCCTGAATCAACAATCCTGAGCAACAATCCTGAGCAACAATCCAGGTTGACCCGCCAGCCTGGTTCCTCCCAGGATCACTTCAGCCATATCTCGAAGTGACCCTGGCTTTGAAAAATAATAACATGCACATTTAGAAAAGTCAATAGATTCGCTGATTTTTTTGTTTATTTTTGTTTTGTGGTGGATTTATTTGATTCTGTGGCGCGATTGTTGGACCCCTCTCACTTCCGTCCCCTTTCCCCACCGGGCGAAGGGGCTGGGGACGGGAGCTGAATAGCCGCGCCTGGACAACAAACCTGGGCAACAAAAAGGGGCGATGCCGTCCGCATCGCCCCCCTTCATGATTTACCGGTGGTACGTCAGCGCAGCCAGCCCTGATCCTGCAGGAAGCTGGTGAGGCCCGGGATGGCGAAGCGCTTACCCTGGTAGGCCTGGTATCCGTAGTAGAGCAGGGCCACCACCGCCATCAGGTAGGCGATGGGGCTCAGGCACAGGACCAGCAGGCCGATGACCCAGCCGATGAGGGGGATAAGCTGGAGGACCAGGGTGCCCAGGCCCACGGCCACACCGGCGGCCATGAAGACCACCGCCAGGGCCAGGCTCTGCACCGCGTGGTAGCGCTGGAAGGGGCGGTTTTTGCTGCTCTCGCTCAGCAGGACGATGGCCGGCATGATCACCGGGATGACGATCTGGGTGGCGTAGGAGAGCATGGCGATCAGCCGGTCGTCCCGGTCGGCTGTGGGGTCCACGGCCGCGCCCTGCATGAACTCGCCCTGGCGGAGAGCCTGGGCCGCCTGTTGAGCCTGTTCCCGGGCCCGCTCCACGGGCGTGGGGTTGCCGGCTGGGAATGTGCCGGGCTGTTCGTGTTCCATGGATTGTTGTTCTTCCGATTGCATGGTCTTCTCCTCGTCGACAGGCGAATTGCTCATCCGTGGCCCCAGGGGCCTTTCGTCTCGGTTCTGTTTTCATTACGTAATCGGCGGGCAAAGGTTGCAGTAGGGGCGGGCCCCCGTGCCCGCCCGTTGCCGCCGAGATGCAAAGACAGCGGATCTGGGAATGGCTCCGCTGTAAAAAGGTCAAATAGGACGCTGACCCACGCAGATGAACGCTGATTAGAGCAATTCTCTCCTGTGTTTCTCTGCGGCTCTGCGCCCTCCGCGCCTTTGCGTTGAAAAATGCCCTTTTTGCAGGGGGGCAGCGGATCTGGGAATGTGTTTCAAAAACGCGCTTTGTTTTGACCCTGCCATGGGGCGATGCTACAATAATTGTCTATGCGTGTGCTGGCCATTTCCGATAAAGTGGAGCCGATTCTCTATAGCCCCGGTATCTGTACCCGTGTGGGTGAAGTGGATCTGATCCTCAGCTGCGGGGATCTGCCCTTCTACTACATCGAGTACATTGTCAGCATGCTCAATCGGCCCTGTTACTACGTCTTCGGCAACCACGGCCGGGAGATCGAGTACCAGGGGGGGGACTGGCAACAGAAGACGGCTCCCTTGGGGGCGGAAAACATCCATCGGCGGGTCGCCCGGGCCGATGGCCTCCTCCTGGCCGGCCTGGAGGGCTCCATCCGCTATAACAACGCACCCCGCTACCAGTACACCGAGTCGGAGATGCTGGCCAACATCGGACGCCTGGCGCCCCGGCTGCTCTACAATCGGCTCCACCATGGACGCTACCTGGACGTCCTGGTGGCCCATTCGCCGCCCTTCGGTATCCACGATCAGCCGGACCGGGCCCACCAGGGCTTCAAGGTCTTCCTACACTTCATGCGCTGGTTTCGGCCCCGCTATCTGCTCCATGGCCACATTCACCTTTACCGCCAGAATGTGGCCACCCAGACCCGCTATCTGGATACCGAGGTCATCAACGTCTATCCCTTTCGAATTTTGGACCTGGAACCGGGTACAGATAATGGATACAGGTAAACAAGCGTCTGCCTGCCAGGATTGGCGCACGGCCTGTCGTCAGGTGGCCTGGCAGCGGGCCCTGGAGGAGGCACGTCGCGCCTGGCATGTGGATGGGGAGCAGCCCGTGCCCTTCAACCACCGCTGGGAACACGTGCAGGAGGTGGTCGGGCTGGCCCTGCGGCTGGCTGCCGCCACCCAGGCAGATGCGGACGCGGTGGAGGCTGCGGCCTGGCTGCATGACATTTGCAAACTGGAAGAGGCGCACAGCGTCGCCGGCGCCCAGGAGGCAGAGGCCATCCTCCGGCAGACCGACTTCCCGGCAGAGAAAATTTCGGCCGTGGTGACGGCCATCCGCCAGCATGAGGGGCTTTTTCGGCCGGCGGGCGCGCCTCCCCTCCGGCCCCTGGAGGCCGCCATCCTGTGGGATGCCGACAAGCTCTCCAAATTGGGGGTGCATGCCCTGGCCTTCCAGCTGAGCACCCACCACGTCGCCGGTAAAAGCCTGGTGGAACGACGCCTGGACGTGGAACGGTTTGTCCAAACCGTGCTGCAACGGACGGTGGCCAGCATGAACACAGAGCCCGGCCGGCGGATGGCCGCCCGCCGCCACCAGGCCATGCTGGCCGCGCTGGCCGCCTGGGCGGCAGAGGAGACAGAAGCCACGCCGGTGACGCCCCAGGGAGGGGGCGAAACCGGTGAAGCAGCAAAACCGGTAAAGGAACCGGAACAGCGGAGACGCGGAGGAAAAGCGCTTTGAAATACCACCTGATTACCCTGGGATGTCCCAAGAACAAAGTTGACAGCGACGGCATGGAGATGCTGTTGCGGGGGGCGGATTTCGCCGCCACCGACTCTGCCCGGGACGCGGACGTCCTGATCGTCAACACCTGTGGCTTTCTGGAGGCAGCCAAGGAGGAATCCATCGCCGTCCTGAGCCAGCTGGCCCGGCGCAAACGGCGCAACCAGATCCTGATCGCGGCCGGCTGCCTGGCACAGCGCAACGGTCAGGAAGTGCTGGCCCGGGTACCCCGGGTGGACGGCCTGCTGGGCACCCGCCGCTGGATGGAGGTGGTCTCCCTCATCCAGCGCATCCGCAGCAACGGCCGGCGCCAGCTCCAGCGCTACGACCTGCTGGGGGAAGGGGCGTGGCCGGTGCCGGCCCTGTTGGACGATCCCGAGGCCCCTTACCAGGAACCCATCCCCCGGCCGCCCGTGGCCGGCGGCAGCGCCTACCTGAAGATCTCCGACGGCTGCAACGCCCCCTGCGCCTTCTGTACCATCCCCTCCTTCAAGGGCAAGCTGCGCAGCCGGCCCCTGGAAGCCCTGGTGGATGAGGCCAACGCCCTGGTGGCGGCTGGCGCCCGGGAGCTGGTGATCGTGGCCCAGGATACCACCGACTATGGCCGGGATTGGGGCGAGCCCAACAGCCTGCCTCGCCTGCTCACCGCGCTTTGCCAGCGTACCAGCCAGGATCTGCGCTGGATTCGCCTTATGTACGCCTACCCGGGCCACGTGAGCGACGATCTCATTGAGGTCATGGCCACCCAGCCCAAGATCGTCCCCTACCTGGACATGCCCCTCCAGCACGGCGACCCCCGCACCCTGCGGCGTATGCGTCGCCCCAGCCGCCTGGAGATGGTCTACGACCACATCGAGAAGCTGCGGGCGGCCATGCCCGACATCGCGCTGCGCACCACCTTCATCGTGGGCTATCCCGGTGAGACGGAGGAGGAGTTCCAGGGGCTGCTGGACTTCGTGGAAGCCATCCAGTTTGACAAGGTGGGCGCCTTCCGCTTCAGCCCGGAGCCGGGGACTCCGGCCGCCACCCTGCCCGATCCGGTGCCGGAGGAGGTGAAGGAGGAGCGCTACGCCCGCCTGATGGAGCTGCAACAGCCTATCAGCCTGCGCAAGAATCAGGCCCAGGTGGGCCGGCAGCTGACCATTCTGGTGGAAGGGGAAGGGGAGATCGCCGACAGCGGCGAGCCCCTGCTGTTGGGCCGCAGCTATCGGGACGCGCCCGAGGTGGACGGCCTGGTGCTGGTGCCGGGGGTGAAAGGGGCCCTGGCAGGGGAGATGATCGACGTCTACATCAACGGCGCCATGGAGTACGACCTGGTGGGAGAACCGTTGGGGGTGGAGACCTTTTCCAGCGCCCGGGATACCATTCAGTTGCTTTGAAAGCCTCAGCCGAACCAGCCCCGCCGTCTGCGCTGCTGTCGCTGCAGCTGCACCAGTTGAGCCACCTGCTGTTGCAGGGCCGCCACGGTGCTCTCCAGGGCACGCAGGCGGCTTTCCATCCGCTCCTTGCGCGTCTCTTCCCGCCGCTGATACTCGGCGAGGACCCGCTCCAATTCCAGCATCCGTTCCCGCAGTTTGCGATTCTCGTCCTTCAGATTAAAATTGTCCTGGACGACGACGCCCAGCATATCCCGCACGGCGGACTGGCCGTTGAGCACGGCCTGCTGGCTCCGGGCGATGGTGTTGAGCAGGTTGTTGACCGCTTCGGGAAACTCCTGGGCGCCCACCGCCAGGCTGGCAACGGAGCGGGCGGGCAGGTTGGCCCCGTCCACCTGGAGGGGTGGCGTCAGATAGCGGCTGATCTGTTCATCGTCGTAGCCCTGGGCCAGCAACTTCTGCACGGTCACCAGCGCGGCCACGTCGGCGCTGGTGAAGCGGGGCTCCTCCTCTTCGTCCACGCGCACGCCCAGGTACCGCGCGAAGCGGCGGCTCAAGCGCTGGAGGGTATCCGGCGAAAGGTGCAGGTGGCTGGCCACCTCGGCGAAGGTGAAAGACACCTGCTCCGGGATCGGCTCCTGGGGGATGGGTTCCTGGGAAGATCGGTTTTGCTCAACCATGGCCTTGAACCCCCGTGTGCAGGACGACTCCACGTTGCAGGACTGGTGCCGGCCGGACAGGCCCACGTCTGCCCGGCCCTGGGCAACGGCTCCGGCGTATTCGCCAGGCCAGACTCAGTCTTCCACCACGCGCCAGGTGGTATCGACTGTATCGGAGTCGTCGTCTGGGTAAGTCGGCCTGGAGCGCTTGCCGTAGTAGGCGCGATGGAGGGCATCGGCGGGGGCCATCTGCACGAACAGTCGGGCGGCCAGGATCAGGAGGGCCAGGTCATCAAAGGGCATGCCCGGTAGCAGGTCGATGGGAGAAAGCCAGTAGACCAGGGCCAGCACGGGCAACAGCAGCTTCCACATGGTCGGCACCGCCGGGTCCCACAGTAAGCGCCAGGCCACGCCCAGATCCCGTAAAATGGCTGCCAGATTCCAACCGCCGGAGCGAAAACTCGGATTGCTGCGCATGATGGTTGTCTCCTTGTCAAATCTTTAGATCGAATTCAGTATAGCCAATATTCAAACGGCTGACAACTGAAGTTCGATTCACCCTGTATCTTACGATTCACCTGACCATTTCTGCCCATGCCTACCACCACCCAGATGTTGGCCAACTATCCAGACATTCTCCTCTACGCCCTGGCGGAGCTGCGGGGGGCGTTGCTGGATGCGGCTGAGACCCGGGAGCAGAAGATAGAGCTGCTGGCCGCCCAGGTCACCGACCCCACCTCGGTCCAAATGGCCTACGAGGAAGTGGTGGAGTACGCCGCCGAAAGCAAGGAGGCTATCGAAACCTTGCTGAAGGAAAGCGGCGAGATGGTGGAGGCCCAGTTCTGCCGCCAGTATGGCAGCATCCGCCAGATGGGGCCGGCCAAGCTGGAGCGGGAGATGCCCTGGCTCTACCCCCAGAACGTGGCCGAGCTCCTCTACTACTACGGGCTCATCGGCCGGGGTTTCAAGGGCACCGGCCAGAACGCCCATACCATCATCTACGTGCCCACCGACGTGGTGCCCTGGCTGCCCCACCCCCAGAACCCCGCCCAACAGGACGGGCTCCCGGTCCAGCCGGTGCCGCCTCCTCCTCAGTCCCGCACCCTTCTGGCCGACGACAGCTTCCTGGAGGACATGGGCTCTTTCCTGGGGTTCCTCCACACCGAGGGCCTGGGCCTGACGGCCGAGGGGCCGGATCCCGGTGACATCGACCGCTTTGTGGGGCGGCTGCTGGTGCCCTTCAGCGCCGATGTGCCGGACCTGAACATTCGGCTGGCCCTGTTGTTACACCTGGCCAACCGGCTGGGCTGGCTACGCCGGGGTGAAGACGGCCGGATTTACCTCACGAACAATCGGGTGCGGGCCTTTTTGGAGGGCACCCGGGCCGAGCAGCGGCAGGCCCTGTGGGAAGCCTGGCGCATGTCCCCCGAATGGAACGACCTCTGCCGGACGCCCGGCCTGGAATGCACTGAGACGGGCAACTGGCGCAACGACCCCTATCAGACCCGGGAGGCGGTGCTGCGGCTGTTGGCCCTTTTGCAGCCGGGCGCCTGGTACAGCCAGGCCGCGGTCATTGAGGCCATTCGCCAGGTGGAGCCGGACTTCCAGCGGCCCACGGGCAACTATGACACCTGGTACATCCGCAGTACCGGTACGCAGGAGTTCTTGAAAGGTTTCGAACAGTGGCATCGGGTGGAAGGTGCCCTGCTACGTTTTCTCTTCCGGGGTCCACTCCACTGGCTTCACGTGTTGGACCTGGCCGAACCCTCGGCCGGCGACGACTTGCTGATCTCTCTAAATCCCTGGGGCGCCCGCTGGCTGGGCCTGGACGTTCCCCAGCCCTACGAGCCGCCCCGCCACCCCCTGACCGTGGGCGAGGACTTCCGCATCACCGTGCCCCTGGGCACGCCCCTGCTGGACCGCTTTCGGGTGGAGCGTTTCGCCAACTGGGAGGCCAGCTATCCCCAGTTCGTCTATCAGATCACCCAGCGCAGCCTCAAACGGGCTGCGGCCGAAGGTATCCACACCGGCCAGATCCTCCAATTCCTGCGCAGCCGCAGCCGTACCCTGCCGGAGCGGGTCGTCCACGCGCTGGAGCGCTTTCAGGGGCGGTGAGGGATCCTCGGGCCGGGGGCGTCGGCGCCCCAAAAAAAGAGGACCGACCCTTTCGGCCGGTCCCCCCTTGGGTTTCGTCCTGAGTCGGGGCGGATGGTTCGTCCTTATTTCTTGGCGGCTGCGTAGTTCTTGGCCACCGCATCCCAGTTGACTACGTTCCACCAGGCCGCGATGTAGTCCGGCCGGCGGTTCTGGTAGTGCAGGTAGTAGGCGTGCTCCCACACATCCAGCCCCAGGATGGGCGTGTCGCCATCCATGTAGGGGCTGTCCTGGTTGGCGGTGCTGTAGACGGCCAGGCTGCCATCCGGCTTGACCACCAGCCAGGCCCAGCCGCTGCCGAAGCGAGTGGCCGCCGCGGTGCTGAACTGCTCCTTGAAGGCGGCGAAGCTGCCAAAGGCCTTGTTGATGGCGTCGGCCAGCTCCCCGCTGGGCTCGCCACCACCGTTGGGGCTCATAATCTCCCAGAAGAGGTTGTGATTGGCGTAGCCGCCTCCGTTGTTGCGGACCGTGGTGCGGATGTTCTCGGGAATCTGATGAATATTCCGCAGGATCTCCTCGATGCTCTTGTTTTCCCACTCTGTCCCCGCGATGGCGTTGTTCAGGTTGTTCGTGTAGGCACCATGGTGCTTGTCGTGGTGAATCTCCATGGTGCGGGCGTCGATGTGGGGTTCCAGTGCGTTGGTGGGGTATGGGAGATCGGGCAGTTGAAAAGCCATGATAGTCCTCCTTACTGGTGAAATGGATCGATTGAGCCTGATAAGCGGTCCTAAAGACGTAGGACTGGTGGTAATGGCACAAAAGACAGGAGACAAACCGCCGCCACCCTGCTAAATCAGCCAGGCGGCGTGCCCATCACCGCGAAAGGGGCACAGGTACACCCCCAGGGATGTGGGCAGGCATGCCCACCGCACCCTTTCGCTTATCAACAAAAACATTATACCACCTGAACCGACCCCAGGCCGTAAAACAGTATACAAACTGGAAAGGTTCCCGTCAAAGGAGATATTGAACCTTGAACTCACTGCCTGTGTTCGTCCGTGTCAGACCGCCCCGGTGGCCCGCCTTCATCCGGGCAGCAGGGTGATGAAGGTGACCTGGGGGCGGGCCCCCAGACGGATGGGGATGCCCTCGCCCACGCCCCGGGTGATATAGACGTGGGTCTTCCCCCGCTGCAGGTAGCCGGAGACCTGGTGGCGGGACAGGTGCAGGGATTGGGTGTGGGCGGCGCCCAGCCAGGGCAGCACAATCGGAAGGCCGTGGGTATGCCCAGCCAGGATCACGTCCGCCCGGGCACTTTCGGGCTCGGCCAGGATGTCCGGGTTATGGCTCAGCAGTAGGACCGGCGCGTCGTCCGGGATGCCGCCAAGGGCCTGCTGCAGATCCGGTTTGCCCTCCACCACATCGTCCACCCCCGAGATGTAGAGATCCACGCCATCCGCCCGGCCCACGCGGTGGGTCAGGTGGACGAAGCGGTTGTGGAGGACGTGGATGTTGCGGGAGGTCAGCACCTGTTCCAGCCGAGAGACGTCGTTGCGCCCGCTCCGCTTCATGTCCAGGGGCGTGTCCAGGAAGAAGCGCCCGAAGCGTACCAACTCCGCCATCGATGCCAGGGCCTGGTGGCGGCGGCGACCCTCGTGGCCGTTGCGCTGGATGGCCGCACAGTAGTTCTGCCAGCTCTGGCTGAGCAGGGTGCGGTGGCTGTAGCGGCTGTAGTCGTGGTTGCCGAAGACGGCGTATCCCCCCAGCCGCGGGGGCGGCAGCCGATCCAGCAGGTCCATCAGGTTGGGCAGGCCGTCGTCGTGGTGCAGGAAGTCCCCCGTATGCACGAAGAGGTCATATTCCAGGCCGCGGCAGAGGCGCTGGATGCTTTCGGTCTTGGCCTGCTCCCGCCAGTTGCGCCCCTGGTAGTGGGTATCGGAAATGTGCAGGATGCGGAGGCCCTGCCTGGGCAGGCATTTTTGGGCGCCCGGCAGGCGGATGGTCAGCCGATCCAGCCGCACGTGGAGCGGTTCGTGGAAGAGGGCGTAGCTGGCTACGCCCGCGCCTAGCCCGGCCAGGATTCCCATGCCGTTCCAAAGCTGCTGGCGAAAGCGCGCGTCCTGCCAGAGGGCAGGTAGCTGACGTGCCAAAGTTCCCAAGGTCATGGTCTTCTCCATCGATCAAAGTTCAGGCCACCGGCGTCTGGAACCAGCCCAGAGCCCGGACATGACCCAAGGGAAGATGGTACAGCAAAAGCCGGGCAGCGCCAAATATGTCCACCTGGAACCGGAAGGTAGCTGGCTCCCCTGGCCCAGGCCCACCGACAGGTGTCAAGTTGACAATACCCTGCGAACGGGCGAAAATGTAGGCCAGTTTGGGCCTGCCCTGGCCTCGGGCGAACGGCTATCGGCGCCAGGTGGCATCCCGGCTTGTTCCGCCGATCTGGTTTTTTCGTATTCGTAGATGCCCACCGCGCGCTTCGGATAGATATCGCTGTCGTGTCACGCTCTCACCTGAATTCAAGCTGAGGATAAATCATCATGACTTTTGCAGCGGCTTTACAAGGGAAGACCCTGGATCGGGATTTTGAAACCAAGGCCGTCAACACCATCCGGATGTTGGCTGCGGACGCGGTGCAGCAGGCCAATTCTGGCCACCCGGGCATGCCCATGGGCATGGCCCAGGCAGCCTTCGTGCTCTGGACCCGCTACCTGCGCTACAACCCCGCCAATCCCCACTGGCCCAACCGGGACCGCTTCGTACTCAGTGCGGGCCACGGCTCCATGCTCCTCTACGCGCTCCTCTACCTGACGGGCTACGACCTGCCCCTGGAGGAGCTCAAGCATTTCCGCCAGTGGGGAAGCAAGACGCCCGGCCACCCCGAGTACGGCCACACGCCAGGGGTGGAGACCACCACAGGTCCCCTGGGGCAGGGCTTCGCCAACGGCGTGGGCATGGCCCTGGCCACCCACTGGCTGGCCCAGCGCTTCAACCGGCCGGGCTACAACATTGTGGACCATCACATCTACGCCATTGTCTCCGACGGCGACCTGATGGAGGGCATCGCCAGCGAGGCGGCCAGCCTGGCCGGCCACCTGAAGCTGGGGCGCCTCATCTACCTCTACGACGACAACCACATCACCATCGACGGCGCCACCGAAGTGGCCTACACGGAAGATTGGGCCAAACGCTTCGAAGCCTACGGCTGGCATGTCCAGCATGTGGACGGCCTGGACGGCGAGGCAGTGGCCCAGGCCATTGAAGCCGCGCAGGCCGATCCCCGCCCCAGCATCATCGGCTGCCGCACGGTGATCGGCTACGGCAGCCCCAACAAGGCCGGCACCTCCAAGGTCCATGGCGAGGCCCTGGGCGAGGACGAGCTGAAGCGCACCAAGGAGAATCTGGGCTGGCCCCTGGAGCCCCGCTTCTACGTCCCCGACGACGTGCTCCAATTCTTCCGCCAGGCCGTGCCCCGGGGCCAGGAACTGGAGGCAGAGCACCAGGCCCTGCTGGAGGCCTACAGCCGGGAATACCCGGCGGAAGCGGCCGAATACCGGCAGTTCATGGCCGGGGAGTTGCCCGAAGGCTGGCAGGAGAGCGTCCCGCCCTTCCCCGCGGGCAAGGCCGTGGCCACCCGTAACGCCAGCGGCGCGGTGATCAACGCCCTGGCCAAGGCCATTCCCAACCTGATCGGCGGCAGCGCGGACCTGGCTGGCAGCAACAAGACCACCATCGACGGCTCCCCCTTCCTGAAGCCCGGCGACTACAGCGGCCGCAACATCCACTTCGGCGTGCGGGAACATGGCATGGCCGGCATCCTCAACGGCATGGCCCTCCACGGCGGCGTCATTCCCTACGGCGGCACCTTCCTGGTCTTCAGCGACTACGCCCGGCCCAGCATGCGCCTGGCCGCGCTGATGGGCATCCGGGTCATCTACGTCATGACCCACGACAGCATCGGCCTGGGCGAGGATGGCCCGACCCACCAGCCCATCGAGCACCTGGCCGCGCTGCGGGCCATCCCCAACATGACGGTGATCCGCCCGGCCGAC
>FWPU01007065.1_pt1 | contig 15318 bp, 12 predicted proteins | sample 2228361 | NCBI WGS metagenome assembly FWPU01 (sample SAMEA103939777, study PRJEB20133) | metagenome
CCCTAATCTGGAGCATACGACCTTTAGCATTGAAACCATCGTCTCCATGATCCAGGTGGCGCAAGGGGTGGATCTCCCGGTCATCGTCCGTGTCCCGTACATCGAACGTGCCTGGATCTCCAGGGCCTTGGACGCCGGGGCCCTGGGGGTGATGGTCCCTCGGGTCGAGACCAAGGAACAGGCCGAGGAGGCTCTCCTCTATGCGAAGTACGCTCCTCAGGGGGATCGGGGGGTGGCCATCGGGGTTGCCCATACCGACTACCAACTGGTGGACGGGCAGGCTTATACGAAGAAAGCCAACGAGGAGACAATGGTCGTCGTAACCGTTCACGTACTTAAGCGAACTACGCAGCAGCACGGACCAGTTTTGTGATCTGTGCGCGCGTTGGGATCAAGGAAGGTGCTGGCTCACCACGCAGCACCGCCTCACAGGCGGCCGTCACATAGTCGAGGACGTTGCGCCGTTGCTGCTTGAGGGTGGCGACCACCGTCATCATCGCTTCGACGAAGCGGGAGCCCTGCGGACTATGCGTGCCAAAACTGCCTTTGCGCCACAAGACCCCCGGACGGATCGCCCGTTCGGCGGCGTTGTTCGTCGGCTCGACCCCTTCGACGCGGACGAATGTCCAGAGGGCCTCCCGCAGCTTGAGGATCTCCCGACACACCCCCTCGGTCTTCTCGACGCCACAGGTCTGGCCCTCCTCGAGCAGCCGCTCGATCTCGCGCCGGATAGGGAGCATATAGACGCGGAAGCTCGAACGCTTGAGCGTCCCATCACGCACCCGATGCCAGTAATGAAACATCTGGCGTACTTGAGCGCGCAAGGCTTCCCCCAGCTCTTGAGAGCGCCCTCCCCGCTCGATCATGGCCTCAAAGTCTCGCAGCAGATGGGCCCAGCATACCTGCCGCCGCAACACCTTGTACCAGTTGTAGGCCGTCCAGCGATCGCTGCCCAAGATCCCTTGAAAGCGCTCCCCCAGAATCTCCCGGGCCACCTTGGCCGCCCGCGAGAGCCGCACATAAAAGACCGTCACCCAGGCCGTCACCGCAACCCACAGCCACGCCCGCTGGCCCCCTTCGCGCCAGCCCGTCTCGTCGAGCTGGGCCACCGGCTGCTGCTCGACCCAGGCCCGGGCCTCCGCCACAGGCCCAGCCAAGGCTTGCGTGGTCGCCTGCTCCAGATTCGAGAGGGTGCCCAAGCTCAGCTCCACCCCAAAGAGGTCGCTCAGCAAGCCCTGGGCCGCGCGCTTGGACACGTGATACGCCCCCGTGCACACGGCAGCTACCGCCTGCACTCGTGGCCCAAACTCCCCGGTCGGCACGCCCGCGGGCAGCTCGGCCTGAGTCGTTGCTCCACAGCGGGAGCAGACCAGGCTGTGCACTTGATACTCGGTGACCACCGGCTTGATGGGGGGAATCTCCCAAACTTGATGCCGCTGCGGCTGCGCGTCCTCCCCGCGCAACGGCTGCTGGCAGCGACGGCACCGCTGGGGCTTGACAGGGATCACCGTGTCCACCGCCTCGACCGGCACCAACGCTCGCGTCTGGCCGTCGTGGCCGGGCTGCCCCCCAGGCTGGCGCCCCCCTGGCGCTCGGCGTCGCCGCTTTGGGACCGCCTGGGGCGGATCGGCCGAGGGCGGCTGCGAGGAGTTGCGCGACGTCCGCCCGACCTGTTCCCTCAAGGCTTGGACGGTCGCGGTCAAGTGCGCGACTTGGGCGCGGAGGACAGCTACCTCCGCTTCCAGGGTGAGGATCTTCTCCCGCGCCGCTTGCGGCGTGCGCTCCCAAATCTCTTGCGGCAATGGGGGGTGAGAGTTCATCGGGGGATGACATTACCACTCGGAGCACTTCGGGACAAGCACTTTTTGCATCAATCACGTGAACGGTTACTGCTCATCTTTGGTCGCGGAAGCTGCAAAAAGAGGGCGCCAGTGGGTGTGGATGTGACCGTTCCGACGGGGATTTTCGTTGACAGAGCCTCTTCGATGGCGGAGGCTCGTGGCAGGGACCTGTTGGCTCAACGCCCGCCAGCGAAGGGAGCCGAGCTGTTCGGCTTCCGGAGGGAGGAGCGTTTGATCCTCCTGATCATCCCAGGCCAAGGATGACCAGGTGTTATCCCTGGAGTGTGGTACAGTCTTTGCAATTCAAACATTCGAAGGCTGGCTCATCGGTGCTCAGGCCTCTTGGGCGCTGGCGCCCGGCCAAGCCAGGCTTCAAAACCACCCTGAAGGATTCAAGGAGCTGCCTGTAACGGTTCGGCTTAAAGGGGAGGAGGCAAGATCAACAGGCGGGTGTGGATGATGATGTTGGTCGGGGGCGTGGATAGGAGCCGGGAGCCTTGTCGAGGCGACGTGTGTGGGCAGCCTCGTCTGGGTCGCGACACCACCGTCCATCGTCGGCGAGGCGATCCCCGTCACCTGGGGAATTGAGCCAGCGTGTGACGTCATCGAGACAGGCCTCTTATTGGGTACCAACCCCATGGCGCTCGCCCCGGTTGGCCAACCGATCTATGGCCATCGAGCCGCCTACCAGCAGGAGCTCCCTGTCGCCGAGAGTGGGGAGTACTGGCTCGCGGCCTATGCGCGGGATGAGGCAGGTGCCGTCATTCAGTCACCGCCCCAGTTCGTGCACATGATCGTGCCCCCCCTGTTGCCCCTTGTCCCTCAGGGTTCCCACGGTCCCCTCCCCTTTTACACCGGGACCGATGACGATTTTCTCCAGCCTGCCGGGGAACCCCACTTCGCCAGCCTGCGGAGGGCCACCAACGGGCAGCAGCGTGAAACAGAATTACGGACGAACGGTTTCTCCAGCGTGTCCGCCACCACTATTCGGTCAGTCTCCTCCACCCACCGAGACGAGGTGCTTGCTGAGCAGGCTCAAGAGCTAACGGTGTTGGGGAGGTCCTTTACCGTTGACCCTGTCAACGTTCTTACGGCCCTCGATCAGCTTGACCAGGCCTTTCAGTCCGCCCGATTTCCTCGCTCCGGGCTCTACACCGTCTTCTGTGTGGGCTCTGTGACGGGGGTGAGTGAAATCAATGTGTTCGTGGGCTGTTTTCCCAACACAGGCTTCTCCTTTGGACCGGTGCTCACGTACTGGGAGTTGTCCAATGAACAGGTGTCCGGCGCATTTACCTTTTCTGCGCGCGGCACGGCCACAGGCCGTGTGACATACTTGATCCCAAAGCCACCCCCAGGCCAGCGGGTGGAGAGTGCCAAGCTGCGAGTCTTTGTGGAAGGGATTGGAGATTTCTCGGCGATTCGGCTCAGCGGCAAATCACCCATCAGTCGTGATTCGGTCAGCTGTTCGGAGTCCTTTTCCGGCGTGAATTTCTGTCGTCTATGGATCACATGGGATTTCACCCCCGAGGCTCAAGCGCTTGCCGCGCAAGGTGGGGGGGAGCTCCATCTGACGCTGGATCCTATTCCCCCAATTGTCATTGAGTCCCCGAACCTCCGATACAGTAACGCCGTCTATTCCTTTTTCCCAGACGTGAACTATCCGTGGCGGCATGGAGGTCCGAATAAAGCGCTGGCACTGACCTTCGAGGAGGCCTGTCCTGAGGAGCTGAAGCTCTCGGTGACGCCTGAGGTCGTCCGGCCTCAGCTTCCTCCGACGACGAGGCTGACGGGCGAGCTCGCCAGTGCCGCCACCCAGGCGACGGTTCAGGCCCTTGTGAAGAGCTGTCCTCCTCAAACCGGAAGCGCCCCGGCCAGCGTGGAAGTGACGTTCGAGGTGCTGGCCAGGGACGGGGCGGCCCGGCGCGGGCGCCTGACCACGCCGCACGGCGTGGTGGACACGCCGGCCTTCATGCCCGTCGGCACCCGGGGGACCGTGAAGGGCCTGGGGCCCGACGACCTGCGGGCGGCCGGCGCCCAGATGCTCCTCGCCAACACCTACCACCTGATGCTCCGGCCGGGCGCCGAGGTCGTCCGCGAGCTGGGCGGCCTGCACCGGTTCATGGCCTGGGACGGCCCGATCCTGACCGACTCGGGCGGCTTCCAGATCTTCAGCCTGAGCCGCATCCGCCGCCTGTCGGAGGAGGGAGTCGAGTTCCGGTCGCCGGTCGACGGCTCGACGCATGCGCTGTCGCCCGAGCGGGCGATCGCCGTGCAGCACGCCCTGGGCGCCGACATCATCCACCCGCTCGACGAGTGCCTGGGCTACCCGGCCAGCCGCGAGGCCACCGAGCGCTCCCTGGCCCTCACGCTGCGCTGGGCCCGGCGCTCGCAGGCCGCGCACCGGGCGGCCGGCGCTCCCAGCGCCCTGTTCGGGATCGTGCAGGGGGGCGCCTGGCCGGACCTGCGCCGGCAGGCCGTCGAGGAGACGGTCGCCCTCGGCTTCGACGGCTACGCGATCGGCGGCCTGGCGGTGGGGGAGCCCAAGGCCCTGATGTACGAGCTGACCGCCGCGGTCGCCGAGCGGCTGCCCGGCGCGCAGCCGCGGTACCTGATGGGCGTCGGCCGGCCGGACGACCTGGTGGAGGCGGTGGCGCGGGGCGTGGACCTCTTCGACTGCGTGCTGCCCACCCGCAACGCCCGCAACGGCCAGTGCTTCACCGCCGACGGCCCGCTCGGCATCAAGCAGGCCCGGTACGCGCGGGACCCGCAGCCGCTGGACGCCGCCTGCGCCTGCTACACCTGCCGGACGTTCTCGCGCGCGTACCTGCGGCACCTCTTCGTCTCCGACGAGCTGCTGGCCTACCGCCTGCTCAGCCTGCACAATGTGCACTTCTTCCTCGGCCTCATGGCCGGGCTGCGCGCGGCCATCGCCGCCGGCGCGCTGGCGGCGTTCCAGGCTCGGTTTTTCGCGCGGTATCCTGTATCATCACCGGCTGTCCTCGAGACTGACTCCCGGATGGAGGCCTGAGGTCGCCCATGAGCATCGCGCACGCCGCCGATCTGGCGTTCGCCGCCGCCGCGCCGCCCGGCGGCGGGGGCGGAGGGACGGCCGCCCTGCTGACGCAGGTCCTCTTCTTCGCGGCGATCTTCGCCATCTTCTACTTCCTCCTGATCCGCCCCCAGCAGAAGCAGCGGCGGGAGCGCGAGCAGATGCTGGCCTCGCTGAAGAAGGGCGACCGGGTGGTCACCACCGGCGGGCTGCACGGGACGATCACCGGGCTCAACGAGCACACCGTGACGCTCCGGGTGGCCGATCAGGTGAAGCTCGAGTTCGACCGGACCGCCGTGGGCCGCATCGTGGCGCCCGGCGCGGCGGAGCGCGATGCCTAGGCGCCTGTGGGCCCGGATCGCCGTCGTCGTCCTGGCCGTGGCCGGCTCGCTGTTCTTCCTCTACCCGCCCGGCCAGACGGTCAACCTGGGCCTCGACCTGCAGGGCGGCATCCACCTGGTCCTGGGCGTGGAAACCGACAAGGCCCTCGCCGCCCAGACGGAGCGGGCGGCGGAGGACCTCAAGAACGCGCTGGAGCGCCGCGGGATCGGCGTCACGCGGCTGACCCGCGACGGCGTGGGCAGCCTCGTGGTGGAGCTGGCCAATCCCCAGCACTGGAACGACGCGCTCGCCGTGGCGGCCGAGTTCGGCCGCTTCGAGCGGCGGGAGGAGGCGCCGGCGGCCGGCCGCTTCCGGCTGGTGCTCGGCGAGAGCGAGGCCCGGCGCCTGGCCGACCTGGCCGTGCGCCAGGCGGTGGAGACCATCCGGAACCGGGTGGACCAGTTCGGCGTGGCCGAGCCGACGATCACCCGTCAGGGCCAGGACCGCATCCTGGTCCAGCTGCCCGGGCTTCAGGATCCGGAGCGGGCCAAGCGCCTCATCGGCCGCACGGCCCTGCTCGAGTTCAAGCTCCTGGACGAGCGGACCCCGGTGGAGGACGCGCTGGCCGGCCGGCTGCCCGAGACCTCGGAGGTGCTCTACCAGATCACGGTGGACCCGCAGACGAAGCAGGAGCGGCGGGTGCCGTTCGTGGTGCAGAAGCGCACGCTGCTCACGGGCGCCGAGCTGAACAGCGCCGAGGTCCAGGCCGATCCCAACTCGCCGGGCAACTGGCAGGTGGGCATCGAGTTCAACCCCGTGGGCACGCGCGTCTTCGGCGAGGTCACCGAGGCCAACGTGGGCCGCCGGCTGGCCATCGTCCTGGACGGCGTCGTCCGCTCGGCGCCCCGCATCAACGAGCGCATCCCCGGCGGCCGGGCCGTCATCACCGGGCAGTTCACCGTCGAGGAGGCCCGCGACCTGGCCATCGTGCTGCGGGCGGGCGCCCTGCCGGCGCCGGTGAGCATCCTGGAGGAGCGCACCGTCGGGCCCTCCCTGGGCCGCGACTCCATCCGGCAGGGCCTCGCGGCCATCGGCGCCGCCTCGGTGGTGGTGTTCATCTTCATGCTCGTCTACTACCGGCTCTCGGGGCTGATCGCCGACGTGGCGCTGATCCTGAACCTCCTCATCCTGCTGGCGGCCATGGCCGCCTTCGGGGCCACGCTGACCCTGCCCGGGCTGGCCGGCATCGCCCTGACGATCGGCATGGCCGTGGACACCAACGTCCTGATCTTCGAGCGCATCCGGGAGGAGCTGCGGGTGGGCAAGACCCCGCGGGCGGCCATCGACGCCGGCTTCGCCCGGGCCTTCCGGGCCATCATCGACACCCACATCACGGTGCTGGTCACCGCGGCCATCCTCTACAACTTCGGCACCGGGCCGGTGCGGGGCTTCGCGGTGTCGCTCTTCGTGGGGCTGGCGGCCAGCCTCTTCACGGCCGTGTTCTTCACCCGGCTGCTCTTCGACCTCATCTACATGGGCCGGCGGAAGCTGACGGCCATCTCCATATGATCCAGCTCCTCCGCAGCCCGAGCTTCGACTTCATCGGCAAGCGCCGGTGGGCCTACCTGGTGTCGGTCCTCTTCATCGCGATCGGCCTGACCTCGCTCGTCGTCAAGGGCGGCCTGCGGTACGACATCGACTTCGCCGGCGGCACCATCGTGCAGGTCCGGTTCGAGCAGGCCCCGGGGGTGGACCGGGTCCGGGCGGCGCTGGCGCGGGACGACATGGGCCAGGCCATCATCCAGGAGTTCGGCGAGCCGCGGGAGGTCCTCATCCGGCTGCCGCTCACCGACGCCCCCGCCGAGGAGGTGACCCACCGCGTCCAGGAGGCCCTGGCCGGCGGGAGCCGCCTGGGCGCCTTCGAGATCCGCCGCGTGGAGTTCGTGGGACCCCAGGTGGGACGCGACCTCCAGCTGCAGGCCGTCTACGCGGTCCTGGCCGGCCTGGTGGGCATCCTCATCTACGTGGCCATCCGCTTCGACCTCAAGGGCGGCGTGGCCGCGATCGTGGCCGTCTTCCACGACGTCCTGGTGTCCGTGGGCGCGCTGTCGCTCACCGACCGGGAGTTCTCCCTGCCGGTCCTGGCCGCGATCCTGACCATCATCGGTTACTCGGTGAACGACACGATCGTGGCCTACGACCGGGTGCGGGAGAACCGGGGCCGGCTGGGGCAGGGCAAGGGCATGCCCTTCCCCCAGCAGATCAACCTGGCCATCAACCAGACGCTCTCCCGCACGGTGCTGACGGCCCTCACCACCTTCTTCGCGGCCGCCGTCCTGCTGTTCTTCGGCGGCAAGGTGCTGGAGGACTTCGCCTTCGCCCTGGTGGTGGGAGTCGTCACCGGCACCTACTCGACCATCTACGTGGCCGGGGGCCTGATCGTGGACTGGACGCGCTACGTGGAGGGGCGGGTCCGGGGCGCGAAGAAAGCAGTGGCCAAAGCCGGTTCACGCCCGTAGAATCAAGTGTTTAACCGGAGGTGTTGCGGGCGTGACGCGACTGGAGGCGCTGCTGGAGGAGATTCCCAAGTATCAGCCGGCGGCTGATCTCGACCTCCTGACGCGCGCCTACCGCTTCTCGGAGGCCTCCCACCGCGGCCAGCAGCGGGCCTCCGGCGAGCCGTACCTCTCGCACCCCGTCGAGGTGGCCAGCCTCCTGGTGGACTTCAAGATGGACGTCGTCACGGTGACGGCCGGGCTCCTGCACGACGTGCTGGAGGACACCGGGGCCACCAAGGACGACCTGGAGCGGGAGTTCGGCCGGGAGATCGCCGACCTGGTGGACGGGGTCACCAAGATCGGCAAGCTGGCCTTCTCCTCGCGGGAGGAGCGGCAGGCCGAGAACTTCCGCAAGATGCTGGTGGCCATGGCCCGCGACCTGCGGGTGCTGATGATCAAGCTGGCCGACCGGCTGCACAACATGCGCACCCTCCACTACCTGCCGCCCGACAAGGCCCGCAAGATCGCCCAGGAGACGCTCGACATTTACGCCCCGCTGGCGCACCGGCTGGGCATGGCCAAGGTCAAGGCGGAGCTGGAGGACCTGGCCCTGCGTACGCTGCACCCCGAGGACTACGTGGCCCTGCAGAAGCGGGTGGCCAAGCGGCGCCTGGAGCGCGAGGCCGAGATCAACCAGGTCATCGCCATCATCGACCGCAAGCTCTCCGAGGTCGGCATCGAGGCCCAGATCCGCGGCCGTCCCAAGCATTTCTACTCGATCTGGAAGAAGATGCACGACCAGGGGCGGGAGTTCGACGAGATCTACGACCTGACGGCGGTGCGGGTCATCACCGGCACGGTGCGCGACTGTTACGGGGCCCTGGGCGTCATCCACTCCCTCTGGAAGCCCGTCCCCGGCCGGTTCAAGGACTTCATCGCCATGCCCAAGGTCAACATGTACCAGTCGCTCCACACGACGGTCATCGGCCCCAAGGGCGATCCGGTGGAGATCCAGATCCGGACCCGGGAGATGCACAAGATCGCCGAGGAGGGCATCGCCGCCCACTGGCTCTACAAGGAGCGCAGGGCCGGCAAGGACAAGCTGGACGACTCGCTGCTCTGGCTGCGCCAGCTCCTGGAGACCCAGCAGGAGCTGAAGGACCCCCGCGAGTTCCTGGACACCGTGCGGGTGGACCTCTTCCCCGACGAGGTGTACGTCTTCACGCCCCGGGGCGACGTCAAGGCCCTGCCCGACGGGGCCACCCCCATCGACTTCGCCTACGCCGTGCACACGAAGGTCGGCGAGCACTGCGTGGGGGCCAAGGTCAACGGCAAGCTGGTCTCCCTGCGCACCCCGCTCAAGCAGGGCGACATCGTGGAGATCATCACCTCCCCCAACGCGCATCCCAGCCGGGACTGGCTGCAGATCGTGCGCTCCAGCCGGGCCCGCCAGAAGATCAACCAGTGGCTGAAGGTGGAGGAGCGGGCGCGCTCGATCGCGCTGGGCCGGGAGCTGTTCGAGCGCGAGGCCAAGAAGTACCGGCTCAACGCAACCGCGCTGCTGGGCGGCGAGGAGGCCCGGAAGGTGGCCACCGACCTGGGCTACCCGGGCGTGGACGACCTGCTGGCTGCCATCGGCTACGGCAAGTCGAGCGTGCACCAGATCCTGGGCAAGCTGGCGCCGGGCGCCCTCCTGGACGGCGACGGGGCCGAGAAGCCCAGGATCGCCGGCCCCCGTCCCAAGGGCGAGCAGGGCGTCCGCATCCGGGGCGTGGACGACCTGCTGGTGCGGTTCGCCCGCTGCTGCAACCCGCTGCCGGGCGACCAGATCGTGGGCTTCATCACCCGGGGCCGGGGCCTGACCGTGCACACCCGCGACTGCCTCACGGTGGCCAAGAGCGTGCTGGACCGCGAGCGCCTGATCAACGTGGAGTGGGACGTCGAGGAGCGGGCCACCCGTCCCGTCCGCATCGCGGTCTACATCGGCCGGGACCGCCCGGGGCTGCTGAGCGAGATCACCGGGGCCATCTCCTCCCACAAGGGCAACATCACGAAGGCCGAGGTGACGGTGACCGACGACCGGCGGGGCATCAACAACTTCGTGGTCGAGGTGGCCGACCTGGAGCAGCTGCAGGGGATCATGGCCGCCATCCGCGAGGTGCCCGACGTGATCAACGTCGAGCGGGTGCGCGGTCTGTAGCGCGGCACCCTATCGCCGGGCCATGACGCGCAGGCAGTTCGAGGCGCTCGTGGAGCGGGCGCTCCGCAGCCTGCCCCGGCCGTTTCGCGAGAAGCTGGCCAACATCGCGGTGGTGGTCGAGGACTGGGCCGACGAGGAGACCCTGGCCGAGATGGGCATCGAGCCGCCCGACACCCTCTACGGCCTGTACCGCGGCGTGGACCTCACCCGGCGCGACTCCACCTACGGCAACGTCCTGCCCGACGTGATCACGATCTACCAGGGGCCGATCGAGGAGGACTGCGCCGACGAGGCGGAGATGGCCGAGCTGGTCCGCGAGACCGTCATGCACGAGATCGGGCACTACTTCGGCCTCGACGACGAGACCCTGCACCGGATCGAGGACGAGGGCGACTGACCGGCGCGGGGCTTGCGCCGGCCTGTAGGCTGGAACCGACGACGCGCGCCGCCCACCGACGGGGGGTCCCATGGCAGAGAGCTCCGCGACGTTCCACGAGGCCGAGCAGCATCTGAGCCCGTTCACCCGCGACCTGCACCGCGCCCTCGCCAGCCTGATGGAGGAGCTGGAGGCCGTGGACTGGTACCAGCAGCGCATCGACGCCACCGGCGACGAGGAGCTGCGGGAGATCCTGGCCCACAACCGCGACGAGGAGAAGGAGCACGCGGCCATGGTCCTGGAGTGGATCCGCCGCCGGGATCCGGGCTTCGACGCCACCCTGCGCGCGTACCTGTTCCGCGAGGGCTCCATCGTGCGGCGCGAGGAGGCCGTGGAGCGCGGCGCGGCCGCGGGGCGCGGCGCCGGCGACGGGGCCCGGACGCCGGCCGCCAGCATCGGCTCGCTCCGGAGGCCGTCATGATCGACATCCTTCGCCGCGACAGCGCGCCCCTCTCCGCCCGCGCCTGGCAGGCGCTGGACGAGGCCGTGACCCGGGCGGCCCGGCACGTCCTGGCCGGCCGGCGGGTGGCCGACTTCAGCGGGCCGCACGGCTGGGACCACGTGGCCAGCCGGCTGGGCACCAGCAGCCCCTGCGCCACCTCCGCCGGGAAGGCCAGCGTCTGCCTGCCGGACGTCGCGCTCCTGGCCGAGGTGCGGGCGGACTTCACGCTGCGGTGGGCCGAGCTGGAGCTGTTCGAGCGCGGCGCGCCCGCCCTCGACACGGTTCCGGCCGAGGCCGCCGCCCGCGAGGTGGCCCTGGCCGAGGACCGGATCGTGCTCTACGGCGAGCCGGTCGGGCAGGGCTTCCTGGCCGGCCGCGAGTCGCCGGCGACCGGGGCGCAGGACTGGGGCAAGCCGGGCCAGGCGCTGGCCGATGTGCTGCGAGCCGTCGAGCAGCTCGACACCCTGGGCGTCAACGGCCCCTACGAGCTGGTGCTGGCGCCGGCCCGGTACTACGCGTTCCTGCAGGGCACCGAGGACGGCTACCCGACGGCGCGCCACCTCCGCGACGTGATCAAGGGCGTCCACCGCTCGCCGGTCATCCGCGATGCCGGCGCCCTGTTCTCCACGCGCGGGGGCGACTTCGTGATCACGGTGGGCGGCGACCTCGCCGTGGGCTACCGTGACCACGACACCAGCGGCGTGCACCTCTTCTGCATCGAGACTGTCGCCGCCCAGGTCCTCACGCCGCAGGCCGTCTGCTTGCTGCGGCCCTGAGGCCGGCCGGGCGGCGGGCCCCGTCCGGCCGCCCGCGGCCCGGCCCCGGAGCGCTCGACGCTACACTCGCCCCCTGTCAGGCCTCACCCCCTCGCTCTTCCACCTGGCTCTCGTAAGTTTTCCCTTGACAGTCACTTTCAATAGTCAGTACTGTTTCAGCGGATGCTGAAATGCGCGGAACAAGAGAAACATGCTGAAATCCGCGGAAATCAGGCGCCATGCGGCGCAGCGGCTCCGGGAGCTGTTCCCCCGGGCTCGAGGATGGGAGGAGAGCCAGGACGTCGCGGCGGGCAGTCAGACCGCGGATTTACTGGTGAAGTTCCGCCTGGGCGAGCAGGAGCACACGATGGTGGTTGAGGTGTGCTCCCTCGGGCAGCCGAGGCAGATCCGGGCCGCCGTGACCCGGCTCAACGAGCTGCGACGCGAGCTGCCGGCCGCCTACCCGGTGGCCGCGGCCGTCTACATCGCCCCGCCCAGCGCCCGCATCCTCAAGTCCAACAACCTCGGCTACATCGACCTGTCAGGCAACTGCTACCTGGCCCTCGAGAACGTGCTGATCGAGAAGGAAGGCAAGCGCAACATCCGGCCCTCCACGCGCCCGCTGCGCTCGCTGTTCGCCCCCCGGGCCACCCGCGTGGTCCGGGCGCTCCTGGCCGACCCGTCGCGCGCCTGGCGCCTGGAGGAGCTGAGCAAGGCAGCGGCCGTGAGCCTCGGCCACTCCCACAACGTCGTGAAGCGGCTGGAGCAGCTGGCCTGGGCCGAGCGCGACGACCGGCAGCGCATCCGGCTCACCAAGCCGGCCGACCTGCTGGAGAGCTGGGCCGAGTCCTACTCCTACCGGGAGAACGAGATCCACTCGTACTTCGTGCCCGAGCGGGTCAGCCGCAGGTTCATGGCCGAGGTGGCCCGGGCGGCCGAGGCGGCCGGGAGGTCGTACGCGTTCACGCTGGACGCCGGCGTCACCCTGGTCGCGCCGCACGGCCGGCTGCCCGCCATCCACGCCTACCTGGACGGCGATCCGGCGCCGGTGGCCGCCGCGCTCGGCGTGCGCACCGCCACCGAGGCCGAGGGCACGCTGCATTTCCTGACGCCCTACGACCCGGGCGTCTTCTTCGGGATCATCGAGAAGGGCGGGCTGAAGGTCACGTCGCTGCCGCAGCTCTACGTGGACCTCCAGCACTACGAGCGCAAAGGGCCCGAGCAGGCCGAGCACCTGCGCCGTGAGGCCATGGGGTTCTGAGGCGGGAAGGGGGTGATCCGGTCATGGCGAAGAAGAAGGCAGCCACCAAGAAGAAGGCGACCAAGAAGAAGTAGCGCCGGCCCCGCTGGTCGGGCGCCAGACCTGCCGGACGAGAGGAGGTGAGACCCTACATGGCGAAGAAGAAGGCGGCCAAGAAGAAGGCGAAGAAGAAGTAGCACCCGCAGTCGCAGTGCCGGGGGTGGGAGGTGGCGGCCTCCCACCTTGTGACCAACCGGGAGGGGGCATGGCCCCCTCCCGCTGCGCTCATGCTTAAATGACCTTCGTGACCTTGCCCGCCTTCACGCACTTCGCGCACACCCGGACGCGCCGCGGCTTGCCGGCGACGAGGGCGCGCATGGAGATGAGGTTGGGCAGCCACCGGCGCCGGGTCAGCTTGTGCGCGTGACTGATCGTGTTGCCGACGGCGGGGCCTTTCCCGCACACGTCACACCGCTGGGCCATCAGGACTCCTTCGTCGGGCTCGCGCCGGATCCGGCGCGACGACGGGTTCCTCTTATAGCACGCCGCTCCCCATGAGGCAAACACAGCCGGAGGGCCGGCTGGGTACCCCCCTCCAGTATCTCAAGGGCGTCGGGCCCCAGCGGGCCGCCCTCCTGGCCCGCAAGGACCTCGAGACCGTCGAGGACGCGCTGTTCTTCGCGCCCCTGCGCCACGAGGACCGCACCCGCCTGACGCCCTTCCGCGCCCTCACGCCGGGGCAGGCCTACACCTGCTCGGGCGTCATCGTCGGCATCAGCCCGCCGCCGCCCGGCCGCTCGCGGCACCCCTTCTCGGTCATGCTCCGCGACGAGACGGGCTACGCCACGGCCAGTTGGTTCGGGGGCGCCTACCTGGCGCGGGTGTTCAGACGCGGCCAGCGCCTGGTGCTGCACGGCAAGGTGCAGCGCTTCCGGGGCGCGGCGACCCTGCAGAACCCGGATTACGAGATCGTGGAGACGGACGACGACGAGCGGCTGCACACCGGGCGGCTGGTGCCCGTCTACTCGACCACCGAGGGGCTCCCCCAGCGCACGCTCCGCCGGCTCATGTGGAGCATCGTCGAGCAGTTCGCGCCGAAGCTCCCCGACATCCTCCCCGAGGAGGTCCGCCGGCGCCGGCGGCTCGTGCCGCTGGCCCAGGCGGTACGCGACATCCACTTCCCCGACAGCGAGCCGGCCCTGGCCGCCGCCCACCGCCGCCTGGCCTTCGACGAGTTCCTGCTCCTGCAGGTGGGCCTGGCCATCCTGCGCTCCCGGACGGCCCGCGCGCGCGGCATCGCCATGAGCCGGCCGGGGGCGCTGGCCGGGCGGCTGCGCGCCTCGCTGCCCTACCGGCTGACCGCGGCCCAGGAGCGGGTCTGGCGCGAGATCCGGCAGGACATGGCGTCGCCGGCCCCCATGCACCGGCTGCTGCAGGGCGACGTGGGCTCGGGCAAGACGGTGGTGGCGGCCCTGGCGGTGCTGACGGCGGTCGAGGCCGGCTACCAGGCCGCCGTCATGGCGCCCACCGAGATCCTGGCCGAGCAGCACTTCATGACCTTCCGCCAGCTCCTGGCGCCGCTGGGCCTGGAGGTCGCGCTGCTCACCTCGTCGCTCCGCGCGCGGGAGCGCGAGGCGCGCCGGGCGGCGGTGGCGGCCGGCGCGGTGCCCTGCGTGGTCGGGACGCACGCGTTGCTGCAGGAAGGCGTCGAGTTCCGGCGGCTGGGGCTGGTCGTCATCGACGAGCAGCACCGCTTCGGCGTGGAGCAGCGAGCCCGGCTGCGGGCCAAGGGCGAGCACCCCGACCTGCTGGTCATGACGGCCACGCCCATTCCCCGCACGCTGGCCCTGACCCTGTACGGCGACCTGGACGTGAGCGTGCTCGACGAGCTGCCGCCCGGGCGCCAGCCGGTGAAGACGGTCGCCCGCACCGAGGCCAAGCGCGCGGAGATCTACGACTTCATCCGCCGCCAGATCGCCGAGGGCCGCCAGGCCTACGTGGTGTGCCCGCTGGTCGAGGAGTCGGAAGCGGTGGACCTCAAGGCGGCCACCGACATGGCCCGCCGCCTGCAGCGCGAGGTCTTCCGCGATCTGGCGGTGGGCCTGCTCCACGGCCGGCTGCCCTTCGAGGAGAAGGACGCCATCATGCGGCGCTTCAAGGCGGGCGAGATCCACGTCCTGGTCTGCACGACGGTGATCGAGGTCGGCATCGACGTGCCGAACGCCTCGGTGATGCTGATCGAGCACGCCGAGCGCTTCGGCCTGTCGCAGCTGCACCAGCTGCGAGGCCGGGTGGGGCGGGGGCCCTTCCGCTCCTACTGCATCCTGCTCCACGCCGGCCGGCTCACCGAGGAGGCGCGGGAGCGGCTGGCGGCCATGGAGCGCACCGGCGACGGCTTCCAGATCGCCGAGGCCGACCTGCGCCTGCGCGGCCCGGGCGAGTTCTTCGGCACCCGGCAGTCGGGCCTGCCCCAGTTCCGCGTCGCCGACCTCCTGCGCGACGCCGCGCTGCTGGAGGAGGCGCGCGGCGAGGCGCA
>FWPU01002991.1_pt1 | contig 15313 bp, 12 predicted proteins | sample 2228361 | NCBI WGS metagenome assembly FWPU01 (sample SAMEA103939777, study PRJEB20133) | metagenome
CCGTGGGAATTCTCACCGATCGGGACGTCACCTGCCGCGTGGTCGCCGAGCGAAAGGATGCCGCCGCGACCCCGGTGCACGAGGTGATGAGCTCGGGTCTGACCGTCGCCAGCGAGGAAGACCTCATCGACGAGGCGCTGCTGAAGATGCGCCGCGCCGGCGTGCGCCGCCTGCCGCTGACAGGCAAGGACGGACGCGTGGTGGGGCTCGTCTCGCTCGACGATCTGATCGTCCTGCTCAGCGCCGAGCTGGGGCTGACCTCGGCCGTGGTGAGGTCGAACCGCGGCCCGTGACCGCCAGCGGCCCGCACCGTCTGCCGGTGAGGCGAGGAGCGGCCGGCCCGATGCGCCGTGACACCAGTGCTTACCGTCAGCGCAGAGGGAGGACGAGATGGCATTCGCAAAGCACGAGACGCGCCTGGAGAAGTTCATTCGCAAGACCCCGGTGACGCCGTGGATCATCGCCGCTGCCGCGAGCATTCCCGCATCGCTGGCGCTCTACGCCAAGGGACGGAAGATGGCCGCGCTGCTGGTCGGGCTGTGGACGCCGACGCTGCTCAACGCGTCCTTCTACAACCGGCTGCTGCGCGAGGTGTGACGTCGCACCGGGCGGGCCCGGCGATTCGAGGGCCGGCGCCATCGATGAGCGGATCGCGCTCTGTGCGGCGGCGGGCCGCGGTGGCCGCCCGCCGATGAGGACGAGCCAGTCGCGCGTGCCGTCGACGAACGGCACCGGCAAGCTCAGCCGCGGCGGCTCGGGCAGCAGGTCGAGGGCGAGCAGCGCGCGCAGCCGGCGCTCGAGCTCGTCGGGCGTGAAGTGGCACCGCGACCGCAAACGGCGCGATCACCGCGGCGATGGGCGCTGGCGCCTCGAGCAGGTCGACGAACCCGGGAGCGCACGCGGGATCTGCCGGCGCGACAGCGCACGGCGAGAGCACCACCCATTCGGTAGCCAGCGTTCGCTGGCGCGCGAAGAGCGGGCGTTGGCGCCCATGCCCGAGATGCACATCAGGCGCGGCGGTGGTCGCGGCTCCCGCGAGAAGTGGAACGCGCGTCTTGAGCGCGCGTAGCTCGAGCTCGGCGAGCTCGAGGGCTTCACGGAACCTTTCCGCGAGTCTTCGCGAGTCTCGGCATCGGCCAACAGCTCCTCCATCGCGCGCTGCACCGCGGCCTCGAGCGGCCCGGCCTTGCCGAGCGCGATCGGGCTCCCGATGGAAGCGGAAGCCCGACGGCACACCTCGAGCGTACACGCGTTGCCGTCGTCGTCGTTCCGCTCGAGCCCGATGCACGGCACAGCCTCGGCGCAGCGCCGCTCGTGTAACGCGTCCAGGCGGCCCCGTGTCGAGCCAGGCCCGGGCGAACACATAGAGCGCGTCGTGCGGCGGCTCGTCCATCGACGACACGCCAGGAATGGCGATCGCTGGGCACACATGGCCCGAGGGCGGTGCGCCGGACGACTCACCCATCGCGTGATCGGCATCAGGCGGGGACGCGGCGCCTCGGCCGCCACGCCTCGAACCGGCTCGGGATGAGCGAGAAGATGAACACCGCGACCGCGACGATGAGGTTGTTCCACAGGCTCGCGGCGCTGACGTGCTCGATGACCAGCGTCGAGAAGAAGAGCCACACCGACAGCGCGGTGTTGATGTAGCGCGCCGGAGACCAGAAGAACGCGCCGACCGCCGCGGCGGCGATGAGCAGCCCGACGATCCACGTGTTGGTGCGCGAGGCGTCGGTGTGGGCCCAGATGAACGCCGAGAAGAACAACCACACCCCGAGGGCCAGGTTCACCCACCGCGCCCACGGGTTGTACTCCTCGCGGGCAGCCTGGGTCGGCGTCCTCGGCGTCACGGGCCTGAGAGTTTCCTGGTTCGCCATGTCATGCCTCCGACTGCACGGTGTGCGCGGCGCGCGCGAAGGCAACCCTCGCGCCGCAAGACGAGCGCGCACGGCATCGCTCGCGCGTTCGCTCGTCGCACCCGAAGCAGCCGGCCGGCCCGACGCGTGGCCGTCGATTCAGGCCCGCCACCCCACCAGGCCGCGGAGGCTCAGGCGCTCGAGGAAGATGGACACCTCGCGCCGGAGGAGCCCCGCCGGTCTCGCGTAGCGCCGCGACAGCTCGCGGGCGATGTCCTCGACCGAGCGATCGCCTGTGCAGAGCCGGGCGATGTCGGCCCCGGTCCCGCTCAGCACCAGCCCGCGGGCACTCGACACCTCGCTCGGAGCATGCTCGCGCCCGCCCAGCTCGCCGTACAGCAGCGTCGTCCGCCCCGGCTCCACGCGCAGGCGCACCTGGCTCGCCAGCTTTGGTCTCGCAGACGGCTGGATCACGACGACCTCCGCGAAAGCCGCGTCCATCGGATCACGATGCAACTCGACACGGTGCGGCGGAACTGGCCGGCGGTGCCCCGATGCGGCGACTGCTGCACGTTGCCCACCAACGCACACCAGCAGTGCAGGGGCGCGAAGTCCACGGCCGTGTCCAGGCGTGGGAAGATCTCTCCGACGGGAGGGAACCCATGCGACACCCCGGTGTCCTCGAGGCGAAGTGTGCGGTGGACGTCGCGCTTCGGCGGCTCGTGTTGGTCGGCGTGCTGGCGGTCGCCGCCTCAGGGTGCGTCCGCCGCGGATGGAGGAACGCGCCGCCGCCGGTGCGACCCCAGCCGGTGACGCAGCCGGTGGTGACGAACCCGCCGCCGCCGCCTGGGCATCCCGCGCATCCGCACGGTGGGCCTCCCGGGCTGGCGCATCCGCCGACGCATCCGCACGGCGGACCGCCGGGACACGCGCACCCGCCGCCGGGCCAGCCGACGCATCCGCATGGCGGACCGCCGGGTCAGGTGCATGCTCCGCCGGGGAATCCATCGCATCCGCATGGCGGACCGCCGGGTCAAGCGCATCATCCGTCGGGGCACCCGTCGCATCCGCATGGTGGGCCGCCGGGACAGATGCACCACCCGCCGGGCAAGCCCGCGCATCCGCATGGCGGCCTACCGGGTCAGGTGCATGCTCCGCCGGGGAATCCATCGCATCCGCACGGCGGCCCGCCCGGGCAGATGAAGTCGCCTCCGGGTCACGTCGCGCCGGCGCAGGGCAACCCGCCCGCCCACGCGAACGACCCGCCGGGCCAGCCTCCCGCCAACGCACCGGGTGACAAGGGCCAGAAGGACGACAAGGACGACAAGAAGCCCGGCCCCGCGAAGGGCAAGCCCGCCGAAAAGGGCGGGCCAGATGCGGGCAAGCCGGGCAAGTAGCCGCGAAGAAAAACGCGCGCCCTCGTGCGAGAGCGCGCGCCCACCCGCCAGCCTGGGGTTCTCTGGCGGTACCCGCTGCCGGGTGTTCAGTAGCCGCCGCAGATGTCGTGGCCGTTCGGCACGGCGAAGGGCGGCGTCGTCTCGTCGATCGACTCGAGGAAGGCGATCAGATCCGAGATCTCCGCCTGCTCCTGCGGAGTCGTCCCGCCGTTGGCGAGGAACAGCGCGTTGCCCGCCTGGTGGTGCGCGGCGTACTTCGCGGTGAACACGTCTGCGAGCGTCTTGGCCTCGCCGTGGTGGAAGTACGGGGCCGACGTCGCGAGGCCGAGCAGCGACGGCGGGTTGAAGCCCTTGGTGCCCTGCGCCAGGGTGCCGTCGGCCTTGCGCTCGATGGCGCTGGATGCGTCGAAGGTGCCGACGTTGCGCAGCACGCAGGTGATGCGCTCGGGGCCGACCACCAGCGTGCCGCCGTCGGCCAGCGCGAGCCGCTCGACATCGACCTTGCGCGTGTCGCTGTTCACGTTCGGGTTGGGCAACGGCAGCGTGCCGCCGTCGCGATTCTCGACCCGCAGGCCGAACGGCGCCGCCGGTTGACCGTTGACCCCGGGCAGGCTCCCGTTCTTCTCGGGCGACGGCTCGTAGGGCACGCGGCTCCCCGTCCACTTCGGGCACGAGTGGCAGAAGTGGCAGTTGGCGTTCTGGAACACCGCGCGGCCGCGCTGCACCTTGGCCGCGTCGAGCGTGGTCGGCGCGCGGTTCGCCGGCACCGTCTTCACGTACTCCTCGATCTCGTCCCAGTCTTTGAGCGTGCTGGCCACGGCCACCACCCGCTTCGTCGAGCCCGAGAGGTTGTCGTTCCGGGTGACGACCCCCCCGTCGAGGGAGACGCCGTTGTCGAGCGGGAAGCGCACGTCGTTCGGCGGAGTGCCGGTGACGATGGCGCCCTTGCCCCCGGCGGTGCCGCGGGTGTTCAGCTCGAAGTCGTGGATCTCGTCGAAGATCGCCGTCCAGTTGAGCGCGCGCTGATCCGTCGGGTCGACCTTCGAGAAGGTTCCGTCGAGCGGCGTCGACTGGCGCGGGCCGGCGGCGAAGACCCAGGTGATGTTGTCGGAGTTGCCGTCGGGGTGGCAGCTCGCGCAGGAGTTGACTCCGCGGTCCGACCAGCGGCCGGTGCCGGTGAAGAAGAACTTCTTGCCATTGAGAATGGAGGCCTCGCGGCTGCCCGGCGGCGGCTTCGACTCGCTGGCGATCGGCTCGCCCGATGCGGCCTGCAGCGCCAGGTCGATGACCGTCACGCTGCGGTCGATCCAGTTGTTCACGTACGCGAGCGCCTTGGTGTGCGCCACCACGATGCCGATCGGCGCCTTGATGCCGCCGGGGTTGCGCACGTCGATCTGGGCGAAGTTCGAATCCGGACCCAGCACGATGGGCCCGCGCGGATCCTGACCCTTGAAGTGCACGCGCTGCACTTTGTCGGCGGCCTGCGAGACGACGTAGGCGACGTTGGTGCCCGACTTGAAGTCCAGCTCGATGGGCACGCCGAGCAGGCTGGATGCCGCGTCACCCTGCTGGGCGATGAGCTTCGAGAGCGCCACCGTGCCGGTCGGGCCGCGGTCCTCGGTCTTCGTGGCCAGGTCGATCACCGAGATGGCGGCGAAGACGTTGGTCAGCCTGAACACGGGCCCCTTCGGCGCGGCGCACACGTGCGTCACGTAGGCCTTTCCGTTGTTGATCGCGATGTTGAAGAGCTGGTTGGGCGAGCACCCGACCGGAGCGGCCGTGCCGCCGTCGGGCAGCGGGGGCCCGAAGCCGGTGTCGGCGATCGGCTGCAGATCGATGGTCGCCGTCTTCGCGCGGGTGCCGAGATCGATCTCCACCACCTTGCCCACGCGTCCGTCGTCGGTGGTTTCGCTCACCGGCGCGCCGTAGAAGAGCGTCACGTACGCCTTCTCGTCGGCGTTGTCTTCGTCGAGGTCGTTGGTGATGGCCACCGCGCGCGGGTTGGCGCCGACGTCGATCGTGGCCGTGATGGACATCGAGGCGGTGTCGACGAGCGAGACGGTGCGCTCGCCGAAGTTGGCCACCACCGCGATGCGGCCGCTCGGCGAGAGCGCCACGCCGGTCGGCTCGGACCCGACCTTCACCTCGCCCGCGACGGAGGGGTTCACCTTGTCGATGCCGACCACCTTGGCCAGCTTCTGCGCCTTGCGCAGGGCGACCACCGCGGTCTGGTCATCGGGGAGCACCGCGACCGAGACGGGCATCGCTCCCGCGCCGAACGACACCGAGGCGACCTTGGTGCGCGAAGCGGCGTTGAAGACGGACAGCGAATCGTTGTCCGGGTTCACCGCCAACAGGATGGAGTCGTCGCGCGTGAGGTTGATGGCCGTCGAACGGCTGGGGCGCGGCAGCACCGCCGCATTGCCGCCGCCACCACCCGCGCCACCGCCGCCTCCTCCGGCGTCTCCGCCCGCACCGCCGCCTGCGCCACCGCCTTCACCGCCGTCGGTGTAGCTGGTGCCCGCCGGACAGGCCAGGAGCGCCAGGGCGAGCGCTCCGACCGAGAGCCAGAGATTCGTACGCATGGATTCCTCCGAGAGGGGTGGTCAGCGCCCGCGGGCACTGCGAGCCGCGTACCGCCTGGCAACTCCCGCGACGACGGCGAGCGCAGTGGGCGGTGACGGCTCCCGGCTGCAGTCGGTGACCGACACCTGTCGGCTCGACCCAACAACGCCGCGAGCCTGGAGCGCCGCCCCGCGAGCCCGTACAGTCAGCGCATGGCGCAGGAGACGCTGAACGTAAAGACCGTCGGTCTGCCGGTGCGCACGTTGTCGGTCGAGGTGGTGAGCGGGCCGGATCAGGGCAGGTCGCTCACCTCGAGCACCGACCGGGTGACGGTGGGAACGGCGCAGGACAACGACCTCTGCCTCACCGACCCGACCGTGTCCCGCTACCACCTCGAGCTTTTGGCGAAGGCTGATCGGGTGCTGGTGCGCGACGGCGGCTCGACGAACGGCACGGCGGTGGGCCAGGTGCTCATCGAGCGCGCGTCGGTGTCGCCCGGAACGGTGCTGCAGATCGGCCGGACGGCGCTCAGGGTGGGCGAGGGCGGCACCGCGAGCCTCGAGCTGCTCGAGGGCGAGTCTTTGGGGCCGATGAAGGGCCGCACGCCGGCGATGCGCCACCTGATGGCCAGAGTGCGCAGGGCGGCGCAGAGCGACGTCTCGGTGCTGCTGGTCGGCGAGTCGGGCACCGGCAAGGAGCTCATCGCCCGGGCGCTCCACGAGCACGGCCCGCGCGCGAAGAAGCCGTTCGTCACCGTCGATTGCGGCTCGCTGGCGCCGGGCCTGGTGGCGAGCGAGCTGTTCGGGCACGAGAAGGGCGCGTTCACCGGAGCCGACCGCCGGCACGTCGGAGCCTTCGAGCGCGCCGACGGCGGCACCGTCTTCCTCGACGAGATCGGCGAGCTGCCCTCGTCGCTCCAGCCGGCGCTGCTCGGAGCGCTCGAGCGGCGGCGGTTCCGTCGCGTCGGCGGCACCGAGGAGATCAAGGTCGACGTGCGGGTGGTGTCGGCGACGCATCGGGACCTGCGCTCCGAGGTGAACGCAGGCACCTTCCGGCTCGACCTGTACTACCGCCTGGCGGTGGTGCGGCTCGAGGTGCCGCCCCTCCGCGAGCGGCCCGACGACATTCCCATGCTGGTCGAGCACTTCCTCCGCGAGGCGGGCCACGACGGGCCGGTCGAGGCGCTGGTCCCGCCGAAGGTGATGGACCAGCTCCTCTCGCATCACTGGCCGGGGAACGTGCGCGAGCTGAGGAACCTGGTCGAGTCCGTGCTGGCCATGGGCGAGCCGCCCGAGCTCGAGGCGGCGTCGGTTGCTGCCCCGAAGTCGGCGAGCGGCTTCCCCGGCCCGGACATGAGCTACCGCGAGGCGCGCGCCCAGGTGCTGCGCGAGTTCGAGTCTCGCTACCTGCGCGAGCTTCTCGACCGGTGCAAGGGCAACGTCTCGCTGGCCGCGCGCACCGCCCGCATGGATCGCTCGCATCTCATCGAGCTGCTCCAGCGCCACGGGCTCAAGTGACGGCGCACGGCGCCCTCCAGTCGGGTGGGGACCGCCGCGCGGCGCATCGCTCCTCGACCGGCCGGGGCCGTCACGGCTGCCAGTGCAGTTGGTCGTCGGCGCAGATGGCGACGCCCTGCTCGCACTCGGCGGTGAGCGTCTCGAAGCCGAGGTAGAGCTCGTCTTCGACCTTGTCGAGCAGCACCGGGCAGCTGTAGGCGCAGCCGACCAGCTTCTGCCGTTCGAAGCGCGGCAGCGGACCGCCCGGCGCGGGCATCACCTCGTCGCAGCTCTGCGCCGTGCCCACCACGCGCACGATGACGAACTCGTCCGGCGCGTCGGGAATGATGCCGCGGCCGGCCAGCGTGCGCAGGCGCTCGTGGATGAGCTTCCGCAGCGTGGGGCGATCGGCGCCATTGTCCGCCGGCAGATCCACCGTCACGCAGCTCCGCGTCTCTCGAATCGGAGCGCACTCGTGCGTGGAGCACCACTGCATCAGCTTGCCGGTGCGGCAGCTCGGCGCTCCGCCGAGCCGCACGAAGTCGACCACCAGGCTCGCCGGAACCGTGCCCGCGTCCTGCTGCAGCCGCTCGAGCAACATGCGGCCCGACTTGTCCTTGCACAGAAAGCCGTCGAGGCCCTCGCCGAAATCGCCGAACGTGACCGACACGCGCCGAAGCTCGACGCAGCTTGCGGTGACGAGCAACGCGGTGATGACGGCTCGCGCGCGCATCAGAACTCCACCCCCGTGACGACCCGTCGGTTGGCGATCGCGGCGGTGCCCGCGGCGGCGGCGGCGGCCACTCCCAGAGCCACCCAGAAGCCGGCGCGCCGGTACAACGGCGGCGGCGGCTCGACGATCTTTCCGCGGACGAGCAGGTCCCTCACCAGGCCCTCGGCCGCGTCCTCCGACGGGCCCACGCGTTCGCTGCGGGCGGCCACCTCGCCGTCGACGGCCAGCACGCCACGGACCCGAATTTCCTGCGACTCCCGGTCGGCGGTCACCAGGAGCAGCCGGGGCGCGCGCAGGGCCGTCGACAAGAGCCGCATCGACGCCGCGGAGTCGACCTCGCTCGAGCGCGCGTAGCGGGCAGCCCACTGCGCCGCCGCCAACGCGGGCGGGGCGGGAGTCGCCCGGAACGTCAAGGTGGCTTCGGGTCGCTCGAGCCGCACCAGCCGCACGTCCGGCTCGTAGCCGTCGGAATCGATTCGCACCACGTGCACTCCTTCCGTGACCTCCAACGTGCACGGAGTGCTGCAAACGTCGCGCCTCCCGTCGAGCGACACCGCGGCGGGCACTGGGGCGTCGATGCGCAGCGGCACACGGCTGGCGCTGCCGGCGTCGCGGATCGCCTGCGCCACCACCGACTCGACCTCGGGCGTCACCGCGCCGGCGTCCTCGGGCATCTCCAGGGAAAGCGCTCCCATCTCGCGGGCCGCGCGAGCTGCCGCGTCATTTCGGCCGACCCCGACGTGGCACGCCACCCGCCACAGGAGCACGCGCGCCGCGGTGACGCGCTGCCCCCGGCCGAGGGCGTCGGTGACGAGCGCTTCGGGCTCGAGGAGCGACAGGCACCGGTGGAACTCGGCGCGGACGTACGCCTCGCGCGCCGCGGCGAGGCGCTGGTCGACGTCCGCCAGCGGGGGCTCGGCCGGCACCGCGTTGGGCAGCTCGGCGAAGCGCAGCTCGACCGGCAGGGTGGCCGCACCGAGCGCGTCGCGCAGGGCGCCCGCGGCATCTCCGCGGGTGACGATGGTGATCTGGCTGGCGGCGGCGAGACCGGGGGCGAGCACGGGGGCGAGCAGCGCGAGCGCGAACGGGCGTGCCCACCGCGCCGGAGTCGGGCCCGCATCTCGGCGGCGCGTGGGCCGCAATGTCCACGAGCTCGGCGGCCGAACGGCGCGAGTCGCCGCCTCGACAGATGGGCCGCACCGCGTCGCGTACGCTGGGCGCGTCGATGCGGCGTGCACTCTTGGCGCAAGCGACATGAGCCTCCCTCCCGGAACCGGTTTTAGCGCGGTACCAGCCGCAACGCGCGTCCGCCGTTCGGCTGTATAAATGGGCGCGCGTGGAGCTTGCCGGCCGCTATCGCCTGGTGCGGCGCCTCGCCTCGGGCGGCATGGGCGAGGTCTGGGAGGCCGCCGCCGCAGGCGAGCACGGCTTCTCGCGCCGGGTGGCCATCAAGCGCATGGTGCCCGACGGCCCGCAGACGGCCTCGTTCACGCGCATGTTCCTCGATGAGGCGCGCATCGCCAGCCAGCTCCACCACGCCAACATCGTCTCCATCCTCGACTTCGGAGTTGCGGACGGAGTGCCCTTCCAGGTGCTCGAGTTCGTCGACGGCACCGACGCGTACGAGCTCGAGCGGATGGGGCGCGACGCCGGCAAACCGCTGCCGGTCGAGCTGGCGCTCCACATCTGCGCGGAGATCGGCCACGCCCTGCACTACGCGCACGAGGCGACCGGTGCCAACGGCGAGCGGCTCGGCATCGTGCACCGCGACGTCAGCCCGCAGAACATCCTCGTCTCGTGGACGGGCGACGTGAAGCTGACCGACTTCGGCATCGCGCTGGCCCGCGGCCGCCTCGAGCGCACCATCGCCGGCATCACCAAAGGCAAGCCGGCGTACATGGCGCCCGAGCAGGCCACCGGCGGCGAGGTCGACCCGCGGACCGACGTCTTCGCCCTGGGCTGCGTGCTGCACGCGCTCGCCGGCGCCGGTCTGAGCCCGCTCGCGGGCGAGAACCGCATGGCCGATCTTCTGGCCGGGGTCGAGCTGCCGCTGAACGAGACCGTTCCGCCCGACGTGCGCGAGATCGTCGCGCGCGCGGTGAAGCGATCGAAGCACCTGCGGTTCGAGAGCGCCGCTGCGTTCGCCGAGGCCTGCGGGCGGGCGCTGCACGCGCGCATCGACCGGGACGCGCGGACGGTGATGCGCGAGTACATCGAGGGGTTGCGCGGGAAGGCCGCGGAGCCCCCGAGCGCCTCGGCGTTCCTGCTGGATCCGGGGGCGCTCGTCGGCTTCGAGGAGACGCTCACGACTCCGGCGAGACCCGAGGCACGGCGCTGGTCGGCGGAAGCGGCTCCTGCGCGCGTGCCGTGGACGACGTACGCCGCCGGAGCAGGCCTCGGGCTCGCCATCGTCGCCGCCATCGCCGCGTTCGCGTTTCAGGCACGCTCTCCGGTCGACGTGCCGCAGCTGCAAACGGCCGCCAGCGACGCGGACGCGGGTCCGCCCGTCGCCGGCCAGGTTCCACCAATCGATTCAGGCATCGCCTCCGCGGGGCGGATCAGCGGCGCAGCGGCGGATGCTGGCATCGCCGTTCAGCCCGTGGGGGCCGATGGTCGTACCACCGTGACCGCTGCCGGTGATGCAGGTCCGCTCGTCGCGCCGCCGACGGCGATCACCGCGCGCGCGGCAGCCGCGGAGTCGATCGCCCGCGCCGAGCCCGATGCGGGAATGCGCCGCAACCCCAAGCGCCCGCTTCAGCTCGGCTGGGTGGCCATCGGCGGTGCCGCCGCGCACAAGCTCGAGATTCGGGTCGGCGGGAAGAGCCACGGCTTCGCGCCCAAGTTGATCGAGCTGCCGGTGGGCACGCACCGCGTGGAGCTGTTGGATGGAGAGACCAACCTCCGGCACTCCACCCGGCTCGAGGTGACCGCGCGGCACACCGAGCACGCGCCGCTCCGGTGGATCGTCGATCGCTGACGAGAAACACGCGCTAGGGAGGTGTGACGCCGTGCCAGGGCCTCGCGCCCGAAGACGCGAGCTCTGCGGCTGAACGCCGCTCCTCTGCGAGGGGCGCCTGGTCATCGTGTTCGCGCCGGATCGGCGATCGTTCTACGAGCGCTTCCTCGAGGCGTGAGCCTTGGGCCAGGCTCGATGCGCGCGCGGCGTTGGACGCCAGAGACGGCCTACGCAGGACTCGCCCCGCCTTCCGCCGGCGCTGGGGGAGGTGGCGCTTCGTCCGGTTCGGGCTCACCATCGACGCGGTCGCCGGGGCCGACGCCTTCACCAGCGCGCGCCCGACACCGGGGTTGAGCGTCTCGCGCGCCGAGCACGAGACTGACGCGCACGCCAGCGGAAGCTCCCGCGAGCTCGCCGGCCGAGGCCTGTACGGCGACTACGCGCTCTTCTTCCCCGCCGAGGGGGGCTGGCGATGGGTGGCCCAGAAGTAGCTCGCAGCCTTGCGCCCGGCTGCCCTCCATTCGAGAAGGCGAAGGTGGCCGGCGTCCGCACCGCCCGCGGTGCCCAGGCGGCCAGCAGAGCGGGTCCAGCGCCCTCTTTCCGTCAATGCCGTGGCGGCAGCACGGCGAAAAGGGCGCCGACCTCGACCTCGTGGCCGCCCAGCACTGGCGAGCGAAAGCGGGCTTTTTCGCCGTGGCGGCGCCCTCTGCCGAACTTGCGCCGCTTGAGCTCGAAGACCGTCACCGTCCGGGCACGGGTATCGACGAGCCAGTACTCGCGAACGCCGTTGCGTTCATAGATGTCCTTCTTCCGCGTCCGGTCCCGAGACGACGTCGACGGTGAAAGCACCTCGACAATGAGGTCGGGAACGACCTTGAGGAACTCGCCTTCCTCTGGCGAGGGCATGGTGCGCCATCGTTCCCATGACACGAAAGAGTGGTCGGGCTCGACGGTGTCTCCCGACGGCAGCTCGAAGCCCTGGCTCGAATCGCAGACCACGCCGAGGTTTCGCATGCGCGCTGCGCTCTCCAGCACGAACTGGATCTTCGAGCCCACGGGCCCGTGCGGAAAGCCAGCCGGAGGATTCATGACGATTTTGCCGTCGAGCAACTCGTAGTGGTGCGGGTCCCACTTCTGCCGCTCCTTGACCCATCGGGCGAACTGCTTCTGCGTCACGCGCCGCGTCGATTCGAAAGCTATCTCGTGCATCCGAAAGACGCCGGCCGACCCGTAGGCCGGTCGACGCCCCCAGGGCCCCGGAAGCTCGAGGCCGGGCCGATGTGCGTTTCGCGCATCGCCGACGGAGTATATCCACGGCTCACGCAGGTGCGCCGAACCGCCCTTTGCTGGCAGGCAGCGAGTCGAATCGTGGCCAGCGAGCGGAACAGCATATGGCCCACCTCGCCCGGATGACGTCCAAGGGTGGGAGACGTTCTGGCCGACCACGAACGGCGGGCAGCGGCTGGCGGCTGGGCGATGGCCAGGCTTCCTTTTCCCCGCGCGGCGGCGCGGAGGATTCGCGCGAGTGCTCGGCTTCGCGGGGGGCCCCTCCACGTCAACCAGAAGTGGTTGACGTATACCACCACCCCTTGAGACAGGGGCCCACTGCCGGACGCATCGGACCGCGCGCCAAAGGCCCTCATTGGCCGCCGCTCCCTGGCGGGCCTGCTTGGGCGTCATGCCGTTTCGCCCTACGATGCCCCCACCCGATGGGGAGCCTCCTCTCGCGCCGCCGCTACGAGGTGCTCGCGCTGGCGATCGCGCTCGCATCGGCGAGCATTCACGTCTGGTCGTTCCGCACGCCGGTGGTCGGGCTGACCGAGCAAAAGGTGCCGACGCCCATTCGCGCGGTGCAGCTGCTCGAGGGCCGCGTAACCGATCTCAAGTTCCGCCTGCGCGGCGAGCGCGCTCCGCACCCCGACGTCGTGGTGGTGGCCATCGACGAGAAGAGCAGCCAGAAGTACGGGCTGTGGCCGTGGCCGCGATCCATCGTCGCGCGGGCCGTCACCCGGTTGGACGAGGCGGGGGCCAGGGCCATCGGCTTCGACGTGGCGTTCGTCGACGAGTCGAGCACGAGCACCGACGCGGCCTACCGCGAGATGCTCGATGCCTTCGATTCCGCCGCCGAAAAGGCCAGGGAAGCGGCCACGCGCTTCGCCAGCTTCCGCGAGCTGCTCCTCTCCAAGCGCCAGGAGGCCCCCGACGAAGCGCTCGAGCGGGCCTTCGCCGCCGCCAGGGACAAGGTGGTGCAGGCGGTCATCGTCTACCCCGAGCGCGACGCCGAGCTGTTCGCTCCCCACAAGCGCGCCGAGCACGAGCGGCTGCTCGAGCCCCACGTCATCACCCGCATCGAAGGCCACGTCCCGGGCACGTTCTTCGAAATCCCACTCGATCGGCTGAACGGCTGGACGCAGCGCTCGGCCCAGACGCCGCTTCAGCGCTTCGCCAGGACGGGCACGCGCCTGGGCTACTTCAACACGGTGCTCGATCCCGACGGCACGCTGAGGCGGCTGCCGATGCTGGCGAAGCTGTCGGCGCCGAAGGGCTTTCTGCCGAGCCTGTCGCTCCAGACCGCGGCCATTCAGCTCGGAGCGCGCATCGTGCCTCCGGCCAGGGAGCACGAGTGGCTCGATGGCGTGAAGCTGGTGAGCGCGCGCGGCGAGTTGCGCGTCCCCTACGTCAACGGCGAGCCGTTCACGCTCATCCACCACGTCGGCTCGCACAAGGCCTTTCCCACGCTGTCCATCGCCGACGTGGTGGAAGGCCGCTTCGACCCGGCGGCGGTCAGGGGCAAGGCGGTGCTGATCGGCCTCACCGTCACCGGGCTCGTGGCCGACGAGGTGGTGACGCCGTTCCGCGAGAACGAGCCGGGCGTCTACAGCCACGCGTCGATGCTGTCGAACCTGCTCTCGGGCGACTTCCTCACCCGGCCGGCCTGGCTGGTTCTGGTCGAGCTGCTCGCGATGATGTCGCTGTCGATGCTGCTCGCGCGCCTCCTCCCGCGCACGCGCTCGTTCGGGCTCAAGCTGGCGCTCATCGCCGCGGTGGCCTTTGTCTGCATGGCCGCCGACTACGCGCTGTTTTGCGCCGGCGTGCTGATGAACATGGTGGTGCCGCTCTCGTCGGTTTTGGCCACCTCGTTCGGCCTGGTCTTCTTGGGCTACCTGTCGACCGATCGGGAGAAGCTGAAGCTCCGGGAGACCTTCTCCAAGTACCTCGGCGAGGACGTGATGGAGGAGGCGCTGGCCCACCCCGAGAAGCTGGCCCGGGGCGAAAAACGCGAGATGACGGTGCTGTTCTCCGACATCCGCGGCTTCACCACGCTCTCCGAGCGCATGCTCCCCGAGAAGCTCGCCGAGTTCATCAAGGAGTACCTGAACCCGATGACCCGCATCGTCTTCGACGAGAAGGGTACCCTCGACAAGTACATCGGCGACGCGGTGATGGCCTTCTGGAACGCGCCGCTCGACCAGCCGGACCACGCGCTCAGAGCCTGCCGGGCGGCGGTGCGCTTTCTGGCCCAGCTCGACGAGCTGAAGAAGAAGTGGCGCGAGCGCAACTACCCCGAGTTCGACATCGGCGTGGGCATCAACACCGGCCCGATGGTGGTGGGCAACATGGGCTCGGACGTGCGGGTCGACTACACGGTGATGGGCGACGCGGTGAACCTGGCCAGCCGGCTCGAAGGCACCAACAAGGAGTACGACACCCGCATCATCATGTCCTTTGCCACCTACGAGAAGGTGAAGGGACAGGTCATCGCCCGCCACTTGGGCGCGGTGCGGGTCAAGGGCAAGCGCAAGCCGATCGACATCTACGAGCTGCGCGGCATCGGCCAGCCCGACGCGAAGGACGAAAAGGCCATCGCCCGTTTCGAAGAGGGCGTGCGGTGCTACGTCGAGCAGCGCTTCGACGACGCCGCCCGCTGCTTCCGAGAGGTGCTCGAGACCTGGCCGGCGGATCCACCGTCGCGGCGATATCTGGACGAGATCTCCGTGCTCAAGCTGCGCCCACCGCCGCCCGGGTGGGACGGCGTCTACACCGCTACGACCAAGTAGCGGCCCCAACGCGCGCGGGCGGCGCCGTGGGCGGGTAAGATCAAGACTTCAGCGGATTTTGGCGGTAGAACGGTGAATTCCATGCGCCCGGAAGAGGCTCTGTTCAACAAGTTCGGAAAGGAGTTTCCGAAGGGCACCGTCCTCTTCCGCGAAGGGGAGCCCGGCAAGGAGATGTTCGTCCTGCAGTCGGGCAAGGTGGCCATCTCGAAGAGGGTGCGCGACGTCGAGAAGGTGCTGGCCACGCTGGGGCCC
>FWPU01002551.1_pt1 | contig 15309 bp, 11 predicted proteins | sample 2228361 | NCBI WGS metagenome assembly FWPU01 (sample SAMEA103939777, study PRJEB20133) | metagenome
CTCAAAGGATCCATTGAAGCTGGGAAACACAGAGCGTCGGCTTCCGGCTGATGCAAGCGGTCTGAGAGAAGAGTGGCTCCCCGAATGTACCGGTCTACTAACGGCCGGGCCAGCCTCGCCGAGCCCGAGATCTGGTTCCGCATCGTCCACGTCGCCGTGGACGGCGCGGACGGCGCGCCCGTGGCCGCCTACCGCGAACAGACGGTCGAGATCGCCCTCGGGCCCAAGGGGGCCTTCGAAAACGGCAACATCGGCACCCTGACGCGCCGGGTGCCGGCCAGCCAAGTCGTGTCCGCCATCCCGCCCCGCCGGGGCAAGCCCAAGCCGCCGAGGGAGCCCAAGACACCCCGGGTGGTCGAGCTCCTCCGCAAGGCGCTCGAGTGGCAGGCCCTGCTGGCGTCCGGCGACGCCTCCAACCAGGCCGACATCGCCCGCCGGGAGGGCATCCCCCGCGCCCGGGTCACCCAGGTCATGGGGCTTCTCCGCCTCGCCCCCGAGATCCAGCAACAGGTCCTGTCCCTACCCGACATGGTCCGCCGCCCGGCGATCACCGAGCGGGCGCTCCGGCCCATCGCGCAGTTGGAGAATCCACAGCACCAGATCGCCATCTTTCAACGACTCGCATCCGGAAACTCCGATGTAAGGTCCGGGCAGTAGTAGTACGAGATCGGCACGAGCCGACCGGCATCCACATCCCAAGGCCACACCACGAGCTGCTTTCCGCCCCCAGCCACAGGTCCATCGGCACCATTATGTATCTCTACCTCCGCAAGGATGAAGAGTATGGACTTGGTCTTGTGCCGACGCGCGTGTTCGACCTCGTTGAAGGTGATAACGATCTCCTCTCCTGCCGTCGTAGTGCCCTTCACCTCGACGAACAACTCGTCGGCTCCTTTCCTAGCCCACAGATCGTAGGGCTTCACCAGCGAAGTATCCTCTACTGCGAAGCCGAGCCCTTCGAGGTACGCCTTTGCTGCTGCCATCGCATGTCGTTCAACTGCCTTCCGGCGTTCTGGACTCGATACGAAACCTTGGCCCCTGGCCTTCGCGGCATCCCTCTCCAGAAACGTGGTGGCGGTCCCCGCGACCTCACGCTGGAGATTCACATCTCGTGCCTTAGCTCCACGCACAACCCGACGCAGAATAAAGTGAGCGGGATTGCTGCCTTGATGCGACACGTACTCAAAGGGACCCTCATAGCGGAAGCCGGCATCTGCGAACTCGTATTTCTCATGGCGGTAGAACACGAGGATTTCCAACCCCCGGTCCTGATGCCGGATGATCAGATCGTCCTTGCGGCCCGACGTCTGGCCGTCCCACTGCAAGAGATCTCCGTCTAATCGATCCTCGTACTGAGTACGGTCAGGCGTTTTCTTCTCGGTCACGAACAGCCAAATCGAATCGTGCTCTGGTGGCTGGAAGATCCCCGTATTGATCGTTGCGTCCGTGATGGCGAACATCTCGCGGAGCGCGGCCCGCGAGTACACCTCGCCGATGGTCAGGTGGTCAGATGTTCGCATGTTTCGGTTCCACTTCGATTCGTGGCAAGTTCTGCTCCAAAGCAATCAGCGTTCGCTTCGCAGCAACGAGGCTGTCATCCGCCCTTCGAAATAACCCCGTAACTCGGAGGCGGTCTCCTGCCTTTACCTGCGTCACGTCGGGATGTATCGAAGGGTCAAGGGGGAACAACGTTACCTTCAGGTGTGGTGCTGCCGTACCACGATCTACACGAATCGAGAGCGACAAGGCCAACCCATTGTGGATCGGAGACGGTTGCTCTTCCGCCAGGCCCCCTACCGCATCCGCGCCAAGGTCTCCAGCCCATTCCGGTCCTGCGTTGACCCAGAAGGCCGGGCAGTGCATTTGGAGCGGGCACCAACGGCAGGTCGTTGCCGAGGGCGAAGCAAGCTGAACGGGGTCCAGGCCTACAGCGATGGCGGCGTTATATCCCTCCAGCAGGTGGACGGCCTCCGCGGCTTCCTTCTCGCAGTCGCCTGGTTCCAGATCAACCTCCACTGGGGAGCCGATCATCGGCAGCAGCAGTCCCCGCCGCGGCCACCAACCCAGGGTCTCTCGAACCAGGAACCCGTATATTCGGAGCTGTCTGATGTAGGAGGCCTTGATCTGCTCTTGGGCTTCGTCTTCGAAGATCTCACCGGATTTGAAGTCCACGACTTCGCCAGAACGCACCAGATCTGGGCGCCCTACGATCTTTCCTTTTGCCGCTGAAAACTTCTTCTCACGGATGGATTCGCTGGGCCAGACCCCATGCTGATCGTTCCGCGGATTGGCTCCGGCTTGAGTGAGCTCCTTGGCCCGTATGAGAGCCATCGCAGCCACGACATGGTAGCCAGGCCAAGACTGCGGCGGGCCGAACCGTCTGTCCAATTGGTGTGTGCAAGCCCTCCGGTATTCACGCTCGATGGCAGCCTCCCACATCTCACGAACGCGCGCCTCGAGTCCATCGACTTGACCCAATCCAACAACACCTTCCAGGACAGCATGACAGGCAGTTCCGAGCCAGGCCTTGGGGTTCCCCAGAATGTACTGGTCGGCGTTCGCCGCCCGAGACAGCCCAGCGCGCAGCTTACACACGCGCAGCGCCTCCACCAGTGTTGGGCTGACCGCTTCGCTTGCTCTGAGCTGAAGCACCTACTGCGCCATGGTCAGCGTCTCGCCAAGGATCAAAAAGGCCTTCTCAGAATCTCGAATAGCGACTTGAATCGAACCTGGTTTCCTCCCGCTACGGCCTGTGCATAGGCACCGGCGACTTGGGGTCCAAGGTGGTTCGGGTCACAGTCCCACAGAGGGTGGGCGATGATCTCGACGACGTTTCCACGACGGCCGGCTTGGAGGCCACCGATCATCAGGTGCTGCCAACCCGGCATGGCTGCGAAGTAGGGGCCCGCGACTGTTGCGTCGAGCCCCTGCCAATAGGAGACGGAGAAATCGACCGGAGCAGCCGGGTCGAGGGCGAGTCGAACGATGTCCAGGCCCAGCCGCCAATCGAGGATTGGGTGGTAGGGCAGATTACTAAAGTCCCGGAGGCAATCGGGACACGATGTTCTGCAGGCATTCGCACCTGGTCCAGCATGCTGCGGGCTCACGAGGAATCCGTAGAAGGTTGGCGGCTGCGGCGGTTGTCCCAACGCATATCGAAGAAGGCGTTCGGTCTCCTGCGGTTGCCCCAAGAGAGAGGCGTATCCGGCTCCATTCTCAAGGGCGTCCGAGAGGAAGATTTGACCGCTGATTCCTCCTGCGGCATTGCGAAGCACGCGGAGGCCAACCTTGATTTCCCACTCGTGTACGTCGAGGAAGTCCGCAGCTGCACGCCGGAGAAGGAACCCGGCAGAAAATAACGCTGCGCGCACCTCGAGGCCCTGGGGGCCAGCGGGTGACGTTCGCAGACCGATAGGCCAAGTAGCCAAGCCCAAGACCATCACGTCGGTCACCTTCACGGACGCGAGAGCGCGTTCGTCCGTACCCGCCGCAACATCGATAGGAGGATTGGAGATGCCGACACTGTCTAGGGCGGCACGGGTAACCCACGTCTCCCCCTGAAGGAGCTTCTCAAAAGAAAAGAGCTGGCCATCGTTATCGTTCAGAACATAGATCGTCTCCTGGCCAGCCCACACCTCAAAGTTGGCCCTGGATTGGGGACGAAGGGGCGTGATTCCCATCTTCGGGCGGGAGGCACGCGGCGTCCATTCGAAAACACCGTCGAAGTCTCGGCTGCTTCCATACCAGGTACGGAAGCCCGCTGGCTGCGCCAAGCGCACCACCCGATAGCCGGGAGTCTGCGCCGGCGTGGCACCGCACACCACACATGAAGGCGGAGGCGGCTGGGACCCATCTACGGCCTGACAGCTCGCGCAGAGGCCAACACTAATGGCCGGACCAAGCGGGTTTGGTTCCTCCACCGGAATATTCCCCTGCGGTAAGTAGCTCACTACCCCGATGGCCGTATGGATCAGCCCATCTTTGACGGTCTCCGAGCCCGGCACGAATTGGCTTATCGCAATATCCAGCTCGCGATCAATAACACCTTCTGGCGGCCAAGGGTAACTCCTCCGTGGTTGCTCGTGAAAGAGAAACCGGATGCGCGTAGGGAACCCGAACATCGGCAGGATTCCAGCGTTGGCGAGCCGCTCGCTGAGCTGCGATTGAGTGTAGCGAGGGTCCACCGACACAGCCGTAACCACGGGCACGAGATCGTTCATGCAGTACTGGATTAGAGAGGCTCGCTGGGTTTGGAGTGACGCATCTGTGTAGGTAAGCAACACGTCGCACACCCTAGCGACGTCCGCGGCATTCTGCTGAATCCACCCCTGAACCAGTTGTGCCACTGTCGCCGTTGGAGGAGCACCGGGAGGGATCTGCGGCGGCACCTGATTCCAAGCGGACGCACTCCCGAACTCACCGTGAACACTATCGCTTCCACCCGCCGGAAAGAGATTCAGGGCAGCAAAGGCCTCCCGCAAAACCTCCTTGGCAAGAACTCGCTTGATGATGTTCTCGCGCCGCATGTCCACATAAGGTTGGGGTGGCGGATCTGAAGTAATTCGCTGCGGCCTCTGGAAGTAATAGTCATCGTGGCTTCGCCCCCGGCACATCGTAAGGGCGACTGACATACCAGACCCGCGCCGACCCGCTCGCCCCACTCGCTGCTGGTAGTTAAAGCGCATCGGTGGCATGTTGGCCATCATGACAGCCAGCAAGGACCCGATGTCGACACCTGCCTCCATCGTGGTCGTCACACTCAGAAGGTCGACCGGATCGGCCAGCGGATTCTCCGTGGGAGGCGGCAGGCAGATATTCTGGAACAGGCGCTGTCGTCTTCTGGCGTCCTCCTTATTGGTCTGCCCCGTAAGTTCTTCGCAATTGAGCCGGAACAAGTCGCCCGCCTGGGTTGCCAGATAGCTGTAGTAGTCCGCTGAAAGAAGAGCACCGGCTGTGGGTTGCGCCGGGCTTAGAGGAGACCAGCAGTCGGTGCAGACTCCCCCCGACGGATGCAGATGAATCCGCCGACACTGCGGGCACTCGTAGAATGAGGCACCTGGCGGCTGAAGGCAGAGTGAGGTTACCTCAAGGTAGTAATCTGCGGTGTTGAGGCAGCCGGAGGCCGACAGGTAGTTGATCACGTCGTCAATGAAAGCAGCCGGTGAAAGGCCGTTCTGCTGGGCGATTGCCGTGAGGTAGCCGGCAACATAGCCCGGAACCGAGTTTCGCGACGAACATGGATGGGTGGACAGTCGCCTTCGAGACCCGAGCAGCCGGATTGCACCGTCGGCTCCCTCCTGGACCAAGTTGGAGGAAGCAGGATGAGAGATGCGATCTGTTGTCGGAAGGGCAAGGAGCAACGACTCAATGCTGCGCCTTCCGGATGCGAAAAGAACGTCCATCAGCTCCGCGACCGACTGATCTTGGATTCTCCTGAGATGTCTACGTTGTGGCTGCGTGAGATTCCCGTCGGGCTTTGCCCTTGGCTGGGTGCCCGGTGTCCAGTCGTACAGGTCGCGCCAGCTACCCGTGAGTCTTTCCGGATCAGTCCAGAGGCAATTCTTGCCGTAGCCTCCAGGATTCATACCTACTGCCAGCAAGCGGGCCGAAATGTCCGCAGCTATTTGTGTGATGCGGAACGGGCCATTGTTAGCGCGTTGCAATAGTCGCTGTGCTGCCTGGTGATTTGTTAGCGCCGGGTTGCTTCCTGACAGCAAGGCGGCGGTTGTGGAATTAGCCGCCATCGCAATGATAGTCGCGTCTGCTGGGTGTTGGGCCTGAAACGACGTGGCGGCCAGCTGCTGTTCGGGTGATAGAGCCTGTCCCCTGCATTGGGCGTCAAAGGCTATCGGTCCAGCGCTCTGCTGTTGCATCGCAGACACAAGGGCCTGTCTCAGAGCATCCCTGTAGTGCGAAAACCTCATTCCGGCCGAGAGCTTAGCTGCGTCTTGGCGACTGTCGGAGAAGACCACAAGCTTGCGCTCCGTGGAAAGCGGTGGCCTAGAGAGATCCCGAAGGAGCCCGTCAGCTAGCACCTGTGCGATCTTCTGGAAGCCGGTGCGCTGTGTCCGAATCGGAGAGCGGACGGTCGTGCGGCCTGACCAGTCTGCGTCACACCGCGGGCACCGTGCGGGATAGGCCTCTCGCGCTATCCCGGGTGCGGGAGGATTGGTGCCGTGGATGGAGCGGACGTAGTATAGGTATCCAGCGACACCTCCCTGAGCCCCACCGAGCCGAACACGGCCGTCTACGGGGTCAAGATTCGCGGCACGCCATGTTCTCCGAACCCCATCCTGATCCCACTGCCGTGAGGCAGGCGCTAAAGGTCCCGGTGCCGGCCAGAATACGGCGAACCGTTCATAATCACGGTCAAAGGAGGCAAGGTCGGGTGCGGCCTCCAAATTGGGATGATCGGGACTCAGATACCATTCGTTCGGATTCCCGGTCTCGCGCCGATATCCGCCAAAGAGGACTTCCCCACATGCTTCACAGTAGAGGAGCTCCAGAACTCTCGCTCCACACTGGCAGGTCAGTGTCGGCACATAGTGCAGAGACCCTGCAGGACACGCTGTGGAGCGAGGGGGCGCCTGACTGCAATTCGGATCGGTGCAAATCCAGAGACCTTGCAGGTTGCGAAACATAAGGTGAACCCGCAGGGATAGCGGAGCGATGCCTGCGCCGCTCCTGGCGCGGGAGAGAGCTGTAAGAAGCCCATCTGTCGCCCGTTGAGCATCCGGAGTTGAGATATTGGGGAACAGTGCTTGAGAGATCTCGGCCGGGGTACGGGGAATAATCTGCTGGCCCGTTGTGCAAGCCAGCCGGAGTGCGTCCGGGGCCCTCGCTTGCAGGACCGCTGCATTCAGGATTTCCCCAGCTGGCGTGCCGCTGGCCTCAGCTGGTACCCCAACAGCTTCAGCTAAAGCACTGGCTGCCTGCGGCAAGTTAGCTAGGCCACCGTCATTGACGGCCTGCCCAAACTGGGCGAAAGCACCTGCATGAGAGGCGACTACTGCTTGGGATGTCGAATCAGGTGGAACAACGTAAGCCGGCCCTCCGATCACCCGGAATCTACTGCGATTGCGTCCGAAGAATTGCTCCAAGTATTGCAGGCCTTGAGTTCCACTTTCGAGGGAGGCGCTCGATGCGATGATGCGAAGCTGGCCGGAGTCAGGCGCAAGCCCGATTCGATCCAGCAATACACGCAGGAGGTAGGCTACCTCCGTGCCCGGGGTGCCCCTGTACGTATGCAGTTCGTCCACGATCAGGTGGAAGATTCGATTGGGTGATCCCGCGAGCCACTGTCTCGTCTGTTCGAAGACCGGAGATTCGATTGCTCGCATCAGCATGATGTTGAGCATGGAGTAATTCGTGATGAGGATGTCGGGGGGCGTGTCCTGCATATCCCAACGGGACCACATCTCCGCGCCATCCACCTTCTGGAAGTAGCGCGCGGCTGCACTGTCGGCGACGGCCTGTGCATCCTGATGTATGCCCCTAAGCTCGTCCCGCAAGCGCGTCGTGTTAGACGATGACCGATCCCCCGAAACCGGCGTTCTGCCGGTGTACCTGCCGAAGTAAATGAGGTTCCCCCGCCGATTTGCTTCGAGCCAGGCACGCGCTCCAGGACTATCGAGAGCCTCGCGGAGCCTTGCCAGCTGGTCTTCCACAAGCGCGTTCAGAGGATAGAGAATGAGTGCCCGGATCGCGGCGGGTCGCGCCTCATGCCCGCGCTGGACGACTCTTGGGGCCCAGCGGCGGTTTCCGCCCTGCATCGTGAAGTGATTCCACCAGTCCCACTGCGCCGGTCTCTGTCCAGAGGCAGGCCACGTCGCTGATTCGCGCACTATGGAAGCTACGACCGGCAACAGGAAGCACTCCGTCTTTCCCGAACCGGTACCGGTTGTGACCACGGCATCGTTGCCATTGACCACCACCTCCTCAAAGACATCCCGCTGGTGCTGGTGAAGCACCCAATCAGGAGGAAACAATCCCTGAGAGATGAAGCTCACGACATCCGCCACCTCCCCAGGCTGCCAGACTCCCCCGAGGAGCGCTTGCGCAGCCTGACCAAAAGACTCGCCAGAATTGCGATACGCTGGGACCGGTTCAATCAGCGGATGGCGGTAGATCCTCCCGTCCTGGTCGAGAAGTTGCCTGCGCTCGGCGATGAGATCGGGATATCTGAGGTCGAAGGGGCTGTCCAGATAGCGCAGGTACATGTCCCTCAGGTTTTCGAACAGGCGAAGGGGATTCATTGGACTTGGATCTCCTGACGCAGCAACCCCGCGGCGAGCTGGGCGACTCTAATCGGCACGCTCGAATACTCAAGACAACCGGACTTCTCCGAGAAACACGGGAGGAGCCCGCTGCAAAGAATCAGCGACCTTTCGATCAGAAGTGGAGGCCTGCAGCTCACTGGAACGGAAAGCACAGCTGCTTCCCTATCGTACCGTAGGAGCCCCCGAACCCGCTGAGATCGCAGGATTGCATACTTCCCAACCTGGACTGGAACCTTGTAGGATTTTCCCTTCCACTGGAGAAAATGGAATCGCTGATACTTCATCCGGAGTCGGAACAGACCTGTCTGCGACTGGGTAACGTCTCCAGATTCCAGGTTGCGATCTTCCTTGGGATGGCGCGCTGTCCACCGCAGGTCATGGGGAGCGAACCTCTCGACTGTCCATCCTGGTCCCCGGGGCGGCTCCGATGCGAACCGACTTCTCGGATCATCAACGGGCGGTATCGCGGCGAGTAGTGCAGCCGACGCCTCAACCTGAGGGACCAGGCCGAGCAGTTGAGCTGCATTGCGCAACATCTCAAGTTCTGGCGCCAGCAGCCGGACGCAGTCGGGCATGCCTGCACCTTGATGGGTCTCATACCGTACGTCTTTCAGTTGGCTCATCCTCTCGTGCAAACCGGGGAAGCGCGCGCCACACAAGATGCCCTCGAACTGCCCACCGCGATTAGCAATGGCAAGCGAAGGTGGGACGACACGCCAGTTGGGGCCTGCGGTGGAAGGTTTGAATTCGACATGCGCGAGTCTCTCCAGGTTGAGCCGAATAAGTTGATAGAGAGGCAGGTCATTAACCATGGTATCGCCAGCGCTATCACCATCCGCGTCGCCTTCCGGCGACTCGACGTGAAGCTGCTCCACAGCGGAGCGAAATTGGGTCCATGATCCACGCCCGCGCGCAGACATCCAGATTAGGAGGTTGTTGAGACTCACTTCCGGCCTCTCCAGATGCGCCGAGCCACTCGCTTGTACTGAAGCCACAGACTTCGAACATCTTCGGTATCAGGATCTGTCCTGATTCCCTTCCGACCGGCGTCCAAAATGAAGCGGCACCAGGCCTCGATAGGACGGTTCCCCAATACGCCACGTTGCGTCGGGTTCCCAAACGTCGCATCCGGAGAAGCCAAATCTCCGACGAGAAGGACTCGAGTTTCCTTCTTGTCGCAGTGAAGGGGCTCTCGAGGCAACGCCCAGACGGGGGAGAAGGGAGGAGACGCGATCAGAAGTGTCCCACGTAGGCCTGACGCGCTCTCTGCGATTACCAGTTGACCTGGGGCTCGCCCGAGGAGGATCGGGTTTGCCTCTGGAACAGTAACCGACACGAAGGGGCTCTGGACGTCGTCCGACGCACATCGGAACAGAGGGCCGCATATTGCGATTCGCCGCTTCGCGCCGTAGCTGACTGGAAAGGCATATGCATCCCACGCTTCCCAAGTGGAAGCGAAAGGGACTACTGAGTAGGACTTGCTTGCCCCCGAGCACCAAATCAAGTGAGAACCGATGGAATCCCAAGCCGGCGCACGGAAGCATCCGTCCTCGCCGCGCTCCGCGTCATTACCATCGATGAGAACCTTCGCCGTATGTTCAGGATCGCCGTAAATCTTAATGAGTGGCGGGTAGCCTTCTAACCAGGTTGCGTGCTCGAGGCGGATTCCCCCCTCGGTGCTGATCTCGATTCGAGGAAGAGGTCTCAGCGCATTGAATAAGTCCGCACCGCTCGCAGGCGTGACCGGCGTCCTTGGAACCACGCCACGGAAGACTATCCATCCTTGCGGTAGTCCCAGCGATTCGTCGAGGATGGAGGTCGGAGTCGCGCCGGTCTTCTTAATTGCAACTTCGACTTCGCTTCTGATCGCCGCTCTGCAAAGAACTACGTGATCGCGGTCAAGCTCCAAACACGGTTGCGAAACGAATCCGCTGATGTCGGCCCTAGCCGCCAGAACATACAACGGGCGGCCACTCAGTGACCAAGTGAGCGGCTCACTCGCATCCTTCTGCGTCCATACAACACCGTCGTCGAGGACACGTGCAATGTCGTCGGTGGATACGTCTTGATACCACTCATCCTGAATCGCTTGGAGCTCCAGGTCACCCGAATGGGTCCACACCGTTATGTCCTCGGGAAGACCATTGGAACGCCTCGCGATCAAGGAAAGCCTACAGAAACCACCGCGATCAAACCGCAGGCGAACCTCAAGTGGAAGAGACCGATCACGCGCCGGGGGTCCCTCGCTATCAGAGCGGCGGCCTTCTTGTTTGGCCTCACGCGGCTGGGGGGCGTTACGTGCGAGGCCCTCGTATTTGCGGGGTTTCTTGTTGCGTGCCTTCCGCTTTTGGCGCCGGGGCTTATCAAGCGACGGGGGAACTGCGTCGTCCTCTGCCTGCTCCTCGAGGCCTGTCTCACCGGCAGCTTCCTCATCGGGCAGGGTGAGAGGGGCGTCTTCTTGATCAGGCGCTTCGACCGGTGGATTAGCTTCCGGTGCAGTGCCAGTGTTCAGTAGCGCGCCTGTGAGCTGGGGTTCTTCTGGTGCCTCTACCTTCTGGCCCACATGGATTTGACCTACGGCTTCCTGGTCCTCCGGGACCGTGTTGGACACGCTCGTTTCCTCGGAGTCGTCCGTGTAAACAGAGACCTCGGCCGTACGCGACTGGCCTTCGCTGGGCATGCCCTCATGTTGTTCTGGCACAATGTCGCTTCCCCCGACTCGGGTCCTCTCGACCGTTGCCTCATCCTGGTGTTCGGCTAGAATGGAATTGGCACCCCCCTGAGAACTCGTCCTTGCGGCCGAATGTGGGACTGCCTCGATGCTCCCGGAAGTTGAAGCGAGGTCTGGCGGCGGCTCTGGCGCCCGCTCAGGTTCGGAAGTAACAACGTCCCGCCTTTCCTGTGCTGAAGGTGTGGGCGCAACTTCGATTTCTCGCCTTTGTTCCCCTTCGTATTGGGCCTCCTCGGTCATCCTCGAACCAGGATATAACGGGACGACGGATTCATCATGCCGATCTGGGGCCGCTTCAGGCTCACCCGTGGTACCCTCGATGAGTGGAAAGCTTGCGCTAGGGCTGCCGGTACTTTCGCATGCGGGTCTTTCGTGGCAGCCTTGTCCAGCGGCTATCTCACCGGGCGAGTCGGCGGCGGCCCCCTCGGATACTCTGCGTTGCCGCTTGCGTAGGAAGGAGAGCAAGGCGGCAGCACCCGCAGCCATGAGAACCACAAGCAGAGCTAGGGCCTGCCAGGTCATGCTCTGGCCCTCGAGGGTAGAACGGCCGCTTCCCTGCTCTTCTGGCGCACCGCTTGCCTGATGTCATCTGGTACTCCACGCATCGTGCAAAACCGCCGGGCTGCACATTCTGCACACAGGGGCCGGCGGGGAAGACATGTGCGCTGGCCGTGAACGACTAAGTTGATATGGAACGGCTTCCTCCGGGAGGGTTCGACCGCGCGCTGCAGAGAGTCATGGAGTGCTCGGCGGCGATACACCGATGATGGAGAGAGTATTCCGACACGCCTGAAAACCCTGAACGTGTTCGTGTCGACAGGGAAAGTCCTCCTGCCGAGGCTATAGAGCATCACGCAGCGCGCGCCCTTCCAGGACAGCCCCGGCAACCGCGTCAGGACGTGTTCGGCTTCCTCATCATTCAGGTCTCGCAGCCATCCCAGGGAGCACTTTCCGTTACGCGCGGAGACAACCTTCAGGAGATTCTTGATCGTTCTTGCTTTCTGATCATGGAGCCCGCCAATTCTCAGCGTTTTGGCAACGCGGTGAATAGATGCCCGCCTCAAATCTTCCCATGTGGGGAACACTTGGCGAAGCTGTCTCCATACACCCTTGAAGCGGTCAAGATCAGTCTGGAAGCTCAGGATGATGTAGATTGCCTCATCGAGTGGGTCCTGCTTATTGTCGAGGTCAGCCTCGGGCGCCCCGTAGGCCGCATCAAGTGCGCGATCCAGCTGCTTGAGGAGGGCGCGAGCGCGCCTTGAGAGCCATTGGGTTCTTGCCCTACCCATCCGTCACAGCCCTCCGTTGCCATGCTTCAGTGCCTGACCGAGGACGGCTCGCACCAATAGAGGCGGTACAGAATTCCCAATCATCTCGTAGGCGCTTCGACGAGACACCAGCGTTTCGGGGATCGCGACGAAGTCTGGGATGCCTTGGATTCGCGCGTACTCTCGTACCGAAAGGGACCGAGCGAATGCATAGTGGTACGCGCAGTCATATTTCGTCGAAAGCGCAGTTGAAGGCGCATCTGGGTGCAGCCGGCGGTATGCCGACCCGAAGCGGCGCGAGAGCCCGTTCAGGTGCTGCTCGGGGATGGACCGCGCACATCCGCCAGGGGGGATGTGGCGGAGTCGTTCCACGGTCTCATCATGGACCGCTGGAGTTCTCGTATTCGATAGGAAGGGGGGTGCATCCTGCCGCATGATTCTCTGGTAAGCGCTCCGTGGAGGTGAGGCATAGGGTCTCGTCTCCTCGCCACACCCTGGACCCAAGCGAGGCAGATCAGAGAGCGCCTGCCTCGCCGACACGATGCGCGGGTCCGATTTGTCCTTCAGGATTCGGACGTAGGGCCGGAACTCCTTCGAAATCTCGTGCCCATGACGGAGGGCAGCATAGAGCGGCGCGAGGTCGGGTCCAGGTTGCGGTAGATGCTCGTCACCATCGCGTACTGCGAGCACCAGGATGCGTCGGCGTGCCTGAGGGGTTCCGTACAGCGAAGCGTCGTAGACATGATATTCGACACGGTAGTGGAGCCGCCGAGGACCAGGCGCATGGAGGCGTTTGACCAGATCGCTGAATGTACGCCCGTTTGCATGGCGGATCAGGTCGGGGACGTTCTCGATGAGTACGACCCGCGGCCTCAGGCTGGCGACGTAGGAGGGGATGGCTTCCAAGACCTGGTTATGAGGATTGGCTACGTCGTGGTTACCATTGACCAGTTGGCTGAATCCTTTGCACGGAGGTCCCGCAGCAAGAAGATCGATGCCTCCCAACCGGCGGCAATCGGTTACCACGCGGTCGTAACCGTCCTTCGAGAGGAGATCGCACTGAACTGCGATGGCTTCAGGAGCGTTGTGATTGTAGGCGGTGACCGCCGCCTTCCAAGAATCGTAGGCCTTCGCTACTCGAATGCCGAGAGAGCGGAGGCCGATCCCGATAGCTCCCATTCCGCAGCAGAGCTCGACCGCTAGGGGTGCGGATGCACGCACCGCGGGTTTCCACGACTCAATACAGATCTCCGGGGGCTCCCAGTTCTTCATGGCGCGCTCTCCTCCTGAGGGCTTCGTCTGTTCCTGAAAGCCCCCCGAGGAGCTTGCTCCGGGGACACGCTTGCGCGTTCTGCTCTCGAGGTTGAGGGCGGTCGCACTTTGCTTGTTCACCCTCCCATCGCGAGCCATTGGGCTACCTTTTCTTCTTCAAGTTCGAATCCGACGCCCGGCGCGGCGCTGTCGGTCCTGCTCCTTGGGCGGGCGGTGCGCTGCCAGAATCGTTCCCTCCACGCGCCTGCACCCACTCGTCCACCTCCGAGAGCTTGAAGCGAAGGAGGCGGCCCACCCGGTGAGCCGGAAAGCCCTTGGAATCGATCCACCGGTAGATCGACTCCTTGGCCACCCGGAGGTGGGCGGCCACGTCCTCCACACCGACCCAACCTTCTTCAGGAGCCATTCGCGCAAGCACCTCGTCGAGACGATGAGCGTCCGTTCGCGTCCATGAGATTTCACGAGAGTATACGAAAATGACCCCGCCCTTGTCAAAGAACCGTTCGGGCCGTTCGGGCGGTTGTGGGATCCTGCCGAAGAAAGGCCCGGTCAGCGTTCGACCGGGCCTGGTAGAGGGAGGTTAGGCGTTGAGGACGGCGCGGAGGCGGTTCGAGAGGGAGCCGCCCTTGTTGCCGACCTCCTCCTTCGGGCCGATGTGCTTGTCGGTGTACTGGTAGGCGGCCTTGTTGATCGACTCCTTGAGGGCGGCCAGGGGAATCACCTCCTCGGTCTTGGGCTGGCCCTTGACCATCACGCGCATGCCCTTGTCGGTCTTCTCCAGGAGGAAGGAGACCTTCTCGGAGACGTTCGCGCGTCGGCCGCCCTCGTACTCGCACGCGACGCCTGCCTTGCGGCAGGCCTCCCGGTACGGAGCGAGCACGGTCCGGTAGGCCTCCTTCGCCTCCGCGACCACGGCGCGGGCCTTCTCGGCCAGGGCCTTGGCCTCGGCCTGGGCCTTTTCCATCCGGCCCTTGGCCTCCTCGACCGGCTTGCGGAGGGCCTCGAGCTCGGCCTGGGAAACCTTCGGCTCCGCCGCCTTCTCGGCCTTCGGGGCCTTCGCCTTCTTCGCCTCGGCCGCCTCCGCCTTCGCGGCCTTACCGCCGGCGGCCTTTCCATTCTTGCCCTTCTTCTTTGCCATGGGTTCGTGCTCCTTTCTTCTTCGGTTTCCGACCGACCTCCGGCACCTTGCCGAAGGTCACCTGTTCCGCCACGTCGAGTAGCCGGCACTCCTGGCAGAGGCGATCCTTCATCGCCTCCAGCAACGCGGCCGTTCGCTCAAGCGATCCTGCCAGCCCGTGGAGGTCCTCGTGGTCCGAGGCCCCGGGGTGCGAGTTCCGCCACGCCAGGCCGGTGAGCGCGAGAGCGTCGTTCCGCAGGCGGCTGGCGAGGCCGCCCAGGTACGTGGCGACGTCCGTCTGCTCCGTCTCGATCCTGTCCGCCAAGCCCACACCTCCTTTCGGGGGTTCAGGAGGCGGCCCCATGCCGCCCCTTTCAAGGGTGACATGAGGGCGGGCTTTCCGCCGTAAATCAAGTCAGTCCAGCGGGTTATGCGCGCGGAATTGGCGCAGACGGGCAAGCGGCGCGGACAGCGGGCCGGGGCCTGCCCGGGGCGCGGACGACGGCCACGTCTGGCCCTGTTCGCTCCAGGGCCGTCCCGCCGACCCACGTGGCCAGCCGGGCTACGCGGGCGCGCCCTGGCGGCCCACGTCGCGCCGTGGCGCGGCCGGAGCGCAAGAAGTCAGAAGCTCACGCTCAGGCC
>FWPU01005083.1_pt1 | contig 15308 bp, 9 predicted proteins | sample 2228361 | NCBI WGS metagenome assembly FWPU01 (sample SAMEA103939777, study PRJEB20133) | metagenome
CGCTCCGTATAGATTTCAGGTATTTCTAAAAATCAACTGCCGTAGAAGAGCGCCAGGGTTTCATCGGGTTTGTAAACAGTTTTGAGTGCTTTGCTTTTTTGTTTAGAGTTCATTGCGTAAAAAAATTTCTGGTTTAGCTTACCTGTCTCTTCTCAGGCACCAGCGCATTAGCGGACCGCTGGTCATACTGGTAACCAGGGCCATGATAACCAGCGAAACAAATACTTTTTCGCTGATAAGATTATTATCTAAAGCAATGCTGCCTAAAATAATTTCCATGGCTCCTCTGGCGTTCATGCCAAAACCGGTAACCAGGGCTTCGGTTTTAGAAAAACCTCCCAGCCAGGCGCCTACTCCGCTTCCGGCAATTTTACCGGCAAACGAGATAAAGAGAATGACCAGCGTAAGCAAAAGGTCAAAGTTGGCCAAAAAATTTACCTTCAGACCAATTGCTACAAAAAAAAGTGGAGCGAATATATTGTTAATGAATTGATGGATGATTTCCTTGGCGCGTTCGCTCATGTACTCGGAATCGCCCAGCATCACGCCAAAAATAAAGGCACCGAAAATGGCATGTATGCCAATAAATTCGGTAAATGCGGCGGCAATAAAACAACAAGCCAGCGAGAGCGACAGCAAACCACCTGGCCAGGCCAGCTTTTGGTTAATCCATGGTAACAACCGGTTTGTTAAACTCCGTCCCAGGGTAAGCATAATGCCGGTAAACAGCACGGTTAGCATAAATGTTTGCCACAGTTCCAGGCTGTTTTGACCTTTGCCAATCATGGTGAGTACGATTGAAAAAATAATCCAGCCGGCCAGGTCGTTCATCATGGCCGATGCAATGATTAACATTCCAACCTGGCTTTTGAACAGATTCAGGTCTATGAGGATTCGCGAAATAACCGGAAGGGCGGTTATAGCCATGGCGGTACCCATAAACAGGGCAAAGGTAAGGTGGTTGGCATCGTTGGCGCAGCCAAAAAAGTCGGGCAGGGTATATGGAAATATAAAGCCTATAAAAAAGGGCACCACAAGACCCAATGAACTGGTAACCATGGTTTGACGGCCTTGCTGCCATACAATATGAAAGTCAACCTCCAGGCCGGCTGTAAACAGCAGCATCACCACCGCTACCTGTACAAAGCCGTCTAATACAACCGCAGGGGTTCCGGCAGGAAACAGTGCATTGAAGACTTCGGGCGAAAGGGTACCCAATAAGGTAGGGCCTAACAATATGCCAGCCATGATTTCACCTGCTACAGCGGGTTGTTTTAGTTGACGGGCAACTTCGGCCATTGCTCTACCGGCCAATAGCATTACACCAAGTTGCAAAAGCAATTGCAGGACTTCTTGATGCTTCATGACCCACCTCCGTGTTGCGGTTTAACCATAAGTAAGTTGCAGGGCAGATTACCAAACAGGTATTCCAGGTCATTTGGCATAATCCGGTCCAGAAGCGAAAGTTGGAGCGGACTGGCACTTACCACCAGCAAATCGGCTTGTTTGCGTAAGGTAAACTTTGCCAGTTCATGACCAAGCTTACCCGATATAAGTTTGATATTAACTTTCAGGCCCGGATGAGGAATAGTTTGTAATAGCCTTTGCACCTCATCCATTTCGGCTTCAATAAGTTGATTGCGTGTGTGTTCGTATTCGGATTCTGTAAAAGTTTCAGTTGCCGAAAGGAATGCATACCACTTTAACTTGCGCACAACGTGCAGCCAGGCGGCTTGTTCATGGCAAGCTAGCTGGCAGGCTTTATGCAGTGTTTCCTGCATGTACGGATTGTCCTGGTCAGCAAGAACTACAATGTTTTTAAAACCCGAAGGCGATGTGGCCGGATTGGTGAGCAATAAAACCGAGCAAGGAGAACCGCGTAACAACTTACGGGCTAATGAACCCAGGTAATACTGCAGGGCGTTTTCCTTATGCAGGGCTCCGGCCAGCAACAAATCTACCCGCTCACGTTTGCATATCTCCAGAACTGCACGGGCCGGTGGTCCCTTTTCCCAAAAAACCGGAATATCCTGGCTTAGGCCAACCTGTTGCAACAGCTCGGCTAGCTGACGTGCCAAATGAGGTTTGTACTCGCCACCGTGAATTATCAATAAATCGCTATGCCATAAGCCGGCCAGGCGCGAGGCCTCTTGTAATAATGAACTTAGCCTGGGAGTGAAGCCAGCGGCAAGGGCAATTTTCTGGTAAGGGCCAGACATAAATAACTGTTACAAAGTAATGTTTTTTACCCTTCCGCAGTGTGCTTAGCCTGATGGTGGATTGCCTTATATTTGCGGCCTATGGCACAGCACGAGGATAATCATCTAAAAAAAATCATAGCCCACGCCAAAGAGTACGGCTTCATCTTTCCATCCAGCGAAATATATGACGGCCTCAGCGCAGTGTACGATTATGGTCAAAACGGCTCGGAGCTGAAATTCAACATTCGCGATTATTGGTGGAAGGCCATGACCCTGCTGCACGATAACATTGTGGGCATTGATGCAGCCATCTTTATGCATCCCACCGTATGGAAGGCCTCAGGCCATGTTGATGCCTTTAACGACCCGATGATTGATAACCGCGACTCTAAAAAACGATACCGTGCCGATCAGTTAATCGAAAAATATGTTGAGAAGCTGGAAGAGAAAATTGAAAAAGAATGCGAAAAAGCCGCCAAACGATTTGGAGAAAATTTTAACCGCGAACGCTTTCTTTCTACCAACCCACGGGTAACCGAATACCGTAAAAAAGCAGAAGAGGTAAACGAAAAACTTAAACAGGCTATGAGGGCGGGCGATATGGCTGCCCTGCGCCAACTCATTGCCGACCTGGATATTACCGACCCCGAAACGGGCTCGCGCAACTGGACCGATGTGCGCCAGTTCAACCTGATGTTTTCTGCCGAAATCGGTTCGCTGGCCGAAGAAGCCAGCAAAATTTATCTGCGGCCCGAAACCGCTCAGGGCATTTTTGTAAACTTTCTTAACGTACAAAAAACCGGAAGGATGAAAATTCCTTTCGGCATTGCGCAAACAGGCAAGGCCTTTCGCAATGAAATCGTGGCCCGGCAGTTCATATTCCGTATGCGCGAGTTCGAACAAATGGAGATGCAGTTTTTCGTACGTCCGGGCGAAGAGATGAAATGGTATGAGTTCTGGAAAGAGCAACGGTTAAAGTGGCACCTGGCACTGGAACTTGGCCAAAACAATTACCGCTTTCATGATCATCTCAACCTGGCTCACTATGCCAATGCTGCCTGCGATATTCAGTTTCATTTTCCCATGGGCTTTCGCGAGTTGGAGGGCATTCATTCGCGTACCGACTTCGATTTAAAAAACCATGAAAAATATTCGGGCAAAAAGTTGCAGTATTTTGACCCTGAAACCAACCTAAGCTACATTCCTTATGTAATTGAAACTTCAATTGGCTTAGACCGCATGGTGCTGGCGGTGCTTTCGGCAGCTTACTGCGAGGAGAAGATAACCGGGGCCGAAGGCGAAGAAGCCGAACGCGTGGTGATGCGCATACCGGCAGCGCTGGCTCCCGTAAAGGTGGCTGTGCTACCTTTGGTAAAAAAAGACGGTCTGCCCGAAAAGGCCATGCAGGTTATGCAGCAACTTAAACTAAGCCTGCATTGCTACTACGAAGATAAAGACACCATTGGGCGCAGGTACCGCCGGCAGGATGCCATTGGTACGCCTTTTTGCGTTACCATTGACCACCAAACCTTGCAGGATGACACCGTTACGGTGCGCCACCGCGACACCATGAAGCAGGAACGCATACCTGTTTCAAATTTAGAGCGCATGCTAACCGGGGCCTGTTCGGTTAACACCTTACTTAGCAAATTATAAAGGCTTAAAGTTCGGCTGACACAAGTACACGCTTGCTTGCGCATTGCCCATTTTGCTGCCTTACATGCCGGGGGGTTGTATAAATTCATTAGTTTTGAAACCTGGTCATGTGGACAAAAGTTGCTCATTTTATCATTAAGTATAAGCTGCCGCTTACCGTACTTATTTTAATTATCACGGCATGGATGGGCTACCATGCCCGCAAAGCAGAGCTGAGCTATGATTTCCGGGGGACTGTGCCAGCCCACGATCCCGACCAGCTTTTTTTTAATAACTTCAGAAAACAGTTTGGCGAAGACGGCAACATCATTGCACTGGGGCTGAAAGACAGCAGCATTTACCGCTATCGCAACTTTGAGAAACTGCGCGAACTATGCGTAGCACTAAAGTGGATAGAGGGCGTTAACAACGTTGTTTCGCTTCCGCAGATTAAAATGATGGTGAAAGATACCGCCAGCAGGCAGTTTATCCTGGTGGATATCTTTCCGGCAAAAGTTACTTCGCAGCAACAACTGGACAGCCTGCTGAACGAAAGCCGCAAACAGAAATTTTACTTCGGCCGCATTGTAAACGAAAATAACGGAGCCATTGCCGTGTTGATTACGCTCGATCGCGAGGTGCTGAATTCCGATAAGCGCATAACAGTTACAAACGAAATAATTAATAAAGACGAACAGTTTACCCGTGCAACAGGCATTAAACTTCATTATGCCGGTTTGCCTTTTGTGCGGTCGGTTATAGCGCAGGAGGTGAACCGCGAGTTGCAATTTTTTCTGGCCCTGTCGGTAATGGTTACAGGTATTATTCTCTACCTGTTTTTCCGTTCGGTTAGGGTAATGGTATTTCCGCTGGCGGTTATCGGTATTATAGTGATATGGGTGTTGGGTACCATTGAATTGCTGGGCTATAAAATCACCTTGTTAAGTGGTATGCTGCCGCCCATTATAGTGGTTATTGGCATTCCCAATGCAGTGTATCTTATTAACAAGTATCATACCGAATATGCGGCTCATCGCAATAAACTGTTAGCTATCAGCAGGGTCATCAGTCGCGTTGGGTTGGCAACCTTTCTTACAAACCTTACAACTGCCATTGGTTTTTTGGTTCTGCTTACGGCTGATATCACCCTGCTGCGTGAGTTCGGTATTGTGGCTGGCCTGAATGTAATGGCTACTTTTGTGGTGAGCCTTATCTTAATACCAGGATTTTTCTCCTGGATGCCTCCGCCATCGCCCAGGCATTTGCGTCATCTAAACTTTAAAATACTGGATAACTTTCTTCACCTGGTGGACATGGCAGTGCACCGTAACCGTGCGGTTATTTACTGGGTTACATCCGCCATAGTGTTGCTTGCAGCCATAGGCACCTGGCGCATTCATACTGTTTCGTTTATGGTTGACGACCTTCCTGAAGACAGTGCCATAATTCAGGATCTGCGGTTTTTTGAAGAAAACTTCAGTGGGGTTATGCCCCTTGAGTTGGTGGTGGATACCGGTAAGCGAAGAGGGGTGATGGACATGCGCAACCTGCAGAAAATTGAAGAACTTGAAAACTTCCTTGCCTCACAGCCCGACTTGTCATCCCCGGTTTCGGTAGTAAGTTTTGTTAAGGCTGCCCGGCAGGCCTTTTATAACAACAACCCCAACCGCTACGCCCTTCCCGATAACCGCGAGCGAAACTTTATCCTGCCCTATCTTAAAGGCCAGAACGATACTTCCGGCCTGTTTCATTCATTTGTTGATTCTTCCCTGCAAGTAATGCGCATATCGCTGCAGATGGCCGATATCGGATCGAACAAAATGGACTCGCTTATCCGCCGCGTAATCCAACCTAAGGTTGATACCCTCTTTGCCGGTACCAATATTACTGTAAAAATTACCGGCACCACTCCCTTGTTTGTAAAAGGAAATTCATTTTTAGTGAGCAACCTTAAGGGCAGCCTGCTGTTGGCTTTTGTGCTTATAGGTATAACCATGGGTATGCTGTTTGCAAATATCCGCATGGTGGCTATCGCGTTAGTGCCCAATATCATTCCCATGCTCATCACGGCCGGTTTAATGGGATACCTACATGTACCGCTTAAGCCCAGTACCGTGCTCATATTCAGCATTGCATTTGGTATCTCGGTTGATTACTCCATCCACTTCCTGGCCAAATACCGGCAGGAACTTCACGCCCGAAAATTTTTTATTCCTGTTGCAGTTAGCAACACCATAGTTGAAATCGGAAAGAGCATGATGTACACTTCCGTTATTTTGTTTGCCGGATTTATCATTTTTACCTTTTCATCATTTGGCGGTACAATAGCCCTAGGAATGCTTACCTCTATCACCCTGCTTATAGCCATGCTTACCAATCTGGTACTGCTGCCGTCACTTATACTAACGTTCGATAAGCAAAAGAGCCAAACCGAACGGCATTTGCCTATTGATGATATTGAAGGTAATTTTTATACCGAAGAAGACGATCAAACCATTGACCTGAACAAAATCCGCATACATAACCGTCATCCGGCTGCCGAATGACGATTTGCAGTAGTGGAAGGTGGAGCAGAAATAGCCTTTTCAGGACATAGCGTGCAGAAAAAAGCCAAAGGGACGGGCTTTTTAAGCAAATTTCGTGCTTATCTTTGCTGCCCTATTTTATTGACTATCAATCCTATCGCAATTTTTCAGATGACGGAACGATATCCTGAGTTCAAGCATGTGGATTATCCCCGCCTGGCAGCCGATGTACTGGCTTTCTGGGAACGGGAAAAAATTTTTGAACAGTCGGTAAACAACCGCCAGGGAGCCGAAACCTTTACTTTTTACGAGGGCCCTCCATCGGCAAACGGTACCCCGGGCATCCACCATGTTATGGCACGGACTATTAAGGATATTTTCTGCCGCTTCAAGACCCTGCAAGGTTACCAGGTAAAACGAAAAGGCGGATGGGATACCCACGGCCTGCCGGTTGAATTGCAGGTAGAGAAACAACTTGGCATTACCAAAGAAGATATAGGTAAAACCATAAGCATTGCCGATTACAACCGCAAATGCCGCGAAACGGTAATGATGTACAAAGACCAGTGGGATGACCTGACGCGTAAAATGGGTTATTGGGTAGATTTACAACACCCTTACATTACCTACGAACCTGCTTATATTGAAACGCTGTGGTGGATTTTGAAGCAACTGCACAACAAGGGCCTTTTGTACAAAGGGTACACCATCCAACCTTATTCGCCTGCTGCAGGAACAGGCCTCAGCTCGCACGAACTGAACCTGCCCGGCACCTACAAAACCGTAAAGGACACTTCAGTGGTTGCCCAGTTTAAGATTATGCGCAACGACCGGTCGGAAGCACTTTTTCAACCTCAACCGGCTGGCGATGTGTTTCTTCTGGCCTGGACCACCACACCCTGGACCCTCCCTTCGAATACCGCTTTAGCCATAGGCGAACAGATTAAATATGCCGTAGTCGATACATTTAACCCCTATACCCATTTGCCCGTAAGGGTGGTGCTGGCCCGCGACCTGCTGCCTAAGTATTTTTCTGAAACAGGCAACCAGGCCGACTTTTTGGCTTACCAACCTGGTGATAAGGTTATTCCGTGGAAAATCATAAAGGAATTACAGGGCAGCGACCTTGTTGGTCTGCGCTATGAACAACTCATGCCTTACCTTAAGCCCTTGCGACAAGCCGAAAATGCCTTTCAGGTGGTGGCAGGCGATTTTGTTACCACCGATGAAGGTACCGGCATTGTGCACACCTCGCCTACCTTCGGGGCAGACGACTTCCGCTTGGCCAAACAGTACAACATACCCCCGCTTACCGTACTGGATGAGGCCGGCAACGAAATGCCGGTGGTGGACCGGAAAGGAAAATTCGTACAGCAGATAGGCCGGCGTTTAAAGGAAGCCGTAGAGCGGTACAATATAAAAACCCATCGCCCGCTATCGGCCGATGATTTTTATGTGAAGAATTATACTCAGGAAGATGAATCCCATCCGGATTATAAATCAACCGATGTAATCATCTCCATCATTCTGAAAGAAGAAAACAAAGCCTTTAGGGTTGAAAAATACGAACACACCTATCCGCATTGCTGGCGCACCGATAAGCCGGTACTGTACTATCCGTTAGACTCCTGGTTTATCCGCACCACGGCCCTTAAAGACCGCATGGCCGAACTGAACCGCACCATCAACTGGAAACCTGAGTCGACCGGCTCGGGCCGTTTCGGAAACTGGCTGGAAAATCTGGTAGACTGGAATCTGTCGCGCTCACGTTACTGGGGAACACCCCTGCCCATTTGGCGCACCCGCGATGGTAAAGAGGAAAAGTGTATTGGCTCGGTTGATGAACTGCGCCAGGAAGTAACCAAAGCTATAGCAGCCGGCATATCCAATCCAGACCCGAACCTGCTTGACCGCAATAACCTGCCACACCTGGATTTACACCGCCCTTATGTTGATGAGTGGGTGCTGGTGAGCGACTCCGGAAAACCCATGTACCGCGAGCCCGACCTGGTAGATGTATGGTTCGACAGCGGTGCAATGCCTTACGCCCAATGGGCACTGAATGCCGACCTGTTAAAGCAAAATCACAGCCAGCCGTTTAATGACGGATGGAAAGGTGCCTTCCCTGCTGATTTTATAAGCGAAGGCGTTGACCAAACCCGCGGCTGGTTTTTTACCCTCCATGCCCTGGCGGTACTGCTTTACGACAGCGTGGCGTTTAAAAATGTAATCAGCACCGGTTTGCTGTTGGATAAAGACGGCAACAAAATGTCCAAACGCCTGGGTAATGTCATTAATCCATTCGATACCCTTGAACAATACGGCCCCGATGCAGTGCGGTGGTACATGGTAGAAAACGCCCCGCCCTGGGAAAACCTGCGCTTTAACCTGGCAGGAGTAGAAGAAGTACAACGCAAATTCTTTAGCACACTGTATAATACTTATTCCTTTTTTGCGCTTTACGCTAACATTGACGGCTATGTTAAAGACGAACAAAACACCAGTTCGGCAGAAGCCCTTACCCAACTCGACCGCTGGATAATATCTCGCTTACAAGAACTTATTATCACCGTAACGGCAGCATACACCGATTATGAACCCACCCATGCCGTTCGCGCCATACAGGAGTTTGTGTGCGACCACCTGTCGAACTGGTATGTGCGGTTAAATCGCAAGCGCTTTTGGCAACCGTCTACACGCGGTGAACTTTCGCCCGATAAACGGGCCGCTTACGATACCCTGTTCAATTGCCTGGTGGTAACCGCCCAGCTCATGTCGCCCGTGGCACCATTCGTGGCCGAGTGGTTGTATAAAAACCTTACTGATAATATCCGTGAAAAGGCTAAAGCGAATAAAACACCGCTGCGTTTTGAATCGGTGCACCTCACCCAACTGGTACAACCCGAACTGCACTATCGCGATGAAGAACTGGAAAAATCCATGGCCTATGCCCAACGCATCTGTTCCATGGTACACGGCCTGCGCAAAAGCAGTAAAATAAAAGTGCGCACACCCCTTCATCGCATTCTTTTGCCTGTGTTAGACGAACAGTTTGCCGCACGCATCAAAACGGTTGAAGATATTATAAAAGCCGAAGTAAACGTTAAACAGGTGGAATACCTGGATGATGCCTCAGGGCTCTTAAGAAAGAAAGCAAAGCCAAATTTTGCACGGCTTGGAAAATTGTATGGCGCCCAGGTAAAAGAATGGGTAACCGTTATTCAATCGCTCTCGCACGAAGAAATATTGCAACTGGAAAAACAAGGCAGCTTGCAAAAGCAGGGCTACAAACTCTTGCCCGAAGATGTGATGATTACCACAGAAGATATTCCCGGCTGGCTGGTGGCTGCCGATGGCCAACTTACCGTAGCCCTCGATATTACCCTTACCGATGAGTTGAAGCAGGAAGGATTAGCCCGCGATTTCATTAATCGCATCCAAAACCTTCGCAAAGACATGGGCTTTGCCGTACTGGATAAAATTGCCATTGAAGTGGATAGGCATTCGCTGGCAAATGGCCAAGGGCAGTTGCTTATACAGGCCTTAAGCCATTATGGCGATTATATTCGTACCGAAACCCAGGCGCTCAAACTCGAAATAACTGAAAACCTGGTACGCTCCGTGCCGGTTCAACTCGATGACCTGGTGCTTAACGTAAATATCCGACTATGCTCCTGACCCAATCGCAGAAGTACTTTATCATCGCTTTTCTGGTGGTGGTGTTCGACCAGTCATCGAAGATGCTGGTATTTAACAATATGAAATTACATCAAGAAATCAACGTTCTTGGCGATTGGTTTCGAATTCACTACCTGCTTAATCCCGGCATGGCTTTTGGCATTAAATGGAACAGCGAATTTGGTAAGCTGGCACTTACCCTGTTTCGCATTGCGGCCATGATTGGCATTGCCATTTACCTGCACCGCCTGGCCAAGAAAGATTCGCACCCCGGCTTGTTGTTTTGCATGGCCCTAATATTGGGCGGGGCCGTTGGCAATGTAATCGATAGTACCTTTTACGGTGTATTGCTAGACAATGCACCTCCCGATGCCCCCACACCCTGGTTTCATGGACAGGTTATTGATATGCTCTTCTTCCCTTTGTTCGATTTCGTGTGGCCCGAGTGGGTGCCCTGGGTAGGAGGAGAATACTTTTTGTTTTTCAGCCCCGTGTTTAACCTGGCTGATACTTCCATATTTATTGGGGTAACTGTCATCTTCATTATGCAGAAGCGGTTCTTTAAAGCCCGTTCGGAGGACTCATTCAATCAGCAGCCGGCTTTGCAGGACCATGACACGATCGCCGGGCATAACGATGAAACAACGGCATGAGCATACCCCATAAGCGATGAAACATAAGGGCCGTCCTTCCTTAAAACTTTTTGCGGCCCACAGATTATTTTTACTTTTAAGCGCAAACCAAACCCCTCGTTTTAAACATGACCAACCAGCTTTTTAATAAAAAGCCCATGGAAGTGCTGATGCAAGAAGCCGCGGGCGATGCACACGGCCTGAAGCGCACCCTGGGTAAAGTTAATCTTATTGCTTTAGGCATTGGGGCCATCATCGGTGCCGGCATTTTTGTGCTAACCGGGCAGGCCGCTGCGCAGTATGCCGGGCCGGCCGTAGCTTTTTCTTTCATTATTTCAGCACTGGCCTGCGGATTTGCCGGCTTGTGCTATGCCGAGTTTGCGGCCATGATACCCATTGCCGGCAGTGCCTATACTTACTCGTATGCCACCATGGGCCGGGGTGTGGCCTGGGTTATCGGCTGGGCCCTGGTGCTGGAATATCTGTTTGCCGGTTCAACCGTGGCCGTCGGCTGGAGCGGCTATGTGGTCAACTTCCTCGAGTCGGTTGGGGTTAAGATTCCCGCCGAACTGGCCAATGCCCCGCTTACCTTCGATGAAAATCATAACCTGGTAGCCACCGGAGCATTTTTTAACCTGCCGGCAGCTTTTATTATCACCATAGTTACCGTGTTATTGTACCGGGGTATTAAAGAGTCGGCTACGTTTAATAACATCGTGGTGCTCATTAAGCTTACGGTCATCTTCCTGTTTATCCTTTTCGGCTGGAATTATGTGGTGAGCGACAACTGGGTGCCTTTTATTCCGGAAAACACCGGTACCTTCGGACAGTTTGGAATAAGCGGTATTTTCCGCGCTTCGGCCGTTATTTTCTTCGCCTATATAGGATTTGACGCGGTTTCGACAGCTGCACAGGAAGCTAAAAACCCGCAAAAAGATATGCCGTGGGGCATTTTAGGCTCGTTGTTTATATGCACCGTGGTGTACATACTGGTAGCCCTGGTCATGACGGGCATTGCGCCTTATACCGAGCTGAATACGCCTGCCCCGATAGCTATAGCCATCGACCGGGCCGGTGAAGGTTTAAAATGGCTGAGCCCCTGGATTAAGATTGGTGCCATTGCCGGACTGACTTCCGTTATCCTGGTGATGCTCATGGGCCAAACGCGCATTTTCTTTTCTATGGCCAACGACGGCTTGTTCTTTAAACCCTTTAGCCGGGTTCACAGCCGCTTCGGCACGCCTCATATATCAACCCTGGTTACCGGCAGCGTAGCCCTTATTGCTTCGGGCTTGTTGCCCATAAACGTGTTGGGCGAGTTGGTATCTATCGGCACGCTTCTGGCCTTTATTATTGTTTGCCTGGGGGTATTGATTTTGCGTTATCGCAGGCCCGATCTGCACCGTCCGTTTAAAGCCCCGTTGTTTCCTGCTGTACCTATACTAGGTGTAATTTGTTGTGGTGGAGTAATGGCTTTTCTTAATCCGCTAACCTTTATCATTGCTCTGGTATGGTTGGCGTTGGGTGTGGTAATCTACCTGTTGTACGGGCACAGCCGGGCCAGGTACTAATGGCTACTCCAATCCCTTTTGGCGCATCAAGCGAAATTCCCTGAACCGGCGCGCCATAGCTACGCCAAAGCCGGCCATTAGCAGGCCTGTGCCTAACCACAGCAGGTTAATCCAGGGTTTTTCCAGGGCTTTGATAACCACCCAGTCTTTTTGCCGGCTTTCAATGCCCAGGGTAATCTCGTCGGTTTGCGGGTGCACGTTCATAAGGGTAAACCGCAGGCCCAGTTCGGGGATTTCGTCTGCCACCAGCCCCCCGCGCGACTGCGTACCGAGAATCAACACCGGTTCGGCCGTGTAAGAGGCTCTTTCGCCCTCTACTGTTATTCGCGCTTTTATGGCCAGGAACGATGAATCCAGCGGCTCTCCGCCAATACGGTTTACGCGTTCCAGTTCTTCAATACGCGCCACATAATCGTTTGCAAAAAAGGTAGCATTGCGTTTTATGCGCAAATTTTCGCGCTCGCTCCAGTCCTGTTTGGCCTCTTCGGTCATGGGTGCCGATACATGTGTGTACAGATCCAGGTTTACTTTGCGGGTAATATCGGGTGATGCCATGTTGCCAAACTGCGGATTAGCCTGTACACGCGGATATTGCACAAACTTTACTTTACCGTTTTTACGGAATTCAATTTCGTAGAAAGTATTCTCCGGTTGTATTTCAAATTTTTCGCCCTGCGAAAACAATTTTTTATTTTTAAAGTATATATCTCTGCGTGCTATTACTTCATAGGGATTGGCCGTATATTCAACATCGTGTTTGTTAATGTAGCCGCTTTCATATCGGGGTGCCACGCGTTCGCCTTTGTATTCAATTTCATAACCATACATTTCGCGCGGTTCGTTTACAAACAACAGCAGGTTTTCGCGGTTAAACTCTTCGCTTAATTGCCGCGATATGAGCATGCCCGTGTTGTTGAGCGATACCACCCGCGAGTACCCCGAAGAAAACATAATGCCAATGAGCATAAGGCCAACTCCTATGTGGGCTACGGCTCCTCCGGATAGCGCCGGACTGGAACGGAACACCCCCCACCCAATTCTGGCGTTGGCCGATATGGTAAACAATGCCGCAAGGGTAAGAACAAGGTATTCCGGCTCGTAAATTCTGGCTGTGCTGATTACTGCAATAAATAAAACAAGGGCAATGAGGGCGGGATAATAAAGCTCGGCCAGCAGTTGCGACCTGCTGATTTTCTTCCACCAGAAAAACTGCCCTATTGCCGAAAGCAAGGCCAATGCTATGGCAAACCAAATCTGAAAACGGGAATAAAACGCCACCTGATTGGCCGGTGTGGCCAGATTGCTGGTTATGCCCAGCCAGGCAGCAACTTTATTGATAACCGGAAAGGACGTGGGCACCAGCACCTGAAAGCCCATAAGGCACAACACCGAGGCTCCGACAAAAATCCAGAACTCGCGCGAGTACACCGAGGCTTCCTTTTCATCAACCGGCAGTTCGCGCCATCGCATGATCACCAATGCAGCACCTGCAATAAGAAAGAAGAACAAGTAAACAAGCAGTTGGCCCGAAAGGCCAAGATCGGTAAACGAATGAACGGAGGCATCGCCCAGCACGCCGCTGCGGGTAAGAAAAGTGGAGTATAGCACCAGAATAAAAACCGATAGCGTAAGCACGATTGAGGCTTTAAGGGCGGTTTGGCTGTTTTTGTAGGCGATCATGGTATGGATGGAAGCTATCAGCACCAGCCAGGGTACGTAAACGGCATTTTCAACGGGGTCCCAGTTCCAGTAGCCGCCGAAGTTCAGGGTTTCGTAAGCCCAGTAACCGCCCAGCAATATGCCCAGCCCCAGTGCAGCGCCGGCAAACAGGGCCCAGGGCAGTGCCGGCCGTATCCAGTCGCGGTATTTGCGCATCCACAGTCCGCTTAAACAAAACGCAAACGGAATAAGCGTAGAGGCAAAACCCAGAAAGAGCACGGGCGGGTGAATAACCATCCAATAACTTTGCAACAGGGGGTTAAGTCCCTGCCCGTCGGCCGGAATAAAATCGGGTTGCAGGGTAAAGATGGGATCGTTCAGGGCATCGCGCAGCAAAATAAAAGGCGAGCTGCCTATTTTTATTTCCACACCCGGAATAACTACACCCAGGATCATCGAGGTAAGAAAGGCCTGAACTGCCGCTACCACGGTAAGCACAGGCGTTTCCCAGAATCGGTGGGTGCGAATTAAGACAATGCCCAATACGGTGTGCCAGAATATCCACAGCAGAAAACTGCCTTCCTGGCCGTTCCAGAAGGTGGACAGCAGATAGTGCACCGGCAACCGCCTGTCGGAATAGGTGTAAGCATAATAGTATTCGAAATAGTGATTGAAAATGATAACATACAGGCAAATAATGGCACCTATTACCGCTGCCGTGTGAATGTAGAAAATAATCCTGCCGTTGCCTGTCCATTGCTGCCTTTCGACAGCCTGTTGGCTGCCGGCGGCACGAAAATAGGCATACGCGGCAAGCAGGGCAGCAACAAACGAGGTAACTGCAAAAAGATGGCCGAGGTTTCCGATAAAATAATGCATAACAGGCGGTTAACCCTTTGCGGGTGATTTAAGCGTAAAAACAAACAGAACGGCAAACGGATTTACACGTTAACCGTATTTTCCTGATACTTCGACGGACACTTCAATAATATCTTTTCAGCATAGAAAATATCGCCTTTAAACCTGCCGATAACTACTATTTTTTCCGAACGGGTAAAATCCTGCGGCATGGGTTGGTTGTAAATTACTTTTTGCTCCCGGCCGTTTTCATCAATCATCAGAAAAGAAAAAGAAACCTTGTCGGCACCGGCTTCAATGCCGGTTACTTCGCCCTTTTCGCTCTTTTTCAGTTCGCCTACTACGTGAATACTTCGGTCGTTGCCCTGCGAGGCCATTTGATAGGCCTGGGTAAAGGTTACGTAGGAGCTGGCTTCGCGCGAGGTGGTAACCAGTATGGCTACGGCCACCGCCAGGATAATGAGCAGAAAAATGTGCGATTTCTTCATATACTCTACCCGTTTGACCGGACAAAATTAACCCTAAGCGGCGGGATTACCAGCAGCAGCC
>FWPU01009474.1_pt1 | contig 15308 bp, 12 predicted proteins | sample 2228361 | NCBI WGS metagenome assembly FWPU01 (sample SAMEA103939777, study PRJEB20133) | metagenome
ACGAACCCCAACGCCACGGCCTCGACCGCGGCAGCGCCGGCTCGACCTCCTCCGCGCATGCCCCGAATTCTATTATCTGCACTATCAGGTTGCCAATTATACTTAGGTATAATGAAAAGTGCTTTGAGGCGACGGCCGTTGCCGGCCTGTTGTGGAGTATCTCTGCTGACCGCTGAAAGCTGATCGCTTAAACCTAATCGGGCGATGGCATCGAAAGGTCCGTTCTTGTAGAATGAATGTATACATGCAACAAACTTGAGCCGCGATCTAAATTGATTAGAGGAATCATAAGCGAATTCCATCGGCACCCATCCTTCGCCGCTTTGCTCGAAGCGGTACGAGCGGGCCGGCAGGTCCAGAGCATTGCCGGCCTCACGGGAGGCGCGCGCGGCCTGCTGGTCGCTCTGCTGGCTGAGCGGCTCGGGTTCGGCATCGCTGTCGTCGCCCCCGACGGCGAGAGGGCGGAACTGCTCCACGGCGATATCAGTTACTGGCTTTCGCACCTCGACCTTAAAAATGCAGCCGTTTATCTTCCGGGCTTTGAGGTCAATTACTACCGCGGCCTCTCGCCCCATCCCGATATCTCCAGGCAAAGGGCGCAGGCGCTCTGGCTCTTGAGAGAGGGACGGGCGCGGGTTGTTACTCTATCTGTTGATGCCCTAATGCACAGGCTCCCCGCGCCCGAAGAGTTGGGCGCGCTCTGCCGCCGCATTCGCGTCGGGGAAGAGCACGCGCAGGGCGAACTTGTCCTGCTGCTCAGGCGCCTGGGCTACGTCGAGGAGGACCCGGTCACCGATGTCGGCGAGTTCAGCCTGCGCGGCTATATTCTCGATTTCTTCGCGCCGCACACGGAATACCCGACGCGACTGGAGTTCTTTGGCGACACCGTGGAGTCGATCCGCAGCTATGATCCCGAATCGCAGCGCTCGATCGCAACGCTGGATTCCGCAGAACTCATCCCGATGCGCGAAATCTGCCCTTCGCCCGAGCAGTTCAGACAGTGGGGCGAGAGGGCGCTCGAATTCTGGCCGTTCGATGAAGATGCCAAGCAACTGCGCGAGCGGATGATCGCAGCCGAGGCCGGCCAGCCCTTCGCCGGCTTCGAGTTCCTGATGCCGGCGGTTATGCCGCTGCCCGGCTCGATCTTCGATTACACGCCGAATTTCCTCTGCCTGCTCGATGAGCCGCGCGAGATCGAACGGAGAATCGAGGAGCGTCTGGAACGGATGGCGCGCGATTACGCGCAGGCCTGCGAGCGGATGCTTCCGGCGCTCGAGCCCGAGAGGCTTGACCTTTCCGGCCATGACCTGGAGCGGGAACTGGAGAAGAGGCAGCGCCTGGCGCTCAACGTTTTGATTTCAGCCGAAAGTCAGCTCTCCATTGAAACCCGGCCCGTGCGCCGCTATCGTGGCTCGATCCGCGAGATCGTGGCCGACGCCGAGCGCGCCTGCCAATCCGGGGAAAGATCGATCTATCTGCTTTCGACCCCAGGGCGCGCCGAAAGGCTGGCCGAGATCATGCGCGAGCGCCGGCTGCCGGCGCATCTCGTCAGCGAGCAGGATGAAAATATCAGGCCCGGCTGCGCCTATCTCTCGACCGGCAATCTCTCGGCCGGCTTCAAGCTGCCCGAAATCGGGCTTTCGCTGTTCGCGCCAGGAGACCTGTTCGAGGAGAGCGAAGTGAAGCTGGCGCGGCCCGCACGGCGCCGCGGCGCGCCGGCCGCCGGGCTGTTCATCTCAGATTTCCGCGACCTCAGCCCCGGCGATTACGTCGTGCACGTCGATCATGGCATCGGCCGGTTCCAGGGGCTCCGCACCATCGAGCGCAACGGGGAAAAACAGGAATACATGCTGATAACTTATCGCGATGGCGACAAGCTCTATGTCCCGATCGACCGGCTCGACCTGGTACAGAAATGGCGCGGGGCCGACGAGGGCGCGCCGCAGCTGGATAAGCTGGGAGGGATCACCTGGCAGCGCACGAAAAGCCGGATAAAGCGCTCGATGCGCGACATAGCCTCGGAGTTGCTGAAGTTATATGCCAGCAGGACCATGGTGGAGGGATATACATTTAGCCCGGATTCGGAATGGCAGAAGGAGTTCGAGGATGGCTTCGAGTACCAGGAGACTCCCGACCAGCTGGCGGCCATCGCCGAGACCAAACGGGATATGGAATCGCGGCGGCCGATGGATCGCCTGGTCTGCGGCGACGTCGGCTACGGCAAGACCGAAGTCGCCATGCGCGCGGCCTTCAAGGCGGTGCTCGACGGCAAGCAGGTGGCGCTCATCGCCCCAACCACCGTGCTGGCGCTCCAGCATTACAACAGCTTCCGCGCGCGCTTCGAGGCCTTCCCGGTGGCGATCGAATTGCTCAGCCGGTTGCGCGCGCCGTCGGAACAAAGGCGGGTCCTGGAAGAGCTGGAGTCCGGGCGCGTCGACATCGTCATCGGCACGCACCGCCTGCTGCAGCGCGACGTCAGGTTCAACGACCTCGGGCTGATCATCATCGACGAGGAGCAGCGCTTCGGAGTCGAGCAGAAGGAGCGGCTCAAAAAGCTCAAGACCCAGGTCGATGTCCTCACCCTTTCCGCCACCCCTATCCCGCGCACCCTGCACATGGCGCTGCTCGGGCTGCGCGATATGTCGGTGATAGAGACGCCGCCGAAAGACCGGTTGGCGATTCAGACCACGGTCGCGACCTTCGATCATAACGTCATACGCTCGGCGATAGAACTCGAGCTGGCGCGCAAGGGTCAGGTCTATTTCGTACACAACCGCATAGAGTCGATATATTCGATCGCAGCTCTGGTCAAACAGCTCTGCCCGGAGGCGCGGGTGGCCGTGGCCCACGGCCAGATGCGCGAGGCGGAGCTCGAGCGGGTGATGGTAGATTTCTACAGCTACCGGTACGACGTGCTGGTCGCCACGACCATCATAGAGAACGGGCTGGACATACCGCGCGCCAACACCATAATTATAGACCGCGCTGATACCTACGGCCTGGCCCAGCTCTACCAGCTGCGCGGCCGCGTCGGGCGTTCCAACCGCCGCGCTTACGCCTATCTTCTAATACCGCCCGAGGACCTGCTCTCGGACGTGGCGCGCCGTCGCCTGGCCGCGATACGCCAGGCGAGCGACCTCGGCGCCGGATTCCAAATCGCTGCCATGGACCTGGAGATACGCGGCACCGGAAACCTGCTCGGCCCCGAGCAGCACGGGAATATCAATGCCGTGGGCTTCGAGCTTTACTGTCGCCTGCTGGAAAACACCATAAGGGAACTCAAGGGGGAAAAGCCCGAGCCGGAATTCAGGACCACCATCGACCTGAAGCTCGATATCCGCATCCCGGAAAGCTACATCTCGAACCAAAACCAGCGGCTGCGCGTCTACAAGCGCATAGCGCAGGCGGAGAGCGAGGAGCAGCTTGAAAAGGTGCGCGAGGAGGTCATCGACCGCTACGGAAAAATGCCCGCGCCGGTCTCCAACCTGTTCCGCTATGCCCGGTTGAAGCTGGAGGCGCGCCGGCTGGCCGTGGCCTCGATCGAGCGGAGCGACGGCAGGCTCCTGATCAAATTCGAAGAGGGGGCGCCGGTGGCCAAGCTCGTCGGCCTGATAAACCGCGACAAGCGGCTTTCGCTCTCCTCGGCCGGCGTGCTCTCGGCGCCGCTCCCCGCCGGCGTCGATCCGGTGGCCGCCGCCGCCGGCGTGTTGCGGCAACTGAAGTGAACAGTTATAATTTCAATCGTTTTATGCGCCGGAGGGCTTATCTGATCCCTGTAGCGCTGATTGGGGCGGCGCTTTCGCTTATACTGTTGGTCGCGGCATATGAATGGTGGAGGCGCGGCGCCGGCGAAAAGCCGGCGCTCAAGATAAACGGTCGAAGCATCGCGGCATCGACCCTGCGCGCCTACTTCAGAGAGAAAATAGGGGACCTTGCCGAGCAGGTCGAGACCGACCTGATTAAAAAGAAGGTCCTGGAGGACTTCATCGACGAGCAGCTTCTGCTGGCCGAGGCGGAGAGGGCCGGAATAGATGTGCCCGATGAGCAGGTGCGCGAGCTGGCGCGCGCTATCGGCGAAGGCGCTGACGATTCCCTGACGCTCGCCCGCCTCCGCGACGAGCTGAAGATCCAGAAGTACCTGGAGGAGAAGCTCTTCGCCGATATCGGCGTCTCCGAGCAGGAGGCGGAGCAGCATTACAACGAGCGCCGAAAGCTGGCCGATGGAAATCGGATCGAAGTGAGCGAGATACTCGTCAGGTCCGAGCAGCTGGCCGTCAAGATACGCGAGCTGCTGCGCCGCTCTCGCAACGCTAACTTCGCCGAGCTGGCCGGCCTCTATTCGTTGTCGCCCAGCGCGGCCAACGGCGGGTTGCTGGGCAGCTACCGGCGCGGGGAACTGCCGGCCGAGCTGGAGAAGATCATCTTCGGCCTGACCCCCGGGCAGCCGAGCGCCCCGGTTAAAACCCAGTATGGATATCATATCTTCCTGGTCAGACCTGTAAAGCCGCCGAGCTACGCCGAGGCGCGCCCTGAAATCATCCGCGAAATAAAGGCGGAGAGACGGCGCGCCCGGCTCGCGGCTAAGCTCGAAGAGCTGCGCCGGCAGGCCGCCGTGCAAATCCTGGACGAGAACCTGGATTTAGCGGCGAACCGGGGCGGCTGGCGCGAAGCGAATAAGAAATAGCGGATGGCGAGGCGCTTATGAGTAGGACATTGACGATAATTTCAGCAGTGTTTTTTATGGTATCTAGCCTTGAGGCGAAAATAGTCGAGAGGATAGTGGCCAAGGTTAACGATGAGGTGATCACCCTCACGGAGCTGGAGGCCGAAAAAATCAATTTCTGCGAGGAGCTGCGCCGCACCGGGCTCGAGGGAAAAGAACTTGAAGAGGAATGCGCTAAGCGCGAAAAAGATGCCCTGGAAAACCTGATCCAGACTAAAATCCTGCTCCAGAGGGCGCGGGAGATGGGGTTCGCGGCCAACGTGGACATCGAGGTGTCGGCCCGCATCCAGCGCATCATGCAGGAGTACAACATGAAAAGCACCGATGAGCTGGCGCGCGCGCTCGAGGGCCAGGGAATGACCCTGGAGGGCTTCCGCGAACAGCTCGCCCGCAAGATCATAATCGACAGGTTCATAGGACAGTTCGTCGGCAGCAAGATCACAATCACGGGCGAGGAGATCGAAAAATACTACCGCGAGCACGTCGCCCAGTTCACCAAGCCGGAAGAGGTGGAGCTGGCGGAGATCTTCTTCTCAACGGACGGGAAGCCCGAGGCCGAGGTGGAGCAGCAGGCGCTGCGCGTGCTCGAGCTGGCCCGCAACGGCGCCGATTTCGCCGAGCTGGCTAAACAATATTCCCAGGGCCCAACCGCCAGCGACGGCGGCTCGATCGGGACCTTCACCCGCAACTCCATGGCCCCGGCTATCGAAAAAATCGCCTTCAGCCTGAAGCCGGGCGAGGTCCACGGCAGCCTGATCAAAACTAAAGGGGGATTCCAAATACTTAAGCTGCTCAAACGAACGGAGGCCGAAGTCGCGCCGCTCGAGAAGGTGCGCGACGCGATCCGCGAGGCGATATATAGACAAAAATTCCAGGTCGAGCTGAACAAGTTCATCGAGCAGCTGAAAAAAGAGAGCTATATCCACATCTACCCCGAAACCGAGGCGGCTAACGAAAAGAGGAGCTAGGAGCTGGAAGCTAGGAGCCAGAATAAAGCTAGGTATTAAGGGATATATATGCTCTTTACCTTTATTGCTGCACCATCGCCCCGGTAGCCTTATCGAGATCGCTCTCCTAGCTCCTAACTCCTAGCTTCTAGCTCCTTACTATTATGGCCAACGGCGCGTTGAGCAGGTGCGAGTTCGAGATAATGGAAGAGGTCTGGAAGCTCGGTTCGGCTTCCGTCCGCCAGGTGCACGGCCTTCTGGCGGCAAGGCGGCGGGTCGCCTATACCACGGTAATGACTGTTATGGAGAGATTGGTCCGAAAAGGAGTGCTCGAAAGAAGAAAAGCGCCGCGCGGCAAGGCCTATCTCTACCGCGCCGTCATCGCCCGCGACCGGGCTGTGGCCCAGTATCTACAGGACGCCATCGATATCCTCTTTCACGGCTCGCGCGCCGAGTTCATCTCATATCTAGCCGCAGCCTATGCTTTGGATCTGGAGTTCCAACCCGAGATGCCCCGCGTTAAGACCAATGCCTTGAGCACCGAGCTGCTGTAAGCTCGGGGGCCGGGCAACGCCCATCCCGGAGGTACCAGGCGGCAACGGATTTTACCCATAGCTTTGGGCCGCCGCGCCTGTGAAATGAGGAAACCCGAACAAGTCGCCGAGAATTTTGGCTTTGCCGGCCCGGAGCGCGCGCCGACCGCCGCGGTCGACGGCGACGCGCGCTCACCGGCTAGTAATCCTCCTCCTCGTACTCGTCGTATTCCTCGTTATCGTAATCCTCTTCGTACTCGTCGTAGTCTTCCTCGTATTCCTCTTCGTCGTAGTCCTCCTCGTAGTCCTCGAAATCTTCGTCTTCGTCGTCGTAACCACGCAGGAGAAACATCCGATCGATTTCCGATAGATGCTCCATGCTTCCTCCAGATAAGCCGCGTCCCGGCAGGGCGCGCCGTTATTTTTTGTCCCCGGTCTTGATCAGGTCTTCCTTCGAGAGGTCGAGCTTCTCCAGCAAAGCAACGCCGACAAGCCTTACCACGTCCTCGCCTTCGCTCTTAGCGTAAACCAGTTTTCCCTGCGGCTTCTCGCTCAGGCCGAAAGCAACATCGGCAGCCTTCTCTCCGCCCTTCTTCAGCGTCACGGTGAGCCGCGGCTTTTCGAGGCCGTAGTTCGAAAGCTCTTTCGGATTGTCGATAAACCGTTCGGTTTTGGCATCCTCGAGGGCGGTCAAAAGCCCTTCGACCTTGTCTTGGGCAATTTGGTTCCTGCCGTTTTCGGAAAGCAGCCAGTTGTCGTTCTCTTTCTTGAAGACCAGCCTGGCCTTTTGTCCCGACAGCTCTATCGAATCGATTTCGAAGCGGCTGAAGCGCGCCAGAGCTTTCTCGCGCAACTGGTCCTGTGACTTGTTAAGCTTATCGTAAAATTCCTGGTCCACGAGGAATATCTCCCGGCGCGAATCATCGCGGGCATAATACTGCTTCTTGCCATTTTTGGCCGGCGCCTCGCCGCCGATAACCAGCCGCCTCCTGTAATTGTCCCCGCCCGCGATGAGCGAAACCTCGATCGCCGGATTGTCCAGCCCGGTATTTTGCGGCGGCTTCTCATCTACGAAATGCTCGATCCGCGTGAAGGAGAGTGCGTTCAGCAGCGCGCTGGCCTCGCTGCCCGCGGCGCGAAGCCGGACCGGAGCCTCGAGCCACCAGTCCGATCCGCGCTTGACCAATACCACGCGCCCGTGCTTGTTGCGCAGCTCAAGCTCCTTGACCTCGAACTCATCGAATTTGAGGATCGCGCGCTCGCGCAGGTAGAGCAGTTCCTTGTTGAAAGTATTAAACGAAAAGAGGGGCAGCAACAGGACCCTCGGGCGACCGGCGGTCATGGCGTAGACAAAAGAGCCGGTCGGATTCTCGCTGCCGAAGTAGACCTCGGCCGATTTTCCATCGGAGGCGCGCGCCTGGACCCGGAGCCGCGGCTCATCGAGGCCATACTGCCCGAGGTCGGCAGCGTTTTCCTCTATTACCCCCTCGCGCTCCAGGTCGGCAAAGGCTCCGGCAAGCCTGTCCCATTCGGCTGAATCGGCCGTCGCCTCCAAGGGCGACACTATGTGCCAGCCGCGCTCCCCATCTCTTTTACCTGTGATCGTTCTATCAGGATAGATCAAGCTTAGCTCTATGATCTTATCCCTGTCAATCTCCACCAGGCGGGCAGCGCGCTTTTCCGCCTCCTGTTTCTCACGGCCCCGCTTTATCTCGTAAAAATATACGAACGCCGAAAGCACAGCCAGGGCCAGAAGCAGCGCCAGTGTCCCTTTGAACCGCATATTAATGGAAGTCAGGAGCCAGAATCCAGGAGACAGGAGCCAGTAGAACGATCTCGATGAAGCTACAGAGGTGGTGTGGCAATGGGTGAAATAGCATAGAGGTCCTATTCCCCTTCACGCCCTTTATTCTAGCTCCTAACTCCTAGCTTCTAGCTCCTGCTTTAAATTCATCTCCGCCTGCGGGCCCAGACCGCTGCGCCCGTAAGCAGGAAGGCCAGCGGCAGGCCGAGCACCGAGAAGTAAAAGAGCAGCCTGCTCTGGGCCTGGGTCATGACCACACGCCGGTCTTTAGGATTCCGCGCCCGCACCGATATCAACCCCTCTTCTTTGGCCAGCCAGTTTACTGCGTTGAGGAAGAGGTTGCCGTTCCCCTGCATTCTAAAATAGCGATTGGCAGCGAAGTCCGAATCTCCCACCACCACCAGCCTGGCACGCTTTTCCGATTCCGCGTCCTCCTTCTTCAGCTGCTTGGATACTGCCACGGCCATCGACACCGGTCCTTTGATGTCCTTCCCCTCGTTGAGCTGCGCGTTTTCGGAATTGAGATCGGTCTCAGCCCAGCTCGTGGGATGGCTGTACCAGAGGGTGTCGGCGGCGACGCCATCCTGGCTCTCCTTGGCCGGTGCCACGGAGCGGGCCAGCGGATAAAAGGTCATAACTTTGAAGCGCTCGGTAATTTTATGGCTGGAGGAGTACTCGCCGGCCACCGGCACGGCGGGGCCGGCACCGATCAGCCGGCCGAGCCCGCTGACGTCGAGGATCAAATCGTCGCCGACCTCAACCGACCATTTGAGTAAAAAGTCGCGCAGCCCGGCGGCCGGCGGCGGATCGAGCAGAGCGAAGAGGCTCCCGCCCCGCTCCAGATACTGGTTTATCTTATCGAGTTCCTCGGGGAAGGGCTCGGTCGCCGGCCCGGCCACCACCAGCACGGCGCAGTCGTCGGGCACCTTCTGCTCGCGCACCAGGCTCAGGCTCTTGACCTGATAGCGCTCCTGCTCGAGCCCCTCTTTGACCATGCTGTAGCCTTCGGCCTCGCTCTCGTCTATCGACTTCTCGCCGTGGCCGGTCAGAAAATAAATTACCTTCGACTCGGGCTTGATGATCCTGAGAAGCGCGTTGGTTATATCTTCTTCCCGCACCTCTTCGTCCTGCTTCTCGATCTTCTCGGTGCGGCCGTCGCTCTCGAGCACCACCGTCCCGTAAACCACGGATATGCGCGTGAAGGGATTGTTGAATCGCCCGTATACGCGAACGTTATACTTCTTGGCCACCTGCGGCTGCTTATCCGGATCGACGAACTCGAATTCGAACTTCTTGTTGCGTGCGCGGTACTCGATTAGCAGGTCTTTCGCCGGTTTGTATTCGCCGCCCGGAAAGAAGGCCCAGGCCTTGACCGGTACCTGGATCTGGTCGAGCACCTTCAGCGTCTGGTCGGATAAGCTGTGCAGCTTTTCAGCCGTCATGTCGAAGCGCTTATTGTGGCGATAGCCAAGGAAATTGATGAGCGACAGGATGCCCAGGATTATCAGCACGGAGATGAAGGAATTCAGGCTGAAAAGCGTGGAGCGGCGCTTAAGCGCGGCCGCGATCTCGCGCCGCTTGGCGACAATCGCCGCCAGGATCATCGCGCCGCCCGCTGCGGCGGCAGCAGTCTGATAGACCGTCCAGACGCCGCGATAAGAGTAGAGACCGAGCGCCGCGATCAGGACAATCATCCCGAAAAGGTCCAGCTTGCCGAGGAACTTACCCATCAGTCTAACCCCTCCAGCGCAGCGATTCTATCGAGCGGTAGGTGAGAAAGAGGCCCAGGCTCAGCAGGCTGAGATAAAAAATAATATGAGAGGTGTCTATGACTCCCCTGATCAGATCATCCAGGTGCTCGATTACGGAGAGATAGACCAGAAGTTCGCGATACTGCGAGGTTCTGCCCCCGAGGATATCGACGAGCCAGAGGAAAAAGATGGCGCCGAAGGTCAGGACCGCGGCCACGATCTGGTTTTCGGTCAGGCTCGAAATGAAGAGCCCGATGCCGAGCAGGGCCGCGCCGTAAAGGAGCAGCCCGAGATAGCCGCTGATGATCGGGCCCGTGGCCGGGTCCGAAAAAAGAAACAGGCTGATCGCCGGCAGAAAAGAGACCGCTAGCATGATCACAAGAAAGAGCAGCCCGGCCAGGAACTTGCCGATGACCGTCTCGACGTCGCGCAGGGGAGCGGTGAGCAGCAGCTCTATGGTCCCCCGCCTCTTCTCCTCGGCAAAAAGGCCCATCGTGGTGAAGGGCATGACGAAGAGCAGAATCACCGCTAGCGTCCCGAGATAGACCTGCATGGTCATGCCGGGAACATCGAAGGGCTGAGCCGTGCGCCCGAAGGCCTGCGCGCTCATGGCCTGGTCCATGGTCTGCACCAGAATGGAATAAAAGAGCAGCCCGGATATCAAGGCGAAGACGGTCAGAACGCCGTAGGCGATAGGCGAGACGAAATAGGCCTTCATCTCGCGCTGAAGGATTGCCAGGATGTTGCGCATGGTCTCGTGAGCGTCCTTAATTTTCCTCGGTCGTCAGCTTGAGGAAGATGTCCTCGAGGCTCATGGTCACAGAGCGCATTTCGAGCAGACCCCAACCGCTTTGCACTACAGCCGCCGCCAGCTCGCGGCGCACGTCGCGCTCGAGCTGGCTCTCGACCATCAGGTTGAGCCTGCCGTTGGAACGCCTCTCGACCTCGACCTTGATCACGCCGGAAATCGCTCTCAGCTTATCGCACAGCTCCCGCTCGGGAGCCTCGACTTCGAGGAAAATTCGCTCCGCCCCCTTGAGCTTGGCCGTCAGGTTCTCGGGGGTATCAACCGCTACGATCCTCCCCCGGTCGATGATGACCACGCGCTGGCAGGTCATGCTGACCTCGGGGAGGATGTGGGTTGAGAGGATGACAGTGTGCTCTCCCCCCAATTCTTTGATCAGCTCGCGCACCTCGATGATCTGTTTAGGATCGAGCCCGATGGTCGGCTCGTCGAGCACCAGAACCTCGGGGGAATTCAACAGCGCCTGCGCCAGGCCGACCCGCTGCTTGTACCCCTTGGAGAGCCTTCCCACGATCCGGTCTTTGACGTCTTCGATGCTGCAGCGGCGCATCGCCGCAGCGACCTCCTCGCGCCGCCGCTGCCGCGGCACCCCTTTGAGGCGGGCCACGAACTCCAGAAAGCTCTGGACCGTCATCTCGGTGTAAAGCGGCGGGTTCTCGGGGAGATAACCGGTGCGCCGGCGCGCTTCGAGCGAGTGCTCCAGCACGTCATAGCCGGCAACGCGCGCCGTGCCGGCGGTCGGCGGCATATAGCCGGTCAGGATGCGCATGGTAGTGGTCTTACCAGCACCGTTGGGGCCGAGCAGCCCGAGCACCTCCCCCTTGGCGGCGCGAAAGCTCACGCCGTCGATCGCCCTGATGCCGTTGAAGATCTTCGTGAGGTTCTCGGCCTCGATCAAAGCCTTTCTCCCTCTTAAAGAAGAATCTTTTAACAAATTAAAAAATACCAGTCAAGCCGCGCTCGAGCGCGCGGCGCGCCAACTAAAAGTAAGAATCTGCTCCCGATTATTGATTGCGCTGCGCCGCCCGCAGAAAGCGCTCGGGGTCGGCGGTGAAAAGCCGCTGGCATGCTGGCGAGCAGAAATAATATGGCTTGCCTTCGTGCTCTGCGGTGATCGACCCGGCGCGACTGAGCTGCATGCCGCAGACCGGATCGCGCACTTCTCCCGCCAGTCCTACCTTGGCCACCGGCTCTTCGGCCGGTCTCTTTCCCAGCAGCGAGGCGTAGAGTCGCAGCTCGTCGGCAATCAGCCGGGTCAGAAGGAAGCGCTCGCGCACCAGCTCCTTCCCTTTAGCCCCGAAAGCCTTCCCCTCTTCAGGATGTCTGAGCAGCCAGAGGGTTCGCTCTGCACACTCCTCCACCGAGTCCACCAGAAATCCTCCGGTTCCTTCCGGCATCTGCAGCGGGATTCCGCCGGCCCGCCCGGCCACAACCGGCGTCCCCTTCCAGAGGGTCTCCGAGACGACCAGCCCGAAGCCCTCGCGAATCGACTTCTGGATCACCACGTTCGACAAGCGCTGGAAGGCATTGACCTCGATATTACCCACACCGGTCAGATTCGTAAAGACGTGAATGTTTGAATCGCTGGCTGCGGCTGATCGAATTTGCCGGTACATCTCCCACCCTTCCGGGTCGTCAAGCGCCATCGATCCGGCGAGCGCCAGCTGGAGGTCAGGGATATGTTGCTTTACGAGCCGGTAAGCGGCAATGACTCCGAGCGGATCTTTCCAGGGGTCAAAGCGCGAGACCTGCGTCACGAGGGGCCGACTGCCTTCAACCCCGATCCACTCGAGAATGCGCCTTGCAGTGCCAGGTTCAAGCTCTATGTTCTTCGGGCTCTCCGGATCAATGGCCGGGGGAATTATCTCGACGCGACTTACCGGCAAATCGGGCGGCACGAACCCGCCCAGGGTGAAAACTGCCGCGTCATAATCTGTAAGATAAGGCCGAAGGAAGCTCCAGACCTCAGGGTTCGGCTCGGAAGTGTCGATGTGGCAGCGCCAGACCCATTTATCCTTGCCTCTGCCCCGAAGCTTGAGCAGCGCCAGCGGCTGAGGATCGTGGATGATGACCAGATCATATTCTTCTTCGAGGAGCTTTGCGTTCCTGGTGGAGTAGGTGAGATATATTTCTTTTTCCTGAGCCGTAAGCAGGCGCTCGGCTCCCTGCAGGCCGTTGTGAAGCGCCTTCGTGACGTTGAAGAACGTCTCATCGCCTGAAATAACCTTCCAGTCGGCCTCAAGGCCAAGATCGCGCAGCAGCGGCACCTCCGAGCGCAGAATCTCTGCGACGCCTCCGCCATAGGGAGTGGCATTCAGGTGTAGCACCCGCGCGCCGCTTAATGGCTCAGCCAGGGCTCGAAGCTCAGCCACAGCCTGAGCCCCGGCGTTTTTCTCATAGCACTCTATACACTGGGTGCCGACATCAACAGTCTCAAGCATGGGCTTGCCCTCCACATAACCGTCTGGTATCTGGTCACGGAGCCTTCGTGTATTGCTCGTCAATCAAGCGCCGAGGATACAGGTTCAACGCCGATTCGGTCGCCGGCGTCGAGCGGTTCAACCCGATCAGCTTGCACCGGCAACGCACACCGAGGAATCGGCTCAATCATGTCTCATTTGACCTCAACTCATGGTCCAGTTTTAAGGATCAATTATAATGTCTACGGTCGTCATAATTCATCACCGAGGACACTTTATCCCAACCTTTTAACACATTCATCACCATGAGGGAAGCACGCAGGCTTTACTGGTATGGGAGAATTTGCAATCTTCGGCTGGACATTTCGCTCCTGACGGAGCTTGGATGCGAGCAGAATCACTTGCTATAAACATCCAGCCCCTCCGGGTCTGGAGAACCTCCCGGTCCCGATAGGGACGAAATCTCTATAGCTTGCTATGGGATGAATTGCGGCAGGTGCTCGGAAGATGCTTTACTCAGGATGAAGGGGGTCCAGATTTACCGGGCTTGTCTCCTGGTTCACTCCGGGAAATTGAAGCCTAAAGCCTGTGCCAGGCCGCGACATTTGATTCCAATTTGGCCTCTGGTCTTGCTCAACTCGTTTCCAACCCATGCCACGCTGGCTTTAAATTCCAGTCCCTTCTGGGTGCGTATAAATACTATGTTACCCACCTCCGAATTCACGTTGGCCAAAACACACGCGCCATATTTGCTCAACGTGATTATGGTAGCCTGCTCCTCTGTTCCGTTCTTTCCGCCTGTCCTCAACGTTACGGGTATGCTCACGTTGACGCGCGACGACCTGCGAACAAATTCTTCGCCGACGAAGCTTTTCTTATTGGAAAGCCAATCCACGAACTGCTGCACCTTACTTTTATCTTCCGGCTTTAAGTCCAGGAATCTGACTCCCATTCCCATCTTTTCTTGGGCATAGACAACCTTGGCGGTGGCCGCCATAGCCTCGGCGAAATTGGGCAGGCTGAATTTGACCTTCATGACCGTGCCCAGCGGCAGCGGATTGAAGACCTGAATGAACATGCCGCCGGCGCTTATATCGGCCAGCGGCCTGCAGAGTGTTCCGAAATCTCCCTCGCATTCCACTTCCTGGACCAAAGGCACGCGCCTGTGCCTGCGCTTATCTTCAGTCGAATCGTCTTTTTGGGACTTATCTTTAAGCCTGTCGAGAGGCAGTCCCTCGGGAAACAGCCTCGAAAACAGGTCCTCTCTCGATTTAAAAGGCAGAGCCGATTGCTCCTGGCCTATTTCCCGCCTTATCCTCTCGGTTAGAGAGTGAATTGTCCTCATCGCCTCTTCGACTCTCCTGAAAGCGTCGGCGAATTCTGTGCTCAGAGCTACCATCTGATTGTCTACCTCCGCAAACTGCACGGTCTAATGTCCATCGGATTCCGGATAGGCGAAACAGCGAATAACTGCCGCTTCGAATCTCGGGCCGCATCGGTAGGACAGGGGCCGACCTGCTGCGCTAATACGGCGCCCTCTCTTCCTACCTGTAGTTTCCTCCGAGCGCCCGGTCCGAATTTCGATAGGCTCGGTCTGCCGCTATCGCTTCCCCTGTGACGTTCGTGTCTTCGAACAGGTCCTGATATATTTCCTGGACGCGCCTGTATTTCTCCTCGATGCTGTCATGCTCGTTCTCGAGCTGGTGGAGCCTGACCAGAACCTCCTCGATGGCCGTCTGAATACTCGCTTTTTGTTCTTCGTACCTGGCTTTGCTTCTCAGAAGATCATCTCGCAGCTTCTCCAGGGCCAGCCCATCGGAAAAGAGATCTAATTTCAGCGTGGTCGCCGGAGCCTGCTGCTCTTCACCTATCTCTTGTCTTATTTTGTTGGTTAAAGAGTTAACTGCTTCGACTGCCTCTTCGACTCTCCGGAAAGCCTCGAACAACTGTACCTTAAATGTTCCCATGGTTTTCTCCTACATCTCCGTATCTTTGCGGGCAGGCCGCGGCGACTGGCCCTCTAAACTTCATTCGGCCTCGCCTGCCGGGCTGCAGCAATACCATTTCCCAGCTTGCTATAAAGCAACTTGGATGCCAGATAGATTTAACCCATCTTTAATTTTGCAATTTTTCCGTAAGCCTTGCGGCCATCCCTCTTTACGGAGGGAAAACCATATAGGATAGCCTGGTTGTGACTTCCCGAGGCGGCCGCCCCGGCCCGGGCCCACCATCAGCTGGGAAGTAATTTTCACCTGGACTTTGGCCAAAAAAGAGTTGGCAGGGGGCCTGGATTTTCCTTACGATAGAGTCGCAAAAGCGAGATTG
>FWPU01009475.1_pt1 | contig 15305 bp, 10 predicted proteins | sample 2228361 | NCBI WGS metagenome assembly FWPU01 (sample SAMEA103939777, study PRJEB20133) | metagenome
GAGATACAGGTTTCAAAGAATATAAAAGATATTAAGGAAAAAGTGCTGGCTGTCCTCGGTCCCCGAAGCATTCTCGGTGAAATGGCTCTTATTGAAGAACAGAAAAGGTCTGCAACTACAGTGGCAAATCAGGACTCTACGCTACTTGAGATAACGCGCTCTGACTTCAATTCTCTTATTGAAATCAATCCATCTGCTGGCTTTAAGATAATGTTAAATATAGCAAGGTTACTAAGCAATAGATTGAGGAAAATGGATGAGGAATTCATCAAAATATTTTCCCAGCCCTTCAAGGCAATTGTAGAACTCCAGCAGATACTTGAAACCATCCGGAAGAACTATATCTCCTTTGGACTTGAAGAATATGAGGTAAGAAAAGCCCTGAGTTAAAACCATCATGGTCTTAAAATGCCAATTAAAGACAATGATAGAGTCCTCTTACTTGTAGGTGAGAAGAATTATTATCTCCTGGAGGTTAAACAAGGGAAAAAATTCCATACAAATAAAGGTGTCATTAATCTTGACGAGATAATTGGAAAGGAATACGGTTTCTCCGGTAAAACCCATACAGGGACACGCTACTTCGTCTTTGAACCCACCACAGAGGATATTATAATGTCCCTTATACGAAAGACCCAGATCATCTATCCCAAGGATATCGCTCTGATCCTTATCAAAACCGGCGTCAAGCCAGGAATGAGGATTCTTGAAATAGGAACCGGGTCCGGAGCGATGACGATCGCCCTCTCATTAGCAGTTGGTGAAAATGGACATATTGTCTCATACGACCAGAATGAAGAGCATCAGGCACAGGCATTGAGGAATATAGAGCAGGTTCAGACATTTAAAAACTATGAGTTAAGGCTGAAAAAACCCGGGGAGAGTATAACTGACAGGGACTTTGATGTTGTCTTCATTGATGTCCCTGAGCCATGGAATGTAATCCCGGAAATCACTCCCGCCTTAAAACCAGGGGGACGGCTTGCAAGTTTATCACCTACATATAATCAGGTTGAACTCACTGGAATAGCCCTGGAAGAGAATGGCTATGTTATGATTGAATGTGTGGAATTACTCCTGAGGAAAATCCTCCCCAGGAGGGGCAGGACAAGACCGCATCAGTTAATGATAGGCCACACTGCATTTTTAACATTTGCGAGAAAATCCGGAACAGCGTAATTTCACTTGACAACGACTTTATATATTTATAAAATGAATGAGTATTCATTCAATAAATATTAAGGAGGGCATTTATGATTGATTTTAGTCCCACAGAAGATGAACTGGCGATTTTAGAGCAGGTCAGAAAATTTTCTCAAACAGAGTTGAGGCCAAAACTGAGGGAATGCGAAAGCAAAAGGGAGGTTCCGGTAGAGGTTATGAAAAAGTTCCATGAGATGGGACTTTCAACCCTTGATATACCACAGGATGCCGGCGGCATGGGACTTGGAATGGTGACCTCTGTTCTTGTTCAGGAGGCGTTAAGTTATGGCGATGCAGGAATTGCTCTATCACTCCCTGGACCCGGTTATGCCGGTCACGCTCTTCTCTGTCTTGGGAATGAAGAGCAGAAAAAAAGATTCCTTTCCCCCTTTTCCGCGCCAGAGGCATTTAATAAAAGGGGAACTATCTGCATTACAGAGGAAAAAGCAGGCGCCAATGTTCTTGAATTTGAAACAACCGCAAAAAAGGATGGAACCAATTATATTCTTAATGGAAAAAAATTTATGGTTCTCTCAGGAGAAACAGCCCATCTCTATGTGATTTTCGCTGTAATTGATAAGAACAAGGGATGGGATGGAATTGGCGCCTTTGCAGTAGAGGCACCGAGAGAGGGATTAAAAATCTCAAGGCACCTTGAGATGCTTGGACTCAACACCATAGAGGTAAATGAAATATCTATTGATAATCTCGTGGTCCCTGAGCAAAATCTCCTGAATAACGGGAATTTCAAAGATAATTATAATAAAATGTTTGAACGCATAAGGACAATCCATGCCGCCAGATGTGTTGGTCTTGCAATGGCAGCGCTGGATTATGCAGTGGAATATGCTAAGGTCCGCGAAGCCTTTGGAAAGCCAATTGGACAGCACCAGGGATTGAGTTTTCTCCTGGCTGATATGGCAACTGAAGTTGACGCTGCACGCTGGCTTGTCTGGAAGGCAGCAAGCACAATTGATAAGGGTTTATCCGCTTTTAAGGAAGCAAGCATGGCATTTATCCAGGCAAATGAGGCAGTGATGTTCGTAACCAATAACGCTGTGCAGATTCTCGGCGGACATGGATTCATTCAGGATCATCCGGTTGAAAAATGGATGAGGGATGCAAAGACAATGGCTCTTATGGTCGGTTCTACTCAAACTCAGAATCAACTTTTATTTAACAATCTTGCTGGAATAGAAGAATAAAGCAAGGAGGGAACAATGATTGATTTTGAATTAAAGGAATCACAAAAAAATATCAGGGATATGGTACATTTCTTTGCTGAGACGCAGATTCGCCCTCTTTCAAAGGAGGCAGATAGAACTGGAGAGGTTCCAAAAGAATTTCTAAAAATGGTAGCAAAAATGGGAATTGGTGCAGAACCAGTGCCAAAGGAAGTAGGTGGAGAGGGAGAAGGCATAGGAGAGATAAAAGATAAAAAGGGTGCACCATCAACTGCTCGCACAAGTGTCATTGCTGCAGAAGAGATCGCCTGGGGTGACGCGGGGATTGTTCTTTCTTTACCAGGACCTGGTCTGGGGGGACCTCCGATCAGAATAATGGGCACTCCTGAACAACAGAAGAGATTCTTCAGTGTCTTTACAAAGGACGAGGAACCGCACTGGGGCGCCTTTGCTCTGACAGAACCGGGAGCGGGGTCCGATGTTGCAGCAATTTCTACAACAGCAGTAAAGGATGGTAACTATTATATAATTAATGGAACGAAGCAATTCATTACAAATGGCGCCAGAGCGGATTGGAACGTTGTCTTCGCTACCATTGATAAAAAACTCGGCAGGGCCGGGCATCGGGCCTTTGTAATAGAGAAAGGGACACCTGGTTTCAAAGTGGGAAAAATAGAAGAGAAGATGGGACTGAGGGCATCAGAAACAGCAGAACTTGTCTTTGAGGATTGCAGGGTTCATAAGGATAACCTTCTGGGAGGCGAGGAATATTATGAAAAAAAAGCTGGGTTCAAGGGTGCAATGGGAACCTTTGATGCATCCCGTCCCATGGTAGGTGCAATGGCTGTTGGCATTGCCAGAGCCGCCTACGAATATGCTCTCAACTGGGTCAAGGAAAACTACATGCTTTCAAGACCAATTCCTAAATACGCTGTTATAAAGGATATGTTCGCGACGATGGCAAGAAAAATAGAAGCAGCCCGTCTGCTTTGCTGGAAGGCAGCTTACATGCTTGACCTGAAACAGCCAAATGCGAAGGAAGCATCAATGGCAAAGGCATATTCCGCTCAGATTGCTATGGAGACATGTATAAATGCAATTCAGGTAATGGGGAGCCAGGGGCTTCTTAAAGATCATCCGGTTGAAAAATGGTTCAGGGACATAAAGGTATTTGATATATTTGAAGGGACCGGTCAGGTACAGAGAATAGTAATCTCAAGAAGATTGCTCTCTTTATCCGGGTTAGAATCAAGTTAGGCAATCAAAATAAATGACCTGTAATCCCCTGTGAAGAACAGCTTCCTTCACTTCTTTTTATTAAACTTAAAATTTTAATTGACAAAAAAATCAATTTTGTATAGATTTAATCTCTGGTAATGAAAGCCATCGGAATTGATTTTGGCTCCGTTTATTTTAAGGGAATTGTTATTGATGAAAACAATTCCATCATTTATTCTTTTTACCAAAAATACACTGGCAATCCATTTGAGGAATCAGAAAAATTTATAAAAAAAATTGAGGGTTTGTTCCCCAACGAGAGATTTTTCCTCGGTATAACCTCACTTCATTCTATAAAGGAGAAGCAATCAATAAATGTAAATGAAATTATAGCAACTGCATCCGGTGTTAAGATCTGTCATCCTGAGGCAATGAGCATAATAGAGATTGGAGGTGAGACATCAAAATTTATAACTCTCAAAAGTGATAAGTTCCCCGGCATTTCGGACTTTGCTGTAAACATCCACTGTGCAGCAGGCACCGGCTCATTTATTGAACAACAGGCAAAGCGCCTTAACCTGAGCATAGAGAAACTATCAAAGATCAGTATGATTGCCAGAAAGGGAGCCAGAATTGCAGGAAGGTGCTCTGTATTCGCAAAATCAGATATGATTCATCTCCAGCAGAAGGGAACGCCCACTGAAGAGATTGCCTATGGATTGTGTCTTGCCATTGCAAGAAATTCTTTAAACACCCTGTTGCTGGGAAGGGAGATAAAACCTCCGGTTGTCATTGCAGGCGGCTGTGCAAAAAATAATGGAATAATCAGAGCCTTTTCAAGTTTGTTGAAATTAAATCCTGAGGAAATCATTGTATCAAAGATGGCTGGACTGGAATCTGGAATTGGCGCTGCAATTATGGCAAAAATAAGGAACGCCAGAACATATTCAACGAAAGATATGAAAAAACTCCTGCGAGATACTATTTCAGCAAAAAACCAAGGGGCTAAAATTTACCTTCAAAAACTTACTCCACGGAGTGAGCAAAATAAGGATGAACCATCTAAGACAATTTATGAGCATGTAGAAGGATATATTGGAATTGATGTGGGGTCTGTAAGCACCGACATTGTGGTAGTAGATAAAGAGGGAACGGTCCTGTCCGCAGTCTATCTGCCAACAGCAGGAAACCCTATCAGGGCATGTACAGAAGGTCTCTCAATAATCGGCAAAAGATTCAAAGGAGGAATAACCGTCCTAGGATGCGGAACCACCGGAAGCGGAAGATACCTCGCAGCAAAGTTGTCTAGCGCAGACCTTGTCAAGAACGAAATCACCTGCCAGATGTTAGGGACAACATTCTATTTCCCTGATGCAGACACAATATTTGAAATTGGGGGACAGGACTCAAAATTCATCTCCCTTGAGAATGGTGGCATCGCTGACTTTGTTATGAATAAGATCTGTTCTGCTGGAACCGGTTCATTTATTGAGGAACAGACAGGACAATCAGGTATAGATATTTACAACGAATTCTCCTCTCTGGCCTTTAATTCTCAGAACCCACCAAATTTCTCATCAAACTGTACCGTCTTCATGGAGTCCGAACTTGCATCAGCACAGAAAATCGGAATTACAAAAGAAGACATCTGCGCAGGACTTTCTTATGCAATTGCGAGAAATTATCTTGAAAAGGTTGTAGGAAAAAGAAGGATAGGCAAAAAGATTATCTTCCAGGGCGGGGTTGCTTCAAACAGGGCTGTCCTCTCTGCCTTCCAGAATCTTCTCCAGAAGGAGATTTTTGTCCATCCCTACAACAGGATATCCGGTGCCATAGGAGCAGCCATAGCAGTGATGAGAGCAAACATACAGAAAAGCCAGTTTAAGGGCTTTGATATAAAGGTTGAAAACAAACCAAAGACCTTTGAGTGCAAATCCTGCTCAAATTACTGTGAAGTCACAGAGCTCAATATCCACAATGAAAGGGTTTTCTTCGGGGATGTCTGCGAAAAATTTACAAGCAGGGGAACAAAGAAAGAGAATAATCAATTGCCAAATCTCGCAGAAGAATATATGAGTTCCTGTGAGAACCTCTTTAATCAAAGCCCTGATTTTGAAAGGAGAATAGGGATACCAAGGAGTTCATTTCTAATCGCCTATCTTCCCTTCTGGTGGAAATTTTTTGTAGAACTCGGCATAAAGCCAATTCTCTCATCCCCGACCTCGGAAAGGACGCTTATGGCAGGGGCAGAGAGCCTGCCAGCAGCTACCTGCGCCCCGGTAAAGATTGCTGCGGGACATATCAGCCAGTTAATGGAGGACGGCATTGAGTATGTCTTTTTCCCCTCTGTTGCATCATTACCTGAAGTCAATGCTAATAAGCAATCAGCGGTCTGTCCTTATACACTTTCAATTCCATTCATGCACAAAAGGTATGGCTCTAAATTTATCTCTCCTGTCCTCTCTATGAGAGAGGGCAATAAGGAATTTGTAAATTCCTTTGTAAAGGTGATGGACATCCCGGACAAAGAAATTGCCCAGGCCTTCAGAAAAGCCCTTGAATTTCAACTGCACTTTGAGGAACAACTGATTGAACGCGGCATGGAAGTGATAAGAAAATTCCACCGTTATAATAAACTTATTGTTATCGGACGACCTTATAATATCTTTGATACCTATATTAATATAAATCTATTTTCCCATCTGAAAAAATTAAATCTCCTGGCAATTCCTTACAATTATATAAAAATGGGAGATGAAAATTCTCTAAATTTCGTCTGGAAATTCTCTGCAGATATCTTCAGGACAATCATAAGGATCCTTCAGGAGGACGGGATGTTTCCTGTAATTTTATCAAATTTTGGATGCGGTCCTGACGCAATGACATTTAAACTCTTTGAGGAACTGCTTGATAAGAGACCTCATTTAATGCTTGAATTTGATGAACACCGGGGCGAGGCAGGGCTTATTACGCGACTTGAAGCATTTCTGGACCTTCTGGAAAATAGAAAGGAAACGACAAAAGCAAATAACATCTCCATCCCTGTCAAATCCGGTTCACCTACAGTTGATGAGATGAAAAACAGTAGAATTTATATTCCCTACTTTGCTGACCATGCTCATGCCCTCAGTGGAGCTCTTAAATTTGCTGGCTTTGATGCAAAACTCCTTCCCCCTCCAGACGAGGAGACAAAAAATCTTGGGACTGCTACCGCATCAGGTAAGGAATGTCATGCCTATGCAATGCTCTTAGGGGACCTTATGAAACTAACGCGAATCAAGGAGAACAAAAGAATCTATTACTGTTTCACAGGCACCAATATTCCCTGTCTCTTAAGCCAGTTCAGCAATGGAATGAATGTAACCCTTGATAAGGATGCAAGGGAAAATATCAGGGTGATTACACCTGTAACAGAGGAGTTCTTGAAAATACTGGGAATGGATGGATGTACGAAAATGTATGAAGGGCTTCTGGCAATAGAAATTATATTTAGGATGCGCTGCGCCATAAAACCATATGAGACAGAACCTGGAAGGACAGAAAAAATCTATTCAGAGTCACTAAAGGAAATAGAAAGGGCTGTATATTATGGAAGGGTTCTCCCTGTACTTCAGGAAATAGTCAGCAGATTCAGGGAAATAAAATTTGTCCGGGAGAAAAGACCTAAAATTGGTATCGCAGGAGATATTTACACAAGAATAAATTATTTCGCCAACGAGAATCTCTTTAACTACCTTGAGGAGCGCGGTTTTGAAGTAATTCCAGCACCCTTTGAGATAGATATTATTGACTTCTGTATTGATAGAAATTTTTACTCCGCTCTCAGAAAGAGGGAGATTTTAAAACTCTTTCCCTCTGCGCTCCTTTACCTGAAAAAGGTATTAACGAGAAAAAAATTCCTGGCTCCAGCAATTCATCCTGCACCAATCCTTCAAGAGGATTATTTCAGAGAGCCAAACTATAAAGAAGCAATGATGCTTGCAGAGCCCTATTTTAAAAATGATGCAAATGAAGTAATTCTACTCAACATAGCAAAGATTCAGGATTTTATAAAGAAAGGTGTACAGGGCGTTATCAATGCCATGTGCCTTAACTGTATGGTAGGAACAACCTCGCATGCAATCATTGAAAGAATTAAAAGAAATCATGACATTCCAATTATCTCCCTCGTCTATTCAGCCACTGAAGCACAGTCCAACCGCATGCTCCTTGATGCCTTCCTGGAGCGCGTGAAAAACTCCTTCACTTGTTAACCGGAAGCGTTAGCAACCTTCCCTGGAAATTAACGACATTAATGCTTAATGGATTTTTAAACCCCGGCACATTCTCCCACATATACTCTCTTGCATAGATCAACCCAGAGAGAGGTAATAAGTAACATCTGACCCCTGCCATAGCGTATGAACTACCTTGAAATTGAATTGCTTTTTAAAAAATTTTCTGTAAGAATTATATTTATGAAATTTTTTCGCTCAATATACAGTATTATTCTTATTCCACTTATCATAAACTGCTGTGGACATACCTCTACTGATATCAGAAGGGAATCGGCAGAGGCAACATACAACAGAGCATTGAAAAAACTGGAGCAAAGAAAATTTTTGGGATTAATCCCATACCGTAACCCAGAGGAGGCAATTGAACTGTTCCAGCAGGTCCTTGACAATTATCCGAACACAAAGTTCGCCCTCCTTTCAGAAATCGGGCTCGCCGACGCCTATTTCTATAAGAATGAATACGATGAGGCACAATTAAGGTACAGTGAATTTTATACCCTCCACCCTGGCAACGAACTCACGCCCTATGCAATCTATATGTCCGGAAGATGCTTTGAAGAGATCTCTTCATCTTATGACAGGGACCTCACACCGGTTAACAACGCAATTGCTGAATTCACAAAACTCAAGGTGAGTTACCCGGAAAGTCAATTTACAGAGGATTCAAAGGCGAGATTGCTAAAACTATATGAAAAGGTAGCAAAGAAGGAGTTTTACATCGGGAGATTCTATTACAGGAGGAAACTCTATCATTCAGCAATTGACCGGCTTAAAAATTTACTAGAAAATTATCCTGACTTCTCCGGGCGCGAGGTTGCGCTTTATTACACTTATGAGGCCCTTTTTAAAATAGGGGATTTAACGAGTGCAACAAAATACTATAGACAATTAGTAAATGAATTTCCTGAGACAAAATATAGAGATGAGTCTTTTGAGAAAACCCTTAACTCTGGTAATCCTGATAGTATTGAAAATTAGCTGCTGGAGCCACCCGGAGGATGATATAAAAGGTGTTCTCAAAAAGAGGTGGCGCGCACTGGAGACAAAGGACATCAACCTCTATTCAGAATGCATCTCTCCCAAATACCATGGGCGTGAGAAATTAATAAGCAGGATAGAAGAGAATTTTAAAAAGATTGATTCAATCAGAACGATATTACAGGAACCAGCAATTTACATAAATAATGATACTGCCACTGTCTATCAGGAGGTTCGCCTTATAATCACAATAAAGGAAGAGACACAGGATTTAGAGACGAGGGAAAAACTCGTCCTTAAAAGAGAAGGAAATAGTTGGAAGATTATAGAGGGTATAAAATAAAATTTCATATTATCAATGGCCTCCAGATTAACACTGTGCTCACCAAGGGAATAGTAAAAGGTGTGATAATCGCCTTCTGTATAACCTAAATTACCCGATAAAGTGAGATTTTCATTACATCAGTCCCGTCGCGTTTTTCCTTATGCCAATTACCTTAACCAGTTGCACTCCATCACTATTATAAATTCCGAACCCCTTGTAGTAATAGGGCGATTTCATCTCCTTAATTTCCCTGTGATATTCTTTTCTGAAGGAAACCATTTCTTTCAAATTGTATTCTTTTAAAATATCCTTTACTAACTCATAGTCAAGCCATTTGAGATTGTAGCCATGTATATCTTCAGGAATCTCCATATTAAATATATAGATATCAGGCGTAACAATGGATGGCAGTCCCACAAAAAGAGAGGGAATGGACCAGATAACCATGAAGCATAATTCTTCCATAAAACAGGAGAAGAAAGAATCACAGGTCTCTTCTTCTTGCTTTTTATCTTCAGTTCTTGCAATAAGACCCCGGAAAAAGGTCTTAATCATCTTTGAATAGGCATATCCCCAGTATCTCTCTTTTACGCCCAGAACAGATATTGCCCTGCCTTCATACTTTAATAATAGTTCCTCTTGAAGGACATCATCTAATCTCAGAGTTCTTGGAGCACTGCCCTTAAACTCATTATTAACATAAACCTCTGCCCCTTCTGGTCTGGAATCAATGATTACTGTATGGGCACAGGAATACAGGAGAAAGGGAAGAAAAAGTAGAATTGAAGAGATTTGCTTAATTCACAAAAAAATTTATCCTGTATAAAGGAGGGATAAGACAATTCTCATGCGTGCTCCTCCACCCATCTAAATGCCTCATTCACCGCTTCCTCTATCTTATCAATCCTCGTTCCGCTTCCCCGGGCAAGTTCCCTTCTCCCGCCGCCCTTCCCACCTATAGGAACAAGGATGTGTTTTAACCATGCTGATGCATCAAATCTATGGGAAATTTTTTTACTTACCGAGGCAATCAATGATACCTTGCTCCCTTGCTCCGAAATAAGTAATATCAGCGATGAGTCATTATTTACTTTAAGTTTATCATGTAACTCAAGCATCATCTTCTCGTCCAGATTATCCAGCAACTGGATAATAATATTTACATCACCTACTGTCTTCTTCCACTCCCTCTTCACCATGGAATCCTTTGCCACAAGGCGCTTCTGTAAAGCGTCTTTTTCTATCTCAAGTTCTTTTATCGCCTCATTCATCTTCTTTATCCTGTCAAGTATTCCATCCTCTGATGTTTTTAATACGGTGGCGATCTCTCTCAATCTTTGTTCAATGCCCCTGACATACCCGATTATACCCCTTCCTGTTATTGCCTCAATCCTCCTGACTCCAGCAGAGATACTTGATTCAGATACTATCTTTAAAATCCCTATTTCACCTGTATTTTTTACATGTGTTCCACCACACAACTCTCTGCTGTAATCATCTATCTCTACCATTCTGACCTTCTCACCATATTTTTCATCAAAAAATGCAAGAGCACCGCGAGAGAGTGCCTCGTTATAGCCTACCACATAGGTATTAACAGGAATACTCTCTTTTATTTTTTGATTCACTAGTTCCTCAATATCATTTAATTGACTTTGTGTTAATGAAGAGTAATGAGTGAAATCAAACCTGAATCTATCGGGGGCGACGAGAGATCCTGATTGTCTTACATGTTCCCCAAGAATTCTCCTAAGGGCTGAATGAAGGAGATGAGTGGCAGTATGATTTGAGGCAATGTCTCTCCTCCTCACCAGATGAACCTGGAGATTTACGGTACTATTAACTTTTATCTTCCCCCTTTTTACCCTGCATCTGTGTATAATAATATCCGGGAATGGCTTCTGTGTATCAATCACCTCGCATTCTAAATCCATTCCTTTAATTGTGCCTGTATCTCCAACCTGTCCCCCTGCCTCGCCGTAAAAGGGCGTTCTGTCTGTAATTACCTCAATCTCCTCACCGGCTGAGGCTTCATCTACCTTTTCTCCATCCTTTATTATAAAGAGAACTTTACCATCTGCAGAGGTAGTATCGTAGCCAAGAAAATCAACCCTTACACCACCTACTGAAATATCTGCATAAATACCTACTGTTCTCGCCTCCGCCTGCTTCATTCCTGCCCTGCTTCTTGTTCTTTGCTCTTCAAGGGCATCCTCAAAACCTTTTCTATCAAAAAAAATGCCAGCCTCCCTTGCCATATCCTCAGTAATATCAACAGGAAATCCATAGGTATCATATAACTTAAATGCAATTTCACCGGGCAGAAACCTATCGGAAAGTTTGCTAATTTCTTCATTAAATATCTGAATACCTTTTTCAAGTGTTTCTGCAAATTTTTCTTCCTCTGCTTTTATCACTGATTTTATAACCTCCCGCCTTGAAAGGATTTCAGGATACTGCTGTGCAAGTGATGCCTCTACCGAATCAGCAAGTTTAACAAGGAATGGCGGATCAATATCCAATTTTTTCCCGTACCTTGAGGCACGACGAATTATTCTTCTCAAGACATATCCACGTCCCTCATTTGAAGGAAGGATACCGTCAGCGATCAAAAAAACAATTGCCCTTATATGGTCAGCAATAACCCTCATACTGACATCACCATCCAGAGATTCACCGTATTCCTTTCCACTAAGTTTCTCCACTGACTGTATAATTCCTTTAAAAAGGTCTGAGTCATAATTTGACTTAACTCCCTGTAGGACTGCTGTAATTCTCTCAAGACCCATACCTGTATCTATTGATGGCTTAGGCAATGGCTGAAGCCTCCCATCAGGCAGACGCTCATACTGCATGAAGACGAGATTCCATATTTCAAGAAACCTGTCACAATCGCAACCAACCACACATTCCTTCCGCTTGCAACCGACATCACTACCTTGGTCATAAATAATTTCTGAACAGGGACCGCAGGGACCTGTATCCCCCATTGACCAGAAATTATCCTTCTCACCCATCCTTACTATTCTTCCCTCAGGAAATCCTATTTTTCTCCATAGGTGGAATGCATCCTCGTCTTCACTGTAGATTGTCACCCAGAGCTGACTCTTATCTAACTTAAAGATAGTAGCAACAAGTTCCCAGGCGAACTCAATCGCCTCCTTTTTAAAATAATCGCCGAAGGAAAAATTGCCAAGCATCTCAAAAAATGTATGGTGTCTTGCTGTTTTTCCAACATTCTCAAAATCATTATGTTTTCCGCCGGCGCGCAGACATTTCTGGGCTGTAGTGGCTCTTTTAAAATCCCGTGATTCTTCCCCGGTGAATACCTTCTTAAACTGGACCATACCTGCATTTGTAAATAGAAGCGTTGGATCTCCCTGAGGAATAAGTGAGGAACTTGGCAGGATGGTGTGTCCTTTTGATTCAAAATACTTCAAAAATATTCCTCTGACCCATGCTCCGGTCACTATCTATACCTCAGTTACTCATAATGAATTATTAGATTCAGAAACGTTCTATGGTAAAATCCTTATCGTCACCGCCTTCGGACTTCTCTTCAGGTGTGGATCTATCAAAGTGTTCCCACTTTGAGTCGCTTGTTGAAACCACGCCCTTGACCCTGAGTGCGAAGTCATCCGGATTGGTTGCCTGACGGAGTGCTTCTTCGTAGGAAATCAGATTCTTTCGCAGAAGGGCAAGCAACGACTGGTCAAAGGTCTGCATACCGTAAGTTGTAAAGCCCTTGGCAATTGCATCAGGAATTTCCCTTGTCCGTTCCTTCTCAATTATTAACTCCTTAATCCTGGCTGTTGTAATCATTATCTCTACTGCAGGAACCCTTCCTTTACCATCTACACGAGGGACAAGCCGCTGGGAAATCACTGCTTTCAGCACAGATGCAAGTTGAAGACGAACTGCCTTCTGTTGATATGGCGGGAATACAGAGACAATCCTGTTGATGGATTCTGTTGCATCAAGTGTATGCAATGTGCTCAGAACGAGGTGTCCTGTTTCTGCAGCAGTCAGAGCTGTCTCAATTGTCTCAAAATCTCTCATTTCACCTACAAGAATTACATCCGGGTCCTGCCTGAGTGCAGCACGAAGCCCCGAAGCAAAACTTGGAGTATCTACTCCTACCTCCCTCTGGTTTACAATACTTTTCTTATCCCTGAAGAGGTATTCAATAGGGTCCTCTATGGTTATAATATGGGTTGTCTGGTTTGAATTAATATAATCAACCATTGCAGCAAGCGTTGTGGATTTTCCACTTCCTGTAGTTCCTGTACAAAGAATTAACCCACGTTCCTCAAGGGCAAGCTTTTCCATTACCCTGGGAAGGTTTAATTGTTCAAATGTCTGAATTGCAAAAGGAATAACACGGAATACAATACCGGTAGTTCCTCTCTGTTGAAATACATTAACACGAAATCGTCCAAGTCCAGGCACACCGTAAGAAAGGTCCAGTTCGTTGTTCTGCTTAAACTTCTCGCGTTGACCGGGATTCATTATGCTCATCGCAATCTTATTCACATCCTCAGGAGTGAGGCGTGGACCCTCCTTTAATGGGATAAGCCGCCCATAGACCCTGAAGACAGGAGGCAAGCCAGCCTTTATATGAATATCTGATGCATTTGCTTTCATCGCAACCTTAAGAATGTCTACTAATTCCATTACTGCCTCCTTTAAAATATTGATATTTTATTTCTGTGCCTTTTTATGCTCCTGTTTCTGCTCCTGCTTTTGCTGTATCTCCTGTTGAGCCCTTTTTATATTGAAGTGCTTCAATATCTGATTTTCAATCTCCTTTATAATGTCCGGATGTGACTTCAAAAAACTCCTCGCATTTTCTCTGCCTTGACCGAGCCGTTCTTCTTTATAGGTAAGCCAGGTGCCACTTTTTTCAATTATACCACATTGTGCTCCGATGTCCAGAATTTCTCCCTCCCGTGAAATTCCCTCACCAAAAAGTATGTCAAATTCCGCCTCCCTGAATGGTGGAGCGACTTTATTCTTAACCACCTTTACTTTTATCCTGCTTCCGATATTATTCTCCCCGTCCTTCAAACTCCCTATCTTCCTTATCTCTAACCGGACAGAGGAATAGAATTTCAATGCATTCCCACCGGTTGTTGTCTCCGGATTCCCGAAGAAGACCCCTATCTTCTGCCTCGTCTGGTTGGTAAACATAACAATGGCTTGAGATCTTGAGATGCTCGCTGTAAGTTTCCGCAGGGCCTGTGACATAAGTCGCGCCTGCGCCCCCATCTGTGCATCACCCATTTCACCCTCAAGCTCTGTCCTTGGAACAAGCGCTGCAACTGAGTCAATGACAACTATATCAATGCCACCGCTCCTCACAAGCGTCTCTGCAATCTCAAGTGCCTGCTCCCCTGTATCCGGCTGGGAGATGAGCAAATCATCGGTATTGACTCCGAGTTTTCTTGCATAAATAACATCAAGTGCATGCTCCGCATCCACAAAGGCAGCAATTCCACCAAGTTTCTGCACCTCTGCAATGGTATGGAGCGTTACTGTTGTCTTTCCTGATGCCTCCTGACCAAAGATCTCCACGACCCTGCCGCGTGGCAATCCACCGATACCGAGGGCAATATCAATTCCGAGGGAGCCCGTTGATACAACCGGTATCTCAGGCAATGGCTCGCCTGCCTTGAGGCGCATGATTGCACCCTTTCCGAACTGCTTCTCAATGGAACTGATTGCCAGTTCCACCGCCTTTTGTTTATTTGCATCTAATGCCATAAATTCCTCCTGTGTATATATTATATAAATTTTTCTTCACAAATCTACTTTGCTTTTTACATTTCCTTGTTTAAATTCACGTAACAATTTTACAAATAGGATTTCCTCTTCCTGCCTTACTATGCTGGTAATACTCACTTACCTTCATGTTCTATCATGTCTATACTGACCGCTCTATAATTTATTTGAAACAAACTATGACAATTCAAACATTCACACTGAAGACTAATCCACTCATCATCATAAAGTTCATTATAAGAAAGATAATTAGTTCCTTTACAATCGGGATTCGGGCATCTAATTTTATCTTCTAAGAGATAAGTCTTTACAAGATCTATAGTAACCATTCTAATACCT
>FWPU01009476.1_pt1 | contig 15299 bp, 13 predicted proteins | sample 2228361 | NCBI WGS metagenome assembly FWPU01 (sample SAMEA103939777, study PRJEB20133) | metagenome
CCAAACCCCTCTTTATTCAAATAAATCAATTTAAAAATCCGGATACCTCTTGCTTTACCCTTCTTTTTAACTAAATCCGATTAACTCTTTGGTTATCAAACCTGATGCTTTGCAAAAATAATTTTAAGAACAAAGTTGAGTTCATCTATAAATAGTAAAGCCTGGAAAACGTTCATTTTTTATCTTCTGAAAACGTTCATCCTCTACGCTCATGAGAGCCTTAATATAACGCCAGGGAATAAGCACATGCGTCTTAACCCTTTCCTTTACCTGTTTATCATGGGGGATAAGATTGCCGTTTTTATCCCACCAGATTCCTAACTCATAAGCAGGGTTTTCTACCCAGATCCCTTCGTTATCCACACCTGTAACCACTGCCCAGACCTCATCTTTATAAATCTGAAATAAAGAAAGGGCTGGACGGATCTCCTCAGAAAATTTAAAAAGGACCAGCTTACCCTTTAATTCACTTACCTGCATAATCCTCCCTTCTTAACTAAAAAACCCAATTAGACTTACTACCAAAAATAAAACCGCCGCAATAAAAAAATCAATTATCGGCTCTAAAAACCCTAAACCCAACAAAACCAGCAGCAGAATCAAGGTAAATGGCTCAAGACGGGCTAATTTATATAAAGCCTTCTCTCCTCCAAAAACCAGAAATAGGCGGGAACCATCTAAGGGTGGAATAGGGATTAGATTGAAGGCTCCGAGGTTAATATTTATTTTAGCAAGAATAAATAAGTTTGTAGCAAAAAATGGGCTTTCTTTTAGGAAGGGAAGTTGCAAAAAAAATAGTGCCAAAGTAGCAATTAAAATATTGGTAAAGGGTCCAGCTAAGGATACCGCCAGAACCCCCCAACGAAAATTCCTCAAATTGTAAAGGTTTACAGGGACCGGCCTTGCCCAACCAAAACCTACTAAAAAAAGCATAAATGCCCCTAAGGGGTCAATATGACTTTTGGGATTAAAGCTAAGTCTACCGGAAAGCTTAGCGGTGGTATCTCCGAACAGATAGGCTACCCAACCGTGGGCTATCTCATGAAGAATGACAGAATAAGGGAGAAAAAATACTAAAATTAAAAATAACCTTGGATCGCTGAAAAAAAGTGGAATTAAACCCATTCTTTATTTTAAATAAAAACCCCCACCCTTATCTTAAGGGTGGGGGGGACGCTGCAAGCAAGTTCTTATTTCTTTAGACGCTCCGTAAACTTGCGCATAAACTCTTGGGCGATATCTTTACAACCCAAGCCAAAAGCTATCGCCAAAGCCAAACCAATAGTTGCCAGAATAATCATAATCACCAACTCTAAAATCTGAGTGCTAATCTTAAGCTGTTCTAAGGCAAGGATGGCGATAAAAACAAGAACAACGCCCTTTACTAAATTTCCCAAAAAGTTTGCCTGAACTATGCCGGCATTGGCCGCTCCTGCCTTAGCCATATTCCCCAAAAAGCTAGCCCCCAAAATTCCTACGATTAAAATAAATATCGCAGCTACAATATTGGGAATATAGATAATAATCCTATTTAAAAGATCCGCAGCCACATTTAAACCCACAGCATTAACCGCAACCACAAAGGTAATCAGAAAACCAAACCAGTAGGATATCTCTCCAAGCAGCTCCGAAAGGCTCAAGGATATCCCGCCTTTCTCTAAGATTTTATCCAGTTCTAATTTGTCGGAGAGCAAATCCAACCTTAAAGCCTTAAGTAAACGCACTACTATTAGCTTTAAAAGATTAGAAAGCAACCAACCTATAATAAGAATAACAATTGCCGTTAAACCTTTTAAGGAAAGGCGTACCAATTGTGTGAAAATATCTTTTGCAGCACTCAACAAAATTCCCTCCTTCATCTACCACCTCCTTCTTCCCAAATCCTTTAAAAACTATAACACAATTAAATTAAAAGTCAATAAATTAAATAAGGTTTTGTAAACCACATCGAGAGAGAAGGGCTTGCCAAAGAAATACACCCAAAGGGTTATGTTAAATACAGGGTATAAGCTACGTTTAGGGGGATACACAATTAAATAAGCTTCTGAACGAGTTCCTCTATTCGCCTTAAGCCCTCTTTAATTCTTTCTAAGGAAGTAGCGTAAGAAAGGCGGATATAACGGTCATCGCCAAAAACTACGCCGGGAACCACCGCTACCCGGCTTAAATCTAAAAGGGCCTCGCTTAACTCTATAGAGTTGGTAATTCTTTTTGTATCAATGCTTTTATTCAGCAACTCAGAAATATTCACCCAGCAGTAAAAGGCACCTGCCGGTTTAAGGCAAGATACCCCTTTTAAGGAATTTAACTTCTCTACCATATAATCTCGCCTTCTTCTAAACTCTTCCACCATTTCTATTAAAAAGGACTGATCCCCTCTTAAAGCCTCCAGGGCTGCCCATTGGGCAATAGAGGTAGGATTAGAGGTGGAATGGTCCTGGATGTTAGCCATAGCCTGGATAATTTCGGCTGGACCTGCGCAATAACCTATACGCCATCCGGTCATAGCGTAGCTTTTAGAAACACCGTTTACCACAAGGATTTTTTGTTTTAACTCTTTATTTAAAGAGGCAATACTTACATACTGAGTATCGTAAATTAACTTCTCATAAATCTCATCGGAGAGGCAATATATGCCTTTTTCTAAAATCACCTCGGCTAAGCATTCTAATTCCTCAGGGGTATAAACCATCCCTGTAGGATTAGAGGGGGAATTAAAAATAAAAAGTTTTGTTCTGGGGCCAATCGCAGAACGTAATTGCTCGGCATTTACTTTAAAGCTTGTAGTAGCTGAGGTATCTAAAATAATTGGCTCTGCCCCACTAAATTTAACCATTTCTAAATAACTTACCCAATAAGGAGAAGCTAAAATCACCTCCTCGCCCTCTTGGCAGAGAGTGAGGATAGCGTTAAAAATAGCATGCTTTGCTCCACAGGAAACAATAATCTCCTCTGGTCGATAATCCAAATTATTATCCCTTTTAAGCTTTTCACAAATTGCCGCTTTTAGTTCTTTTATCCCCGAGGTAGGGGTATATTTGGTAAAGCCATTATCTATTGCTTGCTTTGCCGCCTCTTTGATAAAAATAGGGGTATCAAAATCTGGTTCGCCCGCCCCAAGCCCCACCACATCAATTCCTTCCTCCTTCATTCTTTTGGCTTTGGCGGTTATTCCTAAGGTAGGAGAAGGGCTCAGTCGACTTGCTCTCTTAGAAATACTCATTTTTACCTCCCCTTAAATTAAAAATCTCTCCACTTTTTATAAGCTCTGTGATTAAAAAATCTTTTTTCTCCCTTTTATAAACTTAAGAAAATAAAAAATTAGCTTTTTATTTGCAGTTTAAGCCCCTTATTCTTTTCTTCCACTTCCTTTGCTAGCTTTTCCTTGTACTCCTTAAGTTTTTTAGCCAATTCTGGATATTTACGCGCCAGTATCTCTACTGCAAAAATAGCCGCATTTCTTGCTCCTGCCTTATGGGTAGCCATGCAGGCAACCGGCACCCCCGCAGGCATCTGCACCATAGAAAGAAGAGAATCCAACCCCCCTGATAACTGCGTCTGCATAGGAACACCGATTACCGGAAGGACTGTCCAGGCAGCCATAACCCCGGCTAAATGCGCAGCCCCTCCGGCAGCAGCAATAATAACCTCCAGACCCCTCTCTTCTGCGGTTGAGGCATATTTATGCGCCATTTGCGGAGTGCGGTGAGCAGAAATAATATTAATTTCATACCCAATACCGAACCTCTCTAAAGTCTTAACGGTCTCCTGCATCGTCTCTAAATCCGAATCACTTCCCATAACGATACCCACCCATACCTTATCTTGCATCTTTAACCCTCCTTTTTTCTATTGATTTAACTACCTCCATAAAGATAAACGTAGTTGAGCCTAAAAGGATAACCAGAACCCAATCCTTAGAATTTAACCCCGTAGTATGAAATGGCTTTTGTAAAAATGGCACATAGACAACTAATATCTGCAGTAATATTGTGCTGGCAATAGCTAAGATTAAAGGTTTATTTGTAAAAAGACCTAACTTAAATAAAGAAATTCTATCTGAACGCCAATTGAGGGCATTAAACATCTCAGAGATAGTAATGAGACAGAAAACCAGGGTCTGCGCCTTGACTAAAGAAGTCTTCAATCCATATAAAAATACCAATATACCCTGAATCGCGATTAATATACCGATCCCTATCCCAAAGAATACTACCCTTTTTGTAAAGAACCCCTCTTTTCTGGCTCCAGGAGGCTGGAGCATTTCTTGAGAAGTAATTGGCTCAACACTTAAAGCCAGAGGGGGAAAGCCGTCGGTTATAAGATTCATCCAGAGGATCTGGGTAGCTACCAAAGGCAAGGGAAGACCAAAAAGTATGGCTATAAGCATAATCAGCACCTCGCCAATATGACAGGTGAGACCATAAGTAAAGAAATTTTTAGTATTTTTAAAGATGTTTCTACCCTCCTCAACTGCAGCCACAATAGTAGCAAAATTATCATCTAAAAGGACCAAATCCGAGACCTCTTTGCTTATCTCGCTTCCGGTGATCCCCATGGCTACTCCGATATCTGCTTTTTTTAGGGCCGGGGCATCGTTTACGCCATCCCCAGTCATAGCGACAATACCCTGCCTCCTCTGATAAGCCTCCACGATGCGTAATTTATGCAAGGGCGAAACCCTGGCAATCACTTCTATATCTTTAATCTTTAGTTCTAAATCCTCATCGCTCAATCTGTCTAATTCTTCTCCAGTTAATACTAATCCCTTATCCAGTATGCCCACCTCTTCTGCCACCTTCTTTGCGGTCAGGGGATGGTCTCCGGTAATCATCACCGGTTTTATCCCGGCAAGTCTACAGGTTCTTACTGCCTCTCTAACTTCTTCCCGAGGCGAATCCATCATTCCCATAAATCCTGCAAATTCTAACTCCTGCTCTATTTTGTCTTTGGGTAGATCAGGAGGGATTCTTCGCCAGGCAAAGGCAAGAACCCTTAAGCCTTCGTCTGCCAGCTTATGCTGTTTATCTAAAAGGGATTGTTTTTGACTGTGGTCTAATCTGCATTTTTCTAAGATTATTTCTCCTGCGCCTTTAGAAAAAGCAAAGAGCTGGTCTTGGTTTTTGTGAATGGTAGTCATCATCTTACGCTCAGAAGAAAAGGGAATTTCATCAATACGCGGATATTCTTTCTCCAAACTTTCTTTAAATAGTCCCTTTTTATAAGCAGTGACTACTAAAGCCGCCTCAGTAGGGTCGCCTAAAATCTTGTAGTTTCCTTTTTCCCTCTTTAACTGACTATCGTTACATAAACATCCAATTTTAAGCAACCAATCTAAATCTGAATCCGGCGATTTCTCTCCCCTAAAGATAAATTCTCCTTTTGGCTCATATCCTACACCGGTAACTTCTATCTCTGCATTATTAAGAAAGATTCTCCGTACGCTCATCTGGCCTTTAGTTAAAGTGCCGGTCTTATCTGAGCAGATTACATTCACTGAACCAAGGGTCTCTACGCTACTTAATCTTCTTACCAGGGCTTTGCGCTTTACCATCCGCCGGGTTCCTAAAGCCAGGCAGATGGTAATAACTGCAGGTAATCCCTCAGGAACGGCTGCCACTGAGAGGGAAATTGCCCAGATGAGCATCTTTAATATCGGATAACCTCTCAGGACACCCAATAAACCCACTAATAAACAAATCGAAAGCGTCAAAGCCCCTAACCACTTACCTAAATTATCTATACTTACCTGGAGTGGCGTTTTTTCTTCCTCTATCTCTTCTAAAGAAGCAGCGATTTTGCCAAATTCCGTTTGCATCCCCGTGGCTACCACAACCGCCTTTCCCCGGCCATAAACGCAAACTGTTCCAGCATAGAGCATATTGGTCCTTTCGGGAAGCGGAATATCCTGTGAGAATACCTCATCGGTCTTTTCTATCGGAACGGACTCTCCAGTTAAAACCGCCTCATCTACTTTTAAGCTCATTGCTTCTAAGATTCGGCAATCAGCTACTATACGGTCTCCAGCATTAACCAAAAGAATATCTCCCGGCACAATATCTTCCGCCAAGATTTCCTGTTCTCTTCCTTGGCGGATTATCCGTGCCATAGGCTGAAGTATCTTTTTTAGCGCCTGCAAGGCCTTTTCTGCGCGGAAATTCTGGATAAACCCCAATACTGCTGCCATCAATACAATGGCAAAGATCACTATCCCTTCTACAAATTCACCTATAGCCATGGAGATTATGGTAGCAAAAATCAATATCAAAATTAAAAAACTCTTAAACTGCTCCAAAAATAAAGTAATGATAGATACAGGTCTTGCCTCTTTTAATTTATTGAGGCCAAATTCGATAAGACGCTTCTCTGCTTCTTGGGTGCTTAAACCTTGATAAGAAGAACCCAATTCATCAAGAATAATCTGTTTTTCTAATTTATGCCATTCTTTATTAGTCATCTTCCCAGAGAAAAGTCATTTTATTCCTTATATGATTTCCCCTGATTGAACAGTTAGGATAATGAGACTGCTCAATTTAAGCAAAACAACGACCATACAGGCACCCAGAAGCCCTAAAACAGGCAAAAGAACAACCGCACCGGCAATTCCTCCAAGCCATCCACCTAAAAGGTCAGAACTGTAAAGAAGTCCTGCTGCTCTGCTTAAACTTGTGGTATCTTTAAGATATATCTTGTTTGCCAGGGGAAACTGGGCACTGATTAAAAGCCCACTGACAAACGAAAGGACAAGAAATAATATCTTTAAAAGATGGAATATTATAGCACCTTCCAGATACGGATACACAAGAAGAAAGATAAAAGGTAATCCCAAAGAAAAAAAGATTATCGCAAATTCGGTCTTTATAAAAAACTTCAGGTCATTTTTTATCTTTGGCAGGATAGATGTTACAGTCATTGCTCCGATGGCTCCACCGGCCATAAAAGAGCTCACTAAAAGTCCAACCCAGAAAAAAACATATCCGTAAAGCGATTGAAACGCGAATATCAACGCAAGGTCAAAGAGCATTCCGGCAAAACCTGTCGTAAGTATGCATATAGGGATGCCTCTACCAAAGAGTCTTTTATCCACAGACCGCATCAGAAAAAAAAGAGTGACAGAAATAATAAACAGAAGAAGAAACATCCATAGATCTATGTTCGCAAACCACCTGAAAAGCCCACGTAGATAAGGTGCAAAGAGCGCATTCCAGTAAGAAATACTGTAAAATACCCCTAAGGGTTTAAAATCGTAATTAATTTTTTGAGTGCTACCTTCAAGAAATCTAAAAAACCAGTCCTGCCACCCTGGATGTAGTTTATACTCAATATGCCGGGGAATGATCAGATTTGCTTTAAGGTTCCGCTCAATCAATCTATTTGCCAGCAGTGTCTTATCAATCAAAGAAATATCCTGTGAATCTGAGGCAAGGAAGAGATTGGTGCCATCTCCGGGAAATACTCTGACATAAGAAAATGCACTTTTAATCGTATTAAAGATACATCCATTGAGATTCTTTAATTCATCATTTAAGTATGTTAAAGAACCAGATAAGCCAATAACAAAGATTCCATCCACATTCAATTTCTTTTTTGCCATTGAAAAAAATTCTTTTGTAAAGAATCTGTTTGTCTGCAAATCGGATGGATCCGATAGACCAACTAAAATTAAATCGTATCTGTCCTCGGTCATTTTCAGAAAAAGACGGCCATCAATATGTTTGACCTTTACCCTTCTGTCATTCAATTCTTCTTCTGTCAAAGGTGTAGGAAATCTTCTCATAAGTTCAAGAACTAAAGGATCGAGTTCTGCATATTCAATAGACTCAACTGAGGGATGCTTTAAGACTTCGTTTATTACTCCCCCAGCTGCGCCACTTAAGACGAGCAGCTTTTTTGGCTCAGGATGGGCAAGAAGCGGAAGATGGACAAATTCCTCCACGAATGTTATATCTGGCACAGGCGTTATGATATTTGGAATACCATCTGAGAAAAAAGTGTATTGTTCACCGCTTTCCACAACGCAGATATTGCCGTATATAGAGTTTTGATAATGAACCACATTCTGACCTTTCCACTGGGCTTTTATTGAGAGGTGGTGAAGTCTGTCTGCGCCGCCGGCAAAGACCAAATAACCGGAAAAAAACAGAAATAAAACAGAAATGCCGGTAATTATTTTCTGAAGTCTACCGGTCTTGCAGTAAGAGAAAAGTAAGATAAGGCATACAATAAAATTTAACATAGCAAGCCCTGCGGCCATCTGAAATGCATTAAGATAGGGAATCAAAAGATATGTCCAGATGAATCCACCTGCAATTGTGCCAGCTGTCTCATAAACATAGACCTTGCCAACCGCAGATGCATTCTGACCAGAAAACATGGAATAAATCTTGCAGCCAAAAGTGAATAATGCACCGTGAAATATAGTTACGGGCAAAAGTATAAGAAAAGATGAATACATTATAGGTAAAAAACCCAAACCTTCGCCTACGGAAACGCCTAAGATATTTTTTAAGATCCGTGTGAAATAAACTGCTGCCAATAACGATAAAGAGAACAGAATGGTGATACTGACAAATGCTTCAATCTTATTTTTAGTATTTTCGGCTTTCTTACCCAAAAAGAAAGAACCAAATGCCTCAAGGATGAGCCAGTTAGCAAGAACAATGCCGATGGAGAGTTCATTACCTGAAAAAACAATCAAAAGTTCCCTTAAAAGGAGCATCTGGCTAACCAGACCGCTAAAACCCATGGTCAATATGGCTATACCAAAACGATTTCTCATAAAAAGCAAATCTGAAATTTTCCTATTCCACTATTCTCTGCGCAACCACCAGTAGCCCTGAATATCAAGATTTGTAAGCCTGACTTCCTTTGCCCTATCTACGACTTTCTTATATTCTTGAGCGGTTATCCTTCGGGATATCTGTGGATAATCATAGGCTTTATACTGTGGGTTATACTGTGCCATAATATTAACATACGTATCCTCTGGAAGATTCTTTGCTATCCATTCAATAACCTTTTCCGAGCCACTGACACTATCTGGCATAACCAGAACACGAATCATCAGCCCCCGGTAGATAAGACCATCTTTTCGAGGTCTGGCTACACCTACCTGACGATGCATCTCTAAGATTGCTTCTTTTGTAATCTCGGGATAACTTTCTGCTCCGGATGAATATTTTGCTGACATTTGACTGTCCCAGTATTTGAAATCAGGCAGGTAGATGTCAACAACCCCATCAAGAACCTCAAGTATCTCAAGTCGCTCCCAACCCGAGGTGTTATATACAATTGGTAACCTCAAGCCTCTTCCTGCAGCTATGTCAAGGGCTTTAAGAATATGGCCAGAATAAGGTGTTGGAGTAACAAAATTTATGTTGTGACAGCCAATTTTTTGCAGATGAAGCATCATCCCAGCCAATCTATCGATATCGGTTGCTGAGCCTCTGCCAAGATGACTTATATCCCAGTTTTGACAAAATATACATCTGAGATTACAATGAGTAAAAAATATTGTCCCTGAACCACCCCTTCCCACAAGTGGTCTTTCTTCACCAAAATGCGGATGATACGATGAAACAACCAGTTGGGTGCCCGGGACACGACAGAATCCAATCTTGCCTTTAAGACGATTAACTCCACATCTTCTCGGACAGAGTTGACATTCCTCCATTATCTGCCACAACTTTTCTGCTCGTTTTTTCAGTTCGCCAGTTTGGTGAAGTTTTAAATAAACCGGTTCAAAATCAGGATCTATGGCAGCAAATTCTTTACCCGCTATCTCTTCTTTGCTGGCAAAAGCCTTTGTTTTAAACCAGTCAAAGAAAATCGAAGATAAACTCAACCCCAAGCAGAATTGGCCTAAATTTTTAAAGAAATCTCTACGTGTAATTTTTTTAAGAAGAAAATTTTTCATTTCTCTTTATGATTTGAATACATTGACCTTTAAGAATTTGACCTTAAGGCAATTATCTTTGGACATAGGAATGGCCTGTCTCATTGCCATCCTCCTTTTTGTGTTTGGGTTCTTCCGATAATCCAAAGTGCTGCTTCATAGAGGTCTTTGGCAATAAAATCTGGCTCAATGGACAATTCATGCTTGTGTTTTTTGCCATGACCGGTGAGGAGATAAACCGTACCTGCCCTCACCTTGCTAGCCATCTCTACATCATGCGGATGATCGCCAATGGCAAAGGAACCTTCCAGGTTAATATAAAAGTCTTTTTCTGCTTTTTTTAAAAAATATGGTTTTGGTTTACGACAGACACAATTATCCTCTTTTGTGTGCGGACAATAATAAATCTGCATAATCTTAATCCCCTCTCCCTTAAGTAATATCTTAAAATCCTCATTAAATTGTAGGAACTCTTCTTCGCTGAATAACCCTTTACCAATACCGGATTGATTGGTAATAATAAAAAGTAAAAATTTTTCCTGAAGGATCCTTAACGCCTCAATGGAGCCAGGGATAAATACCAATTTCTCTTTTGAACAAAAATCTCCCACATCCTCATTTATAGTGCCATCCCTATCTAAAAATACTGCTCTATTCAATTTTATACCTCCTTACCAAATCAAGATTAACCCTGATGACCCTTTCCATAAAATCCTGCCTCTTCCTATCCAGAGGCTTTAATCCTTTTACATCATCCTCGCAGCAGACTATCTGGCCAGACTCAACTACCCTTTCCGACAAAACACCTACCCCCTCTACAATCGCTTTATGCCCTATATAGACATTATCGCCGATCTCTGCCCTAAAAATCACAGAAGCAAAACCTATAAAGCAATTCTTACCAATTTTAGAGGGGCCGTGGATTATACTGCCATGAGCCAAAGAGGTATTCTCCCCTATGATCACAGAGGAGTCTCCTAAAACATGAATGATAGCCTGATCCTGAACGTTAGTATTATCGCCAATATAAATAAAGCTATTTGGCTCATCTGTCCTAATAACCGCACCTGGCCCAATAAATACGTTTTTACCTATTTCTACCTTGCCAATGATCACCGCGGTATCATGAATGTATGCGCTCTCATCAACCTTCGGCAAATCTCTCTGCGGATTACGCTGGATCATAAAAGCTCTTTTGGTTTTCCTCCAATAAATTTCCTTAAATACCCAGCATCTACAGATATCATCTATAAAACACCCCCGGTAAAGAATTCTTCTGCCCGCCTTGACTTGTGCTTAAAGCAATCCCTCGCCGATTAGCAATTAGAAGCTGATAAAACGCTTTTATCTCCCGCTGCCCTTCTCAATCTGTCCATGATAGCCACTCCTAAACCTTCTTCTTTTACGCCTTCCGCAATAATAATCTGGATACCCTCTTTATCAAATTCTCTTAAAATAGAAAAAAGGTTTGCTGCACAGAGGGCTAGTTGTTTCTCCGAGCCGAGTATCTTGACCTTAAAATCTTTATATTCATTTTTATTCTCCTCCTTTGCCATAATCCCAAAGGGATACCCCAGCATGGCAAACTCACCAGCTAAATCTCGCACCTTATCGATCTGAGCCTTACCTTCTCCCTCTACAAGAATTAGCCTAGCGGTAGGGGAATAGTGACGAGCAAACATACCCGGCGCCAGGATGCTCTTCCCCTTGTAAAACTCGATTTGAGGAAGGGCTGTTCTCAAAAGCTCAAGGCTAATCCCTCCCGGACGCAAAATACGAAAGGGTCTTTGCGTTAAATCTAAGATAGTGGATTCTACCCCTACATTTGTTCCTCCGCCATCTATAAGTAAATCTATCTTTCCCTTTAAATCATCCCAAACATGCTCTGCCAGGGTCGGAGAGGGCCGACCAAAAAGATTAGCGCTGGGCGCGGCAACTAATGTGTGTGCCTCTCTAATTAAACTTAAAGCCACCGCATGGGCAGGCATCCTCACCGCTACGGTCTCTAAACCCGCAGTAACTATTGAGGGGATAGCTGAAGATTTCTTCAGGATCAAAGTCAACGGTCCTGGCCAAAACTTATCTATCAAATCTAAGGTGGTCTCATCGATCCCTGAGGCTAACCTAAATAAATCTTCTTTATTTGCCATATGCACAATCAAGGGGTCATCGAGGGGTCTATTTTTTGCTTCAAAAATTTTAGCAACCGCAAGGGGATTAAAAACATCCGCGCCTAAACCATAAACCGTTTCGGTGGGAAAGGCAACCAATCCACCCCTTTTGATAACCTCAGCTGCCTCTTTAATCTTGGCTAAATCTATATTCGAAGGCTCAATCTTTAATATCTTCGTATGCATCTTACTCGTTCTCTCTAAACTTTATAACTGAATCTTATTTTTAGAGCCTTATAACCTATCTTGATACACAACCCTAAACCTATTCTTTTCCGTTCTAAAACTTCTTCTAAATATTGTATTTATTGGAATGAGGAAATAATATCTTCAAAGGAAAATGTAGGGGGAAGCAATATCTTAAGCGCTTGAAGATACTTTTCAGTTGTCTTCTCAACTATCTCTGAAGGTAAGTCGGGTGCAGGAGGGTTTTTGTCCCAGCCTATAGACTCAAGGTAATCGCGCACAAACTGTTTGTCAAAACTAGGTTGCGGTCCACCTGGCTTATATGTATCTTTAGGCCAGAACCGGGAGGAATCCGGAGTAAATACCTCATCAATTAAAATAAGGCTACTTCCATCTAAACCAAACTCAAACTTTGTATCCGCAATGATAATACCCTCTCCTTCTGCATACTGACTAGCCTTTTTATATAGAGCTATACTTATCCTTTTTAATTCCTCTACCAGGTCCTGGCCAAATCTTTCTTTGATAAAGTCTTCAGAGACATTGATGTCGTGACCGCTCTCCTCTTTAGTGGCGGGGGTAAAGAGTGGCTCAGGTAGCCTTTCGGATTCCTTTAAACCAGGCGGTAGTTTTATCCCGCAGATAGAGCCGGACCGCTGGTATTCCTTCCAGGCAGAGCCGGAAAGATAACCCCGCACCACACACTCTATAGGAATAGGTGAGGTCTTCTTTACCAAGAGCGAACGCCCCTTTAATATCTCTTTATATCTCTGTAGGGAAGAAGGAAATTGTTCAATATCTGCAGTGATAAGATGATTGGGGACAATCTCTTTAGTAAACGCAAACCAGAATAAAGAAAGCTGGGTAAGCACTACCCCTTTATAGGGAATAGGGGTAGGCAGAACCACATCAAAGCAGGAGATCCTGTCAGTGGAAATAATCAGTAATTTATCCTCTAAAACGTAAACGTCCCTTACCTTGCCTCTTTTAAAAAGCTTTAACTCTTTAATCTCTGTAAAGGAGAGGGTTTCTTTCTGCATTAAAGACCATCCTTAAAGAAATCCTTTTCTTCCAAAAAGACTAAGGGGCTGATATAATCTCCAAACGCCCGTTGCGCCCTCAAAAGGCGTTCCCTCTGGGCATCAAGCACCTTAAATACTTCTCCCGGTGCATCAGGGATACTTTGTTTATAGTAATTTTCTACCCGTTCTATCTTAGCTAAGTTTTCGGGGATGCGCATAGTAAATTGCCTCAGGTAATCATCAAGGATATAGTCTTTATTCAAAAGTCTTTTAAAGAGGAGTTTTAAATCTTTATACAGGGGGACCAAACCCGTAGGGCTAACTATAGCCTCCACATCGTTATGCACACGCAACTCCATCCATTTTATCCAGACGTGTTTGTCCCGGCGACTGTTTAGAAGTTGGCCAGTTTCTAAATCCCTTAAAAAATAATTTACCCCAAAGACACAGACCTTTTTCTTTAATTTCTTTCCAAAGGCTAAATAATTCTTTAAATATCTACCTAAACTTATGGTGACGAAATCCTGAATGCTCATAATATTAATCTCGTACTTACCTTCTTTCTCTACGATAGTAAAGGTGGTCTCAGTCTCTAAAGCTGCGCCGTAAGCAATAATACCGTGTTCCCAATTGAAGCCTTCCTGCACCGGCACATATCCGCGGTAGTCCCGACCGCCGTAGATTATCCCACCCAGAACTACCCCACGGGGATTATCCAGAGCCGGATCGCAATTCTTTAGGGCCTTCAAAGATACAGCATAGCGAGCATTCTTATGAGCCGGAGGAATTTTTTCACCCTGAGTATCGGTTTTACCCTCAAACCATTCTCCGGAAAAATTTATTCCCTCTTTAGGAAGGGGACTGCCCATCCCCAACCAATAGGGTGTGCCGTCTTTTACTAAAATATTGGAGAAGATAATCTCTCCGGGAGTGGTAAGCACCTTATAGATTAATGGGTCATCCTGGGGGTTAACATCCTGAATAATACCAAAGATTCCTTTTTCTACATTTACCGCGCGGCAGCTGCCTTTAATATTACGCACATAGGCTAAATCATCAGCTAAGATTGTCTCCCCAGGCAACATTGCGGTAGAGGTTTTCCCGCAACCACTGGGAAAGGCTCCTGCCAGATAGGTCTTTCTTCCCTTTGGACCCTTTACGCCTATAATCATAAAGTGCTCTGCCAACCAGCCTTCACGATGGGCCTTACAGATTGCCAGGCGCAAGGCTAATTTTTTAAAGCCGATGGAATTTCCTGCATACTGGGTATTGACACTGTAGACGGTATTGTCAAGATAATCAATGTAAATTCGCTTTTTCTCGTGCTCCAGACTTACCATATTTTCGTCCAACCTCCCCGCAGCATGCAGGGTAGCAAAAATCTCTTTCTCTCTTTTAGCCTTTACAAACTCTCTGTAGCCTTCCCGATAAAGTAAATCCACCGCGTGCGCAACATACCAGGAATCGGTGCATTCCATACAGAGAATTCTAAAGGCAGAACCTGCTGGTCCTAAGGTTAAAAAGCGCACAATCATAGTTCTACCTTGCATTGCCCCGCTTAATAAATCCTTTATCTCTTTAAGGCCCTTAGCGCGTTCAATCTGGTTAATGGCTGGACTTAAGGTTTGACCAGCGGGAACTAAAATCTTAGTTACCTGGCGGTCTCTACCTTGATCGTATATGCCATCAAAATGATAGGTGTGCCCCTTAATCTTTAAGGGCCTTTCCTCTTTGGTTTGGATAGCCATGCTGCGGATATAGGCTATCTCTTTTGGGGTGTCACTGCAGATAAAAACATCTCGGGGACTACAAAGTAAAATTGCCTCACTGATAAATCTTCTCACCCGCAGGCTCTTTATAAGGCTAACCTTTTTATAATCCTCTTTATTTAGTTTAGATTTTAAAAATTTTAGATAATCCATCGCCCCTCCCTAAATAAAAAATAATTTTTAAAAAGTCACCTATTTTTTGAGCATAAATATCAATTTTTGTCTGAGGGGATTCGTCATCCGAGTGTTTTTTTGG
>FWPU01009477.1_pt1 | contig 15298 bp, 9 predicted proteins | sample 2228361 | NCBI WGS metagenome assembly FWPU01 (sample SAMEA103939777, study PRJEB20133) | metagenome
GCGTAGTGGATATATCCCAAATTCCCCTGGATGTTGTGGATCGCATCGAAGTTTACCGCGGTGCATCCCCGGCAAAATTCAGCAATGCCGGAATCGGTGGGGTAATCAATATTATCACAAAAACCGCTGATGATATTCGCCGAAGCGAAGTTACTGCTATCGGTGGAATGTATAATTATGTTTTGGGAAATTTGCAAATGGGCAGACGTATCAATGAAGATTTGAGCTATACTTTTTCGGCTCAATATCACTACGACCAGCAGCCGCAACTGAGCAAATTTTATTCAGAAGAATACAAAAATTTAGAACAAAACCTGCAAACAGGAAATTTCAACACCATTTTCGGTCCGCAAACTGCAAATGTATTTCCCTATTATAGTCAAACACCTTTGCGTAGCTATGCAATGCACGGAAACATACGCTACAAGAACCTATCTTTTACACTTTTCCGCAACGAAGCTATTAACCCTTCCACGATTGCCCAAACCCCCGATAATGTAGTGTATAATCGTGGAGCATTTTTCGGACACAATGTAACAATGGGTAATCTGACATATCAAAAAAATTTAGGAAAATGGCAACTCACAAGTTTTCTGATTGGCAGTCATTATTGGCTAAACCCTGAAAGTAATTTCCGTAATGTATATTCAGGCTTGAGACCTGCCTATAAGTTCTCAAACGGCTTGATGCTGAAAGCTGAGCAACTTGCCAGTTATACGCTCAATTCAATCATTAGCTTTTCGGGAGGTGTTACTTACGAATATTTTAATTCTGTGCCTCGCGGACACGATTTAGAATATGTTTTGAGTAATCGCAAGCAAAGAGCCGTTATCATTGGCAGTATTTATCCGCTCAATCCTACGGGTATTGAAGTTCCTATTCCCTTTATTGAGTACAGCAATATTGGCGGTTTTTTACAAACACAGATAAATCCCGTAGAAAAAGTTTCTGTTACATTAGGAACGCGTTATGATGTCAATAGTCGTTATGGGGCTTCGCTCAATCCAAGAGCAGGTATCGTGTTTGAAATAAATAAGCATCTCAATACAAAGCTACTATATGGTTCTGCTTTCCTTGCACCTTCGCCACTTTTTGCATTTGAGCAGTTTGGTTCTTTTGTAAGTTTTGATAATGGTGCAAGTTATGTTTCTTTCTTTTTCCGCCTCCCGAACCCCGATTTGAAGCCTCAAACTATTCAAACTTTTGAAAGTTCTACTTCGTTCAACAATGGTAAAAATTTCCGAGCCAATTTTAATGCCTTCTATTCAATAAGTGAGGGCTTGTTCAATTACGGACCTGATGCTATCAACGGCAATCGCTACAATGGGCAATTTTTAGGTTATCCCGTAGCTTTCATAGAGGTTGCGATAAATAGTGAAAGGCAGTTCAGCTATGGAGGTTCTTTGGATTTAGATTACCGATTGAACATAGGCAATAATCAACGTTTGAATTTCTATGCTTCTGCAAGTTATGTTGGTGGTAAAGTAACTAGCAAAGATACGCTCAATCAGGAAATACTTATTGATTTAGCCGCTATTTCGCCTTGGATTTTCAAAGGTGGTTTTGAGCTTGAACTAAACCGATTTACTTTTACACCTCGTTTTATTTTTGTCAATAAACAATTTACCTATGCCGTAAGTCAGCGTGAAAATGGCACTGCAAGACAAAACATTGACGGCTATGCTCTTTTGAACCTTCATCTCAACTACCGCATTAGTAATTATTTCAATGTGTTTCTGCAAGGTAGAAATTTACTTGACCAGCGTTATTATTCGCTCAATTTAGGGGCTTCTCCTGAAACAGCTCTTCAAGGAGCGGCAGGAGCAGAATTTGCAAACGGTGCCCCCCAGAATCCTTTGCGTATAATGGCAGGATTTAACTTAAAATTCTAAAAACAAAACTCTATGCGTTACCTTCTTGCATTACTATTCATTTTATTAGCCTTGCCTTCGCTTTGGGGGCAAAGTAGTATCAATGAACTCATTGCCCAACTCAACCAAGCCAAAGATGATGAGGCGAAAATACAAATTTCTAAAAAAATTGCCCTCGCTTATCAAAGACAAAAAGGATATGGCAAAGCCATTGAGTATTATCAGCGAGCTTTGGATTTAGAAAAAACCAACAAAAAGCCGCTTCATCAGCAAGGAGAAACCCAAAAAGATATTGCCTTTGCCTACCTGATGATGCAAGACTATCCGAAAGCTAAAGAAAATTACAAGAAAGTCTTGGAAATTGAAAAAGCTGATAACAATAAAGCCGAAATTACCGAAACTTTGGAAGGACTTGCTACTATTTGTACCGAAAATAAAGAATACAAAGAAGCTATTACCTATTACCAAGAACTGCTTGGATATTACAAAGACGACCTACCCGCTCTTGCGAATACCTATAACAATATTGGTTACAACTATAAAAAAATGGGGGATACCAAAAGAGCCTTAGAAAACTTTGACCAATCTATTAAAATCAATCAGCAAATTGCCAACCAAAATAAAGGTAATACAAGTATTAGAGCCGTTGCTTTGATGAATATCGGCTCTACCTACACCAATGAAGGAGATTTCAAAGGGGCAAAAAAATACTATGAAGATGCACTTGTCATCAGACGCTCACAAAACGATAAAGTTGAAGAAGCTAAATTGCATAACTTTTTAGCTGTCAATGATTTTCTTGCAAATAGAAATGAAAATGCCTTGGACTATGTAGATAAGGCAATAGCGATAGCCGAAAGGGAATTGAATGGGGCAAATAAACTCAAAGCCCAAGAGGTACTGATGTCCAGTTATCAAATCAAGGCAAATATTTATCAGCAACAGCAAGATTTGAAAGAGTATCAAAAGAACTACCAAAAATACTTGGATTTACAAAAGGCTTATCAGGAAGAAGAAGCCCGCCAAAGACAAGAAATGATTGAACGCCAGTTAGAACTTGAAAAAAAGGAAAGTGAAATAAAAGCCAATATCGCACAAGAGGAAAAGAAAGAAATGGAACTTGTGCAAGCCAACTTGGAAAAAGAAAAAGCCAAAAAGGAAGCCGAACTTCGTGAAAGTGAAATTCAGCGTCTCAAAGCCGATAGAGAATTGCAGGCTCAACGATTGCGTAATGCCGCCATTGAAAAGCAACGTGCTGAACAACAATTGGAGCTAATCCGTCAGAAAGCCGAAGCCGAACGCCAAGAACAACAAATTGCCGCTCTGGAAAAAGACAAAGAAATAGAAAGGCAAAAACGTGAAGCAGAAAGAAAAGAAGAAGAACGCAAACGAGAAATCTTAGAGAAAGAAAAGCAACTTGCTGACCTGAAAGCCAAAGAAGAAGAACAAAAAAACTTTTATACGCTCATTGGGCTGGCTATTGTAGGGGCTTTTTTAATTTTTGTGGGCTACCTGCTTATCCTGAATAGGCAGAAAAACAAAAAACTTGCCGCTCAAAATGCAACCATTGAGGAGCAAAACAAAGAATTGCAAGTACAAGCTGAAGAATTGCAACAACAACAGGAAGAGATTATGGCTCAAAGAGATGCCATTGCTCAAAAAAATGAAATGCTTGCCGAACAAAACGAAAAAATTGAAAAAAGTATCAATGCCGCCAAAACTATACAAACGGCTATTTTGCCCTATACCGAAAAATTACAAAAACTTTTCAAGGATTACTTTGTGCTTTTTATGCCTCGCGACGTGGTAAGTGGAGATTTTTATTGGATTGAACAGCTTGATGCAAACAGAACTATCGTTGCCGCTGTGGATTGTACAGGACACGGCGTTCCTGGTGCCTTTATGAGTCTGATTGGAAATAGATTGCTGGAAAAAGTCGTGATTTTGAATCGTATCCACGAACCGAGCGAAATTTTGGAAAATTTGCACCAAGAAGTGCAAAAACTACTTCGCCAAAAAGAAACAGGCAATCGTGATGGTATGGATATGGCTTTGTGCATACTTGAAAAAACGCCTGATGGTAAAACCAAAATTCATTTCGCAGGGGCAAAAAGACCACTTTATTATACTGAAAATGGTCATACTCAAGTTTTCACACTCAAAGGTTCAAGAAAATCCATAGGAGGCGACCAAAACGAAAATATAAAATTTGAAACCAATACCCTCGTGCTTTCTCCAAACTCTTGCATATATCTATGTTCTGACGGAATTACTGACCAAAATGATGTCGAAAGGGTAAAACTCGGCGAAAGCAAACTGAAATACACACTTTCTAATATAGCCACACTATCAATGACAGAACAACATAAAGCTATACAGAACCTTTTAGAAAATCAGCTACGAGGCACTTTGCAAAGAGATGATATTTTGCTCATTGGTATAAAATTATAATCTGAAAAATACTCAAAAGCCCCTACTTGCATCAAGTAGAGGCTTTTGGGAGCATTACAAGAAATTTTACAATTATTTGCAGTGTTTTCCTAAATACTCTTCACATTCAGTATCGCCGAGTTCTTGGGCTTTTTTCCAATCTTCGCAAGCTCCTTTTTTATTTCCTGTGAAAAACTTGGCTTGCCCACGGAAAGTATAAGAGCTACCCACAGTGTTATCCAACTGGATAGATTTATCAAGACTTGCAAGTGCCAGTTTATACTGCCTTTGTTGCAATTCTATTTCTCCTTTCAAGGCATAGGCTTCGGCATTATTAGGATTTGCGGCGATGGCTTCTCTTACGTGTTTCATTGCCTCGGCTTTCTTTTCAAGATTGAAATAGTACAAAGCTAAATTGTAATGAGCCTTGTCGTATTTAGGATTGATTTTGAGTGCTTTCTGATATTCAGCGATTGCTTTTTCAGAGTCGCCTTTGCGTCTGTACATATTGCCAATTCTAACGTATGCTTCCAGAAAATCAGGTTTCTTTTCTAAAACTTTGGCAAAATCTTTCATTGCTTCTTCCTCTTTTCCCATATTTGAATACAATTCAGCCCTTTCAATGTAAGCCTCTAAATAATCGGGCTTTAGTTCAATTACTTTATTGAAGCTATTGATAGCTAAATTGTACTGCAACAATGCTTTTTTTGCCATACCTCTTTGGAAATGAGCATCTACATAATCGGGTTTTGCGGCAAGAGCTAAATCAAATTTTTCTACGGCGGCATTGTAGTCTTTGGCTTCCATTTTAGCCATTCCGTCTTTGAATACTTCTTCGGGATTTTGGGCAAAAGCCAAGTAATTCAACCAAAAGAAGGATAAAAGTAAAGCAAAACGTTTCATAACACTTTTATTTTATAGGTTTTACAAAATTTCAATGCAAAAGTAACAAATACCTTGCCAAAAAGCAAGAAATATCAAAACCTGTTCATTTAGCAAATTTTCACATAAACCCTAATTCCAATTTTGCTACTTCGCTCATCATATCGGTAGAATAGGGCGGGTCGAAGGTGAGTTCAAGTTCTACATCATTTACACCTTCTATAGCCTTGATTTTATCCTTCACTTCTTGCGGAAGCATTTCTGCCGAAGGGCAATTGGGCGAAGTAAGTGTCATTTGTACATACACATTATTGATAGGAAAAATTTTCAAATCGTAAATCAAGCCCAACTCCCAAATATCCACAGGAATTTCAGGGTCGTAGATAGTTTTGATAGCCTCAACTACCTTTTCTCGTAAATCTGGAATTTCTGTAAGATTGCTCATAGATGTAAAGGTTTTTATACGGAAATTAAAAAAATAAAGTAAGTCCCAACAAAATAGACAACATACGATTTTTACTTTCTGCCGAAAAATAAAAATCGGGATTGGGAAGTGTGTAAGGCGTATATACGCTTCGGTAGCTTGTATATGTAACTGCCAAATCTATGGCTGAATTCTGAGAAAGTATGCCCACGCCACCTGTATAGCTCATAATATTTCGGTTCAAATCATCAAGTTTTACCTTGTAAGGGTCTTGGAAATATGCAAGTCCTAGCCTTCCACGAAATATGCCTGAACGTCCTTCCAAGCCAGCTCGCAAATTAAGGGTTGTTTTGTATAAATTCTTGATAGTTCGGTTATCGGCATCTAAGCTAAATCCTTGTACATCTGTACTAAGATTCATATTGCCATAGGTTACCCATTCCGCTTCGGCAGTGAAAAAGCCAAATTTTTTGAATTGTACCAAAATACCTGTATTCAAACGCCAAGGGGCAACAAAAGAATAATCTAACTGACTTTGCAACATTCGGGCATTAGCAGGCTGAAAAGTAGAACCTGCAAAAGTGGCTGTCATTTCGTTATCATCTATTTCAGTAAGCAAGTAAGCCGTAGGAGATTGCACCGAGCCTCCTATTCTCAACATTTCCACAGGACGATAAATAAATCCAAAATTAAAATTCACTCCTCCTCCTGTTACGCTGCGTTGGTTGGTAAGGCTAAAAGATTGTAATTCATTTACTGTGGCTTGACGCGTAAGGTTCTCTTCATAATTGCTTGAAAGTTTGTAACGAATACTTCCTATACCCAAACCAGCACCCAAATAAAATTTATCATTCAAACTTACTCCATAAGAAATATTTATCATTGTTTCGCCTCCACGCACCCGATAGCTCTCTCTCTGACGAATTGGAGCAACCAGATTATCATTGACATCTCTAAATTCGGTATAATACGAAGTACTATCATTTACAAAAGGGTTGATAACGAAAGTCGCATAAGCCAGCGAAGCTAAATCATAGATTTCTCCTGTTGCGGCTTCCTGCTCAAATACCCTTGCGTCAATGCCATCAGCCAAGAATGTAAATCTATCAGCCATTGTGCTACGCGTATTAGTGCCTTCGTACTCAAAGCGTTTTTGATAGTTGTTGCTACGCGTAATAGAAACTGCTATACTGCCACTACTGGCTATACTACTTCTGCGACTCTCTTCATTGGTAGCCAAAGGGGAAATCCAACCAAAGTGATTAAGTTTAAGAAAGCTGTAGCTATCATCGGTGGTTTTATTGATGTAGTCGGTACTTGCAGAAAAATTGTTCATTCCCAAACCTAAAGTCATTTGCCCACGTTTGGCAAGTCCTAAGCCCGCAGGGTTTAGAATACAAGAGTATAAATCTGCTCCCATAGTAACTCCTGTCCCTCCTAAGGCTTGGGTTCGTGCTGTTCCCATTGGCATAGTATTTTGGGAAAAAATAAGAGCATCGTTGTAATAGCCCACTGCTCGGGGTTCTATTTGAGCGTAAGCCGTTGAAAAAATCAGAAAGATGAAAACAAATGCAGTCGGCTTTTTCATTTTGAAGGGTTTTTTATGATTTTAACGAAAAAACAAAGTTTTTTGTTCAAATATAGCACTTTTAGTGCCATTATGCTTTTGGGTAGGGTAAAAATTTCAAAAAAATCCTTTCAAAATCCCCTAAAAGTCTGAAAATAGTTTTAATTTGCGTGCCAAATGTTGGACTTAAAAAATAAACAAGTATGCAAGAACTCACACCTATAACGGTAGCCTATGGCGATGGTATCGGTCCTGAAATTATGGACGCCACCTTACGAATTATTATGGCGGCAGGTGCAAAAATAAAAACCGAAGTCATTGAAATTGGTGAAAAAGTATATTTGCGTGGCAATTCGGCAGGTATTGATGATAGTGCTTGGGAATCGCTTCGCCGTACCAAAGTTTTCTTAAAAGCCCCTATTACTACTCCCCAAGGTGGCGGATTCAAGAGCTTGAACGTAACTACTCGTAAAATGCTTGGCTTATACGCCAATGTGCGTCCTTGTGTATCGTATGCTCCTTACGTAGATACCAAACACCCTGTAATGGACGTAGTAATTATTCGTGAAAATGAAGAAGATTTATATGCAGGTATTGAGCATCAGCAAACTCCCGAAGTAGTGCAGTGCTTGAAACTTATCACTCGCCCAGGTACCGAGAAAATTATCCGTTATGCTTTTGAGTATGCTCGTCAGTACGGCAGAAAAAAAGTTACTTGCTTTACCAAGGATAACATTATGAAGCAAACCGATGGGCTTTTTCATAAAGTTTTTGAAGAAATTGGTGCCGAATACCCCGAAATTGAAAAAGAACATTGGATTGTAGATATTGGTGCCGCCAAACTTGCCGACACACCCGAAGCCTTTGATGTAGTAGTGATGCCTAACTTGTATGGCGATATTCTTTCTGATGTTGCCGCTCAAATTGCAGGTTCGGTAGGGCTAGCAGGTTCGGCTAATATTGGCGAAGAGGTAGCTATGTTTGAGGCTATTCACGGCTCAGCTCCTCGCCGAGCAGGACAAAACCTTGCCAACCCTTCGGGATTGCTATTAGGGGCAGTACAAATGCTTGTGCATATCGGGCAAGGCGATATTGCTGAAAAAGTACATAATGCTTGGCTCAAAACCATTGAAGACGGTTTCCATACTTACGATATTTTCAAAGAAGGTGTAAGCACCCAAAAAGTAGGAACAAAAGAATTTGCCGATGCTGTTATTGAGCGTTTGGGTCAGAAACCTTCTAAACTCAAAGCCGTAGATTACTCTAATGCCAAAAAGACTATCCAAGTAAAATTAAAGCCTGCTCAGCCTGCCAAAATGGAAACTATTGGCGTAGATTTGTTCCTTTACTGCAACGATAGAAATGCAGAAAAACTTGGTAAAGCTATTGAACAAATCACTCATAATGGCTTACACCTTACAATGATAACCAACCGAGGCGTAAAAGTGTATCCTAATGGCTTGCCCGAAACTTTCTGCACCGACCACTGGCGTTGTCGTTTCAAAGGCAATGGTTCAGCAGTAGCGTATAGCGATATTATTGAGTTGCAACGCAAAGTTACCGAGGCAGGTTATCAGATTATCAAAACTGAAAATCTCTGCACCATAGACGGCGTTGATGCCTTCTCCGCAGGACAAGGTGCTTAATAAAAAACTTCCCAAAAGCTAAAACTTTTGGGAAGTCTGTTTTTGTTCTTTTACAAAAACAAATTTTATCAATGAAAAATAGCAAAATACATAAAAATTTTCAGCTAAATCTATTTGAGGAGTTTAGTTCCAATACTCAAAAGAATTCCTCTCAATTGCTTATTGATGACATTTTACAGAACTCTCACTATACCCGAAAAACTTTATTTTTGAATAGTTTGAAAACTTCCAAAGGCTACAAAAGATATTTGGGTAGTCCTTTGAGGTATGGCGGAGGAAAGTCTTTGGCAGTAGGTAGTATATTAGAATATATCCCCGATAACATAGAAAGGGTAGTAAGCCCTTTCATTGGTGGTGGGAGCGTAGAAATTGCTCTTGCAAAAGAATTAGGAATTGAAGTAATTGCTTATGATATTTTTGAATTGCTCGTAAATTATTGGCAAGTACAAATTAAATATCCCCAAGAGTTATACGAAAAGCTATCCCAGATGTCAAATACAAAAGAAGAGTATGAACGCATTAAGAATTTATTGAAGGCAATCTGGAACAAAAAAGATGGTTTGTTGCCTAATAATTATACCGAATTGGAATTAGCTACGTTTTACTATTTCAATCATAATTTGAGCTATGGACCTGGATTTTTAGGCTGGATGTCCTCTATCTATACAGATAAAAGTAGATATGAAGCTATGCTTGAAAAGGTTAAGAATTTCAACGTTCCTAAATTACAAGTTTATAGAGAAAGTTTTGAAACAAGTATTCTCAAGCACAAAAAAGATTTTTTGTATTTAGATCCACCGTATTTTTTAGAAGGTGATAGTAAAATGTTCAAAGGTATATACCCAATGCGGAATTTTCCTATTCACCACAACGGATTCAGGCACGATTTGCTTGCTGAATTATTGAAAAAGCATCAAGGAGGTTTTGTGCTGTCTTACAATGATTGCTCTTGGATTAGAGAAACCTATAAAGATTTTCAGATTGTTGAAATTGCTTGGCAATATACTATGGGGCAAGGTGAAACCCGAATAGGTAAAAATAGAAAAACAAGGGATTTTGATAACAACAACATAAAAACCTCTCACGAACTTCTCATAATTGGGAAATAGCTATGCTCATAAAAGATGTAAAAACTGCTTTCAAAATTGCAGATGTAGAGTATGTTCCAAATTCAACAAAACTAAATTTCAAATATTTGAAAGATTTGCGAGATGAGAATGGTAATCCTCTACCCAAAGATATTCTCACAAAAAACTATTCAAGAGTTTATCTGATTGTAGTAGATGGAGAAATAAAGAAAATAGGAGCTTCACAAGATAAAGGTGGAATGAAAGGAACGCTCAACATATACAAAGATGGGGGTGTAAAAGGCAGACCAAGCATAAGAAGTTTGGGAATTTGGTATTTTTTGTATCATTCCATTTTGCAAGGCAAAAAGATAGAGTTTTATATGATTTATCACCCCGATTTTGAAGCAGAAGTAAAAGGTTTATTGGGGACACACAAAGTGAATAATGCCAGTTTAAGTTGTAAGTTGATAGAGGAATGTTGTATAAAAGACTTTTTATCAGTAGAAGGAAAATTTCCTGACTGGAACGTACAAGAGCAAGGTATGGACTGGCCTGAAGATGTTAAAAAGGAACATTCAGATATTACAAGCCAAAGTTTGAATAACAAATCAAAAAGACAAAAAATTAAGTTATGATAACTATCTTTTCAAAGCCTGCCACATTACTTCTGCCAAGTGGTAGGCTTTTTTGCCTGTGCCGTCTTTGATTTGATGTCGGCAGCTGGTGCCACTCGCAACAATTATCGTAGCATTATCGGCTTTTCTGACTTCGGGAAAAAGTACCAACTCACCAATTTTCATAGATACCTCATAATGTTCTTTTTCATACCCGAAGCTACCTGCCATTCCGCAACAACCACTACGTATCAGGTGCATTTGGTAGTTTTGGGGTAAGGAAAGCACTTTTTTCGTATGAACTAAACTGGAAAGTGCTTTTTGATGACAATGCCCGTGCAATTTTAGAATTTTAGGCTCATCGGTGAATTGTTCGGCTCGGATATTGCCTTTATCTATTTCTTTTGCCAAAAATTCGTCAAGCAGAAAGGTATTTTGAGCGATTTTTTGGGCTTCAGGCAACAGATTTTTATCCACCAAATCCAAATATTCATCTCTGAAACTCAAAATTGCCGAAGGCTCAATGCCTACCAAAGGCACATTTTCGGAAACTAAATCTTTGAAAATACACACATTCGCTTCTGCAATTTCTTTTGCTTTTCGCAAAAGACCTTTTGAAAGATAAGTTCTGCCACTTTCTTTGCTGATAGGCATTTTCACTTCATAACCCAAAGCCTCTAATAGCTCTATCGTTTTTATGCCTACTTCTACATCATTGTAATTGGTAAATTCATCACAAAATACAATAACAGCCCCAATGGTTTTGTTACTTATGGCTTTTTGCTTGTTTCTATGCTTATCAAACCACTCTCGCAGAGTAAATGTATGCAAAGTGGGCAAAGAGCGTTCCAAAGCGAAACCTGCTATTTTTTTGAAAATTTTAGACGTGAAAGAATTGGTTACTAAAAAATTGTAGAGTTTTGGAAATTTAGAAGCCCAATGTGTACTTTTGGTAAAATTGCCAATAAGTTTGGTACGAAAAGGAATACCCTTGGCGTCATAGTAATTCTGCAAAAATTCGGCTTTCATTTTACCTACATCAACATTGGACGGACACTCGGCTTTGCAACCCTTACAGCTCAAACATAAATCCATCACCTCCTTGATTTGCTCACTATCAAAGGGATTGGCTTTGGGGGAATGTGTAAGAATTTCTCTTAAAATATTTGCCCTTGCTCGGGTAGTGTCTTTTTCGTTGCGTGTAGCCATATAACTCGGACACATCGTACCCCCTGTAATTTCAGTTTTTCGGCAATCTCCTGAACCATTGCACTTTTCAGCAAGCCGCAAGATGCCTTGGTCTTTTTCAAAACTAAAAATTGTAGGAATTTCACGAGTTTTTTGCCCTGCTTCATACCGCAAATCGGTGTCCATTGGTAAAGTATCAACAATTTTATTAGGGTTGAGGATATTTTCAGGGTCAAAAATTCGTTTTACTTCACGAAATAGCTCATAACACTGCTCTCCTACCATCATTTTGATAAATTCGCCCCTTACTCGCCCATCGCCGTGTTCGCCTGAAAGCGAACCATTATACTTTTTCACCAATTCGGCTGTTTCTTGGGCAATAGCACGAAAAACTTTTCTATCTTCTGTATCTTTCAAATTCAAAATAGGTCGCAAGTGCAATTCGCCTGTGCCTGCGTGTGCGTAATGCACTGAATACTTACCATATTTTTTCAGTATTTCGTTAAATTCCCTAATATATTCAGGCAAGTCTTGCACATCTACGGCGGTATCTTCTACAAAACAAACAGGTTTGGCATCTCCTGCAAGGTTAGAAAGAAGCCCCAAACCTGCATTACGCAAAGCCCAAACCTTAGCAATATCTTCACCTTGCACCACAGGAAAATGATAGCCTAAATTTTCTTTCTGTAAATGGGCTATCATTGCCGAAATTTTGCTCTGCAATTCACTTTCATCTTTCCCAAATAACTCTACGGCAAGAATAGCTTGCGGGTCGCCTTGTACAAAAAAACGATTTTGTTGTTGTTGCAAATTGGTTTTGGTACATTCTAAAATGTAGTGGTCAATAAGTTCGGAAGCCGAAGGGTTGTACTGCACTGCTACCAAATTAGCTCGTAAGGCTTCATCAATGCTATGCGTATGTACGCACACAAGAGCCTTATGGGCAGGAGGTAAATCTACCAAATGCAGTTTTATTTCTGTTACTATCATCAACGTACCTTCCGAGCCACAAATGAGTTTAGCGATATTGAAAGGTTCTTGACTTTCAGGATTAAACAGAAAGCTTTTCAGTAAAATATCCAAAGCATACCCTGTATTTCGGCGAGGAATAGAGGCTTTGGGGAAATTTTCACGAATAATAGTTTGATTTTTAGGATTTTGAAGAAGTTGAACAAGCTGTGAAACCTCACCCCCTACCCCATTCTCCAAAGGGGAATTAGAAAAGGCGTTGAAAACAACTTCTTTGCCGCTGGCGAGTAAGCCTTTTACTTCTAAAACGTGTTCGCGAGTGCTTCCATAGATAATAGAATTTGAACCACAAGAATTGTTGCCAACCATTCCGCCAATCATTGCACGTGTTTGCGTGGCAGTTTCGGGGGCAAAAAATAGTCCGTAAGGCTTCAAATAGGCATTCAAATCGTTGCGAATAACCCCTGGCTCCACTCTGCACCACTTTTCTTGCTCATTCACTTCCAAAATTTTTGTAAAATAACGGCTCATATCCAACACTATGCCCGTTCCCACAACTTGCCCCGCCAGCGAAGTACCCGCCGTACGAGGAATAAGCGAAGTCTTATGCTTTCGGGCAAAAGCCAAAAGTTTTTTCAAATCTTCTGTATTCTTGGGATAGGCAACAGCCAAAGGAATTTGACGATACACAGAAGCATCGGTAGCATAGAGCCGCCGCATTGTATCGTCAAAGAAAAAATCTCCTGAAAGTTCGTTTTGAAGTTTTTGAAGTTCAATTTCAGAAATATTGAGGCGAAACATAGCTTGGGTTCAAAAAAGTTCATAAAAAAACTTCCCGAAAGTTACGAAATTCGGGAAGTTTGGCGAAACATTTCAAAAGAGATTTTTTACAAACCAAAAGCGTAGAAGAATGTGCCGTCAATATCTTCATAAACGCCTTCCAACATCACACCGCCTTCGGCTTTTTCAAGGGCTTTCTCAAGTTCTTTGAGTGTTTTGATAGGCTTTTTATCTACTTTGGTAATGATGAAGCCTTCACGCATATTGGTATTTCGGCGAAGTTTGCCATTACCGAGTTCTTTCACTCTTACACCACCTTGTACGCCCAATTTTTTAGCTGTTTTATCATCAAGACTTTCCAATTTTGCTCCCAAAAGGCTTTGCAAATCTTTGCTATCAGATTTGGCTACTTTTTCGGTTTTGCCCTCTTGGTTGCGAAGCACCACTTTGAACTCTCTTTCTTTACCTTCTCTATTCACTTTCACCTTTATCTCATCGCCAGGGCGTTTTCTACCAATAATTTCCTGAACTTCGGAAACATTGTTAGTCTTTTTGCCGTCAACTTCCAAAATCACATCATTTTCTTTAATACCTGCTTTTTCGGCGGCTGAATTTTCCATCACTTTGGCAACCAAAGCTCCATTGGTTACAGAAAGTTCTTTTTCTTTGGCAATTTTACCATCAACATTTTGCAACTGCACCCCCAAAAAGCCTCTTTGTACTACGCCATACTGCAAAATATCTTCTACTACTTTGGCAACCAAGTTAGAAGGCACTGCAAAACCATATCCCGAATACGCTCCCGTAGGGCTGGCAATGGCTGTATTGATACCAATCAAATCGCCGTTCAAATTTACCAAAGCACCACCACTATTGCCTGGATTGATAGCGGCATCGGTTTGTATAAAGGCTTCAATAGCAAAGTTTTCACGAACAATGTTGATGTTGCGAGCCTTAGCACTTACAATACCTGCTGTTACGGTAGAGTTCAAATTGAAAGGATTGCCCACAGCAAGCACCCATTCGCCTACTTTTACATTATCAGAGTTGTAAAATTTGAGATATGGTAAATTTTCTGCTTTGATTTTGATAACCGCAAGGTCAGTGGTAGGGTCTGTACCTATTACGGTAGCCTTGAAAGTTCTGCCATCGGTAAGGCTTACTTCCAATTCATCGGCATCTTTAATAACGTGATTGTTGGTTACGATATGTCCTTGTGCATCAATAATTACTCCCGAACCAGTACCTACGCGTGGCATAGGTTTGCGTTGATAGGGACGTTGATTATCAAAAAAAGGGTCATTGAAAAAGAACTCAAACATATCCATTTCTCGGCTGCTGGTGCTATTTAAGCTCGTAGATTTGATATGCACCACCGCACCTGTTACTTTTTCAGCAGTAGCCGTAAAATCAATGGGAATAAGATTTCCTTCTGCATCTTTGGTATAAATAGCAGAACGAGCATAGTTTCCATCTACGGTTTCAATTTTGGTAACCGCAGGTTTTTCAAAAACTTTCACAATTCCTGCTGAAATGCCACCGCCCAAAAGAGCCGCAAGCAACAATTTCTTAAAATCTTTCATAGCAATAATATTTTGGTTTTTACACAAAAACGCTGAAAAAAGGGTTTTATTGTTAGCAAAAAAGCCTTTTCAAAATTAGTGCCAATCTTGAATACAGCTATTAGATGATTAGAACTTGGGCATTAAACATTTACGAGTTTAGACTTTTTGTCAGTTTGCAAGTGGTTCAATTTGCAATTTTTCTGCCAAAATGTTCAAATCAGCGACTACACTTGGCATAAGGGGAATCCCACTTTGTAATCTTTCTGTTTCGGTTTCTCTTTCAATATCACCG
>FWPU01009478.1_pt1 | contig 15298 bp, 16 predicted proteins | sample 2228361 | NCBI WGS metagenome assembly FWPU01 (sample SAMEA103939777, study PRJEB20133) | metagenome
CAGCTATTGCTAGCTGCTTTTTTAAATTATTTTATTTAAGTTAATAGCGTTTAGTCTGTTATTACAAGATTTGTTTGTTTTAACACAAAATCTGTTGTTTGATATTTTTCCCATTGTGTATTTGGATTATTATGCTCAAATAAACTATAAGCTATGCCTTTTTCTGTAATTGACACAAGCAAAACAGAAACATTATTTACTCCATCTTGACCTTGACCTGGTGAAGTATGACGATCTCTTTGACCATGGGCAGCTTCTATAGTCTGACAAATAAATTGAGCCGAAACAAACTGACCAGGCGGTAGGCCTTGATACATAGCAAAGCCTGGATCATATTGGCTTACAACTACAAGACGATTATTATCAGTTCCTCTTTCTCTATCGTTTGGAAGTTTGTTTTGTATAACCACAACCCATCCATGATCTGGTTGACGTCCTAATTGAAATGTGACTGGTTGACCATTTTGACCGGTTAATTCTAATTGAAATTGAGCGGCAGTTAAAACAGTTGCACCACCATTTTCCCACAGAGGTATAGTCGCCTTTGGTCCAGTAAGAACTTCTTTATAATCATCTCCTTCAAAAGCAACTCCGTTCCTAATATCTCTTATAATAGTTTCTCTATCTCTATCTGTATTTAATAAACTATCAACCCTATAGGTTCCCGGGTCAGCAAGAACTATTCCTGCAACGTTAGGCATAAAAAGATTACTATGATCAACACCATCGTGATCCGGACCGTTATTGGCTAAATTAGGATCATCTCTTGAAATTGTTATTTGTTCTGGTGCACCTGTAACCTCAAAATATGGATAACTTTCTTTTTCTGGCGTTTCAGTTGGTGCTGTTGTTGCTGTTGGTTCCACTGTTGCCGTTGCTGATGCCGTTGGTTCCGGCGTTGGTGTTGCCGTGGCCGGTGCTGTTGGTGTTTCAGTTGGTCTTGGTGTTGCTGTTGCTGTTGGCGTCGGTTTTGGTGTTTCAGTTGGTGTTGCTGTTGGTCTTGGCGTTTCAGTTGGTGCTGTTGTTGCTGTTGGTTCCGGCGTTGGTGTTGCCGTGGCCGGTGCTGATGCTGTGTTTACTAAGGCAATAACAGTTTCCATTTCCTCTGCGTTTGCTGTTGCCATTACCGCTATGTCTGTTGCTTGGGCCGCTATAGCTGTGCCTTGGTTGTTTAGTGCTTTTTGCAGTGCTTCAGGAGAAGGACCTTTTGAGCCACAGGCTGTGACCAAAAAAGAAGTTATGGCTATGGTTAATGCTCCTATCGCCTGTATTAACTTCGCCTGTATTAACTTCTCTCGCAAAGTAGAAGATTTTGTTGATGAAAGCTCATCCGCTGCTGTGCAATTTGCTCCGAGCATTGCTGCATCTAATGCGTTTGGTACTCTTTGATAGAATTGATAGAAATTGTTTTCTCGACTGTCTGGTGAATCTGCCATTTTTTCACCCCCTTTCAGAGTTTTTGTATTTTAATGATTTACCTTAAACATTTCACTTTTTTTCTTTAGCATTAGTCCTAGTTTAAAAAAAGTTAAAAGAGTAAGCAAAGTTAAAAAATAAGGCGAGCCGGTTTTGGGAATTTCTGTAATGGTTTCAGCGCCTTTAATTACTCCACTTACTTTTTCCACACAATACTGGGCTGTATCTTCATTAAATTTGTCATCCGAACTTCTGGCCTGCACCCGGTTTTGCAGCTGGCAGATTAAATCTTTGGGAATATCACCAGCTTTAAATACTTTGCTTGTTAGCCAGTATTCACGGCTTTCTCCCGGTTTTAAATTAGCAATGTTAAAAGTAAGGACGCCATTTTTCCCCTCATTTTGGTTAAAAGTTCCTTCGCCGGAAATAAAAGATAAATAGTCAGGCATAATATCCTTAACCTCAATACGGTCAAAGCTTTGCTCGCCAGTGTTTTTAACCACAATCCGGAAAGTGATCAGCTGTTCAGGGGCAAATTTAGGATCAAAGAAAGTTAAGTTATCAACTAAAATATCTTTGGTGGGATGTTTGATTTGTTTGTCAATAAAAATCTCACCACTTTTCGGACAGCTCACGCCGCCTCCATAAAGGGGAATACAACCGCCTTGACCATAAACTCGCACGGTTAAAAAAAGACTTAAAAGGATTAAAAGAAAGCTTAAACTGATTAATGTTTTTGTGAAATTTCTCATTTAAAAAAAAGCCTGCTCTTTTGAAATTGAGCAGGATTTTAATAATTTGAGTCAAAAGTATACACAAAGATATTGATTTTGTCAAGAATTCTGTGTTTTTATTTTTCTTAATTTATTTGTTAGTTTGTTTGGTGTATTTTTTTTGGTCTGTTGTTAAGTTTTTAAATTTAGTTTTTTAATGATTTTAAAAAAATTATGCTAAAATAATCGTCTATGCCTAAATATCGTTTTAGTTTTGACTGGTTTTCCCAAGATATTCCGCATCTTACTAAATTTTTAGCAAAGTTTCAAGGCAAACCAGTGCAGATGATTGAAATTGGTTCTTTTGAAGGCCGTTCAGCTGTTTGGTTTCTGACACATATTCTTACCCATCCCCAAGCCAGCTTAACTTGTATCGACACTTTTACCGGCAGTTTGGAACATCAAAAAGCCGGAATTGATTTCTCCCAAATTGAAAAAAATTTTGATGAGAATATCAAAAAAACCAAAACGCCAGCCCGGGTGATTAAAATTAAAGGCCAGTCGCAGCTTATTTTACCTAAACTGCCTTTTGCTTCTTATGATGTTATTTACATTGACGGTTCACATAAAGCCAGTGATGTTTTGGAAGATGCTGTTTACTCATTTCGGCTGCTGAAAAAAGGCGGTTTACTGATTTTTGATGATTATGACTGGCCGGTTAATCTGCCGCCTGAAGAAAAACCCAAGCTAGCCATTGATGCTTTTTTGCGTGTTTTTAAGGGTCAATACCAGCTTCTTTTTCAAAAAGGCCAGCTGATTATTCGCAAAATTTAGCTCTAATAAGCTTTTCAGGAGGAGGTAAAACCTGCATTTGAGAAAGTAAAGCTTGAAGTAATCAGCCAAGTAGGTGATTGGTTTGGTTGATCTACTTTTCTATCTTCTTGGGTAACCTTCCAACCATAGTGTTCATAGCGTTGTTGATAAAATCCAATAATTTTAGTCCCAAGACCTGTATTTGACTGGGAGTTTGGGGCGTTAAGGGAAGATATACTGGCATTCGTCACAACCAGAGTAGTTACTTTGTTGTCCGGCTGTGTTTCTACCGCAACTGCAACCGGCGGTTGAAGCCCAAGGCCAAATTTAACCGCATTATGCATTAAATTAAAAGCCATCACTGCTGCCGGTCCACTAAGTAGTAAATTCTGGTCAGGTGGTAAGGATAGATCAAAATAACGAGCAATTGTGTTTAAATCAATCTGCTTTTGTAATAATGCCTCTAACCAAAGATCCATTATCTCAGGTGTGTTAATATTGGCCAAAACACCAGCTGATAAGCCAAGAACAGTAAGCAGGTCTTCCTCAACCAAAATCTGAAATTTAGAGGCAGCAGTTTTAGGAAGGTATCCTTGTTCAATCCAGGGCGCAATGGCGTTTTGCCAATTTGGTGCTTCGTTATTTCGGAAGGCAGCCACAGACTTTAAAAAATTCTGAGGATCACCTTGATAGGTTTTGGGTTGGAAAAGCCAGTGTTTTGTTTGGTCTAATGCTGATGTTATGGTTCCCAAAACATTTCTAAGGTCATGTAAAGCAAACTCAGCAGGCGGTATCTGGTTTTGTTCTAAGTATGCTTGTAAATTGCTTTGTGCCTCAACGTTCATTTTCTTTTCTTAATAATAAAAAAGAAATTATAACATTTTTGTCCAGAAGGTGATTTTGTCGGTTTTAGCTTCTTGTTATTTATTAAACCTTTTGTTAAAATAAACCTCTATGGACGGTTATCAAAAGCACCTTTTCCCAAACGGCTTAACTCTTTTAACTGTACCCATGCGTTCAGTTGAATCAGTCACAGTTATGATTATTGTGGGAGCAGGCAGCCGTTACGAGAAAAAAAACATCAACGGCCTTTCCCATTTTTTGGAGCACATGGCTTTTAAAGGCACTTTTAAACGGCCGTCAGCTCTGCTGATTTCCAGTTTAATTGAGGGGATTGGCGGCGAGTTTAATGCTTTTACCAGTAAGGATCACACCGCCTACTATATTAAAGCAGCCAAAAAACACTTACCTGTGCTTTTTGATATTCTTTCGGATATGCTTCTTAATTCCCGACTTGATGAACAGGAAATTGAAAGGGAAAAGGGAGTTATTATTGAGGAAATAAACCTTTACGAGGATACACCCATTAGAAAAATCAGCATGATTTATGAAGAGCTTTTGTATGGAGATCATCCGCTTGGCTGGGATATTGCCGGCTGCAAAGAAGTAATTAAAAAGCTTAAGAGGACTGATTTTCTTGCCTATTTGGCTGGTTTATATGCACCAAACAACACGGTGGTGGTTGTAGCAGGCGGAATTAAAACTAATGATGAAGTTAGGCAGTTGACGGAAAAATGGCTTGGTAGTTGGCAAAACAAACCGGTTTGGCAGTTTAAAAAAATTACTGATCAACAGAAAAAACCAGCTGTAAAAGTAGTTTACAAAAAAACCGAACAGGCTCACCTATGTCTGGGTGTGCCGGCTTATGCCCGGACTCATCCGGCTTATTTTAACCTTGAGGTTTTGGCTGCTATTTTAGGCGGAGGCATGAGCAGCCGGCTTTTTATTGAAGTGCGGGAGCGCCGGGGTTTGGCTTACTATGTGCGCAGTGAAAACGAAGGTTATCATGAAGTTGGTAATTTTGTCACACAAGCCGGTGTTGATCTAAAAAGAATTGATGATGCTATCAAAGTGATACTTAATGAATACTACCATATTGCAAGTGAACAGGTTAAGGAAGAGGAACTGGTTAAAGCCAAAGAGTTTTTAAAAGGTCGGTTAATTTTGGAGCTTGAAGACAGCAAAAATGTAGCTAGTCTTTACGGCAATCAGCAGTTACTCAAACAAAAGGTGGATACACCAAAAGCCATTCTGGCCAAAATTGATCAAGTAACAGCTGAAGATATTCAGCAAACAGCCCAAGCGATTTTTAAAAAAGAAAAACTGAATTTGGCAGTGATTGGTCCTTTTCTTGATCAAGCCAAATTCCATCAGCTTTTAACTAACAGTTAGGGCTTTAAAATTTTTAGCTTAAAGTTATATAATTAAGCTATGGAAAGATCAGTGGTTTTGATTAAGCCTGATGGAATTAAGAAAAAAGTGATTGGTGATGTGATTAACAGGATGGAAAAAGCCGGTCTTCAATTGGTTGGTTTAAAAATGGTGCGGCTTTCTGATGCTTTGCTTGATATTTGGTATGCTCATCACAAGGAAAAACCTTTTTTTCCCAAACTTAAGCTTTTTATGATGCAAACGCCGGTGGTGGCAATGGTTTGGGAGGGAGAAAACGCGGTGTCTGTCATTCGCCGGTTGTGCGGTCCAACCGACAGTCAGAAAGCGCCAAAAGGAACAATCAGGGGCGACTACGGCAAGGATGTTCAGGAAAACATTGTCCATGCTTCTGACTCCCAAGAAACAGCGGAAAAGGAAATAAGATTAATGTTTCACCGGTCCGAACTGCATACTTTTTTGGAGTAAAAATGACTTTTCATTTAGAACAAGGTGTAGAAATTGTTCACCACAAAGATTGGTTAATTTGTGCTTATCAATTTCCTAATACTGAAAATCGCCCCTTTGAAGATGGTTCTTATTTTGGACGAGTTAATCATGATGTTTTAATAGCTGCCGTAGCTGATGGAGTAACCAGATCGCCTTTGCCAGATGGTTCTTACCCCGCTCCTTCACCGGCCAAATTTGCAGCCGATTATGCTTTGGGGGCAGTCAGCAATTTTCTTCAACATCAGAGCTTAATTAATGAAGAGGTATTAAGACAAGCTATTAAGGTGGCTAATCAAGTTGTTGGTAATTTGAATGATTATTTCTTAGGGATTACTAAACAAACTGTTAACTATCAAACAAATGATTATGGAGGTACTACTCTTACTGTTTTGGTTCTGGATTATCAAGAGTCTAATAAACCAATGGTTTATTGGGCAATGATTGGTGATTCGCCTCTTTGGGTAATTCAGAGTAACCGAATAAACCGCTTAACACCAAATCAAACTGCTTTAAAAGACCGTTTTGCCCCTCAATTAAAAGAACAATATGGTTTAAATCATGAAGGTTGGCGGAAATGGTATCGAAGTACTTTGCGTAATAAATCGTTTTATTATGAGCAAGGCGATTATGGGATTAATCTTGGTTTCGGCGTCTTAACCGGTGAGGCATCAGTTGGTAATTATATTGTGTCCAGCTATCGTCCGGTTGCGCCGGATGAGGTTTTCTTACTAGCCACCGACGGAATTTCAGTGCTTCCCTTGGATAGGATCAGGCAGATTACTCAAGAAGGTATAGAGCAGAGAAATTTTGAGTTGATTTTACCTAATCTTTTTGGTCAAGCTTTATGTGTCTGTGAGGGCAAAGGAAAAAAATCAGATGATATGACAGCTATTCTGATGGTTCCCTCATAACTAGTTTAGTTTTTGCTTTTAAGCCAATTTTCACCTATAATCATCTATTTATCTATTATTTAATACTTTGATATATTAGTATTATATTATTATATGCCTGCTGAGCAATCATGGAACTATGTCCAAGCTTTATTAACCTCTGACCCTAATTGGTTGAATAGGTATGATAGCGCAAGAAGAACTCTTACCGGACAAGAACGAACACAACTTGAAAGCTTTTGTTATCAAGCAAAAGAAAAATATAGTGATTGGCAGTCTGACGCAGTTCTTTTGGCTTTTACCATTGGTTTTACCGCTCATCAGCTTAATGAAAGAACAGGAAAAAGACGTCGAAAAACCGGTGAGCCTTATTTTACCCATTGTGTAGAATGTGCTTCTCGGCTGATGCAGGAAGGTTTTGATGGTTTAACTGTTGCTACTGCTCTTTTGCATGATGTTGCGGAAGATTGTCATTTTCAGTTTTTGAATTCAAAAAAGGTTTGGTTTGACTTTATCAGACAGACTTTTAACCAGCAGTTTTTTGGTGTTGGTGTTGGTTTTGCCAAAGATAGACAAGTGGGTGATCTTTTAGCCGAGTTAGTAGAAGGTATCACCCAAGTTGATGGGTTGGAGGAGCAAGATATGGCAAGAATTAAACAAACCTCTTTGTATAGTTTAATTGAAGATGTCAAAAGCCGCGGCGGTACACATCGTTCATTATCTAACGGGGTGTCGGTGGTGGAAATAACAAAGCAGGAAGAAAAAATCGGCTTAATGATTAAATCTTTGGAAAAAGCTTTTGACCAGGCTTTACAATCGCCTGATCACTGGCGGATTTTTCTGGTTAAAATAGCTGATTTTTGGCACAATTCCCAAACGAGCGAGTTTGTTTCTCTGGAGAAAAAACTGAGGGGTCGAATTTTTGCTAATTTAGCACGGATTATGGGTTGGTTTAGTATGGCCAGTGACCTTGTTCAAAATTTAAGCAGTGAGATTGATTTATCTTCACCTTATTTGCCTTTATTAGCAGATAAAAAAAATAATCAGCGTAGTATTAATATTAAAGCAGAGAAAATTTTTTCTCTACTAGCATCAGATTTACTTGTTCCGGTAAAGGCAATAACAGGAGAATTTTTTTTAGGTTTGCATGTTCCTTGTAATACGATTCTTCAAGGTTACTTCTTTCGTCATGTAAACCAAGGTTATTGGCCCGAAATTTTAGTTCCTATTAACTTTCAGGAGCTATCAGAGAAAGCTGTTTTTATTTTGCCGGATAATAAGTATTCTTCTGTTAGAAAAGTTTTCCAAACCCCAGAAGGTAGGCGGACTTATACTTTACAAAGAATTGATGATCCTGATTGTTTATTTTGGCAAGCATTAGGCAGACCAATGTCGCTTTGTGAACTTGTACAAAGTGGTAATCGATTAGCCTTGGTTCGTTTTCGGCAGGAGGGTCCTTCAGTTGTGGATTTATTTAAAAATCAACAAAATATCAATCCTGCACAAATTCCGGAAGCAGGTTTTTTTAATGATAAGTTACGAAACACACCTTTTTGGTTATCCCATTTGGACAAACTAATTGCTTTTTTATATGAAGAAAATTTAATTTTTGGGCTAGGTCAGCAGCGAAGTCAGGAATTGATTATTATTATTGAAGGCAAGGTGTATTTTCTGGCTGGTTCTGATTTATATCCTCAAGTTATTCCTGAATTAGATCAACCGCCTTGGCCATTTTTAAGTCTTGCCGGTTCTCCTTTTCAATTAGATTTTCCAATTAGTCGTAAACAAAGAAAAGATATTTCTAGGCAACCGCATTATTTACCGTACCGCTGTTGGCAATTTAAAAGATAGATTATTTCGTCAATTCCCAAAAAGTAAAAGTGTAGTTTTTTTGCCGGTGTTTTTGCCGGAAAATCACTTTTTTAAAATCCGAATAATCCGGAAAAAAGGTGTCAGCGGTAAAATTACCCTCCACCACGGTTAAATAAAGCTTGTCAGCTTTTTTAATCGCCTGCTGATAAATTGAGGCTCCGCCAATGATAAAAACTTCATCGGTTTTGGTTTCTGCCGCTTTTTGCAAAGCCTGCTTTAGGGAATAGCAAACCACCACCTGGTTTGGAGCTGAAAAATTGGGGTTGCGGGTCACCACAATATTTAAGCGGTTTGGTAAAGGCGAGCCGATTGACTCAAAAGTTTTGCGGCCCATAATTACCGGATGACCCAAAGTAATTTTTTTAAAACGGCCAAGATCAGCCGGAATATGCCAGAGAAGTTTGTTGTCTTTACCAAGCTCCCGGTTTTGGCCAATGGCAGCAATTAAAGATATTTTCATTTTCTAAAATCCGCCCACCACTGTAATGTCAGCTTTAATTGCCGGGTGGGGATTGTAGTTAAGTAGAGTAAAATCCTCAAATTTAAAATCATCAATGTTTTTAATTTTGGAATTAAGAAGCATTTGCGGCAGCGGACGGGGTTTTCTTTTTAATTGCTGTCGGCACTGCGCAAAATGATTTTCATAAATATGCACATCGCCAAAAGTATGGACAAACTCACCCGGCTGATAGCCGGTTACCTGGGCCAGCATTAAAGTTAAAAGAGCATAAGAGGCGATATTAAAAGGCACACCCAAAAAAAGATCAGCGCTTCTTTGATAAAGAAGGAGGGAAAGTTTCTGGCCGGTGATATTGATATGGAACAAAGTATGGCAGGGAGCAATAACCATGGAGGCGTCGTGACTGCCGCTCATTTCATAAATACAGCCGGCATTCCAAGCAGAGATAACATAATGTTTTTTCTGAGGATATTTCTTGATTTTCTCAATTGCCCAGCCAAGCTGGTCAATAGTGGTGCCGTCACCCTTTGGCCATCTTCGCCACTGAACGCCATAAACCGGGCCTAACTCGCCCCACTTTTCTAGAAATTTTTGGTCGGTTTTGATTTTGGTCAAAAACTCCTCGTAGGTTAATTTTGGCGCCTTGCCGGCCTCAACAGCCCAAGTGTATTTTTTGTAAGCCCACTCGTCCCAGATATGGACATTATTATCAACCAAATACTTAATGTTGGAACTGCCGGAAATAAACCAGAGAAGCTCATGAATAATACCCCGGATAAAAACTTTTTTGGTGGTTAAAAGGGGAAAGCCGTCTGCCAGATTAAAGCGGATCTGCCTGCCAAAAACGCTTTTGAGTCTAACTCCGGTTGAATGGGAGATTTTCCACACGCCGTTTTTTAAAATATCAGCCATTAAATTCAGGTATTGATATTCGGGATGATTTTTTTTGGTTTGCACAAAAAACAAGGTAGCATAGTTTGCTTAACTAATCAAGAGATAAAATTAAAAAAGGGATACTAGTTTAAGAATTTAACCAAAAAATAACAATTGGCTGAATTTTAATTTTTGTTCAAATTTTTTTTATCTTTTTAGGTTGATTTACCAATAAAAATTAAAAATGACTGCCGGCAGTTTTGATAAAAATAAATTGTCAGCGAAGGGATTATTTAAGATCTATTGTTGCCAGGGAATACCTTTTGGTTAAGAAATAAGCTTTATGTTAGTTATTGTTTAACTTTTAAACATAGAGGTTTTAAAAAGATAATCAGTTGGTGGTGTTATCTTTAGAAGTAATATTCCCGTAATATTTATGGGCTGACAACTAATTGATAGTTATCTGATTATCCACAGTCTAGCCAACCACAATTGGGTTGGGTAGAGGTACCAGGATTACCACTAGAGGAAGAGTAGGTGTTATTATAGGCATTGCAAACAATAAGGCAAGTGCCGGGAGTAGAGAAAGAATAATTAGTTTCGCCATCTGATTGTTTAGAGCGAATATCTCTCCAGTTATTACCGTCACATAAGTTGTTAGAGTTAACGAGAGTAAAATGAATACTACCTCCTTGAGGAGCATTAGTAGTACTAACTTTAAAACTACCAGTTTCATTAACTTTTAGACGATTTGGACCAGTGATTTGGCAGGAAGCAGATTTGAAGTTATTTGAAATCTCAAAGTTAGTAATACTGACATAACCAGGAGTGGAGTTGGGGTTGATGGCAATTACTAAAGTGTCGAGATAACTAGCACTAATTTGTTCACTCCGGAAAAGAAAATTATTGGCAAGCACTTTTTCCTGACTTTCTGGGGCCTTGACAAAGACAGAATAAGTATGATTAGGAATGTTTATTTCCATGCGAACATGGTATCTTTTTCCGGGGGTATAGGTTATACTGTTTGAAGAAGAATATGTATTGTATCTTTATTTCGGGCATCAAACTTGTTGTTGTAAAGTCTGAAGATGGTAGCTAACTTGGAATAAGTATTAGCTTTACCTTGAGAAAGACCTATTACTACATCGTTAGAAGTAGTGTTTGTTGAATCTTCGTATAAGAAATCGAATTCAATCGAGAAGAGATTATTTTTTGCTGCGAAGGAATTGTTAACCCAATTTTTGGAAGGGTTGCTAAGAATTATCAATGGAAAATAATCTTTCCACACAGAGGTAATTGGGCGATTTTCTTGGGGATTAAAGGCAGAACGAGGAGAATGAATAAGGTAATAGAGGGCGTTACCATTAGCAAAAGATTGGGTAGGCGATGTAGCAAAAGTAATATCTCTGGTATTATTACCAACAACTATTTCTCCGATTGGGTAACGGAGAAAAAAAGTAGATTGAGCAAGTTTATTAGTAAGTTCGTATTTGTTGACAGAATCGAATATATAATAAGCCTCAAAGGTAGTTCCCCAATCTTCAAGTCTGGAGGGATTAGTTCTACCGGTAAACTGCTCAATATATTTATTGTCATTGTTAATTGAATAGAATTTATACTCATTTTTAAAATCATAACTATAATTTTGACCATTCCAAATAGCCGCTTGGGTGTTTCGCATCAGGTTAGAAAAATCAAGTTGTTTAATGACGCTTTCTTGAAAAACTTTATCAACCGTGGGATGGTAAGTGAGAGCGGGACAGTTGATTCTATTTTTGAGAAAGAGGCTTCTAATATTATAGACAATACCACAAGCGTCAATACCGTAATTTAAATTGGGATGGAAGCTGTGTTGGTCTAAAATTCCTGTTGTTCCTGATGGATCGGAAGAACTAGGTTCAACACTTTGGTACTTAAAATCAAAATAGTCATTAGTAAGATATTTGAATTTACTAAAATCCAGCTTATTAGCGAAAGCTTCTCTCATAGATTTACCTCCAGAAAGCCCGGTATAAGAGACAAAACCAAGATATTCCAGAATTTTGTCTCTGCGGATACTTTGATCGTCAGGGAAAGCGACTAAGTATCCGCCTAGAAAAGCAGAAAGTCAGCCAGTTTCTTCCCCCATACTTTCTCCGGGAAAACCAGCAAACCTAGGGAAAGCTTTATCGTTGGGTTGAATAATCTCATTAATATAAAAATCAACCATCTTCTTGGCATATTCTTTTTTGAGTATTTCTAGCTGTGTATTGGTTAAGTAACCGGAAAGACCGTAAATAAGAGTAGGATAAGATTGATAAAATCTTAAGTCAAATATCATATCATATTGAGCCTGATGGGGTTTTTCAGATCTCATTAATTTAGATTCAAGTGAGTTTACCATTTGGGGAAGTTTGTAGTTAATATATTGTTGAACTAATTGTTGAACTTCTGTTTTGTGATTGGTGCCAAAATAATAGTCATATCCTCTCAAGAAAAGAGCCTTCCAAAGCGGGTCGCTATAGTTTATAAAATTAGGACTTTCAACTGCTCTTTTGATAAAATAAGCGTTGATTTCATCTACATTATAGGCAATAGAAGAGTTTAGCTTAAAAATTTTAAGATTTTTGAAGGTAACAGGGTCACCCCCTTTATTCCATTTACCAATGGCAATGTAGTTAATTTTATATTTTGGGTCTAAGATATAATCACCAAAATAGTGGCTGGGAAGAGAATTAAAATTAACAGCCAAATCAGAATTGTTAGTAATGAAAGCATAAGTGCCTAAAGGGGTAACATAGAAAGAAATTTTAATAGTGCCCTGTTTTCGACGGGCGAACTTGATGGCATTTTTAGAAAAATTACAGCGCTCTTGATCTTCCGGGACTGATGAGTTGCAGAGTTTTTGTTGGTTAATTAACCATTCAGTAGAGAAAAAATGGTAAGTGTGAGAATATTCAGGAGCGTTTATACCGAGAGAAACACCGTTTACTTTATTGCCTTTTCTTTCTTCTTCCCAAAGATGATCGATAAGGGTTAAATAAGCAGTAAGGTTCTGTTGATTGTTATCTTCAATTTCGACCTCGATTCGATAAAATTCAGTAGGAGTATCTTTAAGTGGGTGGGCAATAATGATTCCTGCTTTGTTAGTAATAGTGATATTCCCATTGGAAAAATTTATTTCCTCCGGAGGAGGAAGGGAACGAGAAGAGATCGGTATCTTTTCTCTGTGATTATCCAAGAAATAGTAGTTAATTTGGTTTTTTTGAGTAAGAAAGAAAACTAACTCTTCTGTAAATTTATTAGCTAAAAAATTGCTTGCTGGGTAAGTTGAATAGAGGTTTTTGCTGGTTTTTGCTTTAGTGTTGAGTGATAATGAACTTTTCTTTTAGATGTAAGAATTTTATCTCTATTTTTTTCAAGATCCATACAATTTAATTTTCGTCCTCAGAAGTTTGTTAAAACATGCTTGTCAAGAAAATGTATAAGTCACACACATATAAGACTCGGAAGGTAAAATTTTTAAAAGATAATCAATTGGTGAAATATTACCTAAAGATTTATGAACTCTTTTGGTATTCTACTATATTAAATGATCAATAAGACGTGAATTAAATTGATTAAAATAGGACCTTATGGAAAGTTTTAGGAAGAGAATTAATTGGAAAATTAACAATTTAACTTCTAGAATATCTTATTTAAGAGAAGGCATCAGTAGAGAATTTTTTTATTATTCATCTAATGAATTAAGCGATTGGCAGAGTTTAGCTGTCGTCTTTCCATTTTTACATTCTCGTCTTAGTGGAAAAGAAGCGCTTTCTTTAATACAATCAAAAATAGGAAGGGTGGAGAGGGCTTTAGATATTGGAGCAGGAACAAATCCTTTAAAACCATTCATTGTGGCAAGAGGTGTCTCGGAGGTTATCGCGGTTGACCCAGGTTATAGGTATTACGATAATAGGGAAGTATACATAGATAAGTTGGGAATTATTGGCAGTCGTTGGGAAAAGGCTGAAATGATACATCTATTAAAATTGGTGTTTAAAGGTTTAAACTTTCCAAGAATGGAAGGAAAAGAAGAATATATCATCACCGGCGTCAGAGGTGGTAGAGCACGAAGAATTAGATTAGTGCCTGAAGATGCTTCAGTTTGGATCAAAAATTGGGATCAATCAGTACCGCTTATAATTGTCTGGCGGGTTTTTCCTCCGGCGGAAACTTGGGGATATATACTCCAAGCTCTTGATGAAGGAGGTGTTCTTATCACCACTGGTTATGGTCTATCATTTCAAAATCAAAGAGAAAGAAGAGACTATTCTTATATTAGCTGGGGTGTAGATATAGATGATACGTCTTTACCGCGGAATGGGAACACCAAAATCATTGGTCTTGAGCCTTTATTAACCGGTTCTTCACTGATTACTGATGATAATATATATTTTTATCGGAAAGTAAGACCTCTTAGACCTGAAGAAGTAAGAGATGCACTAATATCAAATAGTTAATAACTGGGTTCAGGTTCTGAAGTAGGTTATTTTAAATTTTTTGTATATCGTTTTATTTAGATTGAAAAATTAAAGTAGTCTTTTTCATAATCAAACTGGCAAGTTGATTAGCTGTTGATAGCTAGATTTTTCTTAATCTCTTTCAACGAAAAAAGTCTTAAAAACAAAAATTTATCTAAAAATTCTCTTTAGCGAGTCTCGTTCTTTTGATAGTTTCGAATTTCGTATTCTTTCGGATTTTTATTTGCAACAATTTTAATTGAATTAATACTCTTTGTTTAAATGGGTTGATACAGGAAATTGCTTGGAAAACCAGCAGCAGATAAGAAGAAGGCTAAAAATCCATTTGAGCTAAATTTTCAGTTAAGCGTAAAGTAAAAATAATATATTTTAAAAATTCAGTCTTTGGGTTAGCTAGCGGTTTGTCTGGGTCTAAATAAATATTCATCGCCGAGACGGTTGAATCTTTTGATAGATCAAAAAATAAGCTGGATTCTTAGTGGTTCTTACATTTAAAATTTCACCTTCACTAGTTTCTTTTAATGAGTAATAAATTTTATAATAAGTGATCCCATTAGGGTTAATTAACCTTTCTTTGTTTAACATTTTATCGGATTCAACTGTAAAGCCGCCCCGAAACGTTTCAGCGCTTGTTGGTAGAGTATAGAATGTTATTTGAGGGACAATTTTTTTCAATTAATTCATTAAAAGTTATTGTAGGTTGAGATAAAGCTATACTTGCGTCTGAAATAAATTCTATTCTGATGTTAGAGTCAGATAAATTACACCTTTTTTAGCAGAACCAAAAGAATAACAATCTAGATGATATTGTTTAGGATAATTAAAACTATAATGTAAGAATGAATATGAATTAGGATAAGAATATTCAGTTGGGCTGGGGGTTAATTTAAAGTTCAGCGTTTTTTTGTAAATAGAATTTTCATTTACTTCAGAGGATATATTTTTAGAATTTAAACTATTTTGATTAAGCTGTTTGTTTTTTCCGAAGCAAAAATAAAAAACTAAAATAATTAACAAGATTATAAAAATTCTTTGTCT
>FWPU01002379.1_pt1 | contig 15295 bp, 14 predicted proteins | sample 2228361 | NCBI WGS metagenome assembly FWPU01 (sample SAMEA103939777, study PRJEB20133) | metagenome
GCGAGTGGCAGATCGTGACCGTCGCGTCGCGGTGCAGCAGCAGCAGCGCCATCGGCTTGCCGACGATGTTGGAGCGCCCCACCACGACGGCGTGTTTCCCGGCGAATTCTACCCCGTAGCGACGCAAAAGTTCCACCCCACCGGCTGGTGTGGCCGGGACGAAAAAGGCCGGTCCCCCTCCCCCGCGTCCCACCGGTTCGGCCTGAGCCAACCGGCCGGCGTTTTCCGGGTGTACGCCGTCCACATCCTTGCGCGGGTCCAGGGCAGCCAGGATGGCCGCGGGGTCGATCCCCCGGGGGTACGGCTCCTGCACCATGATGCCGTGCACCTCCGAATCCGCGCTCAGGCGGGCTACCAGCGCCACCAGTTCATCCTGGGAAACTTCGGCCGGAAGGGCATGCACCACCGCCCGTAGCCCGCGCTTCTCCATCGTGCTGACGATGGTGCGGGCGTAACTCACCGAGGCCGGGTCCTCCCCGGCCCGCACGACCGCCAGGGTGGGAACAAAACCCCGCTCCGCGACAAAAGCGCGGACCTGTTCCTCGATCTCGGCCTGCATTGTCCTGGCCGTAGCCCGGCCGTCCAGCACCGTTGCTGTCATCTCGTCCTCCTTCGATCATTCCTGGACTTCGCCCTGAATCGTAGCCACCAAACTCACGACCCGCTCCTGCTCCAGGTCGTAAAAGCACTCGAGGACCACCCAGCGCTCCACCAGCGGGCGCACCGGGGGCAGAGTCGGCCCGCGTGCCTCCAGGAGCAAAAGCGGCTCCCGAACATCCACACCCACCGGAACCATCTCCAGGTGGTGCAGACTTTCTTCTTGCGGTCGAAAGCCGGCCGTGCCCGTGACATAGGCCGGCAGGGCCAGCGCCGCCCAATCGAGCGCCACAAGTTCCGCCGCCTGCTTCGCCACTGCCTGCCGGCAGGACTCGCGGACCGCCGCCAGGTTCAGCGGCAGCACCGCCCAGCGCTCCACCCCCAGGGTCCACCGGCCATGCACGCCACCGGGATCTGGCAAAATCCGGCCTGTTACCTCCACATAGCGCGGCTCGTTCCAGGAAACCTCCCCTATTCCCATTTCCTTTCCCTGCAAAAAGAAGCGGGCCCAGCAGAAGGAAGTGTCGGTAAGTACCACAACATCCAGGTAAGGTTGCCCGCCAGAGGTACGGCACAGCCCGCGCAGGGGCACTTGTTCCCCTACCTCCCATAGAGGGCCGCAGGGAAACCGGTCGGAACCCTCGGGGCGAGTACGCAGGAGCAGGTTTTCTGGGACCGTTGCCGGCCCCGATGTACAGGCCCAAAGGAAGAGTCCAAGACCCAGGAGGCCGGCAAAGATAGACCGATACCGCACCGCGTCCGCTCCTTACGGCTTTCAGGATGACCGGTGCGTTATTATACCACAGAATCCCCCCACGGGCACTTGACAGCCCCGGGCGACCCAGGGCTTTTTGATGCATCGCAAATCGCGCCGTTGAATGATGCCCGGTAAAGCCAACCGCAGGTGTCAACGCACTTTTTGCAACCTGTAAAGAAGCGAACCCGGCATCCGAGAAAAGCCCTGTGGCGGAACAGAACGGTTGACATCGCCCTTTCCTTACAGTAGAATACCACTGCGCTGTAATGATGGGCTATGCTCTCGCTTCCGTCCAATTCGGGCAGGAAGTAGAATCTACCGAGGAGGAACGTTGCCCAGAACAGAATCTACCGAGGAGGAACGTTGCCCAGAACAGTATGGGGGCTATGGCTTGTCTTCGGGCTGATCTGCCTTCTGGCCCTGGCCGGCCTGATGGCGCTGCTCTGGCTTATCGTGGGACCCTACGGACCGCCGACTCCCTGGGAGGAACGTCCGCCGGCCGCTTCCCCTCCCCCCACCCCAACCCCGCAGCCCACTCCCCTACCCAGCCCCCGGCGTACCCCTTCCCCGACCCCGGAGGTAACTTCTACACCCCAGGCCCAACGGGGCGAGGAGACCGCCCGCCGCATCGCCGAAACGACCCTCCCGTCCCGTGACCTGGTAGACCTGGCCGGCCGCCTCCTTCACGGCGGGAAAAACCTCCCCCGTGTCACCGCCCAGACGAGCACGCCCCTCGCCGTCGGCCATAAGGAACGCTTCTGGGTGAGCGACGCCGACCAAATCCGTCAAATCACGGCCACGCTCTGGTTGGTCACCCCTCACCTCTATATCTACGTGGAAGACGGCGCTTCCGTGGACTGGGGAGACCTGGAACAAGCCGCCCAAACCTTTGAAGACAAAATTTACCCTACCTGCCGGCAAATCTTTGGCCAGGAGTGGAATCCGGGCGTGGACGGCGACCCCCACCTGGTGATCCTCCACACCCACCTTACCGAGGCCTCGGGCTATTTCTCCAGTGTAAACGAGGTGCCCCAGGAGGTCAACCCCTACAGCAACCAGCGCGAGATGTTCTATATGGACCTGGATTCGTTTGTCATAGGCAGCCGGCCCTACCTGAGCACCCTGGCCCACGAGTTCCAGCATATGATCCACTGGTATCTGGACCCCCGCGGCGACGCCTGGGCCGACGAGGGACTCTCCCAGATGGCCGAGGAAGCCTGTGGGTACGACGCCAGCGACCTGGTCTGGGCCTTTCTGGATAACCCCGACCTGCAATTGACCAGCTGGAGCGATGACCCTCTGGCCTCACTCCCCCACTATGCCGCCAGTTACCTTTTCTTTCGCTACTTTGTCCACCGTTCCGGAGGGATGGAGACACTGAAGGCCCTGCTGGACCCCGAGGTGGATAACTTCACCGCCATCGAACGGGCGCTAGAGAGGGCCGGATACCGACCCGTCCTTCCGGCTCCGCGCCTCTTCGATGCCTTTTTCGCCGACTGGGTTCTGGCGAACTACCTGAACGATCCGAGCATCGGCGACGGCCGCTATGCCTACGACCCCGATCTCGTTCTCATCCCCCCCTGGCCGGCCGAGCGAGTCTACCGCCTGCCCCAAACCATCACGGCGACCGTCTACCCCTACGCCACCGATTATATCGAGGTCGAAACCTTCCGGTCTGGCCGCCTTCATATCGCCTTCGACGGGAGTGAAACGCTCCCTTTGCTCCCTATCGCCCCCCACAGCGGCACCCACTTCTGGTGGAGCAACCGGGGCGACCAGGCCAATAGCACCCTGACCCGGGCTTTGGACCTGCGCGGGACGGGGCAGGCTACGCTGCGTTTTTGGACGGCCTACGAGATCGAGACGGATTATGATTATGTCTATATCGAAGCCTCCACCGACGGGGGGCGCTCCTGGCAGATGCTTCCCGGCCGATACACCACCACGAGCAACCCCAACGGCAACAACTTCGGCCGGGGCTACACCGGCATCAGCGGAGGGGGGGAACGGGCGGCATGGGTCCAGGAGGAAGTTGACCTTTCGCCCTTTGCCGGCCGGACGATCCTCCTGCGCTTTGAACTGGTCACCGACGATGCCTACAACGCTCCCGGCCTGGCCCTGGACGACCTCGAAGTTCCCGAAATCGGTCTCTTCGACGACATGGAAAGCCCGGCCGGATGGGAGGCAAGCGGCTTCGTCTGGGTGGATAATACGGTCCCCCTCTATTTCCTGGTTCAGGTGATCGCCGAAAGCGACGCCGAAACAACCCTCCATTTCCTTACCCTGGACACCGAGGAACGCGGCGAACTCTGGATCCCCGACTATGGCGAGAAGGTCTACCGGGTGATGGTAGTCGTCTCGGCCGTCGCTCCGGCCACCACAGAGCCGGCCGCCTACACCCTGACCCTGAGCCTGGAGTAGACGATGCCGTGGCGGGCCTGGCTGGTCGTCCTTGTCCTGACCCTGCCCCTTCTGGGAGCCGTCCTTGCCCTGCTCTGGGAGCGCTTCCGGCCCGGCCGGACCGGGATCTGGCTGGCCGCGTTTCCCTTTTTCCTGGCCGCGGTGGGATTGCTGGCGCTGGTAGAATGGCCGGCGACCGAAGGGGAACCGGGTCTCTTCTGGAGGGCCTCGGCTCCTACCCCGATCGCCCTGCATGTGGCTCCGACCTCCCGCTGGGTGCAGCCGCCGCGCACGCTCCACCTTCCTACCCCGACGCTTCCTTCTCCCACCCCCACACCCGTCTTCACCGCGACGGCCACTCCCACGCCTCATCCCCTCTCCCTGGCCACCGTCGTCGTGCGCAACGGGACCGGACTGAGCGGACTGGCCACCCGCACCTCCGAACGGCTACGGGCGCAGGGCTTCCGGGTCCTTCCCCCTGAAGACGACCCCCAGCAGGGCAACCGCCCCCATACCCTGATCCTGGACCGCGGCGACCACGCTCCGGTGCGCCAGGCCCTGGCCGCTTTCCTCCATATCCCGCCCGAACATATCACCATCAACGCCGCCGAGGATTCGGAAGCCGACATCATCCTCATCTTGGGCGACGACTTCGAGGCCCTCTCCAGCGCCATACCGACGCCCACTCCGGCCCTGGTCGAAGCCCCTACCCCTACACCGAACCCCTATGCCGGGGTAACGATCGTGATACGCAACGGAACGGTGGGCCGGCCTGGCCTGGCCACCCGCACGGCCGACCGCTTACGTGCCCTGGGTTTTGTCATCCTGGCCGTGGAGGACGACGACCGGGCCGGAAGTCGCCCTTATACCCTCATCCTGGACCGCGGCGACCACGCGCCGGTGCGCCAGGCCCTGGCAGAATTCTTGAACGTGAAAGAGGAGAACATAGAAATCAACTCCGGAGTTCGCTCTACGGCCGACATCGTGGTAATTCTGGGCGATGACTTCCGAGAATAGCAAAAGCGGTCTGGATACCTCCTTAGGACGGTGGCTGCTCATCGGGTTGGTTGTGCTGCTGGTCGCAGCCCTGTACCTCCTCATCTCCGCCCTCCTCCACTTTTGGGAAAAAGGGCCGGAGGCGGCCGTTCCACTGGCCACCCCCATCCCTACCCAGACGGCCACGCCTCTCCTTCCGCCCACCCTTACCCCATCGCCCACCGCGACGCCTTCCCCAACGCCCATCCCTCCTCCCACGTCGCTTCCTGCCCAGGTAGGCTTTGCCGTGCACGTCGTCGCCGCCGGGGAGACGTTGGAGGAGATCGCCCGACGCTACGGCAGCATTGCCCCGGCCATCGCCACGCTGAACCGCTTTCCCGCGGATGCCCCCCTGGGGGATACGCAGGTGCTGGTCATCCCGCTCTTTGCCCTGCCCGGATTCACCCAAACGGTGGAAGGTCGGGGGATGGAGGTGAACCGGGGGCTTCCCGGCCGTCGGGTAGCGCTCACCTTCGATGCCGGCGCCGGCGCCGAGCCGGCCCCGCTCATTTTAGATACTCTGAGGAAATATGGGGTGCACGTTACCTTTTTCCTGACCGGCAAATGGGCCGAGGAAAACCCCGACCTGGTCCGCCGCATGGCCGCCGAAGGACACGAGTTCGGCAACCATACCTACAGCCATCCTCACCTCCTTTCCCGGGATGAAGAGGCGATCCGCGAGGAGATTCGAAAGACCGAACGCATCGTCCGCGAACTGGCCGGCCAGAGCACCCAACCCTACCTACGTCCCCCTTACGGCGAACGCAACCAGGCCCTGCTCGATCTGCTGGCCGAGGAGGGATATGTGAGCATTTACTGGACGGTGGACAGCCTCGACAGCGTGGGCGAGCCCAAATCGGCCGAGTTCCTCCTGAAGCGGGTCACCCACCCCACCGATGCCCGGGGCAACCCGATAGACCTGGATGGGGCCATCATCCTGATGCATGTGGGCAACGCCACCACGGCCGAGGCACTGCCGGCCATCTTGGAATGGTTCCGCAAAGAAGGCTACCAGGTGGTCAAGGTTTCGGAGATCTTGCGACCGTAATCACCGTTGGGCGTTGCGATGCGGGTGCGGATAGCCCATCTGTATCCTTTGCAGATGAACATCTACGGAGACCGGGGGAACATCCTTACCCTGGTGCAGCGGGCCCGCTGGCGGGGGCTGGAAGTGGAGGTGGAGGGGATAGACGTGGGCCAGGCCGTTGACCTGCGCTCCTTCGACATCGCCTTCATGGGCGGCGGGCAGGATTCGAACCAGGCCCTCATCGCCGACGACTTTCTCCGGATCAAGGGGCCGGCCCTGCGGGAGGCGGTCGAGGACGGGCTGGTGGTCCTGGCCATCTGTGGGGGCTATCAACTGATGGGCCGCTACTTCCGTACCCACACCGGTGCGGAGATGCCCGGCACCGGCCTCTTCGATGCCTGGACCGTGGCCGGGAAAAGGCGTCTGATCGGCAACGTGGTGGCGGAGTGGGCGGATGCGCCGCCGGAGGCACCGGCCCACACCCTGGTCGGCTTCGAGAACCACAGCGGCCGCACCTACCTGGGACCCGACTGTCGGCCGCTGGGATGGGTACGTGTGGGCCATGGCAACAACGGCGAAGATCGAACGGAGGGAGCCGTCTACAAGAATGCCCTGGGTTGTTACCTCCACGGCTCCCTTTTGCCGAAGAACCCCCACCTGGCCGACCACCTCATCCGAACGGCCCTGTGCCGCCGCTACGGGCCGGAGGTCGAACTCCCTCCGCTGGACGACCGCCTGGAGTGGGCCGCCCACCAGACCATGGTGCGGCGGCTATTGCTCCGAAAATAGGGCGCCGGTTTCGGTTCATGCCGGGAAAAGGCCTACAACGCCTCTTCCAGGATTTCCCGCATCTCCTCTTCGATCAAGGCAATGGGGTTGCCGCGCATACTGCTCGCCGCAGCCGCCTTCCGGACGAGTTCGGGCAGGTCGGCATCCGTGATGCCATAGGCCGAAAGGGGAGGGATGCCCACTTCCGCCACAACCTCACGGATCCAGGCGACCCCATCCTCGGCCGAGGCCTGGGGGTTTCCGGTAAGGAGGCCGGCCGCCTCCCGATAGCGGGGGAGGGCCGGGCTTTCGGGAGCACGGAGACGCAGGGCGTGGAGGTTGGCTTTCATCACGATAGGCAGCAGTCGGGCGCAGACGGCCCCGTGCGGCGCACTCGTCATCCCGCCGATGGCCGCGGCAAAGCCATGGACGGCTCCCAGGCCGGCGTTCGCCAGCGCCATCCCGCTGAAAAGCGCGGCCAGAGACATCTCCTCACGGGCAGCGGTGTCTCCCCCAGAAGCCCAGGCCCGGTGGAGCGAGCGGCCGGCCCGGGCAATCCCTTCCCGGCACAGGGCATCGGTGAGGGGGTTGGCCCGCAGGGAGACGAACGGTTCGATAAGTTGGGTCAGTGCATCCAGCCCCGTGGCGGCGGTCACGGCCGGCGGCATCGTATAGGTCAACTCCGGATCCACCACGGCCAGACGAGGCAAGAGGAAGGTGCTGCGCAGGCTGACCTTGACCCTATGCTCTGAGGAAAGGAGGACGGCGTTACGGGTAACCTCGCTTCCGGTGCCGGCCGTGGTGGGAATGGCAATGCACGGCACTCCGGGGCGTTCCGGCGTCCGCCCCCGGCCGATGACCTCCAGGTAGTCCAGGATATCCCCCTCGTTCGAGAGGAGCACGGCGACGGCTTTGGCTGTATCCAGGGCGCTCCCGCCGCCGAAGCCGATGACCAGGTCGCACTCACTCTCCCTGGCCCAGGACCATCCCCCACGGACGGTTTCCGGGGTAGGCTCACCGACGACGGAGAAGGTGGCCGCCTCGACGCCGTGTTGCGCCAGCAGGCCGAGCAGCGGCGCGGCACGGGCAGCGTTCCGGCCGGTCACCACCAGTGCCCGCCGGCCCAGGGCGGACGCGGCCGGCCCGACCTCCGCAAGGCTTCCTGCCCCAAAGATCACCCGTGTGGCCGTGGCAAATTCAAAGCGCATCGCTCCTGTCCTCCCGGTGCGGAGGGTTGCACCGCCGTCCTACTCCACGCGCTCGCCCGCGCCGTTTCAAGTTCCACGTTTCACCACCAGAGCCAACGGAGGGACGGGTTCTGATTGCCACCATCATAACCGAGAACTCGCCCGCTGGTCAAATGCACTCCCACCCCTACCGCACCCCCTACAGCCGCACCGCGCCATCCTCCGACCGAGGCCAGCACCCTCCCGTCCGGAGAAGGTATCGTAGGCCTGGTAGATCGTCGCGATTCCCCCCTTTCGCCCAATTGCGCCACAATGTGGCAGCGGCCTGATGTCCAATTACGACGACTGGAAACAGAATCGGCCAACCCCACCTCCAGATGAGCGGCAGATAGCCCCCCAAGACGGCCCAGGTCAGATCCGGCAAACTTGTCCCAACCCCGCCCCGGCGGTGTACTTCTCATTCCGACGTTCGCCGCAGGCCCCTTCCGAGACCCGCCAGGCGGAGAAGCAGTACGGAAGACGTTCGTTCGGCCAACGGCGCAAGGCTCGAACCCTGACCTTCAGGCCCTGTACTCCCACCCCTTCGTTTCCGGAAAGACATTCTCATAACGCACGCTACGGCGCGGCTCGGCCATCATCGGCTCCACAGCATCGCGCCACTTCTTGTAGTGGGCCGTCTCCTTGTGCCGGGCCGGGTCTTCCGGGGTACGATAGACCTCCACCAGGATAAAACGGGTGGGGTCGTCGGCCTGCTGGATGACATCGAAGCGGACCACCCCCGGCTCCAGCACACTATTCTGAGCGTTCTCGACGGTCGCTTCCCGGAAGGCCTCGACGCATTCCGGCTTGACCCGAGCGTGTACATGAACGATGAGCATGACTTTCCTCCTGATTTCTCACCGGGTAGCCTCCCTGGGGAAAACCACCGGATTTTGCCCTCGATCAGCCCTCGTGGTTCACCGGATGCCTGCTTACGATGTGCGGTAGACGATACTTACGTGGGATGGATGACCATATTCTACCCGTAATGGGGCAAAAAGTCAACCCCCCTTGACAAAGTGGGGCAAACATGCTAAACTGCTATTGGTGGATTAGCACTCTCATAGTGAGAGTGCTAATCATCCGGAGGAACCATGGTTTCGCCGAAGATGCCGCGGCTGACGGCGCGGCGGGAACTCGTACTAAAACTGGTGATCCAGGAGTATGTGCGCACGGCGCTTCCGGTGGCCTCGGAGACGCTGGTACAGAACTATGCCGTGGGGGTCAGTTCGGCCACGGTACGCAACGACCTGGCCGCCCTGGAGGAACTGGGGCTGCTTTCCCATCCCCATACCTCGGCCGGCCGCGTCCCCACCGACCAGGGCTACCGCTACTTTGTCGAGCACCTGATGGAATGGCATCCGCTCCCGGCCGAGGAACAGCGGATGATTCGCCACCAGTTCTACCAGGTGCGCACCGATATGGCGGAATGGATCCGTCTGGCCGCCTCTGCCCTGGCCCGCCTGTCGCGCAGCGCGGCCGTGGTCACCCCGGCGCGTTCTATACGTTCCCGTTTCAAGCACCTGGAACTCCTCTCCGTGCACGATAGCCGCGTGCTGCTCGTCCTCATCTTTCAGGACGGAACGATTCGCCAGCATATGTTGACGTTGAACGAAACCCTCTCTCAGGAAGAACTGAGCCGTATGGCCGGCCGTATGAACGCACGCCTGGCCGGCCTGAATGCTTCTGAGGTGGCCGGCCAGGTAAGCGAGGAATGGAACGTCCTGGAGCGCCAGATCCTGAACCTGGTCGTCTCCACCATGCAGCAACTGGACCGCTGGGACTGGGAGGAGGTTGTCCGCGATGGGGCGCTGGAAACGCTGGAACAGCCCGAGTTTTCCTCCGCCGACCAGGCCCGGCGTTTCCTGGAAATCCTGGAACAGGGCCGTTTCCTCCTGGAGATGCTGACCCAGGCCCTGCAACGAAGTGGTATCCAGGTGATCATCGGCGGGGAAAGCCAGCGCGAGGAGATGCGCGACTATAGTTTGATCCTTTCCCGCTACGGCCTGGCCGGCCGCCAGGAGGGAGTGCTCGGTGTCCTGGGCCCCACCCGGATGCCGTACCCCCGCTCCATCTCGGCGGTGCGCTTTGTCGCCCGAACGCTCAGCGAACTCCTGGAAGAATTGCACGGTGAACTGCCGGCAAAATAAACAAGGAGGTGGTTTCCCCATGGCCGAACAGGAGATTCAGCAGACAGAAGGTTCCCTCCCCGATTCGGGCGAGTTGGCCGAGGCGGCACCGGAGGCCGAAGCCCTGCGCCAGGCACTGGAGGAGGAAAAGAAAAAGTCCGCCGAATATTACGACCAGTGGCTGCGTTCGGTGGCCGAACTGCGGAACTATAAGAAGCGCGTCGAGCAGGAGCGGGAGCAGATGGCCCAGGAGGCCGCCGCCGGCCTTGTCCTTCGCCTGCTCCCCATCCTGGACGACTTTGAACGCGCCCTGGCCGTCCTGCCCGATGAGAAACTCCTGCGTTTCTCCTGGATCGAAGGGGTGGCCCTGATCTATCGCCGTCTTCAGGCCACCCTGGAGCAGGACGGCCTACGGGCAATCGAATCGGTGGGCAAGCCCTTTGACCCCTACGTTCACGAGGCCGTCTTCTTCGAAGAAGCGCCGGCCGAGCAGGACAGCCTGGTGCTGGCCGAACTGCAAAAGGGCTACCGGCTACGCGAACGCGTCCTCCGGCCGGCCCTGGTCAAGGTCGGGCGGGCACGCCCCCAGCCCTCGGAAGCCCGGCCCGCCGGCGGACCGGCAGAGGAGACGTCCGGCGAGAAACGTGTGCCATCGGATCTCGAAAGCGGGGAAGGAACTCTTTCCGAAATGGAGAAAACTCAACCAGGAGGTGCATAGCCATGGCCAGAGTGATCGGAATTGACCTGGGGACCACGTTCTCGGTGATGGCGGTGATGGAAGGCGGCGAGGCGGTCGTCATCCCCAACGCCGAGGGGGAGCGGCTGACCCCTTCGGTGGTCGCCATCAACCCCAAGACGGGGGAACGGATGATCGGCCGCATCGCCCGACGCCAGGCCATCACCAACCCCGAGAACACCATCTTCTCCATCAAACGCTTTATGGGGCGCAAGTTCGACGAGCCTTCGGTCCAGTACGACCGCCAACTGGTACCGTATAAACTGACCGCCGCCCCCAACGGCGACGTGCGCGTCATCCTGGGTGGACGGGAGATGTCTCCCCCGGAGATCTCGGCCATGATCCTGCAGAAACTCAAGCAGGATGCCGAGGCCTACCTGGGGGAGCCGGTCACCAAGGCAGTCATCACCGTCCCGGCCTATTTCAACGATAGCCAGCGCCAGGCCACCAAGGACGCCGGAAGGATCGCCGGCCTGGAGGTGCTGCGCATCATCAACGAACCAACCGCCTCGGCCCTGGCCTATGGTCTGGATAAGAAGAAGAACGAGGTGGTCGCCGTCTACGACCTGGGCGGCGGCACCTTTGACATCTCCATCTTGGAACTGGGCGACGGCGTCTTCGAGGTCAAGTCCACCAACGGCGACACCCACTTGGGCGGCGATGACTTTGACCAGCGCATCATCAACTGGCTGGTGCAGGAGTTCAAGAAGGATACCGGCATTGACCTCTCTCAGGACCGGATGGCCCTGCAGCGGCTGAAGGAGGCGGCAGAAAAGGCCAAGATCGAACTTTCGACCCTCCAGGAGACCGAGATCAACCTGCCCTTTATCACCGCCGACGCCTCCGGACCCAAGCACCTCCTCTACAAACTGACGCGCTCCAAAGTGGAGCAACTGGTCGCCGACTTGGTGGAAAAGACGCTGGGCCCGGTCAAGCAGGCCCTGGCAGATGCCGGCCTTTCGCCCTCCCAGGTGGACGAGGTCATCCTGGTCGGTGGACAGACCCGGATGCCGATGGTGCAGCAACTGGTACGAGACTTCTTCGGCAAGGAGCCGCACAAGGGCATCAACCCCGATGAAGTGGTCGCCATCGGCGCGGCCATCCAGGCCGGCGTGTTGGGCGGCGAGGTCAAGGACATCCTCCTCCTGGACATCACCCCGCTGACGCTAGGGGTGGAAACGCTCGGCGGTGTGATGACGCCGATTATCCCGCGCAACACCACCATCCCGGTGAGCAAGAGCCAGACCTTTTCCACGGCCACCGATGCCCAGCCCAGCGTGGAGATCCACGTCCTCCAGGGCGAGCGTCCGATGGCAGCCGATAACAAGACGCTGGGACGCTTTACCCTGGACGGCATTCCGCCGGCCCCGCGTGGGGTGCCCCAGATCGAGGTCACCTTTGACATCGATGCCAACGGCATCCTCCACGTCACCGCCCAGGACAAGGCCACCGGTCGGGAGCAGAAGATCGTGATCAAGGCCAGCAGCGGGCTGACGGAGGAGGAGATTCAGCGCATGATTCGGGAGGCCGAGGCCCACGCCGAGGAGGACCGCCGCCGGCGCGACGAAGCGGAAACGCGCAACCAGGCCGACAACCTGGCCTATCAGACGGAGCGCAGTTTGCGCGAACTGGGGGACAAGGTGCCGGCCGGCATCCGCAGCGAGGTAGAGGGCAAGGTCGCGGCGGTGCGCAGCGCCCTGCAGAGCGGCTCCATCGAGCAGGTTCGCTCGGCCATGAACGAACTGGCGATCGCGGCCCAGCGCATCGGACAAGCGGTATACGAACGCGGCCCGGCGGCCGGCCCGGAAGAAGCCTCCGGCCCACAGCCGGGGCCGGCCGGCCCCGGTCCGGAGGGGACGGTGGAAGGGGAATATCGGGAACTGTAGGAAAAAAGGGGCGATGCCCGCCCCCAAGGTGGGGCAGGTATCGCCCCCTTGGGCCTGGAGTTGCCATGTCCGAAAGACCACCCTTTGCCGTCCTCTGGGATATGGATGGGGTACTGGTGGATTCCGCCCCCTATCACTACCGGGCCTGGCGGGACACCCTGGCCGAAGAAGGCGTCCTTCTCGATGAGGCGACCTTTTTCCGCACCTTCGGCCGGCGCAACGATGCCATCATCGCCGACGTACTGGGGCCGGTCTCGCCGGAGCGCGTTGCCGCCCTCGATGCGGCCAAGGAGGAGCGTTACCGGGCGCTGATCGCCCGGGAGGGAATTTCCCCGCAGCCGGGGGCGCTGGAATGGCTGAGGAGGCTTCGCCGGCGGGGCATCCCGCAGGCCGTCGTTTCCTCGGCTCCCCGCCAGAACATCGCGCTCATCCTGGAAGTGCTGGGCGCAGCCGACCTGTTCCAGACCATCGTCTCCGGGGAAGAGGTGGAACGGGGCAAGCCGGATCCGGCTTCCTTCCTCCTGGCCGCCCAGCGACTGGGCGTTCCTCCCCGGCGCTGCATCGTCGTCGAAGATGCTCCGGCCGGCCTGGAGGCGGCCCGGCGGGCCGGAATGGCCTGCCTGGCCTTGGTCGGCAGCCATCGGCGGGCAGACCTGGCCGCCGCCGATCGGGTGGTGGATTCCCTGGACAAGTTGCCGGAAGACCTCTTCGACCGCCTCGCCGGGGCGACCTGAGGCGGCCGCCTCCCCGCGTCCCTTCAGAGTATTTCCGCTTCCCGATCCCCAGATTCTTCCTCCAGTTCGGCCAGACCTTTGCGCACGCTGGCCAGGATACGGCCCATCGTCTCCCGAATCTCACCCTGGGCCTGGGAGAGACGGGTTTCGATCTCGGTCAGGACATCCCGGGCGTACTGGTCGGCTCCTCGACGGATTCGCTCGGCCTCGCGGCGGGCTTCTTCCAGCATCTGCTCGGTCTTTTTCCTGGCCTCGTCCAGCAGGCCCTGCTCCTCCAGGCGCATGGCCGCCTCCTGCTGGGCCTGTTCGGCGATGCGCTGGGCCTGCCGGCGGGCCTGTTCCAGAATCTGCTCCCGCTCGCGCAGCACCTGCCGCGCCCGGCGCACCTCTTCGGGCACGGCCGCCCGCAGCCGGTCTAACAGCCCCATCGCCTTGTCCTCCTCCACCAGAAGGCGCCGAAAAAAGGGCAGTCGACCGGTCTGGGTCAGCGTCTTTTCCAGTTCATCGAGCAACCGGGCCAGTTCGTCACTCATCTCTGTCCCCTTTCAAGGCCTGCGGGAACCCCGTCCTGCTGCCCAGGGCTTCCCGCAAGGCCTGCGCGACATGGGCCGGGACCAAATGGCCCACATCGGCCCCCAAAGCGGCGATCTCCTTGACAATGCTGGAACTCAGGAACGAGTAATGCTGGGCCGTCATCAGACAGATGACCTCGATCTCCGGGGCCAGGCGGTGGTTCATATGGGCCATCTGGAGTTCCAGTTCAAAGTCGGTCATGGCCCGCAGGCCGCGGATGATGACCTGCGCACCCACGCGGCGGGCATATTCCACCGTGAGCATATTGTATCGTTCCACCGAGACGTTGGGGAATTCATGGACGGCCTGGCGAATCATCTCCATCCGCTTTTCGGCGCTGAAGAGGAGCGGCTTGGCCGGCCGTTCGTATACGGCGACGATGACCTGATCGAAGAGACGGGCCGCCCGATGGATGATGTCCAGATGGCCGTTCGTCATCGGGTCGAAACTGCCGGGATAGATTGCAGTAACCACCGGACCTCCTTGTCCAGACCTCGAATGCCCGTTGGCGGGGCCGGGCCTTTATTCTTCCCACCAGGACGGCATGCCGTAGATGCTCAGGGCGCTATCTCCGAGTTGCCGTCGCTCCAGACATTTGAGCCGCCCGTATCGTTCGGCCAGCGCCGCCCGGGGTGCATGGTGGACGGCGACCAGCGTTTCTTCGTCCACCAGGGTGCTGCCGGCCAGTTCGCCCAGCACCTTGTCCAGCAGCGGATCGGCATAGGGCGGATCGAGGAAGATTATATCATATTTTTTTCCTTCCTGCACCCGCCGCAGGAAGGCACGCACTTCCGCCTGATAGACGTGGGCCTGCCCGTTCAGGCGGGTATGTCCCAGGTTCTCGCGGATGATCCGGCAGGCCCCGGCGTTGATCTCCACGAAATCGGCCCACTCTGCGCCGCGGGAGAGGGCCTCGATCCCAAGCGAGCCGCTGCCGGCGTAAAGGTCCAGAACGCGGCCGGAGATGCCGCCGAGATACCCCTCCAGGACGGCAAAGAGGGAGCCGCGCACCTTTTCCAGCATGGGGCGGGTGCGCAGCCCCCGCGGTGCCTTCAGATGGTGGCCTTTGGCCGTGCCGGTGATGACGCGCATCGCAAACCCGCCCGAAAGTTACAACCAATCCGGCACTTCCTCCTCGCCGGTGACGCGCCGCCACACTTCGCGGAAAGCCTCTACCCCGATTTCGTCCCGGAAGCCCCGGAGGATGGCGAGCACCTTTTCCGCATCGGCCGCCTGCATCCGGGCCAGGATGGAAAAGGCGGTCAGGAAGGCCCGCAGGGCCTCCTCCCGTTCGCCGCGCATCGCCAAAACCTGGCCGAGCATGGCCAGCGTGGCGCTCTTTCCCTGGAGGTCGCCCAGTTGCTCCTGGATCTGCAACGACTCCTGGTAGAGCCGCATGGCCTCCTTCAGGTCGCCGCGCACTCGGT
>FWPU01009479.1_pt1 | contig 15295 bp, 16 predicted proteins | sample 2228361 | NCBI WGS metagenome assembly FWPU01 (sample SAMEA103939777, study PRJEB20133) | metagenome
CGGCCCGGACGCGAGGGCCGGCGAAAGGAGCGACGAGCATGGCCAGGGATACCGACCGCTTCGGCAACCGCTTCGCCCCGACGCTGTCCTACGCGCGGGGCCAGATCCTCGCCGGCACCGCGGACGACTACCGGAAGCTCCAGCGGGCCTGGGGGATCGTGCGCGCGCGGGGGCCGGAGAACATCTTCATCTTCACGGGGCTCGAGCACTCGCTGCCGATGGAGCCCGGCGATCTGCGCTGGGCGGACGACGAGATCGCCCCCGCCCTCTGCTGGGACCGGCTGCGGACGCTGGCCCTGGACCACCTCGGTGGATCCGCCGACGTTCACGACGTGGCCGTGTTCAACCGCCTCACCGGCGCCACCCTGGCCGTGCATCTGACGCTGGTGAAGCCGGGCGACACCGTGATCGGGGTGTCCGCCAGCCACAGCCACCCGTCCGTGATCCGCGCCGCGGCGCACGTGGGGGCCCGGTTCACGGACACGGCGGGGCTCGACGAGTTCACCAGGGCGCTCGACCGCGAGCCCCGCGTGACGCTGGTGGACCTCACCCGCCTGGCCGTGACCTACGAGCTGCTGCCGGTCGACGTCATCCGGACGATCGTCAAGCTGGCCCACGACAAGGGCGCGCTGGTCTACGTGGACGACGCCGGCGGGGCGCGCGTGGGGCCGGCCAGCTTCGACCATCCCAAGATGCTCGAGCTGGGCGTGGACGTGGGGGCGACCGGGCTGGACAAGTACGGCACCCTCGGCCCCCGGCTGGGGCTCCTGGGCGGCGACCGGGAGCTGGTGGCGCGCATCCGCGCCCGGGCCTTCGAGTGCGGCCTGGAGTGCCGCCAGATGCTCTACCCGGCCGTCGTGCGGACGCTGGAGAAGTACAGCCCCCAGCGGGTCCAGCAGCTCATCGACACCACGAAGGAGGTCGCCGCCGAGCTCAAGAAGGTCCTCGGGCGGCGGGTGCACGAGACCCCGACCACGGCGCAGCTCCTGGCCGACGACATCCTCGAGATGGCCATGGAGCGCGGCGGCGTCAGGCAGCCGCCCATCGTGCCGTTCGAGGCCACGGCCGCGCTCTGCATGCTGTTGCTGGAGGAGCACAGCATGCTCACGGTGCACTTCGTCGGGCTCCCTCCGGGTGGCGGAGACATCCTGTTCAAGTTCATCCCGCCGGAGACGCTGGCGCGCTTCGGCGGGGCCCGGAAGTTCGCCCAGGCCGTGGACCAGTCGCTCACCCGGCTCGGGGCCCTGCTGCGGGAGCCCGAGCGCATCCGGCAGCTCCTGCTCGGCGACGCCTAGAGCGACCAGCCCCGGGCGGTGGCGCACCGCCGGGTCCAAGGGAGGAACGACCATGCGATGGAAGGCTCTCACGTCGACCGTGATCGCGGGGGCGGTGGCGCTGGCCGCCCTGCTCCCGCCGGCCGCGGCGCAGGAGAAATCGCGACTGGACGTCGTGCTCGAGCGCGGCAAGCTCATCGTCGTCACCATGAGCACGGCGCCGCCGTTCGCGTTCACCGACGACAAGGGGCAGCTGGTGGGCTTCGACATCGACATCGTGCGGCTGCTGGCCCAGGCGCTGTTCAAGGACCCCGGCAAGGTCGAGTTCGTGATCGTGACGGCCGAGGGCCGGTGGCCGGCCATCGAGAGCGGGCGGGCCGACCTCGGCGTGGGGGGGACGACGGTGTACCCGGACCGCGCGCTGCGGGTCGCCTTCACCCGGGCCTTCATCGACTCCGGGATCTCGATCCTGGTCAGCAAGAAGAGCGGGATCAAGTCGCTCGCGGACCTGAACCAGGAGAAGTACACGGTGGCGAACCTGAACAACCCCCAGATGGCCGAGCGGGCCAGGCGCTTCTTCCCGAAGACGAAGGTGCTCACGTTCGACACGCCGTCCGCCCAGTTCCTGGCCGTGCGGAGCGGCCGGGCCCACGCGCTGCAGATCGACACGCCGACGGCGGACTACTTCGCGGCCCAGAGCAAGGACGAGTACGAGGTGCTGCCGGAGCTGCTCACGGCCTCCCAGAACAACGCCATCTACCTCAAGCCCGGGGACTTCAAGTGGTGGCAGTGGCTGGACACGGCCGTGGCCGAGCTGCGATCCGGGTCCTGGTATCCGCAGTACAGCGAGGTCTACCAGAAGTGGTTCGGGAAGAACCCGCCGCCGCAGAAGTTCTACCTCCAGCGGTGAGGCGGCGATGAGCGGTCGGGCCCGTGGGTCGAGGCGCGGGGGCCGGCCGGACGCATGAGCTACTCCGCGTGGTTCGCGACCTACGGGCCCTCCTACCTCGACGGGCTGGGGTGGACGGCGCTCACCGCGCTGGGAGCGTCGGCGGGCGCCATCCTCTGGGGCTGCGCGCTGCTCCTCATCCGGCTGGCGGGCGGACGGGGTGGGGCCCGGGTGGTGGACGCCTATGTCCAGCTCTTCCGGAACACGCCGGTGCTGCTGCCGATCTACCTCATCTACTTCGGCTTCCCGCTGATCGGGCTGCCCTGGCCGGCGGTGGTCTGCGGAGGGCTGGCGCTGGTGCTCCAGAACGGCGCCTACGTCTCGGAGATCCTGCGCGGGAGCTTCAAGGCCATCGACCGGGTGCAGTTCGACGCCGCCCGCAGCATCGGCCTCTCCCCCTGGAAGACGTTCCACAAGATCGTGCTGCCCCAGGTCCTGGTCTACTCGATCCCGGCCCTGGGGAACCAGGTCGTCCTGCTGCTCAAGGACACCTCGCTCCTGTCCGCCATCGCCGTGACCGAGCTCACGATGCGGGCCAAGCTCCTGACCGAGCAGACGGGCGCCGCCTACGAGGCCTTCCTCGTGGTCGCCGTCCTCTATCTCCTGCTCGTGTCCGTCACCGAGGTCATCTTCCACACGGCGCACCGAGCCGTCCGCTGGAGCCGGTGATGACGTCGGGCAGCCTCCTGTTGCTGATCCAGGCCGCCGGCGTGTCGCTGCTGCTGGCGGTGGCGGCCATCGTCCTGGGCACGGTCATGGGAGCCGGCCTGACGGCCATGGCGTTCTCGCGGCTGGCGGTGGTGAGGGCGGCCTACCGGGTGTGGGTGTACCTGGTGCGGGGCACGCCGGTGCTGGTGCTGGCGCTGCTCGTGTTCTACGCGCTGCCGGCCCTGGACCTCCGGACCGGGCCGTACCTGGCCGGCATCCTGGTGCTGGGGATCTACACCGGCGCGCTGTTTGCCGAGGTGTTCCGGGGCGGCGTGCTGGCCATCCCGCGGCCGCAGTGGGAGTCGGGACGGAGCCTCGGCCTGCCGCCGGGCGCCATGCTGCGAAAGGTCGTGGCGCCGCTGGTGGTCCGCTACGCGCTGCCGCCCTACGTCAACGTCTGCGTCATGGCGGTCAAGGCATCGTCGGTGCTGTCCATCATCAGCGTGTGGGAGCTGACCTTCGCCGCCCGGGAGATCATCGAGCGCACCCTGGCCGTCTTCACGGTGCTCGGCCTGGCGGCCGCGCTGTACTTCGTGATGTGCCTGGGCATCGACCGGGCGGGGAAGTGGCTGGAGCGCCGCCTGATGGTGCGGGGCTTCGTGGGCGAGCCCGCATGATCGAGATCCGCGGCCTCAAGAAATCCTTCGGCCCCGTGCCCGTCCTGCGCGGCGTGGACCTGCAGGTCGCGGAGGGCGAGGTCGTGGCGCTGATCGGCCGCAGCGGGTGCGGCAAGACGACGCTGCTGCGCTGCATCAACTTCCTGGAAGACTACGGCGAGGGCGAGATCCTGCTGGACGGCCAGCCGCTCTGGTATCGCCAGGGCCCCCGCGGCCGGCGCCGGGTGCCGGAAGCCGAGGCTCGCCGCATGCGCCAGCGGATGGGCGTCGTCTTCCAGCAATACAATCTCTTCCCGCACATGACCGCGCTCGAGAACGTCGCCCTCGGGCCGCGCCACGCCCAGGGCCTGCCGGCCGGGGAGGCCGAGGCGCTGGGCCGCCGCCTCCTGGCGCGCGTGGGGCTGGCCGACAAGCTCGAGGCCTATCCCGCCCAGCTGTCCGGGGGGCAGCAGCAGCGGGTGGCCATCGCCCGGGCGCTGGCCATGCGGCCCCGGGTGCTGCTGCTGGACGAGATCACCTCCGCGCTCGACCCGGAGCTGGTGGGCGAGGTGGAGGACGTCATCCGCTCGCTGCTGGCGGAGCCGATCATGATGATCCTCGTCACCCACGCGCTCGCGTTCGCGCGCGAGATCGCGCACCGGATCGCCTACGTGGCGGACGGGCGCATCGCCGAGATCGGCCCGCCGGAGCAGATCCTGGAGAGCCCGCGGGATCCCACCCTGAAGGAGTTTCTGCGCCGGATGCGGTAGCCCGTCTCGCCTGGAACACCGGCCGGGAACCGACTATCTTAAGGAGCCACGCCGCCGTCACCGGGCGAGCGCCGGCCACCGCGCGGACGAGGGGGAGCCGATGACCGTGAAGCTCGGGATGTTCATGATGCCGTTCCACCCGCACGACCGGGACTACACCACGGTGCTCGCCGAGGACCAGGAGGCGATCGTGCTCGCCGACCGGCTGGGCTTCGCCGAGGTCTTCGTGGGCGAGCACTTCTCGTCCTGGAGCGAGCCGATCACCTCCCCCCTGATCTTCCTGGCCACGCTGGTCCCCTGCACGGAGCGCATCGTCTTCGGGACCGGCGTGCTCAACCTCCCGCAGGCGCACCCCGGAGCCGTGGCGGCCCACGCCGCCATGTTCGACCACCTGTGCCGCGGGCGCTTCATCATGGGCATCGGGCCGGGCGGCCTGGTGAGCGACTTCGAGCTGTTCGACGTCGGCCAGGCCGAGCTGCGGCCCCAGATGATGCTCGAGTCGATCGACACGATCGTCCGCCTCTGGAGCCAGGACCCGCCGTACGAGATCGGGGGGCAGTTCTGGAAGATCTCGCTCACCAGCCACGTGTACCCGGAGTTCAAGGTGGGCTACATCCCGCGGCCGTACCAGCGGCCGCACCCGCCCATCGCGCTGTCGCTCCTCAGCCCGAACTCCCCGAGCGCCCGGACGGTCGGCTAGCGGGGGTGGATCCCGGTCTCCGGCCAGTTCTTCCACCAGCGGTACCTGCGCGGGCACTGGGAGCAGTACGCCGCGGGGTGCGAGGCAGCCGGCCGGCGGCCGGATCCCGCCGTCTGGCGGGTCTCGCGGAGCGTGCTGGTCACCGAGACCGATGCGGAGGCCGAGGACTACCTGGCCGACCCGGGCAGCGGCCTCGACTACTACTACCGGTTCTTCCACTTCTCCTTCACGCACCTGCGGAAGGCGCTGTTCATGGTCAAGGCCCGGCTCGACCTGCCGGACGAGGACGTCACCGTGGAGTCCATCAAGCGGGCGCTCATGATCGCGGGCAGCCCCGGCCGGGTCCTCGACCAGCTCGTCGCCCTCCGGGACGAGATCGGCCACTTCGGCACGCTGCTGATGGGGGGCCACGACTGGGACCGCCCGGCGCTCTGGCGGCGCTCGATGCAGCTGCTGGCCGGCGAGGTGATGCCCAGGTTCGCGCGGCACGCCGCGGCGACGCGACCACGCTGACGTCCGGCGCGCCAGCGCCGCCGAGCTCCGCGCCGGCGTCCTGACCGGGGGCCGACCGCCGGGACCCGGCGGGCGCTCAGGCGACGACGACGAGCCGGCCGAGAGCCGCCGCCACCCGGCGCTCGGCGGCGGCCACGTGGGCGCGCAGGAGGCGAGCAGCTCGCTGGCCATCGCGCCGGCGCAGGGCGCCCACGATGGCGGCGTGCTCGCGGACGAGCTGAGCGGTGTTCCGGCCTTCCATGGTCGCGACGCTGACCTGCACCAGGCGGTCCATCTGCTCGATCATGTCGCGGGTGGCGGCGGCCAGGCGCCGGTTCCCGGACAGGGCGGCCAGCGCGCAGTGAAAGGCGCGGTTGTAGGCGATGAAGCCGCCGGGGAAGGCGCGGGGGCTGAAGCGGCAGAAGCGACCGAGGGCGGCCAGCTCCTGGTCCGTGGCGGCGCGGGCCGCGGCCCGCGCGCAGGCCGTCTCGAGCAGCGCGCGGAAGCGGAAGATGTCCCGGGCATCGGCCAGGGAGATCGGGGTCACGCGGTAGCCCTGCCGCGGCAGGACGCGCACCAGCCCCTCGCGCTCCAGGCGGGCCAGGGCGTCGCGGACGGGCGACTTGCTGGTGGCGAACCGGGCCGCCAGGTCGTGCTCCCGGATCTCCTGCCCGGGCTTGAGACGGCAGGCCAGGATCTCCTCGCGCAGGCGGCGGTAGACCTCGTCGCGGAGGAGACCGCGCGCGTCGCTCCTCGTGGTGAGCTTCTCTGGCATATCAGCCGTTGACCGTGATGGCGCCCGAGAGCGCATGATCGGAGGCAGCCACCCCGGGATTTTACCCCGAGGCGCGGGGCGGGGGGTTGACCCTCCCGGCCCGGCCGTGAAATATTACGCCCCACCTCGATCATGACGGCCCCGGCGACGGCCCCGCCACGGCGCTCGCTCATCGGGGCCGAGGTGCGCCGGCGCGAGGACCCGGCCCTGTTGCGCGGCCACGGCCGGTTCGTGGACGACCTGAGGCTGCCCCGCACGGCGGCCCTGGCGCTGGTCCGGTCGCCGCACGCCCATGCGCGCATCCGGCGGATCGACGTCTCCCGGGCCCGGACGCTGCCGGGGGTGGTCGCCGTGCTCACGGCCGCCGACCTGGACGGGCGCGTCGACCCCGAGCCCGCGGTCGGCATCCCGCCGGGCACGCGCCGCCCGGCCCGACCGCTGCTCGCCGGCGGCACGGCCCGGTACGTCGGTGAGCCGGTGGCGGCCGTGGTGGCCGAGGACCGGTACCTGGCGGCGGACGCCTGCCAGCTGGTGCAGGTCGACTACGAGCCGCTGCCCGCCGTCGGAGATCCCGAGGCCGCGCTGGCGCCGGGCGCCCCCCGCGTGCACGAGACGTTTCCCGACAACGTGGCGCTGCGCTGGTCCTGGCGCCACGGCGACCTCGAGGGCGCCTTCGCGGCCGCCCGCCACCGCGTGCGCCTCCGTTTGGTGAACCAGCGCGTGGCGGGCATGGCGATGGAGCCGCGCGGCTGCCTGGCCGAGTGGCGGGCGGGGATGCTCACGGTCTGGGCCGGCACGCAGACGCCGCATCGCTTGCGCGGCGGTCTGGCCCGGATCCTGCGCCTGCCGGAGTCGGCCGTCCGGGTCATCGCCCCGAACATCGGCGGGGGCTTCGGCTGCAAGATCGGCTTCTACGCCGACGAGGCGCTGTGCGCGTTCGCTGCCCTCCGCCTGGGCCGGCCGGTCCGGCTGGTTCTGACGCGCGGCGAGGACTTCCTGGCCACCACCCAGGGCCGCGGGCAGGTGAACGAGGTGGAGGCGGCCGTCACCGAGGACGGCGTCGTGCTCGCCCTCCGCTGCCGCACGATCGCCGATCTCGGCGCGTACCTGGAGGTGCTCACGCCGTACCCGGGCATGCTGACGGGACGGCTCCTCACGGGGCCCTACCGGATCCCGGCCGCATCCTACGAGCTCACCAGCGTCTTCACCAACACGATGGCCACCGCCCCCTACCGTGGTGCCGGGCGCCCGGAGGCGACGTACCTGCTCGAGCGCCTGCTGGACGCCGTGGCCCGCGCCTGTCGGCTGGACCCGGCCGAGGTGCGCCGGCGGAACCTGCTGCGGCCCGACGAGTTCCCTTACCGGGCGCCCTCGGGACTTCTGTACGACTCCGGGCAGTACGAGCTGGCCCTCGACCGCGCCCTGGAGCTCGCCGGCTACCGGGGCTTCCGGGAGCGCCAGCGGCAGGCTCTCAGGGAGGGCCGCTACCTCGGCATCGGGCTCTCGACGTTCATGGAGACGGCGGGCGTGGGCCCGTCCCGGATCACGCCGATGCCCGGCTGGGAGAGCGGGACGGTGCGCGTCGAACCGTCCGGCAAGATCACGGTGCTCACCGGCGCCAGCCCGCACGGGCAGGGCCTGGAGACGGTCTTCGCGCAGATCGTGGCCGACCTGCTCGGCGTCCCCGACGACGACGTCGCCGTGCTCCACAGCGACACGGCGATCGTCTCGGCGGGTGTCGGCACCTTCGGCAGCCGCTCGGTCGCCGTCGGCGGGGCCCGGCTGGCGGCGTCGGTGGCCAAGATCGTGGACAAGGCCCGCCGCATCGCCGCCGCCCTGCTGGAGGCCGCGCCGGACGACATCGTGCACCGGGACGGAGGATTCAGCGTGCGGGGGGCGCCGGCCCGCCGCCTGACGCTGGCCGAGGTGGCGGAGGCCGCGTACGCCGCCCGGCAGCTTCCGCCGGGGATGGAGCCGGGGCTGGAGGCCCAGACCATCTGGGATCCGGAGAACTTCACGTACCCCTCGGGCGCCCACGTGGCCATCGTGGAGGTCGCCCCGGACACCGGGGCGGTGACGCTCGAGCGCCTGGCGGCGGTCGACGACTGCGGCCGCGTCATCAACCCGCTGCTGGTGGAGGGCCAGATCCAGGGCGGTCTGGCCCAGGGCATCGGCCAGGCGCTGTGGGAGCAGATGGTCTATGACGAGACCGGTCAGTGCGCGACCGCCTCGCTGATGGACTACGCCGCGCCGCGGGCGGACGCGCTGCCCGCCTTCACGCTCGACCGCGTCGAGACCCCGACGCCCGTCAACCCGCTGGGCGCCAAGGGGTGCGGCGAGGCCGGCACCATCGGGTCCACGCCCGCGGTCGTCAACGCCGTCCTGGACGCCCTGGCTCCGCTCGGCGTCACGCACCTCGACCTGCCGCTGACGCCCGCGCGGGTGTGGGCGGCCATCCACGGGAGGCCATCATGCTGAGACGTCTCGTCACCGCGCTGCTCATCCTGCTCCTGGGAGCGGCCCCGGCGCTGGCCCAGGAGCCGATCCGGGTCGGCTTCCTGACCGTGCGCTCGGGGGCGCTGGCGGCCGGCGGCCGCCAGCTGGAGGAGGGCTTCCAGGTCTTCCTGAAGGAGCGCAACCACACGCTGGCCGGCCGGAAGGTGGAGGTCTTCTACGGCGACACGGCCGGGCAGCCGGCGCTCACCAAGACCAAGACCCAGGAACTGGTGGAGCGCAACCGCGTCCACGTCATCATCGGCCCCCTGGCCGCTTTCGAGGCGCTGGCCATCAACGACTACATCAAGCAGGTCGAGGTGCCGATCATCTCCTCGTCGGCGGCAGCGGAGGATCTGACCCAGCGGAAGCTCAACCCGTGGTTCGTGCGCGCCGTCGGCACCTCCGCCCAGGTCACGCACCCGCTGGGCGAGTACGCGGCCAGGGTGCTCAAGTACCGGCGGGTGGCGACCATCGCTGACGACTTCGCCTACGGCTACGAGGGCACATCCGGCTTCCAGCGGGTGTTCGAGGACAACGGCGGCAAGGTGGTGCAGAAGCTCTGGCCGCCCCTCAACGTGGCCGACTATGGCTCCTACATCGCGCAGATCAAGAGCGACGTGGACGCCATCTACGCCGGCTTCGCCGGCGCCAACGGCCTCCGGTTCCTCAAGCAGTACGCGGAGTACGGGCTCAAGGGGAAGATCCCCGTCCTCGGCAACATGACGCTCGTGGACGAGGGCATCCTCAAGTCGATGGGCGACGAGGCGGCGGGCGTGATCACCGGCGGCTGGTACGCGGCCGGCATCGACACCCCGGCCAACCGCAAGTTCGTGGCCGCCGTGCGGGAGGCGTTCCAGGCCGATCCCGGCTACTACACGGCTGGCGCCTACACGGCCGGGCTGTTCCTGGAGGCGGCGCTGCAGGCCGTGCAGGGCAAGATCGAGGAGAAGCAGGCCTTCATGAAGGCCTTGCGGGGGGTGCGGCTCAAGGACGGGCCGATCGGGCCCATGCGACTCGACGAGTACGGCAACCCGATCATGAACGTCTACATCCGCAAGGTCGAGCGTCGCGACGGCCGGCTGGTCAACCGGGTGATCCACACGTATCCGGAGACGAGCCAGTTCTGGACGTACGAGCCGAAAGCCTTCCTGGCCGCGCCCGTCTACTCGCGCGACGTGCCGCCGGCCCGGCACCTCGAGTAGGGCCGCGAGGAGGAGGCCGGCCAGGCGATGGGGTTCTGGCTGATCCAGAGCCTGAACGGGCTCGCGCTGGGCGGCCTCCTCTTCCTCCTCTCCGCCGGGTTCTCGCTCATCTTCGGCCTCATGCGGGTGGCCAACCTCACGCACGGGGCCTACTTCATGCTGGGCGCCTACGTCGGCCTGTCGGTCCTGTGGGCCGGGTTCGGCTTCGCCGCCGCCGTGGCGGCCGGCGCGCTCGCGGTGGCCGTGGCCGGAGGCCTGGTGGAGCGCCTGATCCTCCGGCGCCTGGCCGCCCGGCCACCCGCCCAGCAGGCCCTGGCCCAGGTGCTGGTCACGCTCGGCCTGGCCTTCATCATCGCCGACGGCTGTCTCTGGCTGTGGGGTGGCGACCCCATGCCGCTGCCGGTGCCGCCCGCGCTGGGAGGGGCCGTCCGCCTGGGCCCCTTCGCGTTTCCGTTCTACCGCCTCGTGGTGGTGGGCATCTCGCTGGTGGTCGCGCTCGTCCTCTGGCTCGGGCTCGAGCGGACGCGGCTGGGCGCCATGATCCGGGCCGGCGTGGACGACATGGAGATGGCCAGGGGCATGGGCCTGCCCATCTCCCGGCTCTTCACGGCCGTGTTCTGCCTGGGCACGGCGCTGGCGGGAATGGGCGGAGTGCTGGGCGGGCCGATCCTGTCCGTCTATCCGGGACTCGACACCGACATGCTTCCCCTGGCGCTGGTCGTCGTGATCCTGGGCGGTGTCGGCAGCCTGCTGGGTGCCTTTGCCGGCAGCTTCATCATCGGATTCATCTACACCTTCGGCCAGGCGCTCCTGCCCGACCTCGCCTACGTGATCCTGTTCCTGCCCATGGTCGTGGTCCTGGTGCTCCGCCCGCGGGGGCTGTTCGGAGCCCGGACGGCGTGAAGCTCGTCGCCGCCGCCGCCGGCGCCGCACTCCTGGCGGTGCCGCTCATCCCCTCCGCCTACTACGTGAACGTGGCGAGCCAGGCGCTGATCGCGGGCATCTTCGCGCTGAGCCTGAATCTCCTGGTCGGCTACGCGGGCCTGACCTCGCTGGGGCACGCGGCCTACCTGGGCCTGGCCGCGTACGCGGTCGCCTGGCTGACGACCCGGGCGGGGTTCGGGCACGCGGCTGCCGCGGCGGCGGCGCTCGGACTCACGCTGGCCATGGCCGCCTTCTTCGGCCTCCTGGCGCTCCGGGGGACGGGGCTCGGCTTTCTCATGATCACGCTGGCCCTGGGCCAGATCCTGTGGGGCGTGGCCTACCGATGGGTGTCGCTCACCGGGGGCGACAACGGCCTCACCGGCGTGACGCGTCCCGAGCCCTTCGGCCTGGACCTCTCGTCCCCGGGCGCCTTCTTCTACTTCACGCTCGCCGTGGCCGGGCTCGTCTTCCTGGCCGTCGCCGCCTACGTCCGCTCGCCGCTCGGGGCGGCCGTCCAGGGCAGCCGCGACCAGCCGCGGCGCATGCGCGCGCTGGGGCACAACGTGTGGATGGTCCAGTGGGTGACGTTCGTCGTCGCCGGCCTCGGGAGCGGGGTGGCCGGCCTCCTCTTCATCTATTACAACCAGTTCGTCGCCCCCGGCGTCCTGGCTCTCACCAGCTCGGCCGAGGTCCTGCTGATGGTCATCGCGGGCGGCGCCGGCACGCTGGTGGGCCCCCTCGTGGGCGCGGCGACGGTGGTGGTGCTCAAGACGGTGGTGAGCGCCTACATCACGCGCTGGGTGATGCTGCTGGGTGTCGTGTTCGTCCTCATCGTCGTCTTCATGCCCGAGGGACTCGTCCCCGGCCTGAGCCGGCTGTGGCCTGCGCGCTGGAAACCGTCGGCCTGAGGAAGGCCTTCGGGGGCCTGCCGGCGATCAACGGGGTGACGCTGGCGGTCGAGCAGGGGGAGCGCCGGCTCCTGCTGGGTCCCAACGGCGCCGGCAAGACGACGCTGTTCAACCTGATCACGGGCGAGCTGCGTCCGGATGCCGGAAGCATCCGTGTCTCCGGCCGCGAGGTGACGGGGGGCCGTCCCGGCCGGCCGGGGGCGAAATTCGTCAACTTCCTCGCCGCCAACTTCATCCGTGTCTTCGGCCGCGAGGTGACGGGGGGCCGTCCCGAGCGCTGCGCCCACCTGGGGGTGGGCCGCACCTACCAGATCATCACGCTCTTCCCCCGCAGCACGCTGGCCCAGAACGTCGTCCTGGCGCTGCTCGGCGTGTCCCGGCGGCGCTGGGATCCCCTGACGGCGCTCGCCGCCCGGGCCGAGCTGTGGGCCCGCGCCCGCGAGGTGCTGGCGCGCGTGGGGCTGGGGAGCCGGGCCGATCACCCCGTCGGCGCCGCCGCCTACGGGGAGCAGCGCCGCCTCGAGATCGCCATGGCCCTGGCCCAGGAGCCGCGCCTGCTCCTCCTGGATGAGCCGTTCGCCGGGCTGTCGCGGGAGGAGCGTCGCGACATGCAGGCGGTGCTGGCGGCCATCCCGCGCGACGTGACCGTGCTCATGATCGAGCACGACATGGACGTCGCCCTGTCCTTCGCCGAGCGCATCACCGTCCTCCACTACGGGCAGGTCATCGTGGAAGGCACCCGGAGCGAGATCGTCGCGAACACGAGGGTGAAGGAGATCTACCTCGGTGAGTGACGCGCTGGCCCTGGTCGGGGTGCACGTCTACTACGGCGAGGCGCACGTGCTGCACGGCGTGACGTTCACGCTGCGCGAGCGCAGGCTGCTGGCGCTGCTGGGCCGCAACGGCGCGGGCAAGACCACCGCCATCCGCGCCATCGTGGGCTTCACGCCGCCCCGCGCCGGCGACATCCGCCTCTTCGGCGCCTCCATCGCCCGGCTCGGGCCCGAGGCCATCGCCCGCCGCGGCGTGGGGCTGGTGCCCCAGGGCCGCCGCATCTTCCCGAGCCTGACCGTGGCCGAGAACCTGACGGTGGCGGCCCGGCCCGGGCCCGACGGCCGCCGCCGGGCCTGGACGGTCGAGCGCATCTTCGAGGTGTTCCCGCGGCTTCGCGAGCGCGCGCGGCAGCTGGCCGGCACGCTGTCCGGCGGCGAGCAGCAGATGCTCGCCATCGGTCGCGCCCTGGCCACCAACCCCCGCGTGCTCCTGCTGGACGAGCCGTCGGAGGGCCTGGCGCCGCAGGTCGTGGCCGAGATGCGCCGCGTGCTGCTGCGGCTCAAGGCGGAGGGGTTCTCGATCGTGCTCGTGGAGCAGAACACGCGCCTGGCCCTGGACATCGCCGACGACGTGGCCGTGCTGAACAGCGGCCGCCTGGTCTGGGAGGGCGAGCCGGGCGCCATCAGGGACGACGAGGCGTTCCTGGCCCAGCACCTCGGCATTCACTAGGAGGCGTTTCACGCCCCTCGCGAACCCTGGCTCGGGGCGGGCGTCGCCGGCCAGGCGGGTGTGCGAACGGAGAGCAGGATGGCGATCGTCAGCGCGGGTGATGCGGAGTTCGACGTGATCCAGGTGGGGCAAGGGCGGCGGGACCTGGTCCTGCTCCACTCGCTCCTGACGGACCGCACGGTCTTCGACCAGGTCGTGCCGGCCCTGGCCGGAGAGCGCCGGTTGACGCTCCCGAACCTGCCCGGCTTCGGCGCCTCCAGCCCTGCCGGCCCGTCCATCGAGGACTACGCCGACCGCGTCGCTCGCCTCTTCACCGCCCTGGGGCTGGCGCCCGGCCGGACCGACCTGCTGGCGATGTCCTTCGGTGGCTTCGTGGGCACGGCGCTGGCCGGCCGGCATGGGCATCTCTTCGACCGGCTCATCCTGGTGGACACGGCCGCCGCGTTCCCCGAGGCGGCCAAGGGGCCCCTCCGGGTGATGGCGGAGCGGGCGCTGGCCGACGGCATGCGCGCCGTCGTCGGGACCGCCATCCGCCGCATGTTCACCGAGGCCTTCATCGCCGCCCATCCCGACACCATCGCCGCCCGCACCGAGGTGCTGCTGCAGGCGCGACCCGAGCACTTCGCGACGGCGTGCCGGGCGCTGGCGGACCTCGATCTCCGCCCGGTGCTCGGAAAGATCCGCAACCGGACGCTCGTCGTGGTCGGCGCGCTGGACGCGACGACGCCGCCGGCCCTGGCCCGCGAGCTGGCGGCCGGCATCCCCGACGCCCGCCTGGTGGAGATCGCCGACTGCGCCCACTGCCCCCCGATCGAGCGACCGGAGGCGTTCGCGCGCGCCGTCACCGAGTTTCTGGCGGAAGGAGCCGGCCGTCGTCCTGGCCGCGGCGTCCCGTGACGCGGCCGTGGCGCCAGCGGGGGGCACGTCCTGGTGCTGGGCGCCGTCGATCGCCGGGTGCGCTGCGTCGTGTCCCAGGTGCCGCTCATCAGCGGGCACCGTAATGCCCGGCGCCTGATCCGGGCCGACCTCATCGCGGCCGTGCAGGCCCAGTTCGACGCCGACCGGCGGGCGCGCTACGCCGGCAAGGCCCCGGCCATGATCCCGGTCGTGGCCGACAGCCCGGCGGCGCCCTGCGCGCTGCCGACGCCCGACTCGTGGCAGTGGTTCACGGAGACGGCGAAGATGCGGGCGCCGGCCTGGCGGAACGAGGTGACGCTGCAGTCGGTGGAGCTGTTCACGCTGTACGAGCCGGGGGCGTACATCGAGTGGATCAGCCCGACGCCGTTGATGATGGTGGTGGCCGCCGGCGATCACCTGACGGTCAGCGACGAGGCGCTGGCCGCCTTCGCCCGCGCGCTGGAGCCCAAGAAGCTGGTCCTGCTGCCCGGCGGGCACTTCGACGCCTACGTGAAGGACTTCGACGCGGCCAGCGGCGCCGCCCGCGACTGGCTCGCGCAGCACCTGGGCTCAGCCTAGTCGCGGGAGCCTCGCCGGCCGGGCCCGGTCACTCCTCGGCGGCCACCACCGCGAACTCCACGCGCCCGGCGCCCGCGGGCCCGTGTTGTGAGCCCGGGGTGGGAGGGGCGGTGGCCGGAACCGGCCCCGGGATGCTCAGCCGGTGAAGGCTGCCCGCACGGCCTCGTGACGCTCGGCCAGCGACCCGCACACCAGGCGGCACAGGCGCTCCAGGCTGGCGTCGGCGATGCGGTAGCGGGTGAACGCGCCGTCCCGGCGGCGCGCGACCAGCCCCTGCTCGAGCAGCAGGGCCAGGTGCTTGCTCGCGTTGGCCTGCGAGGCGCCCGTGACCGCGCACAGCTCCTGCACGGTGCGCTCCCGCTCGAACAGCGCGTGGAGCAGGGCCAGGCGCGTGGCGTCGCCCAGCGCCCGGAAGCGCTGGGCGAGCACCTCGAGCGCCTCGCGCGGCAGCGCGACCTGGCGCGGGCGCCGGCGCGCCGTCATGCCTTGCTGTCCGTCGAGGGCGCCGCGGTGGGAGCCGCG
>FWPU01009480.1_pt1 | contig 15295 bp, 9 predicted proteins | sample 2228361 | NCBI WGS metagenome assembly FWPU01 (sample SAMEA103939777, study PRJEB20133) | metagenome
CGTGATACGCGGTCTTGCGCTCGCTCAGCGCGTGGTTGTAGAGTCGGCGGCAGGTTTCCAGCGTCTCGGCAAGGCATGCCGCTTGCGCAGGTGTCGGACGCAGCTTGTAGACGAACGTTTTCAATCCCGTGTGCTCCGCGCATCGATACAGCGCCACATGGTATCGGCAGAAACGTGGCCGGACGTCGAGTGGTACATCTGTTTCACTCTATCAGGATACCATAGCGCGCGACGCGATGCAAGATGGATCCACGCGCGACCAACGCGCTGCGCCCCACCCCTCACGGGTGTGGGCGTTCGCGCAACGATGGCGCATGCGACGCTCGTGGCGCCTGGTCGGGGAGCGGCGGCATGGGAAACGGTTTGCGTTCAGTCCCATCGCCTCCACCACGCGCGAACCCATGCCAAGCCAGGTCGCAAGCCGCTGAAGCAGATACAGCTCTTCTCTCCCAGGGCGAAAGCTCCTGGGCTTTACGGGCTATCTCTGTAACACACGTTCTGGCTGGCGCTGCGCCGAAAAATCCCTTACAGATTGATGAACGCCTATTCGCAATCCGCAGCCGGTGTGCTATAATCAGCGGAGAGCGCCACTGCAACCTGCGTCATTTATGTCTATCTAATCGCAAAAAATCGACACTGTTGCCACGAGATCGGACAAATGTTTCAGGAAGCGATCGCTTCCACTGCCCTGATCTGTCTCGGAAAGTGTAAATAGTTTTTTGTACAGGTACGCCATGCACGACTTTGTTCATCTGCACGTCCATTCCGAATACAGTCTCCTCGACGGGTACGCTACCACCAAGGGCATCGCTCAACGCGCGGCAGCGTTGGGAATGGATAGCATTGCCCTCACCGACCACGGGGTGATGTATGGCGCGATGGAGTTTTACGAGGCAGCGAAAAAGGCCGGGATTCGCCCGATTATCGGGGTCGAAGCCTACATGGCGCCCGGCTCGCTGTCTGATCCGATGAGCAAAGGGGCAAAGAACTATTTCCATCTGCTCTTGCTGGCCCAAAATGAGGTTGGGTATCGCAATCTGGTCAAGCTGACGACGCGGGCGCATCTCGATGGCATGGGCAAAGGAATCTTCGCCCGCCCTCGCATCGATCGCGCCCTGCTCGAAGCGCATCACGAGGGCCTGATCGTCACCTCGGCCTGCCTGGCCGGCGAGGTGCTGCACTATCTCAAGCAGAACGATCGCCGCGCCGCAGTTGAGACTGCTGCCTACTACCGTGATCTGCTCGGCCCCGATCGCTACTACATCGAGCTGCAACTGCACGATAACACGCCCGAACTCGAACCGCTCAACGACGAGTTGGTGCGCATTGCGCGCGACCTCGGCATTCCGCTGGTTGCAACCAGCGATGCCCATTTCGTCCTGCCCTCCGATAAAGAGACGCAGCACAAGGTGATGGCGATGGGCATGAATATGACCTACGCCGAGTTTTGCGCGCGCGAGTACGCGATGGACGAAACCTACCACATCATGTCGGGCGAAGAGATGTGGCGGCGGTTCAAGCGCTACGGCGCCGAGCCGCTTGAGAATACCCGCCGGATCGCCGATATGTGCCGGCTCAAACTGGAGTTTGGCCGCGTGCAATTGCCCGTCTTCGATTTGCCGGAAGGCCATACCGCTGCTTCGTATCTCCGTCTCGTCTGCGAAGAGGGGTTGATGCGCCGGTTCAACGGTCAGCCTCCGGAAGAGTATGTCCGTCGGCTCGACTACGAACTCGATGTCATCAATCAGACCGGTTTCCCCGATTACATGTTGATCGTGTGGGATTACGTGAAATTTGCCCGCTCTCGCGGCATTCCCTGCCTGCCCCGCGGTTCGGCTGGCGCGTCGCTCGTGCTGTATGCGCTCGGCATCACCGATGTCGATCCGGTGAAGAACAAGCTGCTCTTCGAGCGCTTCCTCTCGCCCGAACGGCTGGAGATGCCCGATATCGATACCGACTTTGCCGATTCCCGTCGGCACGAGATCCTCGACTATATCGCCAATAAGTACGGGCGCGAGAATGTCGCCCAGATTATTACCTACGGCACGCTGGGCGCCAAGGCGGCGATCCGCGATATGGGGCGCGTGCTTGGTCTCGATCCGGCGGAGGTTGATCGGGTGGCCAGGCTTATTCCTGCGCTGCCGGTTGGCACCACGATTGCGCAGGCGCTCGAGCGGGTGCCTGAATTGAAGCAGATCTACGAGACCCAGCCCCATCTGCGTGAGCTGATTGACCAGGCCCAGAAGGTCGAAGGCCGGATGCGCTCGGTCGGCACCCATGCCTGCGGCGTGGTGGTGAGCCGCTCGCCGCTGGAAGAGATTGTGCCGCTGCAGCGCACGACCAAAGATGAGAACGCGCTGATGGCGGCGTTTGAGGGGCCGACGCTGGCCAAGATGGGTCTGCTGAAGATGGATATCCTTGGCCTGACCAACCTGTCGGTGGTGGCCGAAGCCCTGAAGTATATCGAGCAGACGACCGGGCGGAAGATGTGGCTCGATGAGATTCCGCTCGATGATCCGAAGGTGTTTGAGGCATTAGGCCGCGGTGAAACGAAAAATGTGTTCCAGCTTGAGTCGGCGGGGATGACCCGCTATCTCATGCAGTTGAAGCCAACCCGCGTTGAAGACCTCTACGCGATGGTGGCGCTCTACCGCCCCGGCCCGCTCGAGCAGATTCCGGTCTATATCGAGAATAAGAACAATCCGTCGCGCATCCGCTATCTGCATCCGGTGCTCGAACCGATTCTGGCCGATACCTACGGCGTGATCGTCTATCAGGAGCAGATCATGCAATTGCTCCAGACCGTCGCCGATTACACGCTCGGTCAGGCCTATATTGTGATCAAGGCGATCAGCAAGAAGAACAAAGAGCTGATGGCCGAAAACGAGGCCATCTTCAAGCAAGGGTGCCAGCGCAAAGGCATCAGCAAGGAGATTGCCGATCAGCTCTGGGAGCTGATCCTGCCCTTCGCCGGCTATTCGTTCAACCGTCCCCACGCGACGCTGTACGGCTTGCTCAGCTACCAGACCGCCTGGCTGAAGGTGAACTATCCGGTAGAGTATATGACCGCCGTGCTGACCGGCGCGAACGGTGTGATCGAAGACGTGACCAAGGCGGCGCTCGAGGCGCGGCGGCTTGGGGTAGCGGTGCTGCCGCCTGATGTCAACCGCTCGCAGAAGGGCTTTACCATCGAGCCGCTGGCTGAGCCGCTTCCCGCTGGCGTGACCCATCAGCGCGGCATTCGCTTCGGCTTGATGGCTATTAAGAATGTGGGTGAAGGGCCGGTTGAGGCGATCATCGCTGCGCGCGAGGAGGGCGGGCCATTCCAGTCGCTCGAAGACCTCTGCGCTCGGGTTGACCGCCACGCGCTCAACAAACGCGCGCTGGAGAGTTTAATCAAAGCCGGCGCGCTCGACACGTTGCCCGGCACGCGCCGCCAGAAGCTGGCGATCCTTGATCAGGCGGTCACTACCGGTGTCGAAGCGCAAAAAGCGCGCGAAATCGGCCAGAACAGCCTCTTCGACATGCTGGGCGAATCGAGCGGCGCAGGCAGCCCCAGTGTTGCCCGGATCCCGCTGCCGCTGATCAACGAGACTCCCGCCGATCAGAAAGAGGCGCTGGCATGGGAAAAGGAGTTGTTGGGCCTCACTATCTCGGATGATCCCATCGCCAGAGCGCTCGAGGGGATCGATCTGAGCGGCGCGACTGAACTCGGCTCGATTGAGGCGGAGCGCATCGGTGAAACGCTGACCTTTGTCGGGGTGCTGAGCGGCGCGCGCCGAATCGCGACGAAAAAAGGCGATTCGATGCTGGTCGCCACGCTCGAAGACCTCACCGGCAGCATTGAAATCGTGGTCTTCCCGAAGGTCTTGGCTACATACGCCGATCTGCTGCATAACGACGCGGTCGTGCGGATAACGGCGAAGGTTGATAATCGGCGCGATACGCCGCAGTTAGTGGTTGAGAGCGTGGAAGCGCCGCGCCCGCTTGAGAGCGCCGCTGACGCGCAGCCGGTAGAGATGGATCTTGAGGGCCTGAGTGATGATGGTACCGCTGATCTGGCGGTTGGGATGCCAGCCGACGCGCTGGCGTCGCCATCTGTCGCTGCGCCTGCATCGCAACCGATTGCCGCGCCAACTCCTGCGCCAACCCCTGCGCCATCACCCGCTCGTCCGCCGGCGGTGCGCGCTCGCCAGCCGGTCAGGCTGGCCACAAATGGCAACGGGCAGAGCAATGGCAATGGCAACGGCCAGAGCAAGACGGCTGAGCCGACGCGCACTGATGGCCCGCCGGCCCGTAACCTGCGCATCTATCTGCCCCGCAGCCACGATCTCGACACCGACATTGCTATAATGCAGCAGGTGCATGCTGTGCTGAGCGCCAGCCACGGCAATGATCAGGTCATTCTCTATCTCCCCAACGGTGTCGGCATGGTGGTGTTGCAGTCGCAACACACGGTCGAAGCATCGCCGGCGTTGATTGCCTCGCTGCAAGCATTACTCGGCCCTGAGCGGGTGCTGGCATTGTAGCGACGATGCTGCGTTTACATTCTTGACCCGCAGCGCCGGAGCTTGCTCCGGCGCTGCGCGTTTGGCGGGAGGGTATGGGGCGCGCGCTCAGGGTGACATTCCCTGCGCCCTCGCGCATGCGGGGGCAACGATCAGGCTCACGGCACGCTGAACGCGCCGACAAATGTTTGTTGCGAATGGTGACTGAAGAGCACCAGGGTGTAATCACCGGCTGGCCAATCGCTGATCGCTAATGTCCCGCTCACCCGGCCATCGCCATCAGCGCGCACCGTCGTCACGGTCATCGGCGGCGCGCCGGTCGGCGGGTTGTACCAGATGCCAACCGGCTCGCCAGGCGCAAAACCGGCGGCGGTATATGCGACGGTGTGCGCGTTGACCGTCAGATCAGGCCTGCGCTCGAAGTTCAATTCCGGTCCCCAGCCGATCACCGCGCGGGGCAGATTGCTCTGGCCGCGTCCAAATTCCGTCACGCCATCGCTATACCACAGGCGGGCAACGCGACCGATGGCGTGACCGATTGGCGCATCATCGCGCACCCAGAATCGGATCGTGATGGCGATCAGATCGCGCGTGGCTGCCAGTGGGCCGGTGCGGATGGTGATGAGACCCGACTGCACATCGCTTACCCATACATCAGCCCGACCTGGCGTAGCGTCGAGCAACGTGAGCGCAGCGTCGTCGAACGGCAACTCAATCGTGGCAGCGCGCATCGGCCCGCGTCCGTAGTTTTCCAGCGTCAGCTCAAGCGTGAGGATTGTTCCGGGTCGCGCCACATCGTCAACCCGCTGCGCCAGCGCTAGCCGGGCTGGTCGCGCTCGCAAGACTGATTGTGTGGTGTACTGGAGATCGTCGATCAGCCAGGTGTCGCGCTCGCCGCTGATTTCAACGTAAGCGATCGGCTGGCTGGCTGGCGCTGCCACGATCAGCCGATCGAGCCGACCAGTTACGATGTTGCTCTCGGCAAACGCAGAGACGATCAGGTTGCCAGCGCGATCAAAGGCCGCGAGCGTCACCCGACTCGACGTCGAAACGCCGACGCTCAGGCTGATGACCCCGTCAGGCAGATTGATCTGGCCAACGCTGGCTCCAGCCACGCGGGCAAAGCCGTAGCGGTTGATTGCAAAGCTGCATGTGCCGCCGAAATCTGGGCAATCGGCGGGAAAAGGCGCGTTGTAACGCCCGCTGCGCACATCACCGAAGCGCCAGCCGTCGCCGAACGTCAGCCCGCCGTATTCGCCGATTGCCTGATCATCAGGCAAGCCTTCAAAATCGAGCGTGAAGGTCAGCGATGATTGCGCTGCGACTGGCGCCAGACTGAGCAGGCTGAGCCATACGACCAGCGCAATAATGATGCCTGAGCGACGCATGCTACACCTCCCTCGTCCGGGTAGAGATTACCTGTCATTATAAGAGATCAATTCCGCAAAGAGATGGCAAATTGTTCAGAAAGAGCTGCGGAGAGGTAAATATGTTGAGAGCCTGGCATGATCACGCGAGTCTGGTGTTGCAACGGAACTCCATCGTGGTATAGTATCTGCCATCTACCTGCACGCTGTTCATACCGATACTGTCAGCAGAGGTTGCAACCTCCCTGCCGGTTGTGCGTATCTACCTGTGCGGTTGAGTGTATTGCCTTCGCGGTTGACGCCGATTGATCCGCAGCATCGGCGATGATGTTTTCATTGGAGGGAGGTTGTATGTTGTTCGCGCGTCGGTCATGGTTTATCATTCTCGTCGGGCTAATGGTCGTTGCTTTGACCGCCTGTGGCGGTGGAAGCGCCGCGCCTACGGCAACACCCACGCCAGCCGCCGCAGCTCCTACCCGCACTCCCCGGCCCACCCTTGCTCCGGAGCCAACGGCAACGCCACAGCCGCCGGCAACGCCAACCGCTGCCACCCAATCAGGTCAGCTTGCCCTGGTCGATATCGGTCCGCTTCAGACCTATCGCCACCCCAGCGGTGTCTTCCAGATCGACATTCCAAACAACTGGACGTTGCAGGACAATAGCTCACCCAGCGAACTCTTGCTGGTCTGGACGGATCCAACCGGCAACGGGGCGATTCTGGTCAATGTGTTTGAAGACAGTCGGCGTTACAGCGACCGTGAACTGGTTGATCTGCTCAACGCCTTCCTCAGCGAGCGCTTTGGCCGCCAGCCCGACTTCGATTACGATCCACCCGTCGCCCAGAGTGACGGCAGTCAACTGGTGGTCTGGTCGTATACTGCTACAGCCGATAACAATATCAAAGCAACCCTGTTGGGGAACAGTTTTGTGGAACAGCGCGGCGACAAGGTGTCGATTCTGACTACACTGGTGCCAGATGATCAGTTCGATACGCTGGTGAGTAAGACCGATGAGATCATCAACACCTACCGCATCAATACCAGCGCCTCGCTCGGCGGCACGACAGGCGGTGGCACGACAGGCGGTGGCACGACAGGCGGTAGCACGACAGGCGGCGGATTGGCACCGGTTGAAATTGGGCAGTTGCGCACCTACCGCCATTCATCGGGGGTTTTCCAGATTGACATACCTGTTAACTGGACGCTCACCGATAACAGCCGACCCGGTGAACTGATTTTGGTCTGGACGGATCCTACGAACAATGCGGCATTGATCGTTGATGTGCTGGAAGACAGCACTCAGTATAGCGACGACCAACTGGTCGAGAAGCTGGTCAACTTCCTGCAAACATCGTTTGGCGACCAGCCCGACTTCTTCTACGAAGATCCGCGACCGCAGAACGACGGCAGCCTGCTGATCGTTTGGGGATACACTTCAATCGCGTCGAACAACGTGCAGGCCGACATGCTGGGCAACAGTTTCATCGAGCAGCGCGGCAACAAGATCTCGGTATTGACCACGCTGGTGCCCGACGAACAGTTTGATGCACTGGTCAGTAAGACGGATCAAATCATCAACACGTATCTGCTTGATCCCAGCGCCAGCGTGCCCTAGCGGATCACTCAGCCAATAACCAATTGCCGGGGCACGGCATTGCCGTGCCCCATGCGATCGATACCTGGGCGGCGTTCAGGTCATATCCTTTCGCGGCAGAGCCTTTCCGTCAGCAACCGGTGGCAGATGTTCATTTGTCGGCGAGCGATCGCGAGATGATCTCCCCAATGACGGGAAACTCCTCGTGGGCGGCGATTTTGACCGTGTCGATGGCGCCGAATGGGCGTCGCTCGCGCGTCTCACCAACACTGGCGCGCTGGATACCACGTTTCCGGCGCTAACCGATCTCGGCGCGATCAACAGTATCTGCGTTCAATCTGCCGATGGAGCAATCTGGATCGGCGGGTCAACCTTAACCAGAGTGAGCGCCAGCGGTCTCGAACAGAGGGCGTTTGCCAATCAGCCATTCCATCTCACCGACAGCAGGGTCAAGCGCCTGATCTGCGCCGGCGACAGCCTCCGCTGGGTGGGCGGATTTGCTGGTTTCTTCGATCAGCAACCGTTGTATGGCGTCAGCCGCGCGCTGATCGCGCGTAGTCGCGTCTTCATACCGCTGGCTGGCCGCTAGCCGCTTGCGTTGGCCGACGCCGTAAAATGCACAACCGGACGACGCAAGTCGTCCGGTTGTGTCCATCAAGCACTGAAAGCGCTAACCCTTCGCCGCCGCGTAGTGCTCGGCCACCTTTGCCCAGTTGACAACGTTCCACCAGGCATCGACATACGCGGCTCGCCTGTACTGATACTTCAGATAGTAAGCGTGCTCCCAGACATCAATGCCGAGAATCGCCTTTTTGCCTTCCATCAGTGGGTTATCCTGATTGGGGGTGCTCATAATGCTGAGGCTGCCATCGGGCGCGGCGATCAGCCATGCCCAGCCTGAGCCGAAGCGGCCCAGCGCCGCTGCCTTGAACTTCTCTTTGAAGGCATCAAAGCTGCCGAAGGCCGCGTCAATCGCCGCTGCCAGATCGCCGGTCGGCGCGCCGCCTGCGTCAGGCCCCATAATCTCCCAGAAGAAGGTGTGGTTCCAGTGACCGCCGCCATTGTTGCGCACTGCGGCGCGGATCGCTTCGGGGATAGCGTCGAGATTGGCAAGCAATTCCTCAAGCGACTTGCTCTGCAAGTCGGGATAATTGGCCAGCGCGTTATTCAGATTGGTCACGTAGGTTTGATGGTGGTTATCGTGGTGGTAGTGCATCGTCGCTTCATCGATCGATGGTTCGAGCGCGTTGTAGGCGTAAGGCAGTGGGGGTAGTTCAAACGCCATGGATGTCCTCCTCCTTGACGATTTCAGCAAATAGCGGCCTCCTATGGCCGCTATCAATTGCTCACCGGTATTGTACCGCGAATTATCAGATTAATGCTAGGCAGGAATGCGATACCGACAACAATAGCCGCCGGCAGCAATGGTTGTATCACGTTCAATGTCAGCTTCCAGCACCTCTTCGTACAGGCGCAGCTCCTGGTCGCACATCTGTGGATAGCGCCGGGCCACGCAATCGAACGGGCAGTTGTATTGGGTCATCACCAGATCGCCGTTTTCAAGCTGCTCGCACTCGCACATGTAGCCCTGCTCGGCCAGGGTTTCGGCCAGCATAGCCACCTTCTCAGGGCGTGATTTGCCTGCGAGTCGCGCAGTAAGATCCGCGCTCAACATTGCGCGGCGGCGTTCGAGCATCTCTGTTACTGCCGCCTCACCGCCGGTGGCAGCCACACTATCAATCAATTCACATACCAGCCGCTCGTAGCGCTTAGGGAAGAAAGCCTCGGCGCGTTCGGTCAGCGCATAGACGTGCGCAGGGCGACCAACGTTTCGCCGCAGACCGCAGATATAGACCAGCCCTTCACGTTCGAGCGCGGTGAGGTGCTGGCGAATGCCAACCGCGCCGATGTCAAGCGCTGCGCTGAGATCCAGCGCGGTCAATTGATGATGCCGGCGCAACAATTGCAAGATGCTGCGTCGGGTCGCTCCCTGCTCTCTGCGCTCGACCTTCATGACTGATGACACCATTTTGCGTATATGATCCTATCGAATAGCCGTATATTGCGAGTATAACAACCGCAATGCTCTATGTCAAGCAATGGATTGCAGCGCGACTCTGCGGCGATGATCAATGACGATCTGGCGGGTCGCCCCATCCGTTGCGCGCTATGAAGCTGCGAGCGCTTCACGCTCACGCAATGATCTGCCTGGCCGTCACTTTCCCTGGCGGCTGTGATTGCACCATGTTTAGTAAGATCATGCTTTTTTAATTCTCTGGTATAATGATAGAAGAACCGCGAATAGGAACATGGAGTAGAGACATGGGTCTCTTTGGAGGCAAACAACCGGCAGCGGTCACCGAAGAGCAGGTGCTGGCCGCGCTGCGTCAGGTGCAAGAGCCGGAACTCGGCGGCGATCTGGTCTCGCGCCAGATGGTGAAGCACATTGCAATTTGCGATGGGATTGTGCGTTGCACCATCGAGCTAACCACGCCGGCCTGTCCGTTGAAGGATCAGATCCGTGATGAGGTCGAGGCGGCAGTGCGAGCCATCCCAGGGGTGAAAGAGGTTAATGTCGATTTCACCGCCAATGTGCGGCGTCCGGCTGGAATCCCTGAGCAGTCGGCAATCCCTGGCGTTGCCAACGTGATTGCCGTGGCTGCCGGCAAAGGCGGCGTTGGCAAGAGCACTGTTGCGGCCAATCTGGCGGTTGCGCTGGCCCAAATGGGCGCTCAGGTCGGGCTGCTCGATGCTGATGTCTTCGGGCCAAGCCTGCCGCTGATGCTGGGTGTGCGCGGGCAACCGATGGCGGTCAGCGACGATCACGGCCAGCCGATGATGTTGCCGCTGAGCAATTACGGGATCAAGGTGATGTCGGTTGGCTTCCTGATCGATGAGTCGCAGCCGGTCATCTGGCGTGGGCCGATGGTTAGCCAGTTACTGCGCCAGTTCCTCTATCAAGTGGCCTGGGCGCCGCTCGACTATCTGATCATCGATATGCCGCCCGGCACCGGTGATGTGGCGTTGACGCTGGCCCAGAGTCTGCCTCTAACCGGCGCGTTGATCGTGACCACGCCGCAGCAGGTGGCGACAATCGATGTGGTCAAGGCCATGGAGATGTTCCGCAAGGTAAATGTGCCGTTGCTGGGGCTGGTCGAGAATATGGCCTATTTCATTGCCCCCGACACTGGCAAGCGCTACGACATCTTCGGCAGCGGCGGCGCTGAACGGTTGTCGCAACAACTGGGCGTGCCGGTGTTGGGCCAGATCCCGCTGGGCATGAGTGTGCGCGAAGGCGGCGATACCGGTCAGCCGGCAGTGATCAGCTCGGCGCCTGACGCCTATGCCGACACCTTCCGCGAGCTGGCCCGCCAGGTCGCGGCCCGCATTTCGGTGCTGCAATACGCCACCGTTTGAGATCGTGTGATGCGCGCCGGTGAGTGAGCACCTCGCCGGCGCGCTTTGTGAAGCCGCCATCGCTGCTGCGCCCGCAGCCCTGCGAACCACAATGAGGTGTGAGAATGGCTGCCGATCCGCTGTCTGGCACAACCCCCATCATCTTCTACGATCCTCGCCAGCGTCGTTACGATACCAGCTCCCCCGCGCTCGATCAGTATGGTCGTCGGATTGATTATCTGCGCGTCTCGCTGACCGACCGCTGCAATCTGCGTTGCGTCTACTGCATGCCGGCGGTAGGCATGCAATTTGCGCCGCGCCCGGAATTGCTCACTAACGACGAACTGTTGCTCGTTATCCGCGCTGCGGCGCGGGCCGGTTTTCGCAAGTTGCGCCTGACCGGCGGCGAACCAACGCTGCGCCACGATCTGGTCAATCTGGTGCGTGAACTTAAGCGCATCCCTGGGATCGAGCATATTGCCATGACGACCAACGCGCTGCGACTGCGCAAGCTGGCGCAACCGCTGCGCGAGGCCGGGCTGGATCGGGTCAATATCAGCATCGATACCCTCGATCCGGTGAAGTTTCGCATGATGACCCGCGGCGGCAGTCTCGATGAGGTGTGGGCCGGGATTGAGGCGGCAGATGCCGCCGGGCTGCATCCGATCAAGCTCAACGCAGTGGTAGTGCGCGGCATGAATGATGAAGAGGTGGTGCGACTGGCCGGATTGACCCTCGAACGCGCATGGGAGTTTCGCTTTATTGAGGTGATGCCGCTGACCGGCGTTGCCGGTCTGGCCGAAGAGGGCATTGTGACCAGCGCCGAACTCATCGCTCGCCTCGAACGGCACTATGGGCCGCTTGAGGAGATCGGTCATGCGCCGAGCGATCCGGCGCGGACGTACCGATTGCCCGGCGCCAAGGGCGTCATCGGCTTTATCTCCAGCGTGAGCGATCCATTCTGCGCGACCTGCAATCGCATGCGGCTCACCGCCGATGGCCGTCTGCATCTGTGTCTGCTTCGCGATGATGAGGTTGATCTGCGGGCTGCGGTGCGCAGTGGCGCCAGCATCGATCAGATCGAGCAGATCATTCGCCATGCCGTCTACATCAAACCGTGGGGCCATGGCCTGCCCGAAGGCGTCAGACCGACTCTGCGCGGCATGTCGGAGTTGGGCGGATAATTGCCGCGCGCCTACAGCCAATTTCCAACAACTCTCTAACGTTTTTTCTCCGGTGCGGTGAGTACAATCATGGCAGCGGTCATCTTGCTATGACCTGTCAGGTCGTAATATGCACAATTGCAGAGGGAGCACTATGACCACCGAACCGCTGACCGAAACCGGGCGGCAATCGCATACGTTCAAAGCTGAAGTGCAGCAGGTGCTGTACATTCTGGCCCATTCACTCTACACCGACCGCGAGATCTTTCTGCGTGAATTGATCTCGAATGCTTCCGATGCGATCAACCGGGTGCAGTTCGAGATGCTGACCAATCGCGATGTGCGCGATCCTGATCTTGAGCCGAAGATTACGATTACCGTGAACAAAGAGGCACGCACGCTCTCGATCAGCGATACCGGCATCGGTATGACCGCCGATGAGATGGTAGAGCATCTCGGCACGATTGCGCAATCGGCAGCCCGCGCCTTTGTCAAGCAAGCCGGCGAGGGCGGTAAGCAGACCGCCAGCGAAATCATCGGCCAGTTTGGCGTTGGTTTTTACTCGGTCTTTATGGTTGCCGACCGGGTAACAGTCGTCTCGCAGTCGTATCGGCCCGATGCGCCAGCCGCGATGTGGGAGTCAACCGGCGGCGACAGCTTTACCGTTGGCCCGGCTGAACGCGCGCAGCGGGGCACAACGGTCACGCTGCATCTGAAAGAAGACGCCAGCGAGTTCGCCGATCCGTGGCGGATCGAGCAGATCGTGCGCCGCCATTCCAACTATGTCGCCTTCCCGATCATGCTCGATGATCGCCAGATCAACGCGCGCACCGCGCTGTGGCGCAAAGCGCCCCGTGAGGTGACGCCTGAGGAATATAACGATCACTATCGCCAACTGACGCTCGACAGCCAGCCGCCGCTCAGTTACATTCATATCTCGACCGATGCGCCGGTTGACCTGCATGCCATCCTCTATATCCCCTCGCGGCGCGAGCGTGGCATCCTCGAACGGCGTATCGAAGGCCAGATCAAGCTCTATTCGCGCAAGGTGTTGATCCTTGAAGAGGCGAAGGATCTGCTGCCGGCCTACTTCCGGTTTGTGGAAGGCGTGGTTGATAGCGAGGACCTGCCGCTAAACGTCTCACGCGAGAGCGTGCAGAGCGGAACGGCAGGAGGATCGCCGGTGATGCAACGTCTGCGCAAGACGCTGACCAGCCGTCTCCACAAGGAGCTGAATGAGCTGGCCGAGCGCGATCCAGAGAAGTTCCGCACGTTCTGGAAGGAGTTTAGCCCCTTCATCAAAGAGGGTATTGCCACCGATTACGAGCATCGCAATGAGCTGCTCAAGCTGTTGCGCGTGCAGACCACCAAGAGCGGCGACGAGTGGATCACGCTCGCAACCTACAAAGAGCGCATGGTTGCCGGTCAGAAAGAGATCTACTACCTGATGGCAGCCAGTCCCGAAGCGGCGCTGAATAGTCCCCATCTTGATCCGTTGCGCGCGCGTGACATCGAGGTCATCCTCTTCACTGATTTGATGGATGGCTTCATGCTGTCAGGGTTGCGCGAGTACGAAGGGCTGCGGCTGCGCAATATCGACGAGGGCGAGCTGGATTTGCCCGGCGAGGTTACCGGCCCGGCGCCGGCGATTGATGATGCCCAATTTACTGCGCTGGCAGAACGGATCGCGGCGACACTGGGCGAGCGACTGAAAGAGGTGCGCGCTTCCAGGGTGCTGCGCGACAGTCCGGCCCGGCTGGTATCTGACGAGCCGGCCTTTGGGCGCGAGATGCAGCGCATCCAGCAGATCCTGGGTCACGAGGTGCAGAGCGGCCCGCGCATCATGGAACTCAACCCGGCGCACCCGCTGATCGCCGCGCTGGCTCGCCGCGCCGCTGCCGATCCGGCTGATCCGCTTATCCCGCTGGCCGCCGAGCAGCTCTACGATAACGCGCTGTTGATCGAGGGTCTCCACCGCGATCCGGCGGCCATGGCGCCACGAATTATGAAGTTGCTCGAACTGGCGGCAGGAGTCGCTGCGCAGCCTGAATCGGCGTAGGACAGATCAACGGGAGCGACGTACTAGCGCGCTCCCGTTGCGGTTTTATTCCCGATCGCTGGCATAGGTGAGAAGACTGCCGCGCTGCCAGGCGGGAAGCATGCCGCGCGATCAACGTTTGACTCTTCGCTACTGCCGCGCTATAATTTGAAGGCGTTCGGGGCGTAGCGCAGACCGGTAGCGCACCTGAATGGGGTTCAGGAGGTCGCTGGTTCAAATCCAGTCGCCCCGACCAACCTGTGCCGGCGAGCTTTCGCTCGCCGGTTGTTTTTTTGTCAACGAAATCCGCGTCGATCCTGCGATTAGTAAATCGTTTCCTGCTATCTCACAGTGGATTCATGCCCATTGTGACCCTATACGATCTTGACACCTTCCATGATAAAGCGCTATACTGCTACCATGTGACAGACCAGCGTCACGTTGCTTGCTTATACCCTTGTGCGCCTGCTTGCTCATTGCTAGCGCAATGCAAAGCCAATCATCTATGCGGGAGGATCCGGGATGGCGACTATCAGCCTGCAAGACGCCTGCACACAAGCCAGAAATTTTCTTGAGGCGAATCAGATTGAGCAGGCAATTGGCCTGACCCAACATATCCTCAATTTCTATCCCGAATACCTGGAAGCGCACCGGATCCTTGGCGAAGCTTATCTGGCTCAACGCGATCTAAGCGCAGCGGTTGCCGCTTTTGAGCAGGTATTGCAGTCTGATCCTGAGCACATCCCGGCGCACGTTGGTCTGGGGATGGCGTATGAATGGCAGGGTCGGCTCGATAAGGCGATCAACGAATTTGAGCAGGCGCTTGAAATCCGGCCTGATCTTCCCGAATTGCGCTCACAACTGGTGCGTCTGTACACCGAGGCCTGGGGCAGTGAGCATGCGGCGCTGCGCTTGAGTCGCTCTGGCCTGGCTCGTCTGTACGCGAAGGGTCACATGCTGCCCCAGGCGATCCACGAGTTCCGTGGTGTGCTCGCCGATCATCCCGAACGGCTCGATGCCTGGGTTGGCCTGATCGAAGCGCTCTGGCGCGACGGTCAATACGATGAAGCGGTCGCAGTTGCCGAACAGGCGCTGAGGCTTCAACCGAGTCTGTTGAAGGCGCATCTCATTCGCGGCTTTATCCTGCTGTCTGAGGGCGAGCAGCGCGGTCTTGATCACTGGCTGGCAGCGCAACGCCTCGATCCGTACCAGACACTGGCCCTGGCACTC
>FWPU01009481.1_pt1 | contig 15293 bp, 13 predicted proteins | sample 2228361 | NCBI WGS metagenome assembly FWPU01 (sample SAMEA103939777, study PRJEB20133) | metagenome
TCTTCACCGCGTTGGCCAGGACATCAATCCCGTTCTTGAGATGTCGGCGTGCATCCTCTGAGAACACAAGCTGCTTTGCAGGCATGGTCATCCCTCCCTCTCGTTCAGACTACTCCTCTATGACTGCCAGGATATCGCTCTCCTTCAGGATGAGATACTTCTTGTCCCCATCGAGTTTGATCTCGGTGCCGGCGTACTTGGCGAAGAGGACATGGTCGTTGACCTTGACATCCATGGGGAGCCGACGCTTGCCCTCATCGTCCCACCGGCCCGGGCCGACGGCCAGCACGCGCCCTTCCTGGGGCTTCTCCTTGGCGGTCTCCGGCACGTAGATGCCGCTGGCCGTCATCTCCTCGCGCTCAATGGGCTCCACCAACACACGGTCTCCTAGAGGACAATATGATACTGCCATGGCTGTCATCCCTCCTTTGCGCGCCGAGTTTGGACAACATAAAAGCCAATGCTGACGCAACCCTGAGACCGCACATCCGGACCCAGTCCGCTGCATCCGCCTGGCTTCCGCCAAAATAACATATCACATTCGGCTGAGAATCGCCTTAAAGCTGGATGAGAATTGGATGAGAAAGGTTTACATCTGCGCAGCCGGCAGCCATACCGTGAACGTGCTGCCCTTGCCCACCTGGCTCTCCACGGTGATGTAGCCGCCGTGCTGCTCCACGATCCACTTGGCGATGGCCAAGCCCAGCCCCGTGCCCCGGGGCTGGCCCGGGCGTGGCTTGGCCGATTTCACCCTGTAGAAGCGGTCAAAGATGTGAGGCAGATCCTCTGGAGGGATGCCTGGACCCGTGTCAGCCACGCTGATCTGGATCCAGGGCTCGTTGTAATAGAGGGAGAGGGTGACCTTGCCACCCTCTGGAGTGTGCTTGAGGGCGTTGTCCACCAGGTTGAGGAGCATCTCCCGCAGCCGGTCGGGATCGCCTTCCACCAGCCCCTGGTCCTCGTGCCCTAGGCTCACGGTCACCCCGTCAGCCATGACTCGCGCCTGTTGGTACACGTCCAGCAGCAAGGTGGCCATCTCCACCGGCTGGCGGTCTAGGGTCTGCCCGGCATCCGCCTGTGCCAGGAGGAGCAGGTCCGAGACGACGCGGGACAGGCGCTGAGTCTCGCGCTGGATGGCTTGCAGGGAGGTCTCCTTGGCCGCCGAGTCATCGGGGCGTTGGAGCAGGAGCTCCACGTTGCCGCGAATGGCCGTCAGCGGGGTGCGCAGGGCGTGGGAAGCGTCGGCCACGAAGCGCCGCTGGGCCTGAAAAGCCCGGTCCAGCCGTTCCAGCATCTCGTTGAAGGTGCTGGCCAGCCGTCCGACTTCATCCTGCGGCCCCTGGTACTCCAGACGCTGGCTCAGGTCCTCGGTGCGCCCGATGTGCCGGGCCATGCGGGTAATCTCATCAATTGGACGCAAGCCGGCGGCCGCCAGCAAAGCGCCCCCCGCGCTGGCCAGCAGCAGCACCGCCGCCATGCCGATGAGGAAAATCGCCCGCAACTGACCCAGGGTGCGCTCAACACCCGCCAGCGACCGCGCCACCTGGACCGCTCCTACCACCCGGCCCCGGTAGACTAGGGGATAGTTGTACATGCGGAGGGGGATGTTCTCCACCGTGGTGGTGAGGTACCTGGGCTTGCCCAACAGCACTTCTGCCATAACGTCCGGGTCCACGGGTAGCTCCTGAGCTCCCAGGTTGTCCGAGCGGCGCGCCACCTTACCTTCCAGCGTTACAATCTGGATGTAGACGCCAGGCGACGCGATCTCGCTCACGCGGGGAAACTCGATCAGGTCGAGGAATAGGACCTCGCGCACCTGGGCGGACTGGACGACCTGCTGAGCCCGGACTTGCAGGCTGGCGTCAATCTCCACCCGGAGGTTGCGGGCCAGGACGGTGTAGGCCATGCCGGCGAAGGCCATCAGGCTCAGGGCCAGCAAGCCCCCGTACCACAACGTCAGACGCCACCGGATGGACATGGGTCAAACCCCAGGGCCGGCTCACTCTTCCTCGCGAAGGACGTAGCCCACCTCGCGGACGGTCTGAATGAGGTTGGGCTCACCCAGCTTGCGGCGCAAGTAGCGCACGTAGACCTCGATGATGTTGGACTCGCCACCGAAGTCGTAGCCCCACACCCGGTCAAAGATGACGTCACGGGAGAGAACCTGGCGGGGATGGCGCATGAAGAGTTCGAGGAGTTCGTATTCTTTCGGAGTCAGCTTGATGACGCGATCACCGCGCCGCGCCTCGCGGAGGTTGGTATCCAGCGTCAGGTCGGCGAAACGCAGGATGGTTTGCTGTTGAGGCTGCGCCCGGCGCAGCAGCGCCCGGATGCGGGCCAGCAGCTCGTCAAAGGCGAAGGGTTTGACCAGGTAGTCGTCGGCGCCGGCGTCCAGCCCGGCCACACGGTCGGGCACGGCGTCCTTGGCCGTGAGCATCAGGATGGGCAAGTGCGGTGAGCCGGCGCGCAGCCGGCGGCACACCTCCAGCCCATCAATGTCCGGCAGCATGATGTCCAGGATGACCAGGTCGGGCAGGCGCTCGCGGGCCAGGGCCAGGCCGGTCTCACCGTCGTAGACCACCTCAACCTCGTAGTCTGCGTAGCGTAGCCCGCGGGCCACAAAGCTGGCCACCTCCGGTTCGTCCTCGATGAGCAGAATGTACATCCTAGCTGAGGAAGTCGCGCAGTCGCTTGCTGCGATTGGGGTTGCGCAACCGACGCAGTGCCTCGCTCTCGATCTGGCGGATGCGCTCCCGGGTGACGCCGAACTTCTCGCCCACCTCCTTCAGGGTGTGACTGCGCCCGTCCACCAACCCGAAGCGAAGCTGGAGCACCCGCGCCTCGCGCGGGGTCAGCGCATTCAACATCTCCTCGATCTCCTCACGCAGCAGCCGGCGCGACGCCAGCTCAGGCGGGGTAGGACGCTCCTGATCCTCGATGAAATCTCCCAGTTCCGAGTCCTTCTCCTCGCCAACGGGCTTTTCGAGGGACAGGGGCCGCTGGGCGATCTTGAGCATCCAGCCGACCTTCTTGGGGGGTAGCTTCATCTCCTGAGCGATCTCCTCGGGGGTGGGCTCACGGCCCAGTTCCTGCTCCAGCCGGCGGGAGATGTGGTACAGGCGCCGGATGCGGTCGCTCATGTGGACCGGCACGCGGATGGTGCGGCCCTGGTCGGCGATGGCCCGGGTGATAGCCTGGCGAATCCACCAGGTGGCATAGGTGCTGAACTTGTAGCCGCGCCGGTAGTCGAACTTCTCCACCGCCTTCATCAGGCCCAGGTTGCCCTCCTGGATGAGATCGAGGAAGGGCACGCCCTGGCCCATGTACTTCTTGGCCAGGCTGATGACCAGGCGCGAGTTGGCCTGGATGAGGTGCTTGCGGGCTGCCTCGCCCTCGCGCCACTGGCGCTCCAGCCGCTCTCGCTCCTCTTCGCTGTAGCCGTCGCGGTCCAGCCGGCGCCGGGCCATGCGTCCACGTTCCACCCGCCGGGCCAGTTCCACCTCCTCCTCGGCCGTCAGCAAAGGGATACCGCTGATCTCCTTGAGGTACAGGCTGATGGTGTCGTCGCTGTCAATCCCGCTCAGGTCAAACACCTTACCCACATCGGTGATGTTGACCGTTGCTCCACCGCCATCCCCATCGTCAGGCGCAGTCTCCCGCACCTCGATGTTCTCTTCGGCAAAGATAGCGTACAATTCCTCTAACCGTGCCAGATCCGTTCCTGCTTCGGGGAAAGCGCTGAGGATCTCATCAGGCGTCACGTAACCGCGCTGCTTGGCTTCGGCCACCAACTGATCAATAACGCTCAGATGCTCCTGCCCTGTTTCGTGATCCTGTGCTTTCATCAGGCCAGCGTTCCTCCGCTTAACCCAGGTATCCTGTGGCTATCTGGTCCCTCATGGGTGTGTAGGGTTTTGCCGTTGTAGGAAGAGAGAGGTTGATAGCATGCTAAGAGGGTTTAGTGCGGCTTCACCCCCTAGGTGGTGACATGTGATGGCTGATCATAACAGAAGCCGGACCCTCGAAAGGCAAGTACGAACCAACGAATGCCAGCGGCATCCTCAGATGCCCTCCCATTTGCCTATGACAGGCCACAAGCCTTTCGAAGGACCGGCCACAAGAGAGATGTGCATCTACAAGCCCTTGCATCCCCCTTTCGATATAATATTGTAGCATAAATGCCCCAGATTGTCAACACGCACGCGCGGAGGTTTGACCGGGGTCCTTCAGCCCTCTAACGAAGATGGGCTTTTCGAAGCTCCCATGGGCCGTTCGCGTCCGGCACGTGCGCGTACCCCCTCATCCCCCTTCCCCGCGCCTGGGGGAAGGGGGCCTTGACAGCTTTTTCTACCCCCAACCCTCCGGCGGGCATGGAGGAGGGGTTTCCGATGTTTTGACCTGCAGATCTGGTCTGCAGCACTACAGCTTGGAAACCTGTAGCTCGCGGGTGCTCAAGTGCCTATCCGGAAACCGCTCAGGAGGGGCGTCCGCGTCCCTGCGACCCCTGTGCCAAGGGCTGGCGCGCACAGGCTCGCCCCGGGGTGCGCGGCGGCATTGCCGTCGCCCGAGGACGCCCTCGGATAGCGGGGTTTCCGGACAAGTTCCAAGAACACGGGCGTTTCCTTTCCAGGTCGCCGTGGCTCGTCACAGACCAGTATGACCGAGGGATCTCTACGCTAGAAGAGCGGAAAGCCCTGTGGGGAGAGGTTTGACAGCCTCACAACTTTGTGTCATAATTACATCATCTTACGGAACCGGCGCATATCTGCTTGCTATCTTAGATTCAAGGAGGTGATGCCCATGGATCACAGTACCACGTTGTTGGGCATCACCGGAGGAAGTGTCTAGCGCCGGTGGTGCCTCCGCAGGCACAAGGGCCTCCGCCTCAGCGCGGAGGCCCTTGTCCGTTCACCGGCTTGCGCTTGTCTCCCCCGTCAGGTGGTAGTATAATTTTCCGCAATCACCACCAGGAGGCATCCGTGTTAAGGACGCATACTTGCGGCGAACTGAGAGCTGGGCATGTGGGCCAGCGCGTCACCCTGGCCGGCTGGGTCAACCGGCGCCGGGACCACGGCGGTCTGGTGTTCCTCGACCTGCGGGATCGCTACGGCATCACCCAGGTGGTGTGCAACCCGGAGCGCTCACCGGAAGCCCACAGGACCGCCGCCCGGGTAGGCAACGAATACGTGCTTCAGGTCACCGGCCAAGTGGCCCGCCGGCCGCCGGGCCTGGAGAATCCCCACCTGGCCACCGGCGCCATCGAGGTCCTGGCCGATGAGGTTACCATCCTCAACCCCTCTCGCCCTACGCCGTTCGTCATCAGCCAGGACAACGACGTGGATGAAGCCCTGCGGCTACGCTACCGCTACCTGGACTTGCGCCGGCCCAAGATGCAGGCCAACCTCATCTTTCGCCATCGCGTGGTCAAATTCATCCGCGATTACCTGGACGCACAGGGCTTCATCGAGGTGGAGACGCCCATCCTAATCAAGAGCACGCCGGAGGGCGCCCGCGACTTCCTGGTGCCCAGCCGGGTGCATCCCGGGCGCTTCTACGCCCTGCCTCAGTCACCGCAGCAGCTCAAGCAACTCCTCATGGTGGCCGGCTTCGATCGCTACTACCAGATCGCGCGCTGCTTCAGGGACGAGGACCTGCGGGCCGACCGCCAACTGGAGTTCACCCAGCTCGATCTGGAGATGTCCTTCGTGGAGGTTGACGACATTCTCAATCTCATCGAGGGGCTGTTCATCGAGTTGGTCGAGACCCTGACGGACAAGCGGGTGTTGTTCAAGCCCTTCCCGCGCATCCCCTACCACGAGTCCATCGCCCGCTACGGCAATGACAAGCCAGATCTGCGCTTTGGCCTGCCCCTGGTGGACCTGTCGGACCTGTTGGGGGAGAGCGAGTTTCGCGTCTTCCGCGAGGCCGTGGCCAACGGCGGGCAGGTGAAGGCCGTACGAGGGCCCGGTTGTGCCCACTACAGCCGCAAGCAACTGGACGAGTTGACCGCCTTCGTGGGCAACTTCGGTGCCCGGGGCCTGGTCTCCCTAGCCCTCACCGACGATGGGGTCCATTCGCCCATGGCCAAGTTCCTCACCGAGGGCCAGGTGGCCGGCATCATCCAGCGGACCGAGGCCCAAATCGGCGACCTGATTTGCATCGTCGCCGACCACCCCAAGGTGGTGGCCGAGTCCTTGGGCCGGCTGCGCGTGGAGTTTGCCCGCCGCCTCAACCTCCTGGACGACGACGTGGTAGCCTTTGCCTGGATCGTGGATCCGCCCCTGGTGGAGTGGAACGAGGAAGAGGAGCGCTGGGACGCGGTGCACCATCCCTTCACCTCGCCCAGGGACGAGGACCTGCCGCTGATGGAGACAGACCCCGGCCGGGTGCGCGCCAAAGCCTACGACGTGGTGGCCAACGGATGGGAGATCGGCGGAGGGAGTATCCGCATTCATCGACGGGACGTGCAGGAGGCCATGTTCCGGCTGCTGGGTCTCTCCATGGAGGAGGCCAGGGCCCAGTTTGGCCACATGCTGGAGGCCGTCGAGTACGGGGCTCCACCTCATGGGGGCATCGCCCCGGGGATAGACCGTCTGGTGATGTTGCTGGCCGGCGAGTCAAATATCCGCGAGGTCATCGCCTTCCCCAAGACCCAAAGTGCCATGGACCTGATGACCCAGGCCCCGTCGCCGGTCACGCCGGAGCAACTGGCCGAGCTGCACCTGCGTCTGGCCGACGATTAGCAAGGCATTCCCAGTTAGCGGTCTCGCCAGCTGGGAGCCTGTGTGTAGACCGATGTTTCACACTCGGCGAGACAGTTTGTAGGAATGCCTTGTCCTACTTCGGGCCGACTTGCACATCCGGCAGATTTGTGTATAATAAAAGTTGTAGTGCCCTGCGGTGCTCGTGATGCGCGTTTGAGGTTTGAGCCAACACCTTCACCTAGGGAGCCGATCTCAAGAAGGGGCACCCGGTAGGGATACCCGGAAGGTAGGCTCCCACCTGCGGAAGCAGGTTCAAAACCCAAGCTGCACACGGCACGGCGGGGCACGGCTGTGTTAGCACACACTATGAAGGAGTGTGGCCCGTGAACCGATTTCAACGTATGTTGACTGCGGTGTTGGCCTGTGTCCTGTTGCTCTCGGCAGGACCCATTGAAGTGTTGCAGCTCAGCCTGTCACCCCAACGGGTGCAGAGTTGGCTGAAGAGCCTGGGGGGCGGCTGTAGCCCTGGCCCAGGAGCCAGAACCCACCCCGAATGAGGCTGCACCGGCCCCAGACGAGGCCGGCCCATCCCCTGATCAGCCAGTCGAAATCCCCGAACTGCGCACCCAGAATTCCAAGACCTTCCTCAACCCCGACGGCACCTACAGCGTCCACATTTGGGCTGCCACGGTCCACTACCGGGACGCTGAAGGTCCCTGGCAAGAGGTTGACAACCGGCTGGTGGCCAGCACGGCTCCCGGCTACGCCTTCGAGAACGCCGCCAACCGGTTCAAAGTGCGCTTTGCCCAGGCGGGTGCTCAGGACCCTTCGGCAGGCGCCTCGGCCGACCCTTCGGCGGAGGCCTCAGGGCAGGCTCTGGTCCGCTTTGAGCTGGGCGAGCGGTGGGTGACCCTGACGCCCACCGGACCGCTGCGGGCCGTGGCCCCGGCGGTGATGGACAATCGCATTACCTACGCCGGCCTGCTGGACGGGGCCGATCTAGAGTACCAGGTGGGCGCCGACGGGGTCAAGGAGAACGTCATCCTAGCTGCCCCACCCAGGCAGAACACCTTCACCTTCCTGATGCGCCTCAGCGACAGCGTGCGCCTGGAACAACTACCGGACGGGAGCGTTGACTTCTACGACGTTCCTAGCGGGGACTATCTGTGGTCCCTGGCCGCGCCCTACATGTTCGACAGCACCCCTTCGCTGCGCTCAAGGGCAGGCTTCGATCAGGAGCCCACCCGGCATCCACTACACCCTGGAGTACGTCAATGGCGTCTACAAGCTGCGTGACCGGCGGGGGGTGACGTACACTTTCCAGGTGAGCGGAGGCTACCGTCTGGCCTCGGCGGTGACCGATCGCAACGGCAACGCTTTGACCTACAGCTACGACGCCAGCGGCCGGCTGACGAGCATCACCGACACCGTAGGCCGGGTGACCACGGTGAGCTACAATGCTCAGGGACGTATCGCCAGCATCACTGACAACGCCGGCCGCACGATTCAGTACAGCTACGACGCCAACGGCCGGCTGGCCAGCGTGACGGACCAGGCCGGCCAGGTGACCAGCTACACCTACGATGCCAACGGCCGGCTGGCCTCGGTGCGCGATCCGCGCAACAACACCACCCAGTACACCTACGACAGCAGCGGCCGGGTGACCACCATCACCGATGCGCTGGGCAAGACCACCACCTTCACCTACAACAGCGGCAGCACCGTGGTCACCGACGCCAATAACCGCAGCACGACTTACACGTACGACGTCTACGGCCGGGTGACCAGCGTGCGCGACGCCCGCGGCAACACCACCCAGTATCAATACGACGCCGACCACAACGTGACCCGCATCACCGACTACGACACGAACCTCAACCGTTACAATTGGACTTTGGACAAAGTCCGAGAAACCCGGTTTCTTACCTGTTTGGGTTTCTGATCACCGGCTAATTTGTCCAAAGTCCAATTACAAGATGGGCGGGCGCTATTACGGGGCGTCCGTGGGCCGCTTCACCCAGCGGGACCCGGAGCCGGGCAGCGCCTACGAACCGTTGAGCTACAACCGCTACGTCTACGTGGTCGCCAACCCGGTCAACTACACCGACGAAGACGGCTTCTACCGCCACTATTACACTTACAGCCGCCATCGCACCCACTATCAGCCTTGGTGCCTTGGTGTTTTGTGGCCCCCGCTCGCAAGTGACCTTCTGGGGACAGCTTGACAAACCACGGCACCTGTGCCATAATTCAGGTTGATCTCGCCGTAGGCTGTGATGGAAACGAGTAGGCGGAGGTAGTCGTTCAGCGAGCCCGGAGCTGGTGTGAGCCGGGTGCGATGAGCCCGTCGAAAATCCTTCCGGAGCCGCCACCCGAAAGCTCGTGGGAGCAGCGCCTTCGGGCGGTCCGGGAGCCGGCTAAGGCCGGCGTTCCATTGCACGAGCAAGTAGACGTGGCCGGTCTCGTCCACCGTTACCCGGACGGGGGTATGAGCACGTACCCTTGATGAGCGGGCGACTACGCCAACTGGGGTGGTACCGCGGAGGCTTGGGCCTTCGTCCTCTGGACGAGGGCCTTTTTGGTAGGGACGCTGATCAGGAGCAGGGAACATGACCGAACTGCTGTATCAGACCGACAGTTACCTGCGCGAGTTTGACGCCGTGGTCACAGGGGTCGAGGGGCAAGCCGTGGTGTTGGACCGGACGGCCTTCTACCCCGGTGGTGGCGGACAGCCCCACGACACGGGCACCCTGACCGGCGACGGCCGTTGCTGGCGGGTGACCAAGGTGCGCAAGGCCGGCCCGGACGTGTGGCACGAACTTGACGGCGAGCCACCGGAGGCGGGAGCTGCCATCCACGGCCTCATAGACTGGGACCGCCGCTACAAGCTGATGCGGATACACACCGCGTTGCACATCCTCTGCGGGGTCATCTGGCGCGACTACGGCGCCCTGGTGACAGGCGGCAACATGACCCCAGAGCGCGCCCGGATGGACTTCGAGTTCGAGCGCATGGAAAAGGAGCTGGTCCAGGAGATCGAGGAGAAGATCAACGCAGAGGTTGAAGCCGCCCGGCCGGTGCGGGTGGCCATCCTGCCGCGCGAGGAAGCCTTTCAAATCCCAGACCTGATCCGCACGAAGATCAACCTGCTACCGGAAAGCATCCGGGAAGTGCGCACCGTGGAGATCGAGGGCCTGGACCTGCAGGCTGATGGCGGTACTCACGTGGCCAACACCCGGGAGGTGGGTCGGATCAAGATCGTGGACTACAAGAGCAAGGGGAGGATCAACAAGCGGCTGGTGATCGAGCTGGAAGATTAGGCTGGAACGCGGATGAACTGGCCCGTATGTCGGAATCTTCGTCAAACGCGAAAATGTCTACAGCGTCGCGATAACCGAGATGGGCACGAATGAGGGTTATGGTCTCATCAATGACGTAGTTGGTTGTGATCAGATAGGGACGCTGGCTCATGAACTGCGTAGCTGAGGTATGGCCAGCATCAGTGACGTTCTTCATGGCAAACCAGGCGCTTGCGTCAGCGAAAATGAGCTGTCGCATTACCAAAGCCCTTGTCAAGCAAAGGAGGAAAGATGGCTTTCAAACCGGTGTCCGGTCAGGTGGATTTCATCGCTCAGGAGCACCAGATCCTGCGCTTCTGGGAGGAGACAAAAGCCTTCAAGAAGCTGCAAGAGCTGCGCAAGGGCGGACGGCGCTGGTCCTTTATTGACGGTCCCATCACCGCCAACAACCCCATGGGCGTGCACCACGCCTGGGGCCGCACCTACAAGGATCTTTACCAACGCTACAAGGCCATGCGTGGCTACAATCAACGCTGGCAGAATGGCTTCGACTGCCAGGGGCTGTGGGTGGAGGTCAACGTTGAACGCGACCTGGGCTTCAAGTCCAAGCGGGACATCGAGGAATACGGCATCGCGCCTTTCGTCATCCTCTGCAAGCAGCGGGTCCTGAAATACGCCCGCGTGCAGACGGAGCAGTCCATCCGGCTGGGCTACTGGATGGATTGGAACGATCCGCAGCAGCTCCAGTTCCTGCACGACAAGCTGGGTGAGGACCCCAATCAGGTCATCACTATCGAGGGACCTAACGGCCCCGTCACCGGCACGGTGGAGCAGATCGTGGGCCGGCTGGGCATGCCCGAGATCGGGGGGTCCTACTTCACCTTCTCCGACGAGAACAACTACCAGATCTGGATGTTCCTCAAGCGTTGTTGGGAAAAGGGCTGGCTGTACAAGGGCACCGACGTGATGCCCTGGTGCCCTCGCTGCGGGACGGGCATCAGTCAGCACGAGATCGTCACCGACGGATATCAGGTGGTGAGCCATGATGCCGTCTACCTGCGCTTCCCCCTGATCGGACGCCATCGGGAAGCCCTGCTCGTGTGGACCACGACGCCATGGACGCTGACCAGCAACGTGGCCGCCGCTGTGGGGCCTGACCTGACCTACGTGCGGGTGAAGCAAGGCGACTGGACCTACTACCTGGCCAAGGGAACGGTGAAGCAAGCCCTGCGGGGTGACTACCAGTTGCTGGGCGAGCTGCAAGGCACTGAGATGGTGGGCTGGACCTACCAAGGCCCCTTCAACGACTTGCCGGCGGTCCAGGCCGAGCTGGCCCGGCATCCCGGCTACGTCCATCGCGTCATCCCCTGGAGGGATGTGGGCGAGGAAGAGGGTACCGGCATCGTGCACATCGCGCCCGGCTGCGGTGCCGAGGACTTCCAGCTCAGCAAGGAGTTCGATCTGCCCGTGATCGCGCCTCTCGATGAGGACGGCATCTTTGTTGAGGGTTTCGCCTGGCTGACGGGGCATAGCACGGCCGAGGTGGCACAGGACATCTTCCGGGATCTGGAGCGCAAGGGCCTGATGTACCGCGCTGAGACCTACACCCACCGCTACCCTGTCTGCTGGCGCTGTGGCACCGATCTGGTCTTCCGGCTGGTGGACGAGTGGTTCATCAGCATGGGCCAGGTGTACCACAAGTCCCGGGAGGAGCTGACGCCGGAGGAGAAGGCGCGCAGCCTGCGCTACCAGATCATGGATGTCGTGGACCAGATCCGCTGGATCCCCTCCTTCGGCTACGAGCGCGAGCTGGACTGGCTGCGCAACATGGACGACTGGATGATCAGCAAGAAGCGCTACTGGGGTCTGGCCCTGCCCATCTACGAGTGTCACGAGTGCGGCCACTTCGAGGTCATCGGTAGCGAGCATGAGTTGAGAGCACGTGCGGTGGAGGGCTGGGAGGAGTTCGAAGGCCACACCCCTCACCGGCCTTATGTGGATGCAGTCAAGATCCAGTGCTCCAATTGCGGCGCCAAGGTGAGCCGTATCCCCGACGTGGGCAACCCCTGGCTGGATGCCGGCATCGTGCCCTTCTCCACCCTGCGCTATCGCACCGACAAGGGGTACTGGAAGAAGTGGTTCCCGGCCGACTGGATCAGCGAGTCTTTCCCCGGCCAGTTCCGCAACTGGTTCTACAGCTTGCTGGCGATGAGCACCGTGCTGGAGAACAAGCCGCCCTTCTTGACGGTGTTCAGCTACGCCACCTTGCTGGCCGAGGATGGCCGGCCCATGCACAAATCTTGGGGCAACATGATCGAGTTCAATGAAGCGGCTGAGCGCATCGGCGTGGACGTGATGCGCTGGATGTATGTCAATCAGAAGCCAGACGCCAATCTACTCTTCGGCTACCATCGGGCCGACGAGACGCGCCGGCGGCTCATCATCCCCTTGTGGAACGTCTACGCTTTCTTCGTCACCTACGCCAACGCGGACGGCTGGATGCCCCGGCAGCGCTACTGGCTGCCGACAACCATTGACGAGCCGGAGATCCAGCGTACAGATCTGGACCGCTGGATTCTGGGCCGGCTCAGCCAGCTCATCGCCGAGGTGACGGATTACCTGGACGAATACGATTCCTGGCACGCGGCCCAGGCCATCGAGCGCTTTGTAGACCACCTGTCCAACTGGTACGTGCGCCGCAGCCGGCGTCGCTTCTGGAAGGCGGAGCGGGACGCCGACAAGGAGGCTGCTTACGCCACCCTCTACGAGGTGCTGGTGACCCTCAACAAGCTGCTGGCGCCCTTCCTGCCCTTCATCTCCGAAGCCATGTACCAGAACCTGGTGTGTTCGTGGAACACGGAGGCGCCGGAGAGCGTGCATCACAACTACTGGCCGGAGCCGGATGAGAGCCGGGTAGACGAGCAGCTCCTGGCCGACATGGACCTGGTGATGCACCTGGCCAGCCTGGGTCGCGCCGCTCGCAGCCAAGCCAACATCAAGCTGCGCCAACCCCTGGCCAGGGCCACGGTGGTGTTGCCCGATCCGGAGGCCCGCGCCGGTGTGGAGCGCATGGCCGAGTTGCTGTTGGACGAGCTCAATGTCAAGGAGCTGGACTTCGCCGGCCTCGAAGCTGAGTTGGTGGAGTACACCGTGCGCCCGGTGTGGCCGGCCCTGGGGCCCAAATACGGGCCGCTGACCCCCAAGATCGGCGCGGCTCTGGCGGCGGCCAACGCGGCCGAGGTGGCACGCAGGGTACACGCCGGCCAGCCGGTGGAGCTGACGGTGGAGGAGCAGGTGGTGAGCCTGGCCCCGGACGAAGTGGAGGTGCTGGCCAAGGCCAAGGCCGGCTACGCTGTGGCGGAGGGCAATGGCGCTGTGGTAGGCATCAGCACCGAGCTGACACCGGACCTGGTGCGCGAGGGCCTGGCGCGGGAGGTCATCCGCCGGGTGCAGAACATGCGCAAGGACGCCGGTTTCGAACTGAACGACCGCATCGTCACCACCTGGCAAGCCGAGGGCGAGCTGGCAGAGGCCATCACCCAGTTCAGCGACTACATAGCCCAGGAGACGTTGAGCGTTGAGCTTTCGCGCGGTCCGGCTCCTGATGGCGCCCACACTGGGCGCTTCGACGTGGATGGCCATGCTCTGCGCCTGGCGGTCAAGCGGGCGTGAGGCCAAAGGGGGGGGGGTTAGAGATAACACACCCGGTATTGAGGTTTGATGCCTGTTTGCTTTTGCGCGGCTTGTGGGGTAAAATAGCACTTGCGGTAGAGAAGGAGGCGTATCATGCCGGACAAAGGCGAGCAGTCCAAGGTGGCGCGAAGCCCTTCAAGGTTGAAGTTGGGGCCACTGCGTGCTCGACTGGAGCAGGAACGCGAATGGTTGCTGAAGGAGATCCAGGCGCAAGAGATTGAGGGCAAAGAGCACGCCGGCTACGCCAGTCACATGGCAGACGACGCCACGGAGGTGTTTGAGCAAACCAAGAGCTTCACCTTGCGCGAGACCCTCAAGGCCATGGTCGAGCAGGTGGAGCACGCCCTGACCCGCATGGATGAGGGGACTTACGGGCTGTGCGAGGCCTGCGGCGATCCTATTGACCCGGCCCGGCTGGAAGCCTTACCGCAGGCGACGCTATGCCTTTACTGTCAGCAGCACGCCGAGGCAGGGTAGGTGAACTGAGCTCGAACACCCGGCGAGGGAGCAATTGACATTGGATAAGAGGTTGTGGGGACGGCTACTCCTGGGTGGCATCGCCATCGTGGTCTTCGTGGTGGACCAGGTCACCAAGTACTTGGTCCTGAGCCGCCTGAAAGTGAATGAATCGTGGAACCCCATCCCGGCGTTGCGCCCCTTTGTGAGCATCACCCATGTCACCAACACAGGGGCGGCCTTTGGCATCTTCCCGGACCAGAGCACCCTGTTCATAGTCATCGCCTTCCTGGTGATCGCGGGTATTCTGATCTACTACCGGTACCTGCCGGCAGATCGCCTCCTGGTGCGGGCCAGCCTCGGCCTCCAACTGGGAGGTGCGGTGGGCAACCTGGTAGACCGGCTGCGCTACGGCCACGTGGTGGACTTCATTGACTTCAAGATCTGGCCGGTGTTCAACGTGGCCGACAGCGCCGTGGTGGTAGGGGTGCTCATCCTGGCCTACTACCTGCTGCACGAGCAGGACCAGTTGGAAGAGGCTCCAGAGTCGGGCAGCCAACCCGCCGATAAGCAAGCATGATGCGCCGGCCAGGGGCAATCTCGGGTTGCGAGGCTCAGGTCCTTGGAACGCAAGGATACCTTTTGAAGAGCCCTTTCCCTCATTTCGCCCTCAATTCGAACTCTGGACAAAGTCCCAGAAACCCTGCCGAGAAACCGGGTTTCTGAGCCTATTTTCCGCGCCTTAAGCGAGATAGAAGGCTGAATTGGGCAGAGCGCTCCTTTTGTGGTAGCGTATGGGGGTGACAGACCACATACGCAAGGAGCGCTCCACATGAAGACTACCACAAAATCTCGTCGTTGGCAAGTTCTGGTTGGGCTACTTTGGTTCCTGGCCCCGCTGGCTTCGTTGTGGTCCAGCCCTGCTTTTTGGCCACAAGTCCAGGCTCCAGCAATAAGCCCTGAAGCGGGCGGTGTTCCTGTGCTGGCTGGGGTGGTGACCCATGACCCCCAGCAGGGGCCGCTGTGCCCTTGGTGGCCCCGCTGGCGCTGGCGCAAATGGGCGCCTTCCCGCTATCGAGCCTGGCAGCGAAGGGTGCGCCGGGCCCGCTGGGCCCCTCGCTTGGCCAGGCTGGCTTTGACC
>FWPU01009482.1_pt1 | contig 15293 bp, 12 predicted proteins | sample 2228361 | NCBI WGS metagenome assembly FWPU01 (sample SAMEA103939777, study PRJEB20133) | metagenome
ACCGGGCGATGGGTCCGCCGAAGGCGTGCCTCTGTTGGGCGTATTCAAAGGCGTCGCGGAATGCGGCCTTGGCCACCCCGAGGCTCAGCAATGCGGTTCCAATTCTCTCGGGATTCAAAGTGGCCAGGAGTTCGTACCAGCCGTTGTTGAGGGTCCCTACCAGGTTCTCCTTGGGAATTCGCACGTCTTCGTAGACCACCTCATTGCAACCCGCCGCGTGACAACCGAGCTTGGGAATGAGCCGGGTCTGGAGACCCTCGGTGGGCCGGGGCACCAGAAAAATCGACAAGCCTCGGGTCCGCTTCGCTTCGGGATCCGTGATGGCCACGGTCGTGATGTAATCCGCTCGGTGGGCACCCGTGATAAAGACCTTCTGGCCGTTCAGACGCCAGTGATCCCCCTCGTCCACGGCCCGGGTCTGGATCGCTCCCAGGATGTCCGTTCCCCCTCCGGGCTCCGTGAGAGCCAGCGCGAACTTGAGTTCTCCCCTCGCCAGACGGGGCAGGTACCTCTCCTTCTGCTCAGGTGTTCCCAGGTTCAGGATCACGGATGCGCCTAAGCCCGTTGCCCCCGCGCACAAAGCGACGGCGACCGAGGAGGTCGCCAACTCCTCATTCAGGATTGTCGACTCCAAGACTCCAAGCCCCTGGCCCCCATATTCCACCGGCACGTTCACGCCGAAATAGCCGATCTCCTTCAACTTGTTCCAAAGCTCATCCGGCACGAAGTCGCAGTTCTCATCCATCCACCGGACATACTCCCGCGGGAGTTCCTTCTTGCAGAAGCGCTGCATCTCCGACCGCAGCAGTTCCTGTTCCTCGGTGAATCCGAAATCCATCTTGGCCTCTCCCTTACTTGTTCCTGTCGGACTGGATGTTGCTCGCTTTCTGCTGCTGCATGAGCCCGTCCGGTTTCTTTCGGTAGGCGTCCATGGCGGCCTGGAGGGCGGGGCTGTTCTGCAGCCACTGGATCCCGTTTCTCTCCAAGGCCAGCGCAGTCTCGATGCTGCCTCCCTCTGCGGAACGGTCCATGACCTCTTTGCCCATGCGGAGGGCGATGGGACTCTTCGAACTGATGAGCCGGACCATGTCCTCAAACTTCTCCTCGAAAACCTCGTCCGGGAAGACACGGGTCAGCAGGCCCATCTCGTAGATTTCCCTCGCGGTGTAGTCCCTCCTGCCGCTGAAGACGACCTCCTTGGCGCGGAAGATCGGCATGCTCCGGGGCAGCCTGGTGGTTCCGCCCCACCCAGGCAGAATCCCCATGTTGATCTCCGTGGTGCCGATTCTGGCCGATTCCGCCGCATACAGAAGGTCGCAGCACAAGGCGAGCTCCAACCCGCCTGCCAGGCAGTAGCCGTGGATCTTGCCGATCACGACTTTTTCGCATCCCGTGATCGCCTTCTGTACGTCTAGGCCTTCGTGGGCCAACCAGTCCATGGCGCTGCGATGCTCGGCCAGCGATGGAAACACGGAAAGGTCGCCGCCGGTGCAGAAGGACCTGCCGGCTCCGGAAAGGACGACCACACCGACGGAGGGGATCTCACGCACCCTTCGAAAGGCGTCGATCAGTTCATGCGCCATCTGCCGGTCGATGGCATTGTGCTTGTCCGGCCGGTTGAGCGTGATCCTGCAGACAGCGTTGTTCTTTCCTCCGATCTCATAGAGAATCGTTTTGTAGGTCTTCGGCCCGAGGACCCTCTCGCCAACGGCCGTGTCTCCCAGCGCCCCTTCCTCGGGAGGGGACGGCTTCCTCGCCGCAGCTCCGAGGGGCCGGAACATGGGCAGGGCAAACTCCTCCGTGACGTCCTGGAAGGAGACCTCAACGTCCATGCCGATGTGCACCTCAGCGGGATCGCAGTCCACGATGCGGGTCATCATCCGGATGCCTTCCTCCAAATCCACGAGGGCCAGCACGTATGGCAGGTCTTCCATGAACTTCGGCTCCACCATGTCCATGGTGACCGTGAAGCTGTATACCTTTCCCTTGCCGCTCGCCTGAGACCAACCAAGGTTGGAGGACCAGCATTCGGGGCAGTATTTCCTGGGATAGAAGATCTTCGCCTTGCAGTCGAAGCACTCTTGGATCAGGAGCCTGTGCTCCTTGGCCGCCTTCCAAAACTCCTTCGTCCAGGGCTGCACCTCCGGCAACGGTTTCGTGTATCCGCTCATGACAGTTCCCTCCCCCACACCGTGGCGATGTTGTTCATGCCGGAGCCGCCTGCTGTGTTCTGAAAAACATACTTGGCCCCCTGCACCTGACGCACTCCGGCCTTTCCCATCAGCTGGCGGGCCGTTTCCACGTAGGTGGCCATGCTGACGCCGGAGCCGGTGTGTCCCCTGCCCACAGCGTCCCCGATCGTCGATACAGGACATTTGCCGCCGGGCGAAGTATGGCCTTCCCGGATGAACTTCCCAGCGGTTCCTCTCTCGCAGACGCCGATCGCTTCGAGCATCATCGGAATGGCAAAGGGATAAGCCACATAGAGATTCCAGATATCGATGTCCTTCAGGGTAAGCCCGGCTTCCCGCAGCGCGGCTGCTGCGGAATCGTGCCAGCCTTTCTCCACCGCCTTGAAGTCTCGCAAAATGGGGCAGGCAGAGAAATAGACGGCCCCTTCGCCCAACTTGTATACGGGCGTGTTCGTGACTTTCGCGGCGAGTTCCGCCGAGGTCACCACCATGGCCGCGCCCCCGTCGCCGAGCACATTGCACTCCCTCTTTCGAAGGGGTGTGGAGATCATCCGGGACGAAAGAACGTCCTCGAGGGTCACGGGTTTCTTGTAGAACATGGAATTCGGGTCCAATGCCGCCCATTTCCTCAAGGCTACGACAACCGAGGCCATCTCTTCGGGAGTCGTCCCGGTCTCGTACATGTATCTCTGAGCCATGAGACCCATCACGCCGTTGTATGTGGTTCCGAAAGGGTATTCCCACTGGAGGTCCATGCCCGCCGTGGCGAAGAAACTGATGAGCTCCGGGACAGGGATCGTCGAATGGACCGTCACGTGCGGAATCAGAACAAACCGGGCCAGCCCGCTGTGGATCCACTGTTCAGCCAGGCGGAGGCAGTTCGATGTCGAGGCGCCCCCGGCATTGCAGATGCAGACATCTTTGCACCCTTTGAGACCCAGCTCCTCAGGGATTTTGCCGAAAGAAATCTCGGCCGAAAGCCTGGGCTGTGCCTGGGGCGCGACCGTGATCACTCCTTCGATATCATTCTTGTTGATTCCGGCGTCGCGCACAGCCTGTATGGAGATTTCGTAAAGAATGTCCCACGCAGATCTCTCCGGATAGATTCCCGTGGGCACTTCGCCGATACCGACAATCGCAAGCTTCCCTTTACTCATCCCTTCCCCCCTTCGATCCTTTGGATGTGCCTGGAGCGTCTCCCGCCCGCATGTCCGGCTTTGGTGGAGGCCGACCGGACACAGTGCCCGAGCGTGGCTGTCCTCCCGTCAGAGCTTCACTCTTCGTTTGCTCGTGTCGATGCCGAGAAGTCTTCCGAGATTCCCGCCGAAGATCTTTCTCCGATCCTCCTGGGTGATCGGCGGATAGCCGTAGCTCTCCTGCATATCGTCTGGAATCTGGAACTCCCGCATGCCAAGGACCGCCATACCGATCTGCATGCCGAAGCCGGCATAGTCGCAACCCCAAATGATCTTGTCCGGTCCCACCCACCGTAAGGCCTCGCCAAGGATTTTTGCGAACTTTCGCGGCGCGGTCAGGGCCCAGGGGACCAGCAGGCTCAGCGAGACATGAACGTTCGGGTGGGCCATGGCGACCATGTTGAGGTCGTCGCAATAGGGATATCCCATGTGGAAGGCCACGATTTTCAAGTTCGGGAAATCGCGGGCCACATCGTCGAGCTGGATGGGCAGGGCATACTTGCTCTTTCCGGGAGGGACCCAGGAAAATCCTGTATGGATGTCCAGCACGATGCCCAGTTCCTCCGCTTTTTCGTAGAAAGGCCAGAGATCAGGGTCGTTGATGTAGGTATCCTCCGGCGGATAGTACTTGAAGAGCTTGGCCCCCTTCTCCCTGACCCAGTACTCCAGCTCCCAGATCGTGTTCTTCACGCCCTTGAATTTGATGGGGGACAGGTTGGGCTCGTAATAGAACCGATCCGGGTTGGATTCCACAATGCGAGCCATCTCCCCGTTGCTCACCCAGCGGCTCGTGTACCCCGTGGAGTCCATCATGGACTCCGGGAGGAGGCAGGCGATGTCCATGCCGTACTTGTCCATGGCGCGGAGGATGTTCGCGGGGTCCGCGCTCTTTTGCATCTCCCATTCTTCGATGCCCAGGGCTTGCACCGTCCGTTCGAGCATCTGCGGCGGACAGCCGGTCATGAGGGGTCTCCTTATGTTCTCGATGGCCCGCCACCACATCTGCACCCCCGGAAAATGATTTACGGGCCCGATGTCGCCGATCAGGTGACATTCGGGATCGATCTTGAAGAACTCGTCCTTCGCTAACGCGCTGCTCATGATTTGTCCTCCAATGGTTCAACGGCCTCTTGGGGAATTTCGTAGATTGTCAGCGCGGGCCAGGACCCCGGAAGGGCCTCCAGCATTTCTCCAGCATCGGCAGCTCCTTTTTCCACCAAGGTCGATCGAGCGCCGGCATGGGGGCCAGGATGGCTCCCTTGGGCATGATGGACTCGTGCTTCTGCCGCGGGCCGATCTTGTACTCGTCGAAGGCATATTCCCTTCCCAAAATTGGATTGTGCGGGCATCGAGGCCCGCATCCCATCATGCACCTCGACAGGCAGATGTTGCAGCGCTTGCAGCGGACGATTTCCTGGGGACGACCCGCTGCGAGCTTGTTCGGGTATTCGGGATCGATGAAGAGCTGTCTGCCCAGAGCGGAGATGTCGAACTTCCCGGCAGCCATATCCCTCTCCGCCTTGAATGGGTCATGCTGGGAGGCCACGATGACCGGAATCTTTAGGGCCTTCTTGAAATCCCGGCCTGCGTCGGGCGCGTGTTCCGCACGGTCCTCGTCTATGACCAAATGTCCCCCCTCCTCGTACCCGCCGCCGTCGGAGAGGCTGATGTAGTCGGCTCCACGGGCCTCCAGGTCCTGGGCGAGATCGATCATTTCCTCCCTTGTCAAGCCTCCTTCCATGTGCTCTTCTGCGCTGATGCGAACGCCCAGAGCCACGCCGGGACAGGCATAGCGCACCTGCTCGCAGACCTCGTTAAGGAATCGCTTGCGATTCCTCCACTCACCGCCGTACATGTCCGTCCGCTTGTTGGTCAGGGGAGAAAGGAACTGGTGCTCCAGGTATCCGTGGGGTGCATGGATCTCGATCACATCGAAGCCGGCGATCACGGCCAGCTGGCAGCTTGCCGCGAACTCCTTCTGCTCGCTTCTGATTTCTTCGATCGACATGGCTCTCGTCATCTGGCCCACGAGAAAGCTGCGCGGGTGCTCAACCCTCCTCCATGCATCTGCGAGATGGTTCGGAGTCTTCTCGAGGGCAACTTCGTAGGGAAGACCGGCAGTGGGGGCGGGGGCAAGTTCGTGGTGATCGTACGAATGGCCCTGTCGGCCGAAGCCGATGGTCATCTGGGCCGCAGCGTGGGCGCCGAAGTAGTGAATCGTGTCTGTCAAGAGGACGAGGCCCTGCACATGGCCCATGTGGAAACAATGGAGATTGCGGCCCCAGACGAACTTTGACGCCAGTCGGGTTCCCATGATGGCGCCGGTGCTGATCAGCCCCGCCCCGCCTTTTGCGCGTGCCGCGAAGTACGCGATCATCTGCTCGGTCGCTTCTCCGTTCACGCCGGAAAGGGTCTCGTTCATCGGGGCCAGGGCGATGCTGTTTTTCAACTCGACAGGCCCGATCTTCTTGGGCGCCAGAAGGTGTGGGAACTTACCTCCCTGCTGTTTTTTCGCCATGGCGTTCTCCTCTCCTTTTGGTCTTGGTTTTCTTCCCTGGCTTTGGGAGCAATGGAAAAACGTCTTTCCTGTGACTTTGCGCGCCGTATGCCCCCCTGGAGCAATCGCGTCATCCCTCTCCGAAGGAGATCGATCGGATTCGCTTGAGCGGGATCCGAACTGAACCAAAGGACGCAAGGCCCGACAAGAGGACATCCCCGTCCACCTCGATGCCGATGCGTTCGCCCTCCGTTGTTGCGATTTCCGCGTGAATCCGGCCTGGCTCCTCGAGAAACCTCGCAGTCGAGAGTTTGGTGGGGTCCAGTTCCACCTCGGAGTCACCCATGCGGCCTCTCCATACGGACTGGCCGTTGAAGAGGATCTCCCGCAGTCGGATTTTGCCTCCGGTGCTGTCCTCGATTTCAGCGGATACGGCCTTCGGCTGCGATGGAGAGCCCGGTAGCGGCAGTTTGGGAAAGAGTCCCTGCTGGAGGATGTCCAGGAGGATTTCAAGCCCCTCTTCCAGCGAGTATCTGGGATCGATCATCTGCCAGTAACCGAAGGCCTCCGCAAGGACCAATTGCAGGTACGCAATCAAAGCCTCGTCGTGCTTGATCTGAACCACTCCATCTGCGATGGCTCTCCTCAGGTCTTTCAACAAGGGTCTGCTCATCACCCGAAAGGCCTCGATGGCCTTTCGGGCCAGGATGGGGTCGCTTCCGCCGATGGCTCCTCGAATTTCGTTGAGAATCCCCCGATATCCTGGAAAGGCCCTCAGAAATGCCCTTGCCCTTTTCAGTTGTTTGCGCATGTAGTCCCGCTCGGATCGAATCTCCTCCCAGGACTCCTTGGGTACGACCGTAACGGTCAAGCGGTCAATACACTCCATGAAGAGCTCCCTCTTGTTCTTGAAGTACAAATAGAAGGTGCTCTTGCCCATACGCAATCTATCCGTGATGTCGCTGATCTTTGTGTTTTCAAATCCTCTCTCCGAGAAAAGCTTGATGGCCATGTCCAGGATCAGATTTCTTTCCCTGTCCTCCTGCCCTGGGTCCGGTCTGTCGACAGGGCTCTCTTGGGACAACGTGCCTTTCTCAGCCTCCCGGTGTCCGGCTCCCAGGGTTTTCTTGTCTGCCGCGACTTTGTTTTTGTCAAAGATCTTCGCGATCTCCGGTAGGGACAAGCCCTTCTTTTCTTTCAGCCGGAGGATCTGTCGCAGCCGGGCGAGGTGGGTCTCGTCATACAATTGCAGGTTGAGTCCGACCTTGTTCGGGGGCGGCAGAAGCCCAAGGGTGACGTAATAACGAACAGCGGAAGGGGCCACGCCGGCTTCCTTTGCGAGTTCGGATACTTTCATCTGCCGTCTCAAGGCCTTTCCCTTTCGTATGGATCCAGCGGCTGTCCCCTGAAAATGGGACGTGGCTCAGGACTTCTTATAAGGACCCATCAGTTCTACTCATAGAACATACTCTCCTTGATCGCGGTTGTCAAGGAAAAACTTCTAGTATATAGACGATTTTGATATTGGAATAAGAGAAGATATGGGAAATTTTGGGGTCAGACAAGATTTTGCTTGACAAAGAAGCGCGGATGTTTGTAAACTTCATGAAAGGACGAGTGAGTATTAGCATAAAGTAAATTAGGCGGGCTGTACGGTTTCCAGATCGCGGAGGGCCCAGGGTCCAACGCTTCTATCCTGGGCGGCCATCCCGCTGGAACGAACGCTCCTCTGGTCATCGATAGGAGAAGGACGAATGAAACCCTCGCGCGTATTTTGTGCGGCCCTCGTGATCCTCGGCTTCCTGGCAACGCTGCGCACGAACCTGCCCGCCGGTGAAACAAAGCCCGAGGTCATCGATCAGTCGAATTGGAAGAAGGTTGAAGGGCTCGTCCCGGTGCCCCTTCTCGATGGCATCCGGAAGGGCGAGATGATCATCTCGGTGCAGGAACCTCACTACAATGCGTCTGAATTCTTTCCGCCTTATGCTTTGGCGAGCCTGAAAGAGAATGCTGGGAAGTACCAGCTCGACGAGAACAACATGATCGTCGAGGCAGGAACGGGCAGGCTGGCGAAAGACATAGTCGGATTTCCTTTCCCAGAAGTAGATCCGGCAGACCCGAAGGCGGCAGTCAAGATTATCTACAACAAACAATATGCGACGTACCTCCTGGGATTCAAACGATTCACGACCGTCACAACCTGGGTAGGTTTGGAAACAGGATTCGAGAGAGAGGTTGAAGTATTCTTCCATGATGCCTACCTCACCGGTTTTCCGGGGGCCAGGGAGTATGAAAATTCGAGAAATATAGAGCGGTACTCCATTATTTCGGTCCAGAAGCCCTATGACTTGGCCGGTACAGCGATCATGCTCTGGAGGTATCTCAGCGATCAGGCGGACGTCAACTTCAGCTATATTCCTGCTATCCGCAGGGTGCGGCGGATGACCCCGGCGAATCGGTCTGATGGATTTGTGGGATCGGATTTCTCCGTCGACGATATTCTCGCCTACGATGGCAAGATTCCTCAGTTCGCGTGGAAGCTCGTTGGAAAGCAGGATGCCTTGATCCCGTACGTTGCTTCGGCTCCCTTGAAAGCGGAGGTGTCCCCAAAGGGGGAGTGGACCATGGCCAAGGATCATCCGTCGATACGCTATGGGTATCAAGACAAGAACTGGAAAGGAGCTCCGTGGTGCCCTCTCAATTCCATTTACGTGAAACGTCCCGTCTATGTTCTGGAGGCGAAATCCAAGGACCCTTACTACAACTACGGAACACAGTACGTCTGGGTCGCTGCTGATACATGGGGCCCTGCATATAAGCTGGTGCATGATCGCTCGGGAGAGTTTTGGAAGTGGCTCTCCGTGACCACGTCCGGATTTCAGAGCGACGATGGCAGGTTGAAGTTCCTTGCTTGGCTGGATCACCTGGTCGTGGATCCACGGAGGAATCATGCTTCTATCATCTCACAGCTCCACCCAAATACCACGCTCGTCTATAACGCCGTGCTCGACTTAAACGACTTTACCCTTGCCGGGTTCCAGAAGTACTGCAAATAGCAGAAAACGTGAGACGGGACGAAGCCACGGAGGGAGGCTGCCATAAGAAAGTACGGACCCACGGTCGCGGTCATCTTGTGTGGACTTCTGTGCATGGGAATTCCAAGCTGCAACGTTCAAAAAGAAGCAAAGCGGGCTGCGATTTACCGGTATTTCGACGAGGTGGTCGACCAGGGCAAATCCGAGGTCGTCAGAGAGCTCTTTTCGCCGGATGCGAGGCAGCATTTCCTCCCGTGCCTGGAGATGGAGGGTTGGGAGGAAATCATGGGGTACGTCGGCCTGAGTTCACTCCTGGGGCAGTCGTTCCATACCACGATCCATGAAATCATCGTCGAGGGAGACACGGGCTACGCTCACGTGACGCATACCATGAAAATCGTGGATGAGTGGCCGGGCCCTCCCGCCCCGCCGGTAATCCCTCTCCGACTGGGCGGCGCGCCGATCGGAGGGCAGACGGTTCAGTGGGACGCGATGGCGAGATTCAAGTTCAACGATGCCAATCTGATCACGGAAGAATGGATTCTACGGGACGAACTCAGCATGGTCCTTCAGGCCAAGGACGTCTGTGCATACGAGACTGCCTGCCTCTGTGGGGCCACATGCCATGACTTTCCGGCGCTCGAGTAGAGAGAAACTCGCTGCACTTGGATGGGCCTGGCCTTCCGGTATTCCGCGAGAATGGCAGCGCCTTGGCGTGGAAGCGGGCGATGTATAGCCGGCTTACCGCAGTGGCTCGTGGGCTCAGGGGATCGGAGGGGAGTAAAGACAACGCGGGCTGTTGCGTACAGAGGGGACTCTGTTTGAGGAGACTCGTCTCGGAACAGTGAGAGAAGGAGAAACCATGAAGCCAAGACAGATGGCGCTTGCCCGCCTGTTGTTCCTGCTCTTCTTATTTGTTGTCGGTTCCAGCCAGGCATGGTGCATAACCATTGATCAGGACAAGACTCTTGACGTCTCTGCCAAGCTGCAGACCCGCGGCACGATCCGGACCCAAGGTTCGGACGCCGAAGGAGACAGCTCAGGGTACACGTTTCCGGCTGTGGACACAGGCGATTTTGTTCAGCACCGCAACCTCGCGATCCTCGAGGTCAATCATGATCTCGGCCCTCTCACCGATTCCCTCGGGGTGCTTTACCCTCTCCGTGCGCTGGACATCCGGGCGAAATACCACCTGGTGGGCCGGTTTCTTTACGAAGGCGTCTATGATTACGGTCCCAGCGTGTTTCAGGATGTCCGGGAAGGGGACCGGGACAACATCAACTCGTTCAAGCAGAGCTACGAACTCTGGGAGGCGTACGCCGACTTCACTCGAGGCCCGCTCTTCCTTCGGATCGGCAGGCAGAATCTGGCCTGGGGCGAGACCGACATCTTCCGGCTCCTGGACGGCATTAACCCTCTGGACAACACTTTTGGGGGCATCTTTGAGGACCTGGACGACCGCAGGATCCCCCTGTGGATGGTCCGCTCGAGCTACAACCTCGGAGACCTGGGACCGGTATCGTCGCTTACGGTCGAAAGCTTCTTGGTGCCCGGGACTGTCGATGCCCACGTGGCCCCCTGGGCGCCTCGTGGAACTCCTTACGCTGTGCCTCTGCCGTCGCTTCTGGCTCCTTCGTTGCGGATCATCACGCCGGACCGCGGCTGGTCCGAAAGCCGCTGGGGCGTTCGGGTCCAGGGCGTGGTCGCGGAGAGTCTGAACCTTGCCTTCGCACACTACCAGACCTTCTTGGATGTTCCCACTCTTAGGAGCAAGGTGATCGGCAGTCCGCCTGTCCTCGACCTCAACGCCCTCCAGACCTGGGGCGAGTTCCCGGAGGTCAGGATCACCGGGGCGAGCATGAATTATTGGGAGTCCATGACCGACATTGTGTTTCGCAGCGAGGTCGCCTGGTTCTGGAATGAGCCGGTGTTCATACCCGAGATCAACAACTCGACCCTCTTCGGCCCTCAGCTCGAACTGCCGGATCCCCTGCTAGATTTTCTGGCAGGGGTCCTGCCCGTGGATATCCGTAAACTCGGCTTGAAAGGGCTGCCTCTCAATCCCCGGAGCGGTTCGATCCCGCGCAAGGACATTCTTCGGTACATGGTTGGCTTCGACAAACAGGTCTGGATCCGGCCCCTGAACAAGACGAACACCTTTTTTCTGTCGGGCCAGTACTTCGGCCAGTGGGTCCCCGACTACGACGGCCGGATGCGGCAGGAGGCCCTGATCTATCCCAGTCTCAAAGATTACCCGAAGGTCAAGGAATTCGAGCATGTCTTCACCGCCATGCTGAACACTCTGTATCTGAGCGGGACCATACAGCCTCAGATAGCGTTCGCCTGCGACGTGAGGGGTGCATGGCTCGTTCAGCCGTCGGTCAATATGATCTACGAACCCTTCCGGATCATGCTCCAGTACAGTGCCATCCAAGGGGCCTTCACGAACTTCGGGGTCTTTCGGGATCGGGACCAGGTATCGCTCATGTTGAGCTATTTGCTGAACTGACAAGAATGCAGCATCATGATTGGCTGTGGCTGGATGTGCGAGGGCGGGCGTGTCTGCATCGGCGCCGGCGTCTGCGGCCCACGCTGTGATGCTTTGCCGGCACCGGCCGGGAATGAGTGAGGGTCGGGCGGGAAGCCTCGGGAGATCAAGTGCCTTGGGAAAGGGGGAAAGCTTTGTCCGTCGTCAGCTCCGTCTGCCGCATGTGCCACGGCGTCTGCGGGGTCCGGGTGCATCTCGAGGGAGGCAGGGTCGTCAGGGTGACGGGCGACCCGGACCACCCGATGAGCAGGGGTTACATCTGCTCGAAGGGAAGGGCCTCGGTGGAGCTTCTCTACCACCCGGATCGGCTCACGCATCCCCTGAGGCGGGCGGGCGGCAGGGGCGAGAACCGGTGGGAGCGCATCGGGTGGGACGAAGCCCTGGACACCGTGGCTGGCAAGCTCATGGAGGCCAAGCAGGCGTACGGGCCCGAGTCGGTGGCGATCGCGCTCGGAACGGGCCGGCCGTACATGTTCTACGCTCTACGCCTTGCCAACGCCTTCGGAACGCCCAATGTCGTGAGCTACAGCCACGTCTGCTACCTGCCCCGAATCGTGGCATCGGCCCTGACCTGCGGCAGGCTGCCGCTGCCGGTGTGCGACTTCTACGGTTTCGGAGGCGCCCGCCCCAAGTGCGTGCTTGTCTGGGGCTGCAACATCCCGGAGACCGGAGCGGCGGACGGGCTGTGCGGCCACCAGGTGACCCTGGCCCTGCGCGAGGCCGCAAGGCTCGTGGTGATCGACCCTCGACGGACGAAGCTGGCTTCCAGGGCCGATCTGTGGGCACAGGTGCGTCCCGGAACCGACGCGGCCCTTGCCCTGGCCGTGCTCCACGTCCTCATCGAAGAGCGGCTCTATGACCGGAGCTTCGTGGAAAAGCACACCGCGGGATTCGACCGGCTCGTGGAGAGGGTCAGGCAATACCCTCCGGAACGGGCAGCCGCGATCACGTGGGTTCCTGAAAAGACGATCCGAGACATCGCACGTCTCTACGCTTCCTCCAAGCCGGCCTGTCTTCTCTGGGGGAACGGGATCGACCAGGGGCCAAACTGTTTCCAGACTGCCAGGGCGCTGCTCATTCTGCGCGGCCTGACCGGAAACCTCGACGTGCCGGGCGGCGACGTGTTCTGGGTGCCTCCGGCCGGCGTCTACCAGACCTCGCCCTTTGCCGCCATCGAAAACATCCTGCCCGACCGGGTCGCGCCGGAAGTGGCCGCCAGGAGGCTTGGCGCAGGCGAGTCCATCCCCCTGAACCCCGGCGTGCGGCATTCGGTTTTTTACGAGGCGGTCCTGTCCGGGAAGCCCTATCCGGTGAAAGCGCTTCTTTTGGTGGGTACGAATCCGCTGCTCACGGCGAGCGATCCGCTCAAGGGGGAGGCGGCCCTGCGGAAGATCGATTTCTCTGCAGCCGTCGACCTCTTCATGACGCCGACTGCGCAGCTTGCCGACATCGTGCTGCCGGCCGCATCGTGGCTCGAGCAGGATGATGTCGCAGACCTGCACTTCATCTGGTGCGTCGCGGCCCGGCGGAAAGTCGCACGGATCGGAGAGTGCCGGGACGACAAGGAGATCTTTCTTGAACTCGCCCGCCGTCTGGGGCTCGAGAATTGCTTCCCGTGGAAGGACGTACGACAGTGGTGCGACTTTGTCCTCGGCGGCACCGGCATGGATTTTGAAGCCTTCTCGAGACTCGGCCTCCTTCGCGGCGAGATGCGCTACCGGAAGCACGAGACCGAGGGATTCCCCACGCCTTCCGGCAAGTTCGAAATCGCCTCGAGCATCCTGGAGTCCATGGGGCACGATCCGCTTCCGGATTACCGCGAGCCGCCGGAGAGCCCCGTGAGCACGCCGGACCTCCACGGGGAGTACCCTTTTGTCGCCATGGCCGGCGCCAAGATCGAGCCGTTCTTTCACTCCGAGTACAGGCAACTCCCCTCCCAGCGGCGGCGAAACCCCGATCCCCTCATAGAGATGCACCCGGAGGCGGCTGCCCGGCTCGGCATCCGAGAGGGCGACTGGGTGCGGATCGCCTCTCCCCGAGGGACGATCCGACAGAGGGCGCGACTCACTTCCGGCATCGACCCGCGGGTGGTCTCGATCCAGCACGCCTGGTGGTTTCCCGAGCGGGAGCCCCCGGAATACGGGTGGAAGGAGTCGAGTGCAAGCATCCTTCTCGATCCGAGGCCGGCCGACCCTGTCTGGGGCTCAGAACCCTGGAAGTGTTTCCTCTGCAGGGTATCCAAGGAGAGGACGTAAGGCCTCCTTCAAGACAGAGACAGATGAGGCAGGCGGTAAGGCCTGAGACTGCACGGCCGCGTGTGTACCAAGACGGGGTCCGAACCGCGGCAGCCTTTGAAACACCCAAGAGTCCCATCAAGATATACGTGCAGAAAGACTCATGGCAAGCCGGGTCATGCAGCACGAAAAGATTCAGAAAAGAGGAACACGGATCGGCTCACGGGGCCATGGGACCTTTTACACAGAGAAGAAGTCGGTAGCTAACCCAGAGTTGTGAACCTCCTCTCTACCGTGAGTGCTGCTCCTGAACCTTCTGCTGGATCCACAAATTGATGAGCGTATCCGATGACACTCCCCGCCTCTTGGCGATCAATCGAATCGCCTGGGAAAGGTCCTTCTCAACAGGGTAGTAAACGGCCTCGGATTCGATTTGGACATCGAACTTTACCCTTTTGGTCTTTCCCCACACCTCCGACAAATCGTGGGTATCCCAGTATTCCCCGATGCCCCTGTAGGACCCCGCCTTGGAAATGGAGCTTCTATTTCTTTTCATATCTGGTCCTTTCAGATCTTGTCATTTCACGCGCAGAGATGATTAGCGCCTGGTCGTTCTTCTTGCGTACAAGAAAGACAACCAGGTGACGGCCGGCTTTGGTCTTTCCCAGTGCCGCGTAAACGTTCTCTCCAGACCGATGCCCTCTTTCCACGAAGCGGAAATGGCGAGAGCTCCGCAGGACCTCTCGAACCTCATCCTGATTGACGTTGTGCTTCCGCTGTATCTTCTCAACGATCTCTTCAAGCCAGATAAGCCCAGAGATCCTCAAGGCTCGGCACTCCCGTGCGGTGATCAGGCGTCATTGCCCTTTCATGTATTCTACCATGCCGTGTCTGTCCATGCGACATCCATGATTCCCCTCTCGGGAACCCGGATCTGCTCGAACCAGTTATTTTCGTCTCTTCTTACGACAAGTCCGTTCGATCACGTTGCCGAAGAGATCCGTGGGCAGGGGTTGCCGAAAAGGTCCACGGGGGTGTCCGGGGTCGGCTTTCGGGTGTCAGAAGTCAACCCCGCTCCACCATCGTGTTCCTGTGTCCCGCCATCGCTCGCCTGCCGCCTGCCCCCTTGCCCCAACAATGCCTCGATCCGCTCCGCATGCCTTTCGCATTCCTCCCAGGACTCCTCGACACCCTGTTCGAGCTGCCACGGCAGGAAACGTGGGCCGAGTCTCTCCGCCACGGGCTGCGGCTCCCTGGCACGCTCATCGTGTCCGAGCCCGTAATCCGCCAAGCGGATCCTGTCGGGCAGCATCGTGCCCCTCCAAAGAAGCCAATGAATCCCTCTTTGGAGGGATGCGCTCCGTCGCGTCCGTCTTCGGCGACGGCAGGGCATCCGCCTCCGGAGGCTGATCACAGGCAATTCGGGGTCAGTCCTTCATCCTGTAGCTTCCGGGGGACCGTCGGTGCGCATTACCCCGCGACAACCCCCGCGGGCACGACAGAGCGTGCCCCTCCAAAGAGATTCGGACCCTGGAGGGACGCGCTCCGTCGCGTCCGTCTTCTGGGGCGGCGAGGAGACTGGTCCTCTGCG
>FWPU01002624.1_pt1 | contig 15288 bp, 10 predicted proteins | sample 2228361 | NCBI WGS metagenome assembly FWPU01 (sample SAMEA103939777, study PRJEB20133) | metagenome
ATGTACCAATTTACCAATTTACCAATGTACCAATCTCCCAATCCCCCAATCCCCCCACTTACTTTTCAACAGTCATCGCGGCGAGTTGCTCGTACTGGCGCCAGCGGTTGTTCACGTCTTCCTGGGCGAGCTTCAGCAGCATTTCGGCGCGCGCTTCGTCGCGTTGTGCCAGCGAGAAGAAGCGGCTCTCATTGTAGACGTAGTCCTTCAGCGGGATCTTCGGCGCCTTCGAGTCGAGCTGCAGCGGATTCTTGCCCTCCGCGGCCAGCATCGGATTGTAGCGGTAAAGCGGCCACGCGCCCGAATCCACGGCCAGCTTCTGCTGGTTCAGGCCATGCACCATGTTATAGCCGTGATTGATGCAGTGGCTGTACGCGATGATCAGGCTGGGGCCGGGATACGCTTCAGCCTCCAGGAACGCGCGCACTGTGTGGTTGTCGTTGGCGCCCATGGCCACCTGGGCTACGTAGACGTTGCCATAGGTCATGGCGATCATGCCCAGGTCCTTCTTCGCCAGCGGTTTGCCGGCCGCGGCAAAGCGAGCCACTGCAGCACGCGGGGTCGCCTTCGAGGCCTGGCCGCCCGTGTTGGAGTACACCTGGGTGTCGAGCACCAACACGTTCACGTTGCGGCCCGACGCCAGCACGTGATCGAGGCCGCCGTAGCCGATGTCGTAGGCCCAACCGTCGCCGCCGACGATCCACACGCTGCGCTTGACCAGCATGTCGGCGATGTCGTTCAGTTGTCGCGCCCACGGCTCGTTGATCGCGGCCAGCTTCTGCTTGAGCACGGCCACGCGCGCCCGCTGCTCGGCGATTCCCTTCTCGGTGGACTGATCGGCATCGAGCAGCTCGTCCACCAGCGCGTCGCCCAACACGGCACGGTGGGTGTGAATCAGCTCGCGCGCGAACTCGGTATGCTTGTCAATCGTCAGGCGGAAGCCGGCGCCGAACTCGGCGTTGTCCTCGAAGAGGCTGTTCGACCAGGCCGGGCCGCGGCCCTCCTTGTTGACCGCCCACGGCGTGGTCGGCAGGTTGCCGCCGTAGATCGAGGAGCAGCCGGTGGCGTTGGCGACGATGGCACGATCGCCGAAGAGCTGCGTGATCAGCTTGACGTAGGGGGTCTCGCCGCAGCCCGCGCACGCGCCGGAGAACTCGAAGAGCGGCTGCAGCAGCTGCGAGTTCTTGACGTTGTTCAGCGGGATCAGCGTGCGATCCAGCTCGGGCAGCTTCAGGAAGAACTCGAAGTTCTCCCGCTCGGTGAAGCGCAGCGGAGGCTGCGGCGCCATGTTGATCGCCTTGAGCTTGGGCTGGCTCTTGTTCTTGGCCGGGCAGCTCTCCACGCACAGGCCGCAGCCGGTGCAGTCTTCGGGCGCCACCTGGACGGTGTATTTCATGCCGGGCAGCTCGCGGCTCTTGTAGTCCATGGACTTGAACGTCTCGGGCGCGCCGGCCAGGCTCTCGGGCGGGTAGACCTTCGTGCGGATGGCCGCATGCGGGCAGACGAACGCGCACTTGCCGCACTGGATGCAGATCGTTGGGTCCCAGACCGGAATCTCGAGCGCGATGTTGCGTTTTTCCCAGCGGGTAGTGGCCACGGGCCAGGTGCCATCTACCGGGAAGGCCGAGACCGGCAGCTCGTCGCCGTAGCCGGCAATGATCCGGCCGGTCACGTTCCTGACGAACTCCGGCGCCTCGTCGGGCACCGGTGGCACCATCTCGATCTGGCTGGTGACCTGGTTCGGGTAGTTCACTTCGTACAGGTGCGACAGAGCGTGATCCACGGCCGCGAAGTTTTGCTGGACCACCACCTCCCCGCGGCGGCCATAGGTCTTGCGGATCGTCTCCTTGATCTTGGCGATGGCCTCGTCGCGCGGCAGCACGCCCGAAATGGCGAAGAAGCAGGTCTGCATGATGGTGTTGATGCGCACCCCCATGCCGGTGTCACGCGCGACTTTGTAGGCGTCAATCACGAAGAAGCGCAGCTTTTTGTCAATGATCTGCCGCTGCACCGGCCGCGGCAGGTGATCCCACACCTCATCGGGGCCGTAGGGGCTGTTGAGCAGGAAGACCGCGCCCGGCTCGGCTTTGGCCAGCACGTTGACGCGCTCCAGGAAGACCCATTGGTGACAGGCGATGAAATTGGCCGACTCGATCAGATTTGTCAGGCGAATCGGTTCTGGGCCAAAGCGCAGGTGCGAGGTCGTCATGGTGCCCGACTTGCGGGAGTCGTAGACGAAGTAGCCCTGGGCGTAGTTGTCGGTTTCCTCGCCGATGATGCGGATCGAGTTATGGTTGGCGCCCACCGTGCCGTCGGCGCCCAGGCCGTAGAACATGGCCCGCACGCCCCGCTTCGCCTCGACGCTGAAGCTGGGGTCATAGGCCAGGCTGGTGTGCGTCACATCGTCGTTAATGCCGACGGTGAAATGATTCTTCGGCGACGGCGCAGCCATGTTGTCGTACACCGCCTTGACCATGGCCGCGGTGAACTCCTTGCTGGCCAGGCCATAGCGGCCACCGAGCACCTTGAACGACCGACCGCCCTCCACCAGCGCGGTCACGCAGTCCTGATAGAGCGGCTCGCCGGCCGCGCCCGGCTCTTTGCAGCGATCGAGCGCGGTGATCACTTTGACGGTGGGCGGCAGCGCGGCCACGAAGTGCTCGACGCTGAACGGCCGATAGAGGCGTACCTTGAGCAGGCCCACCTTCTCCCCGGCCGCGGTCAAGACATTCACCGTCTCATGTGCCACATCCGCGCCCGAGCCCATCATGACGATCACCCGCTCAGCGTCCGGCGCACCGACATATTCGAACAGTTTGTACTCGCGGCCGACCAGCCTCGCGAAGCGCTCCATGTACTCCTGGACGATGCCGGGAACGGCCAGGTAGAAGGGGTTGCAGGCTTCGCGGGCCTGGAAGAAGACGTCGGGGTTCTGCGCAGTGCCGCGGATCACCGGCCGTTCGGGGTTGAGCGCACGCGCCCGATGCGCCTGCACCAGCTCCTCGTCAATCATGGCGCGGATATCATCGTCGGTGAGCTCTTCGATCTTGCGGATCTCATGGCTGGTGCGGAAGCCGTCAAAGAAGTGCATGAACGGCACGCGCGCCTTCAACGTCGAGGCCTGCGCGATCAGTGCCAGATCCATCACCTCCTGGGGATTGCTGCTGCACAACATGGCCCAGCCGGTCGCACGCGCCGCCATCACATCGCTGTGATCGCCGAAGATCGAGAGCGCATGGGTGGCAATGGCGCGGGCCGCGATGTGGAAGACCGTCGGCGTCAATTCGCCCGCGATCTTGAACATGTTGGGGATCATCAACAGGAGACCCTGCGAAGCCGTGAAGGTGGTGCACAACGCACCGGTCTGCAACGCGCCATGCACTGCGCCGGCCGCGCCGCCCTCCGACTGCATCTCGACCACCAGCGGCACCGTGCCCCAGATGTTCGTCCGCCCCTCGGCGCTCCAGGCATCCGCCCACTCGCCCATGTTGCTGGAAGGCGTGATGGGATAAATGGCAATGACTTCGTTGGTCTTGTGGGCAATATAGGCGGCTGCCTCATTGCCGTCAATTGTGACAAAATGTCTTTTGGTCATCCTCGCTTTCCTCCGAGAAACTGCACGCCGCGCTGCGACGTGGATGGACTCGTTTTCACTGCATCAAATAACTGCTCAAGCCCGCCATCCTGCCTGTCTCTTTGCCTTCCAAAGCGGAAGACGGGGAAACGCACAAGATGGGTTTTCAGGCTCTGTCGGGACCCACGCAAATCCATGCCGGCATAAAGCCACAGATGAGCATAACACTGCTCATGGGTTAAGAGGTATGACAGGCATCATAGACCCACGGCCCAACGTTGCCGATTTGCCCAAAACAAGATACACTAATCAACCGAGCTATCCATTTGCCGACGCACTATTCTCTCATCGAGGTGCCCCATGGAATTCACAGACCTGATCCGCTCTCGTTACAGCGTGCGCGCCTATCGGCCCGATCCGGTGCCCGATGACCTGCTGGCGCGCGTGTTGGAAGCCGGCCGCCTGGCGCCGACAGCGGCCAATCGTCAGCCATTCCGCTTCATCGTCATCCACACGGCCGGCCGCCAGGAAGAACTGCGACGCCTCTACCATCGCGAGTGGTTCGGCCAGGCGCCCCTGATCATCGGCATCTGCGTCGTGCCGGCCGAGGCGTGGGTGCGCCGCGACGGCGTGAACTACGCGTTCGTGGATGCCGCCATTGCCATGGATCATATCGTGCTGGCTGCGGCCGATGCCGGCCTGGGCACGTGCTGGGTCGCCGCGTTCGACCCCACCGTCGCGCGCCAGCTCCTGGGCCTGCCCGATGGCGTCGAGCCGGTCGCGTTCACTCCCCTGGGCTTCCCGGCCGACGCGCCGCGGCCGAAGGAGCGTAAGTCGCTGGCCGAACTGGTGCGCTACGAACACTGGTAGGATGGCCGCAGCTATGGCTCATCCCACGTTGCGTCACTACATGGATTTCGCGGCCGAGACGGTCTATCTCGCCGGCCGGCTGACCCTGGGCTACTACCACATCGGCGTCGGGCCTGACTTCAAGGCCGACGATACACCCGTGACCGTGGCCGACCGGCTGGCCGAGCAGCTCATCCGCGGGCGCATCGAGCAGGCCTATCCCGGCCATGCCATCGTCGGCGAGGAGTTCGGCGCGGCCGAGAGCGCCGGCGCCAGCCATCGTTGGTTCGTGGACCCGATTGATGGCACCAAGTCGTTCGTGCGCGGGGTGCCGCTCTACGGGGTGCTGCTCGGCCTGGAGATCGAGGGCCGGGTCGAGGCTGGCGCGGCTTACTTCCCGGCCACCGACGAGCTGATCTGTGCGGCCACCGGCGAGGGGTGCTGGTGGAACGGCCGCCGCGCGCGCGTCGCCGACACCGCCGACCTGAGCCGGGCCTATTTCTCGACGACCGACCTGGGCGGCATGTTCGCGCTGGGCCGCGCGGCGGCCTGGGAGCGGCTGGCCCGGCGGGTCTACTACCGGGTCGGCTGGGGCGACGCCTACGGCTATCTGCTGGTCGCCACCGGCCGGATCGAAATCATGCTCGACCCGGCCATGCACCCGTGGGACGCCGGCCCCTTCCCACCCATCCTCCGCGAGGCCGGCGGCTTCTTCGGCGACTGGCGCGGCAACGAGACGATCTACGGCAACGAGGGCCTGGCGACGACGCAAAGATTGCTTCCGGAGGTGTTGGCGTTGCTCAATGCGTGATGGTGGGGGAAGTGCGATGTGGGATGTACGATGTACGATGTACGATGTACGATGTAAGATGTACGATGTAAGGATGTGGGATGTGGATAGATGCTTGATGTTTTCGTTTGATGCTTGATGTTTGATGCCTGATGGCCGACCGGGAGCAAGACGATGAGAGCTGTGGCAATCCGACTTTTCGTATGTGTGCTGGTGAGTTTGGGCCTGGGCGCGATCGCATTCCTGACACTGCACGGCGAAACACAGGCGCGCCCGGCGGCCGATGTGGGGCCAGATTTGTCCGTCTCGAAGCATTCAGTCTGGCCGTTGGCGCCGTTCGTCGAGCCGGGCGGCGTCATCACGTTTGCCATTCTCGTCGAAAACCTCGGCACGGGCCAGGCGCAAGGCGTGGTGCTCACCGATACGCTGCCCGCGGGCCTCGCCTTCGTCGGGGCCAGCAACAACTTGTGCGGCGGGCCCTGCCCGATGGAGGTCAAGGGGCGGCAGATCATCTGGCAGATGGGCAATCTGGCCCCCGATACCCGATGGCAATGGCTGGAGCTATGGGCGCGCGCCGACGCGACCGTGACGGTGGGCACGATTCTGACCAACACAGTGGAAATCCACGGCGCGCATGCCGAAATTGACGGCGACCTCAACGACGAGATCACGGACCCCTATGCCAACAACCGCGGCAGCCGAGAATTGGAAGTGGTCCCCCCGCTTGGGGACCTGGAGATCTACAAAGAGGTCGCGGCCGGCGTGGTCGCGGCCGGCGAGAGCCTGCGCTATCGCATCCTGCTGGCCAATCATGGCTTTGCCGCAGCCGAGGACGTTGTCGTTACCGACACCTTGCCCGTCTCTGTGACTTATCTGGCGCACGGGAGCGACTATCCGATCGGCGCCCCCATCCTCGTGACGCCGACCGTGAGCGACCGACGCGTCGTCTGGAACCTGGGCCGCGTGCCCCCGCGCAGCTGGGGCTATCTGACCGTGGATGTGCGGGTGAGCGAGACGGCGCCCGCAGGCGTGATCCTGACCAATGCGGCGACCGTCTCCACGAGCAGCGCGGAGCTGGATCGCTTTGCCAATGAATTCGTGCGCGAGGATGTGATCGTGGCCGCTGTCCCGAACTTGTGGGTAGACAAGCTGGCCGAGGGCCCGCGCGCGCCGGGCAGCCGCTTCGACTATCGCATCCGCCTGGCGAACTATGGCGGCGGCAGCGCGACCGGCGTGCGCGTCACCGATACGTTGCCCGCGGAACTTCGCTTCATCACTGCGACCAGCCAGAGCTGCCTCGATCCGCTTAACCCCAACAGTTGCCGGACCAATCCCTTCACGCTGACCATCCAGGGCCCGCAATTTGTCTGGGAGATCGGCCGCATGCCGCCGGGCGGCGGCGAGACTTACATCCTGGCGACCGTCGAGGTGTCTCCGACCCTCGCGCCGGGCATGATGATCACCAACGCCGTGACCATCGGCGGAAACGAAGCGGACAACAACCTCAGCGATAACGTCTACACTTCGACCTTGCCCGTGGTCGAGTCGTCCGATCCCGACATCGCGGTGTTCAAATCGCTGGAGTCTCCGTCGCCGCGTCCCGGCGGGCAGATTGTCTATCGGCTGCGCGTGATCAATCAGGGCGCGTTCGCGCTGTCCAACGTGGTCCTGACCGACACATTGCCCGGCGGCGTGGCTCTGCGTGAGACGACCAGCGTGACCTGCTTCGCGCCGCCGACCTGCGTGGAGAATACCTTCCCGCCCGCGGTGCAAGGCCGCGACCTCGTCTGGAGCCTGGGCGAGATTGCGGTCAACGGCAATGGCAGCTTCTGGGTGACGGTAGATGTGCCGCCGACCGTGACCGCGGGGACGCTCCTCACCAACACGGCGCGCATCAGCGCGTTGGCGGCCGAAACCGATCTGACCGACAACGAGAGCCTGGCGCCCGTGACCGTCGTCGGCGAGCCGCGGCTCACCATCGGCAAGCTCGCGCCGGCGGTCGCGCTCCGGGGATATCCGATCACATACACGTTGTGGGTCGGCAACGTCGGCGACGCCGCGGCGACCGGGCTGATTATCACCGACGCGATTCCGCCGGGTGCGCGCCTGCTGAGCGTCAACAACGGCGGGGTCGCCGCAGGGGGCGTGGTCACGTGGACTCTGTCAAAAGTGGACGTGAACATCGAAGCGGCGGTCAGCTTTGTCGTCACGGCAACTGACACGATCAGCAACAGCCGCTATGGTGTGGCGGCGAACGAGGGGGTTTCGGCGACCGGCGCCCCCGTGACGACCACGGTTGTCAGCCTGGCCGCGGCCAACAGCAGTCCGACCCGCATCGGCGCGCCGACGTACTTCACCGCGACGCTCAGCAGCCCGACGGCGATGACCTATCAGTGGAATTTCGGGGATGGCGCAGTTTCTGCGCCTACCACTACGGCGACCAACACTCACCGTTATGCGCGTTACGGGGATTTCACGGCGGTCGTCACAGCGACCAGCAGCCTGGGCAGCCTGGCCGCAACGACGCCGGTGATCGTCCGGCCCTACTCGATCTATCTACCGCTCCTGGCTCGACAGTAGGCAGGTCGGCGCAACACGCAACCCGGAGGTTTTCACTCATGCCTTTCATCGTACCCGGTGGAATGAGCCCCGTTCTCCAGGCGCTGCTGGCCACGATCTTCACCTGGTTGATGACCGCGACCGGCGCAGCAGGGGTTTTCTTCTTCAGGACCGTCAACAAGCGCGTGCTGAACGCCATGCTCGGCTTTGCGGCCGGCGTGATGATCGCGGCCAGCTTCTGGTCGCTGCTGGCGCCGGCCATCGAAATGGCCGAGGAAGGGCCGCTGCCCGCCTGGCTGCCGGCGGTCGTCGGCTTTCTCGTGGGCGGCGCGTTCCTGTGGGCGGTGGATCGCGTGCTGCCGCACCTGCACATCGGCCTGGCGACCGACATGGCCGAGGGGGTGAAGACGCAGTGGCAGCGCAGCGTGCTGCTGGTGCTGGCGATCACCCTGCACAATTTCCCGGAGGGCCTGGCCGTCGGCGTGGCGTTCGGTGCGCTGGCGGCCAACCTGCCGGCCGCCTCGCTGGCCGGCGCGGTGGCGCTCGCCATCGGCATCGGCCTGCAAAATCTGCCGGAAGGGATGGCGGTCTCGGTGCCGCTGCGCCGCGAGGGGATGGGCCGCTTCAAGGCGTTTCTATACGGCCAGGCCTCGGGCATGGTCGAGCCGGTGGCCGGCGTGCTCGGCGCAGCCGCCGTGCTGCTCATGCGGCCTTTGTTGCCCTATGCGCTGGCGTTCGCGGCCGGCGCCATGATCTACGTCGTCGTCGAGGAGCTGATTCCCGAGGCGCAGCAGGAAGAAGACACCCACGCCGCCACGATCGGCGCCATGCTCGGCTTTGCGCTGATGATGTTGTTGGATGTCGCGCTGGGTTAGGGCGACGTCTTAATGGGCGAGGCGTCTCGTCACTGCCGCCCGCCCGACCATTCTCAGATTTCATCCGCGTCGCCCGCGTCCTCTTTTCTGGTTAGTTACCCATGCCGCGCGCGGCGCCACGGCCGATGAAAACGCCCCCCTTACCCCCCAATCCTGGGGGGAAACCTGGCTCCCCCCGCAGTCGGGGGGCTGGGGGGCCAATTTCAGAGCAGGCCGTCCGCGCCCAATATGCTTTGGAGAAAAGCTACATGTTACCTACCATCGAACCCGGGATCAAAGTCGCCGTTCAGGCATCCCCCGAACCGAGCGACGAGGAACTGGCGCTCATCCGGCAGATGGGCGTCGAGTGGGTCGTCCTGTGGACCGACGCCTCGAAGGCCGGCTACGATTACTTCGCCAGCCGACGTCGGCTGTTCGAACGCCACGGCATCCGCATCTACGGCTTCGGCAACCGGGATGTGCACAACCAGGACGCCATCGTGCTGAACCTGGAGGGCCGCGACGCCAAAGTCGAGCAGTACAAACAGCATCTGCGCGACCTGGGCCGCGCCGGCATCCCCTACACCACCTACGCGCACATGGCGAACGGCATCTGGAGCACCGAGCGCGAGCCGACACGCGGGGGCGCGTCGGCTCGCGCCTTCGACCTGGCCAAAGCCGAAGAAGGCCGCTGGGCCGACCGTCGCTATCGCATGCCGCTGTCGCATGGCCGACGCTATTCGGAAGAGGAGATCTGGGCCAACTTCACCTCCTTCATCCGCGAGGTCGCGCCGGTCGCCGAGGAGGCCGGCGTCAGGATCGGCATCCACCCCGACGACCCGCCCTGGCCCGAGCTGGCCGGCATCCCGCGCTGCATCTTCAGCAGCTTTGCCGGCTATCAGCGCGCGCTCGACCTGGCCGCCAGCCCCAACGTCGGCGTCTGCCTGTGCGTGGGCTGCTGGCTGGAGGGCGGCCCGCTGATGGGCAAGGATGTGATCGAGACGATCCACGAGTTCGGGCGGCAGCGCAAGCTCTTCAAGGTCCACTTCCGCAACGTGGACCGGCCGCTGCCGCACTTCGTCGAGACCTTCATTGACGGCGGCTACATGGACATGGCAAAGGTGATGCGCGCGCTGCGGACGGCTGACTTCGACGGCGTGGTGATCGCCGACCACATCCCGCTGATGGGCAACGATCCGCGCATCGGCCTGGCCTATTCGATCGCGTACATGAAGGCGCTGGTGCGCTGGACGAACGAAGGATGAAAGCCATAGAATCACCATGAAACCCCGACCGCATTTCGACCATCCCATTCACGAGCTGCTCCAGAAACGCTGGAGCCCGCGCGCATTTTCGGCGCAGCCGATCACCGAAGAAATGATCATGACCCTGTTCGAAGCGGCGCGCTGGGCCGCCTCAAGCGGCAACGAGCAGCCCTGGCGTTTCATCTATGCCACGCAGGCCCAGCCCGAACGCTTCCACGCGTTGCTGGCCTGCCTGAACGAAGGCAATCAGGTCTGGGCCAAAGCCGCTCCTGTGCTGATCTTGACCCTGGTCAAGACACGCTCAGCGCGGAGCGGCCGGCCGAACCGCTACGCCTGGCACGATCTGGGGCTGGCCATCGGCAACCTGACCGTCCAGGCGTCGGCGCTCGGCCTCTACGTGCATCAGATGGGCGGGTTCTCGGCTGAAAAAGCGCGCGCGGCGTTCGCACTGCCGGACGACATCGAGCCGGTGACCGTGATCGCGGTCGGCTACCTCGGCGATCCGAACACCCTGCCCGCCGATCTGCGCGAGCGCGAGCTGGCGCCGCAGCAACGCAAGCCGCTCGCCGAACTGATCCTGCCGTGACGTGACCTGACCGAAATGCGCTATGCCGATGTATGCGTCAACACTCCCCTCGGCCGCCGGATAGCCGCTGCCGACGCGGACGAGGAAATCGAATATGAACCGCTCGGACAGACCTTCACCTATGCGGTGCCCGAGCGGCTGGCCGGCCGCCTGCAACCGGGCCACCTGGTGTGGGTACCATTCCGCAACCGGCGCCTCCAGGCCGTCGTCATCAGGCTCAGCGATGCTCCGCCTGACTTCGAGACGCGCGAGATCATCTCGGTGGTGTGGTCGCAGCCGCTGCTGACGCCTGTGCAGCTGGCGCTGGCCCACTGGATCAGCCAGACCTATCTGTCGCCGCTCATCGCGTCGCTCCTCCTGATGCTGCCCGTCGGCTTGACCCAGCGCGGCCGCACGGTGTTCGTCCGCACGGGTGAACCGGCCCCGGCCGATCTGACCCCGACTCAGACCGCGCTGCTCGAGCGCATCGCTGCGGCCGAAGGCGAATGGGCCGAGGTGAGCGCGGGGCTGCGCGGGATCACGCAGAAGCGTGACCTGCAGCCGCTCCTCGCCAGGGGACTGGTGACGCAGGAGGTGGCTTTTCCCAGCCCACCGCCGCGGCCGAAAACCGACCGCCAGGTGCGCCTGCTGGCCGACGCGGCAGCCATTGCGCGCGCACTGCCGACACTCGGTCGCGCATCGAAGCAAGCGGATGTGCTGACGTGGTTGAGCGAGCAAAGCAGCACAGCAGCGAACAGGTTGATGGGCGCGGAGGGGGTGCCGCTCAAAGAGGTGTGCGCGGCTGTCGGATGCACCGAGGGGCCGGTGAGGGCACTCGCCGCACGGGGCTGGGTCACCATCACGGCCAAAGGTGCGGCCGGAGAACCGGCCACAGTACGCCTGACGCTGACGCCGGACGCGCTTCTGGACGCGCTGATTGAGCTGCGCGGCACCCGAAAGCATCGGGCCGTGCTCGATGCGCTGCTGCAACACGACGGCCCGACCTGGATCGGCCAGATCTACGCCGAGACCGGCGCCACGCCGACAGTGCTGCACGATCTTGAGGCCGTCGGCCTGATCGCCATTGCCGAGGAAATGGTCTGGCGTGACCCGCTGGCCGGCCGATCGTTCGCCCCCGATCAACCGCCCGTGCTGACGGAGGATCAGGAACGGGTATGGGAGGTGATCAGGGAAAGGATCGGAGAGGCAGAAAAGCAGCCAGGCGGCAAAACGGCCATCGGCCAGGCCGGCAGATCGGCAGCCGAAACCGCAAGTGAGGCGGCGGCCCGGCTGACGGCCATGCTATTGCATGGGGTCACCGGGTCGGGAAAGACGGAGATCTATCTGCGGGCGATCGGCGAGACATTGCGCCGTGGCCGACAGGCGGTGGTGCTGGTGCCAGAGATCGCGCTGACGCCGCAGACGATCCGACGTTTCGCAGCCCGTTTTCCGGGTCAGGTCACCGTCTGGCACAGCGAGCTAAGCGATGGAGAACGCTTCGACGTATGGCGTCGAGTGCGCACCGATCACCCTGCGGCACAGGTGGTGGTGGGCACGCGTTCGGCCCTCTTCCTGCCGTTCCCCGATCTGGGCCTGATCGTCGTGGATGAAGAGCACGAACCATCCTACAAGCATGAGCGCACGCCTCGCTATCATGCGCGTGCGGTGGCATTGGAACTGGGACGGTTGAGCGCCGCGCCTGTACTTCTGGGCAGCGCAACGCCCGCACTGGAGACCTATTATGCGGCGCGACAGGGCCAGATCGAGCTGCTGACGTTGCCCAGGCGGATCCGCACCGGCAACGGCGAACCGGGTCCGATGCCGCTCCTGGCCGAAGCGCAGGCCGACCTGCCGCCCGTGCGCATCGTGGACATGCGTCAGGAACTGCGCGCCGGCAACCGCAGCATCTTCAGCCGGCCGCTGTTGAGCGGCTTGCGCGATGTCCTGGCAGCCGGCCAACAGGCAATCCTGTATCTCAACCGCCGCGGGGCCGCCACATTCGTCATGTGTCGGGATTGCGGCCATGTCGAGATCTGTCCGCGGTGCGCGTCGCCCCTGACCTATCACACTGCCGGCGAGGCGCTGCTCTGTCATCACTGCAACCGTCGCTATCCCGTGCCGACCGTGTGTCCGGAGTGTCAAAGCAAACGCATTCGCTTTTTCGGGGCCGGCACCGAGCAGGTAGAAGAGGCTGTCAGACTGGCGTTTCCTCAGGCGCGCACGCTGCGCTGGGATCGAGATGTGACCACAGCAAGGGGCAGCCACGACGCGATCCTGGCGCGTTTCGTGGCCCATGAGGCCGATGTGCTGATCGGCACCCAGATGATCGCCAAGGGCCTTGACCTGCCGCTGGTCACCCTGGTGGGCGTGATCGCGGCGGATGTCGGTCTGTTTCTGCCCGACTTTCGCGCTGGCGAACGCACGTTTCAACTACTGACGCAGGTGGCCGGCCGGGCCGGCCGCAGCGTTCTCGGCGGCGAGGTGATCATCCAGACCTATCATCCCGATCACTACGCGGTAGTCGCGGCCAGCCGGCACGATTACGAGGGTTTCTATCGTCAGGAGATGGGCTTCCGCCGCCAGCAGGGCTATCCACCCGTGCGCAGGCTGGCGCGGCTGGTCTACTACCACAGCCAGCGAGACCAGGCTCAGGCTGAGGCAATGCGGCTGGCCGGGCAACTGCGCGCCGAAATCGGCCGGGCCGGCCTGGCCGAAACCGACCTGATCGGCCCGGCACCGTGCTTCTTCGCCATGCAGCGCGGGAAGTATCGTTGGCAGGTGATCGTGCGCAGCCCCGATCCCGCCGCCCTGCTGCGCCGGCTGCCGATCCCGCTGGGCTGGCGGCTCGACGTAGACCCGGTGGAGCTACTGTAACATCCCCGGCGCTTGCCGCGCCATCTGCGCTAGCGCGGCACACCGGTGATGTAGGTCTCCAGGTCACGCAGCGCTTCCTGCTGCGCCGAGATGATCGCCTTGCCCACATCGCCGATACTGACGACGCCGATCACGCGCTCGCCTTCCATCACGGGCAGATGGCGAATCTGGCGCTGTGTCATGATCGCCAGGCACTGCTCGGCAGTCTGCTCCGGCTGGACATAGATGACCGGCGAGCTCATCAGCTCCTCGACGCGCGTGTCCCGTGAGCTGCGCCCTTTCAGGACGCACTTACGCGCATAATCGCGCTCAGAGAAAACGCCGACCAGCCGACCCTGCTCCATGACCAGCAACGCGCCGACGTTCTTCTCGGCCATCAGCTCCAGCGCCTGATAGACGGTGGCATCAGGCCCGATGCTCCACACGGCTCCGCTGCGTTTCTGCGCCAACAAATCTCTGACGGTGATCATGGTCTCCTCCCGCAATGCTGATTTGTATTTGCATCATGCTTGCGTGCTTATTGTACCGTAGATCATCCGCCATCGTCAAATGCCTGTGGCCTGAAAAGGCGGCCAGAAGCAGGGTGCCGGAACCCGGAGCGGGACTACCGATTCAGCTGCATCGGCATGATGACGTGCGTGAATTCCTCCGGGCCTGTGCCGACCGGGCGGAACACGCCAGGCCGATCGGAACGGGTTGTCTCCAGCACGACCTGCGGTGTGTCCATGACTGCGAGTACCTCGAGCAGGTAGCGCGCGTTGAAGGCAATCTCCAGGCCACTGCCCTCCACCAGTGCGTCCAGTTCGCTGACGTTGTCGCCGGCTTCGGCCGAAGTGGCGCGCAGGATGAGCTGGCCAGGTGTCGTATCGCTGCCCGGCACGATCTGGAACATCACCCGGTCGGACGCATCACGGGCAAACAACGAGGCAACCTTGAGCGCTCGCTGGAACGCCGCGGTGTCAATCACCGTGCGCGTCGTATAGCTCTTCGGGATGATGGCCGTGAAGTCGGGGAATTTGGCATCAATCAACTGCGAGACCAGATCAACCTGATGGAAAGCGCCCTTTTCGCCCTCGCCCTTGCCCTTCATGCGGAAGAGCACCTGGCTGCGGGCCGCGGCGACCGCGATTTCGACCGGCTGATCGGGATCGCATTCGCCGCTGATCCGGCTGACTTCCTGGAGGGCGCGCGCCGGGATGATGACGCTTTGCTCGAATGGCGCCAGCGTCGGCAGCGGGGTGCGGCGCAGAGACAGGCGATATCCGTCGGTCGCCGCCATAGTGAGACGATCCCCCTCGAAGCGCGCCAGCACGCCGGTCAGAGCCGGGCGGCTGGTATCTTTGGCATCCGCAGCCGCAAATACGACCTGGTCAATGATTTTGCGCAGCGTTGCCGGCGGCAGCCCCAACGAACGCTCGCCGTCCGCGGTGGGAATCAGCGGGAATTCGCTGGCATCTATGCCCTTGATGTTCGATTCGAAGCGCGCGCATTTGAGATTGACGCTCATCGTGCGCACCACCATCTCCAGGTCAATCCGCTCGGGCGGGACCGAATTAACCCATTCCGTCAACAGCCGGGCCGGCAAGGTGATCGCCCCGTCATCCTCGATCTGGGCGCCGAGCCAGGCACTGACCCCAACCTCGAGGTTGGTGGCGGCCAGCTTGAGCCGACCCTCGTCGGTGCTGAGCAGGATATTGCTGAGCACAGGCAACGTGCTGCGCGCTGAAACGGCCCGTCCCACGATGGAAAGGCCTTTGGCAAGATTTTCTTGGAGGATGGACAGACGCACGGCAAAAACCTCCTGGGTCGAATTCATGGGAATACAAAGGCCAGTAGTATCCTATTCAGCCTCACCCCTTCCCCTGTCCCCTTCCCTCTCCTGACCTCCGTCAGGAGAGGGAAGGGGTGAGGCGAGAAGGGGCCAATCCCCGCCCTTCACACCCCCCTTTCCTCCGCAA
>FWPU01009485.1_pt1 | contig 15286 bp, 11 predicted proteins | sample 2228361 | NCBI WGS metagenome assembly FWPU01 (sample SAMEA103939777, study PRJEB20133) | metagenome
TATTTCTGATTATCTTTAAGATAATAAAAAACAGAGTTAGTTAACTTTTCAAATAAAGAATTATCAATATTTACTTTAACACCTTTAAAAAATTTATTATAAAATTCTTCATATAATCTATCTTCTTCTCTCTCCTGAAGAATTTTTTTTAGCTGCGATAATTCTTTAGATGAAAGTTCGCTTTTAATCATAACATCGTATACTTTGCATATGTACCAGCCTTCTTTTAATTCAACAGGTTTTGTAATTTCACCGGGCAGTAAGTTAAAAATCTGTTCTTCTATTTTGGGATGCAGGTTTTCAGATGTTACTTCGGCATAAGACGGTTGTTCTAAATTTTCAGGGCGTAATGACAAAATTGAATCAAAAGAAGCTCCGTTCTGCAGCGTATTATAAATTTGTTCAATCTCATTTTTATCAGTAGAAAAGATGAATTTTATTTTAAAACTTTTTAACATTTTATTTTTTCCATCAGTAAATGCTGAATCCGTAATAATAACTTTATCTTTTATTTCTTTTTTATAAAGAGCATCCCGTAAATAAATGTTTTTGATATATTGCATTAAGAACTTAAACTCTTCTGATTTATCAAGATTTTCTTTCAGTGCATTTTGAGCAAGTAGTTTTTCTGCAAGGAGTGTATATAAAAAATCTCGTTTAATGGATGTGGTATCAAATGCTGTTGATGTTTTAGCATGTGGAGAAAATTCAAAGCGTTCAATAAATTCTTTCTTTGTTATTACAGAATTATAAGTTCTAGCAATTATTTCCTCTTCCTGGCAGATTAATCGACCTGAGAGCAAAAAGAATAAAATTAAAGAGACATTTTTTATCATATAATTCTCAAAATTAATTAAATTGCATACAATAATATTTATTACACTTAAAAAATAAAAGTCATATTATTAGCATCGTTATTTAGTACAAAAATTATTGTTATGCATCAATGAATAAAAATTTCCTAATTTATAAATTAATTCAGCAAGTATATATACTTAATAAATGGAAACGACAGTTTATCAAGCAATAGTACATGCATTAAACGATCTGGGTGTTGAAATAGTTACATTTGTTCCCGGTTATGGTGCCAGCGATACTTTTCAATTCTATAACGAATTATCAATGAAAAACTTAAAAATATCATTTCACGAAGAAGTTGCATATACCATTTCTCATGGTGCATCTATTGCTGGTAAAAGATCTGCAACATTAATAAAATCGCAAGGACTTTTGAAAGCTGGTAACAGTGTAACAGATTCACTTTATACAGAACTTACTGCTGGTTTTGTAATAATAATCTTTGATGATAAATCAGGGAAGCATTCAGATAATATTCTTGAAATAATGCCCATTCTAGAAGGTATGAGTTTACCTTTTATTGTAGGGAAAAATGAAAATATTTATAATGATGTTATAAACTCTTTTCTTGAATCAGAAAAAAGAAAAATGCCGGTTGCAATTATTGTGGATACATCTCAAGTTTATCAAATGACAAATTTTAATCCTCAAAAGAATATTAAAAGAAATTTTGATTACAAAAGAAATATTTATTCACACGTGGTAAGTCCTTTGTTGTCAGATTTTCAATATAAATTATTTGTAGCAAAAAAATTAGAAGGAAATATTGATACAATTATTCGGCCAGAATTACCAGTAATTCCGGACAATTTAACAGAAAATATCAAGCAAAATGCATTAAAGTACACACAATTTTTTGATATCTTCAGAAATTTAAAGAAAGATATAGTTACAGGTGATACTGGTTCGTCAAGTGTTTTTGCATTTCCTCCATACAATTGTATTGACATTGTAACCTATATGGGCGGAAGTATACCCCTTGCAATCGGAGCTTACCTGGCGGGTAAAAAAAATGTTTGGGCATTAACTGGCGATTTTAGTTTTATTGCAGCCGGTTATATCGGTTTAATTGAAGCATTAAACAGAGAAATACCTTTAAAGATTGTAATATTCTACAATAAAAAATCAGCTGCAACGGGAGGTCAACCAATTAATAAAAAAGTAATCAGACATTTACTTGCTGGTTACGAAAAATTTCTACTAAACATCTCAAATCCATTTGACCCGTTCGAAATTGATGCAATATTAAACGAAGCTTCTGCCACAAATGAAATGAAAATTATTATAGCGGATTATCCAGAATGAATAAAATTGAAATAAGAAATATCTATGATTTAAAACCAATAGAATCATTTAAAGATAAAAATCAATCTGAATTTATTGAAAATATTTTGGTTACTGAAAATTTCAGGGTTGAAAGAATAATTTCCGAATGCTATGTTTCACCAGAGGGCTTCTGGTACGATCAAAATCAGGATGAATTAGTTTTATTGTTAAAAGGGAGTGCAGAAATTTTATTTGAAAATAATACTTTAATTAAAATGCAAGAGGGAGATTACATAATAATTCCAGCTCATGTTAAACATAGAGTAGAAAAAACAGATGCTTATCAAAAAACATTTTGGATTACAATCTTTTATTAAATTAAGCGGCACAAATTATAAAATTCATGCCGCTTCTTTTTAGGGGGCAACAATTGATTAATCTTCTACTACCGCAAGTATGTCAGACCTTTGAACAATTTTTAATTCTTTCCCATTAGCACTAACTTCTTCGCCACCATATTTTGCAAATAAAATTTTATCACCTTCTTTAATTTTTTCTCTCAAATCTTCATCTGTGCCTACTGCAATCACTTTACCCATCCTTGGTTTTTCTTTTGCAGTATCAGGAATAATTATTCCTGTTGCTGTTCTGGATTCTTCTTCAATAAGTTCTACAAGAACTCTGTCGTCAAGTGGCTTAATTTTCATATGCTCTCCTATTCTTTTATGTTTAACATTTGATTGATCTTTGTTTTGTCGAATCCTATTATTGGTCGATTATTAATTAAAATAACTGGAACTCCTGTTTGACCTGTTCTTCTCATCATATCTCTTGCTGCTGCTTCATCTCTGGATACATCAACATCGATAAATCTAATATTTTTTTCTCTGAAATATCTTTTTGCAGCATTACAAAAACTACACGTTGGTGTAGAAAAAATAATAACCTTAGGTTGCGATGTTATTGCCATAATACCTCATTTTTTTATGTTATTTGATGAAAAAACAAAATATAGGATTCAGAATATGCCCTATCTTTAAGGTCAATAAAGAATCACCATTTGCTTGAATAATCACATATAAACAATCTTTAATTATGCTCAACTGTTTAATTATTTTTTAGTTTTCTTACTTGCTGTTTCTCATATTTTTAAAAACATATTACTATTTGTTTATCTACAAAAAATAATTTAAGAAATTTAAGGTATGAATAATTATCAAATTATTTCATAAAAGTTTTAGTAATTTATAGATTACGATTTTATATTTTATAAAAAATGAAATCTGAAAAAGCCATAGATAATCAAAAAATAATTATTAAGGGTGCACGTCAGCATAATCTCAAAAATATATCCCTTGAAATACCAAAGAATAAATTAATAGTATTTACCGGTGTAAGTGGTAGTGGAAAATCTTCGCTTGTATTTGATACAATTTATGCTGAAGGGCAAAGAAGGTACGTAGAAAGCTTATCTGCTTATGCAAGACAATTTCTCGAAAGAATGAATAAGCCTGATGTTGATTTTATTTATGGTATTTCACCAGCAGTTGCAATAGAACAAAAATCAGGTGCACGTAATCCAAGATCCACTGTTGGTACAAGCACAGAAATTTATGATTATCTAAGATTACTATTCTCAAGAATCGGCAAAACTATTTGCTTTAATTGTGGTAATGTAGTTAAAAGAGACAATGTTGGAACTGTAAGCGAGTGGCTTGAAGCTCAAAAAGAAGATGATAAATTTTATATTGGATTTCCGATTCATTATCACGAAGGCAGAACATTAGAAGAGGAAATAGATTTATTAAAAAAGAAAGGTTACTTTAGAATATTTTTCAGAGATGAATTAATTGACATCAATAATCAATCAATGGAAGAGATTTCTTCGAAAATTGATAATGGTTCCAAAAAAAATATTATAATAATTCTTGATCGTTTCAAGATTAAAAAGGGTCAAGTAAGAGAAATTCTTGCTGAGTCTATTGAAATAAGTTTTAAAGAGGGAGAGGGAAGATTAACAATTGTGAATGCAGATAAAAACGAATTAAAGCATTTTACAAAATATTATGAATGTTGTGGTATAAAATACGAAGAGCCCGAACCACGCTTTTTTTCTTTTAACAATCCATTCGGAGCCTGCCCTGTTTGTCAGGGTTTTGGGAAATCGATGGATTATGATATGAATCTAATTGTTCCTAATCAGAATTTAAGCATAAGCGAAGGTGCTATTGCTCCATGGAGAACAGTCAAATATAGTTCCTACTTACGTGACCTTATTCGCAAAAACAATGGGAGAATACCACTCAATGTTCCATTTAAAGATTTAACACAGGACCAAATAAAATTATTAAAAGAAGGATTTGCAGGTTTTGCTGGATTAAATGGATTCTTTAAACATCTTGAAGAAAAAACTTATAAAATGCATATCAGAGTTTTATTGAGTAAGTATAGAGCATATACAACCTGTTCAGCATGTCGTGGCTCACGATTACGCAGAGAGGCTCTTCAAGTAAAAATTGGAGGTAAATCAATTCACGATATTGTTCAAATGTCAATTGAGGAAGCACTCCTTTTCTTTAAGAAGCTTGAATTAACTGATTATGAAAAAACAATCGCAAAAAGAATTTATGACGAAATAGTCAAAAGATTGACATTCCTAAATGATGTGGGTCTTGGCTATTTAACACTCGATAGATTAAGCTGCACATTATCGGGAGGTGAAGCACAAAGAATCAATTTAGCTACATCTTTGGGTTCAGCTTTGATGGGAACAATTTATGTTCTAGACGAACCATCAATTGGTCTTCATCCCAGAGATAATTCACGATTAATAAAAATCCTAAAATCATTAAGAGATTTAGGTAATACAGTCCTTGTTGTCGAACATGACCCAGAAATGATGAGAGCAGCAGATTATATTTTCGACATGGGACCCCGCGCTGGAATTAATGGAGGTCAAATTATTGCATATGGTACTTATGATGAAATAATTAAAAATGAAAAATCACTTACAGGAAAATATCTCTCGAATAAATTACAAATTCCTGTATTTCAAACAAGAAATACAAAAAAAACTGAATCAATTAAAATTATCGGTGCTCGAGAAAACAATTTAAAGAATATTACTGTCGAAATTCCACTTAGAAAATTTGTAGCTGTTACAGGAGTAAGTGGTTCGGGAAAAAGTACATTAGTGCACGATATACTTTATGGAGGCTTAGTAGAACAATTCGGTGGTAATCCTCCAAAGTTAGGAAAATTTGATTCAATTGAAGGGGCAAGATACATTGACGATGTTATAATAGTTGACCAATCACCAATTGGAAAATCACCTCGTTCAAATCCAATTAGTTATGTAAAGGGTTTTGAATTAATTAGAGAACTATTTGCATCAACTCCGCAAGCAAGGGCAAGAGGATATAAACCAGGATTTTTCTCTTTTAATGTGCCCGGTGGTAGATGTGAAACTTGTGAAGGGGAAGGCTTCATAAAAATTGAAATGCAATTCCTTGCAGATTTATACCTTGAATGCGATGATTGCAAAGGAACACGCTTTAAAAAAGAAGTTAGAGAAATAACTTATAAAGGCAAAAATATTGTAGAGGTTTTAAATATGACAGTCGACGAGGCAATTGAATTTTTTGTAAATCAAGATAAGATTTTATCAGTTCTTAAAGTTCTTTCAGATGTAGGGTTGGGTTATATTAAACTTGGTCAGCCTTCTACCACTTTATCGGGTGGCGAGGCTCAGAGAGTAAAATTAGCATATTATCTCTCCCAGCAAAGAAAAAATCAACATACACTTTTTATATTTGATGAGCCAACTACAGGGTTACATTATGATGATATAAATAAATTATTAAAATGCTTTCAAGTTTTAATTGCCAATAAAAATTCTGTTTTAATTATTGAACATAACTTGGATGTAATAAAATGTGCAGATTATATTATAGACTTAGGACCGGAGGCTGGCGAAAAAGGGGGCAAGATAATTGCAACCGGCACTCCTGAAGAAATTGCAAAAAACCCAAAATCCTATACAGGACAGTTTTTGAAGAAAATTCTCGAAATTTAATTTTTTATTTCTATTTCAATTTTATATTTTCCTATTAAAACAGAGTTTTAAGCATGAAAAGATTATTTCTTTTATTAATCTTAATATTAAATATCAAAAGTTATTCAGATGATGGCTACAGATTGTGGCTGAAATATGATAAAATCAAAAACAATTCTATCCGTAATTTATATCTCAATCAAATTAAAGGCTGGAAAATTGAAGGAAATTCTTCAACACATGAGGCTGCTAAAGAAGAACTTCAAAATGGACTAAATAGTTTGCTTGGAAAAAATATAAAAGAAGTTAAAGAAGTAAAAAATAACATTGTATATGCTTCAATTTATTCACAATCAGACATATTGAAAAACTTAAAATTACCATTATCACAAATTTCTGATGATGGATTTTTAATTCGGTCTACCATAATTAATAATAAAAATCTAATAATCATTACAGCTAAAAAAGATATAGGAATTTTATATGGAGTGTTTCATTTCCTTCGGTTGTTACAAACAAATAGAGAAATTAAAAACATTAATATAATATCATCACCAAGAATTAAACTTCGTATTTTAAATCATTGGGATAATTTGAATCGAACTGTCGAAAGAGGTTATGCTGGATTTTCGATCTGGGATTGGCATAAACTCCCCGATTATATATATCCACAATATAAAGACTATGCACGCGCTAATGCATCAATTGGAATAAATGGAACAGTATTGACAAATGTTAATGCAAATGCTCTCGTTTTAAGGACTGATTACTTAACGAAAGTAGCTGCTCTTGCCAGTATATTTCGTCCATACGGAATAAAAGTGTATTTAACTGCAAGATTTAGTGCTCCTATTGAAATAGGGAATTTAAAGACTGCCGACCCTTTAACTGAAGATGTAAAAAATTGGTGGAAAAGAAAAGTAGATGAAATTTATAAAATCATTCCCGACTTTGGAGGATTCCTGGTAAAAGCAAATTCAGAAGGACAGCCAGGTCCACAAAATTATAATAGAACACATGCAGATGGAGCAAATATGCTTGCAGAAGCTCTTGAACCTTATGGTGGTATCGTAATGTGGCGTGCATTCGTATATGATAATAATGTAAAAGAAGACCGCGCAAAACAATCTTACAATGAATTTAAACCACTTGATGGGAAATTTAATAAGAATGTTTTAATTCAGGTTAAAAACGGTCCTATAGATTTTCAACCACGTGAGCCCTTTCATCCACTATTCGGAGCAATGCCAAAGACTCAATTAATGCTCGAACTTCAGATTACTCAGGAATATCTCGGACAGGGGACTCATCTTGTATTTTTAGCTCCGTTGTTTAAAGAATGTCTTAATTCAGATACCTACGCGCAGGGGAAAGGGTCAACAGTCTCAAAAATTATTGACGGCTCTCTCTTTAATCAAACTTTGTCAGGAATTGCAGGTGTTTCGAACATTGGAACTGATAGAAACTGGACAGGACACCTTTTTGGTCAGGCAAATTGGTACGCTTTTGGAAGATTAGCATGGGACTATAATTTATCATCAGAAGAGATTGCAGAAGAATGGATAAGAATGACATTTTCAAACAATGAAGAAGTTATATCTAAAATAAAATCAATTATGTTAAAATCACGTGAAGATTGTGTTAATTATATGACACCTCTCGGAATTCATCACATTATGGGATGGAACCATCATTATGGCCCTGCTCCCTGGATAAAAGATAAACACCGTGATGATTGGACATCAGTCTATTACCATCGTGCTGATACCATAGGAATTGGATTCGATAGAACATCTAAAGGAAGCAATGCCGTATCACAATATTTCCCTGAGGTTGCTGAAAAATTTTCTTCACTCGATAAGTGTCCCGAAGAATACCTCCTTTGGTTTCATCATTTACCCTGGGATTACAGAATGAAATCCGGTAAAACATTGTGGGAAGAATTATGCTATAGTTATTATAAAGGTGTTGAAGGAGTAAAAGAAACAATTGCTATATGGAATTCACTCAAAAATAAAATTGATAATGAACAATATAAGCACGTAGAAATGTTACTCAATATTCAACTGAAAGAAGCAATATGGTGGAGAAATGCATGCGTTTTATATTTTCAAACTTTTTCAAAAAAGCCTATTCCAGATGAACTTGAAAAACCCGATAAAAGTTTAGATTACTATATGAATCTAAATTTCCCTTATGCACCTGGTATTTAATCAATCGGAGAAGCTATGAAATACTGGTTAATGAAATCTGAACCATCAGTATTTTCAATAGATGATTTAGCAAAATCTAAAGCACAAACTACATGCTGGGATGGAGTACGTAATTATCAGGCAAGAAATTACATGCGTGATGAAATGAAGATAGGTGATAAAGTTATTTTCTATCATAGTAATTGCGAGCCACCTTCAGCTGTGGGTATATGCGAAGTTGTGAAAGAAGGATATCCTGATTTTACTGCCTTCGATCCTGTAAGCAAATATTATGACCCGAAAAGTAATAAAGAAAATCCCACATGGTATATGGTTGATATTAAATTACTAAAAAAATTTTCTAAACCAGTATCTTTACATGAAATTAAAAAAAATCCAAAATTAAAAAATATTAAACTTGTTCAACCGGGGAATAGATTATCCGTAATGCCTTTAACTAAAGAAGAATTTAATGAAATAGTTAAAATGGGAAATAAATAATAACTAAATTTCGTATCCAAAATTTATAAATAGTGTTCTTGGTAATGATGGTCCATAAACATATCCCGGGTCTCTTTGTTTTCCATAATCCAAGTCTTTTTGATAACTATCAAATATATTTTTTATACCAAACGATACTTCAAGATAATTTGAATTAAAGATTTTCGACCTGTAAGTAACTGATGATTCAAATTCAACAAAATTATTTGATCTTGTTATTTGAATTATTGGTTCAGATTGATAGTTAACTGAGATTTCATGAGGTACAAACATCGAACCTGTAAATTTTGTAGCAATAAATAAATTAAGGTTAGAAGAAATATCATACAACAATCTTGCATATCCAAAAATATCTGGTGTTCTTAAAAATTCTTTAGTTTGATAATTGGCTTGAATATCATCATATTGATTTTTTTTAAAGGTAAATCCCGTACGAAATTCAATTTTATTTATAGGCTTAATCCCAAAATCAAGTTCAATACCTTTTACACTGGCACCCTTGCTGTTAATTCTTTCCCAGTATTCGATTACTCCTTCTTTACCAATTAATTTTTCACTGTAAGCCCCATCCAGCCTTGTATAAAAGAATGTTAGCCCAAAAAGTATAGGGACGTTATTTATATAATCCTGAAATTCGGTACTAAATACAAAAGAATAACTCTTTTCTTCTTTTAATCCAGTGGTATTTCGAATGACGCGTTGTGTTCCCTCAAGCCCGTAAATATGTAGGTCTTCATCAAAAATTTGAGGTGCTTTAAAACCTGTGGTTAACCCTAATCTAAAATTCAGTGCATTACTAAATTTTATTCTTGTGTTAATTCGGGGGCTAACAACCCAGTTCCCAAGAGCCGAATGTTTGTCTAAACGTATACCTCCTACTATCTGAATATTTTCATTATTACCCGTCGAAATTTCATCCTGTAAATAAATACCAAAATTTCTAAATATTTTATCCACATAATAATTCTTATTAGATACACTTTTATCAATCAACTTGTCGTAATCATATTGAATGCCAGCTGTTATAATGTGTTTTTTTAGAAAATAATTAGATTCAAATCTAAAAGTATGAAGTGGATTATTTGAATATCCATAGTACTTTAACGCTTGAAGTCTTGCTTCTGGTGTATCTTCAATTAAACCACCATAATACGAATCTCTTTTGAGCAAGCTGAATGCATAATTAATTTTGTAGTCGAAGAATGAGTTAATTTTTTGATTCCATTTAAATTTGCCTCCCCACTTAGAATGGTTTGTCCATTCTGCAATCGAAGCCTCGTGAACAGGTTTATCAAAATCTCCACCTCCTCTTCTATCTTCAACAATATGATGGAAAGAAAGCTGTAATTCAGAATTTTCCAGAGGTTTGAGATATCCATTAAATCCAATTGTTTCATTTTTTAACTTACCAAGCTCAGAATATCCATCTCCGTTTCTATCATAACTATTACGATATCTTGTTGAACCAAATACATAAAATCCTGATTTATTATTATCGCTTACGACTTCTGCAATAGCACCAAGCTGATTATCAATAGAACCATCAATAGAATTACCTCTATAATATATTTTTATCTCATTAAAAGAAGGTCTTCTTGTAATCATATTTATTGTTCCTGCAATAGCTCCTCCTCCATATAATGAGGAACCACCCCCTTTTACAATTTCAATCTGTTCAATCATCTCCTGTGGATAATGCTCCAGACCATAAACTGCTCCTAAAGAACTAATAACCGGATCCCCATCAATAAGTAACTGAGAATACTTCCCATCAAAACCAAGTATTCTTACTTGAGTAAAATTACAATTATTACAATCATTTTCTACAATTAGACCTGTTTGCAAACCAAGTGCCTGTGCAAGGTTACATGCATTTTGCTGAGAAATTAATTTCTTTGGGATAATTTCTATTCTTACAGGAGAATTTTCATACAACTGCTTTGTATTCGTTCCGGTTACTACTACTGTTCCAATCTCTAATAAAGTAGGTTTAAGTTCTATAACAATATTTTCTGTATTGGTTATTTCTTCATTAAAATAAAAATTATATGTCTCATAACCCATCATCGAAATAATTAACTGAAATTCTGAAAAAGGAATTTTATTAATTACAAAATTTCCATTAATATCAGATGATGTACCAATGTTACTATTTTTTATAATAATGTTGGCTCCTGCTAGGGGTTCCCCTGTATTCTTATCAATAACCCTACCTGCAAGTTTTTTTGAATTAATATTTTGGGAAAAAATGATTTCTGAGATGATGAAAATTATTAGCATCATAAATCTCATGTTATTAACTCCATGAAATTTCTGTAATCAAAGACTTTAATTAACAAATTTCATTAAATGTGAATGAATAAAATTCGCAATTGACGATTCATCATAAGGCCAGGCATAAATAATTTTTGCTTCCGGGTGTTCTTCAACAAACATTTCAATTGAAGCAGGGATATCTTTTTCAGAATGACCCCCACCAGGTGTAAACATAATGCTAGTTACAATTATTAAATCAGGTTTATCCTGATAAGCTTTTTCTAAAGCTTGAATAATCGTAGGAGCACACATTTCATTAAATGCATAGTAAATTGAGTAAAATCTTTTATTTTCTTTTTTCAATTTTTCAATTACTCTTAAAAATCCAGCCCAATAAGGATCATTGTTTTGATTTCGAGGCCAGTTTCTTAATTCTTCTTCTATTTCTTCTGCTTCAGGAGTGTGTTTACCATCTAACATAAAATATTCTTTTAATTTGGGGAAATCATTCGCTGGTGCTCCGTGACCAACTATAACAACCGAAATCTTTTTATAATCCTTTGCCATAATGATTGAATTTATGCTTGTAAATAATGATAAAATTATTAGTAGAGTTTTAATTAAAAGACTTTTCATTTTTTAGACTCCTTTCAATTGAATTTGTTTGTTCCATTTGGTTGATAAACATATCTAAAAGTATAATATTTAGATTCACTTGAAGATGTGGGCACCTGAGGTGCACCTTTATAATAACTTATTATTTGCAACTTTGCATATTTCCCATCACCAGTTTTTAATGCAATAACAACTCCTGGTATGGGGGTTACTATGTGAGTTTCTGAATTGTAATTATACCAGCCATTCCCTGAACCGGATGGAATTGCCGGTGAATTTTGTAAATCCACCCTATAGCCTTCTTGAGGAAGTTCTTTTAATGAATAAAAATCAGTATTAGTTAATACTATTGCCCCACCTTTACCAGGACCGCTACTACCGCTATTTGTATAGATTGAAGTTCTTCTAAAAGCAATATCCCATTTTTCTGTTAATGTATCTTGCCCGGTAACAATTGTGCTATCAGAAAATCTAAAATAAGTTAAACCTGGGCCTAGAGCTGGAAGATCTTTCACAATCGTTACTTTTTCTATAACAGAATCATCAGCTTCAGTAGTATTAGATTTATCACAGGATATTATTACTAAAACAGTTGAAATTAGTAATAATATTTTTTTCATAGTAAATCTCCTTAATAGTTAAAAGAAATACCTGCACTTAAAATTCTGCCGGGAAGATTAATAATTTGTTCTTTTAATTTTTTATCCAATAAATTTTCTATTCTCAGACTTAATGAAATATGTTGACCGAATGATTTATTAATTACAAGGTTCCATATTGCATAACCAGGTGCATACTCATTATCTTCATCAAGAATGTTATTATTATTCATGTCATATAATCCATATCTCCCTTTTAGTATTCCAGTAATTGTGAAATATAATCCTGTTTTGATATTACTATATGTAAATCTGATAATCCCTGAATGCTTTGACCTGTTAAATAGTCCGCCATAATCTTTTCTTGAAACTTTGATTAATCTACCTGAAGATGATTGCTTATAAATTTTGCCTGAATTAATTTTTTTCAAAATTTCTTCATCAATAGTTTCAAGGTACTGGTAACCAGCCTTAAGACTAAATTCATCAAATAATTTAACGGTAAGTTCTGATTCAAACCCCTGTGTATATATTTCTTTCACATTGAAATAAGTGTAAATGCTTTGCCCACTTTTTTTGATTGCAACAGGTATAGCTTCTATTAAATTATTTATGTCATTACGGAATAGATTTATAGTAAATAGTAAATTATTCTTAAGCTCAAGATCAAAACCGGTATTTATAGACCATGAATGTTCTGCATTAATTTTCTTTATACCCGATAAATCAATTAACTCTTTTTCAACTTGACCTGAATTTTTTATTTTCTCATAACTTGATTGAAAAGAAGCATTTCCAAATACACTGTATCCCACCTGAGGATTTGTAAAATCCAGATACAATTGCTGTAATGTTGGGGCTTTATAGCCGCTTCCAATTGAAAATCTTAACTTTAAAAAATCATAAGGCAGAACTGTAAAGGAAATTTTTGGACTAATCCTTGACGAGAAGGATTTATGATAATCGTATCTTGCTCCAATAATTATGTCAAAAAATCTGGAAGGAATCCATTCATGCTGAAAGTATACAAAATGAGAATTAATAGATGTGGCTTTTTTATCTAATCTTTCACCATTTACTTTTTCAAAAATGAATCCGGTGCCAGCTAAGGTAATGTTTTTATTCTGAAAATACGTCGAAGATAATTCAATTTTGTAATATTTTTGATCAAAAATACTGTAATTAAAAAGCTGTCCATCAGAACCGTAATTAGCAATATTTTTCGTGAAATAATTTGTAAAATAGAATTTTACATCACAAATAAAATTCTTTGATAATCTGCTTTTAATGTCCAGCGAAGTTCCAAAATCGATTAAATGCTCTTTCTCATTAATCAATATATTTTGACTGTTATTAATTACATCGTATTTATTTCCCTGAATTTCTTTAAACCATCTTAAACTAAGTCTCAACAAATGATTATTATTTAATTCATATTCAAATTTTGAAGATAGCTGTAAATTATTGAACTCTGGAGCTGTTTTTGAAACAGACAATGGAGAAAGGTCATAACCTGAAGAACCCTGTCTATTTACATACAGAAGGCCTTTCAAATTTTCATATTTAGCAGTTAATTCAGTACTTATAAGATGATTATTAAATGTACCAAAATTTGCATTAAATGATAATTTAAATGGATCGTCAGAAATATCAGTTATAAGATTTATTACACCTGCTAAAGCCTCGCTTCCATAAAGAGAAGAAGAAGGCCCTTTTACAATTTCGATTTGCTTAATATTACCAACATTAAGTCTTGATAACTCAAGTGTACCTGCTGTTCTCCCAATTACAGGTTCACCATCTACCAGAATCAAAGTGTAAGCAGGGTCTAAACCCTGGACCTGTACTCCACTACCATGATTATCTATTACATTTAATCCATTCTGTTCATAAAGAATTTCTTTAAGGGTCTTAAAACCACAATTTTTAATTTCATCTCGTGTTATTATTTCTGTTCTTATTGGAAGTTCTTTTAATTTTTTCTCTGTTTTTGTTGCTGTCACCACCACTTCATCAGTTACATAATCTTTTTCTTTTAGAATAATTATTAAATTCTCATTATATTCTTTTAATTCTATAATTTGAGTTTCGTAGCCAATACACGAAATTTCCAGTTTTAATCCTTTAGTAAAAGGAAATTTGATTTGAAATTTACCCTGTTGATTACTGGTAGTTCCAATATTTGTTTTACTAATGATAATATTAGCTTCCGGAATAGGTTTGTTATCATAAGTCAAAATAACACCCCTAATTAAATTCTGAGAATAAATATTAAAACTGATTAAAAATAAAATACATAATTGCTTCATTGTTATACTTATTTAGACTAAATCTATATAGCAAAATAACATATTTACTTTTACTTGGGAATACCACATTTATAGTATTTTTATTAAAATATAATTTACTGTTAATTCATTAAGGCGGGTTGATTTAATATTTTTAATATGAGTTGCTGTATATTATGCACATTTAGTTTTTGCATTATATTCTTTTTATGAGTTCGTACAGTTAATTCGCTAATAAAGAGTTTTTTACTTATCTCTTGATTATTCATCCCATTAATTAATAACTCTAAAATTTCAATTTCTCTGTTAGTTAATTGATTAATTTCATTTTTTGATTCTAACTTTATTAAATTGATAAGCCGATTACATATATATTTGCTACCTTTGAAAATGTTATTAATAGCTTCTTTTAATTCCTCAGATGTAAGGTATTTTGATAGATACCCATCTAAATCTAAATCTAATATTTTTTTGAATTTCAAATTATAAATTAAATCAGTTATAACTATAATTTTTAATCTATTAAACTTTGTTTTAATATATTTTAATAAATCCCACGTTTCATTTTCTAACAAAAGCGTATTTATTATTAAAATATCTGGTAGATTCTCTCCGATTTTTTTTAAAAGCTCGTCTTCGTATACTTCCATATATGTT
>FWPU01009487.1_pt1 | contig 15284 bp, 12 predicted proteins | sample 2228361 | NCBI WGS metagenome assembly FWPU01 (sample SAMEA103939777, study PRJEB20133) | metagenome
AACGTGGACGTTGACGTGGACGTGGACGACCTGGAACCGCCCGGTTTTGTTCGGATACGTCCACGTCCACGATCACGTGCACGTGGAAGGAGGGTCACATCGCGGTTTGCTCTCTCACTGAAAGCCTTGCGCGCCTGACCTCACGATGTAGAATCCTCCCGGCTTCTCCTTGGAGACCTCGTTCATGAAGCGAGTTGCATGGATGCCCGGACTGGTCGCGGCTGCGCTGCTCGCGCCCGCGGACGGCCCGGCGGCCGAGGGGGGTGGATGGGCGGAGCGGACCGAGATCGGCCCCGCCGACCTCCGGGCCTTCGAGGCCGCGAGCCGGCGCCTCGGGGCACTGGGGGCGGGCGTGAGGCCACACGAGACGGTCCGGCAATGGCGCCTCCAGACGACGCATCCCAGGGCCGGGCTCTTCCCCTGGGATGACTACTACGCCCAGCGCGGGACCGCCTTCTCGGGCGAGGTCTCCGTGGACCCGGCCACGAGCCTGATCCGCGCCACGATCCGCGTGGACGGGCGGATCCTGGGGGATGGTCATGAGAGCCTGTACTTCCTGACCTTCCTCCCGGTCACGGCCGTCACGGAGCCCGACGGGAACCCGGTCCCCTTCGAGGAGACGTGGTATTCCGGAGTGAAACTGACCCGGATCCCCTTGGCCGAGCCCCCGCCGGACCAGGCCCCGCTGTCCTACGTCTTCACGATGGAGGGGACCCCGGATTGCGAGTTCGCGAGCGCTTTCACCGTGAACCTGTGCGCCTTCGGGGACATCACGTACCTCGCGATGGACCTGGTCCTGCCAGGTTCGCTGATGGGGGACTTCGCCACGCTCGACCTCCAAGTGACCGTGCCCGAGGGGCTCGTGGTGACGACCTCGGGGGTCACGGTGTCGGTCGCGCCCGCGGCCACCCCGGGCCTGGAGGTCCACCACGTGGTCCAGGACTTCCCGACCGACTCGCACAGCATGGTCATCGCCCCGTTCCAGGCATCGGTGATCCCATACGGCGACAAGTGGGTCGGGACCTTCACGATGCCGGGGACCCTTGTGGGCCAGATCGTGCCCAAGGTCCTGGCGGACATGCGCGACATCCTCGCGTTCTACTCGGACCGGTACGGCGAGTTCCTGTTCCCCAAGATGGAGGCGTCGCAGGTCACGGACGACGCGGGCGCGGCCTTCGGCTGGCCCGCGCTCCTGTGGGTCCCCGAGGCGATGTTCCTGATGGGCGCGGGCGGGGGCGGGGGAGGGCACTGGGGCGAGGAACAGCGGACCGCCCTGTTCGCGCACGAACTGGGCCACCAGTGGTTCCCCGACATGATGAAGAACAACGACGCCTGGGGGGCCTGGCTGTCCGAGGGCTTCGCGGAGTTCTCGTCCATCTATTTCATGACCAGCCTCTCCGGCGAATCCTATTTGCAAGGAATGTTTGAAGTATATGGGATGATGTACCGGTACTTCGTCCCCGCGTACATGGACTATGGCCTCACGTCCAAGGAATCGCAGTACGTCTCCGACGGCATGACCTACCAGATCGTGACCTACTACAAGGGCGCAGCGGTCACCAACATGATCCGCAAGGTCCTGGGCGAGGAGAAGTTCCTCCAGGCCCTGCGGAAACTGTACGCGGACATCGCGGGCAAGGAGGCATGGTACGACACGGCGACCCTCCAGACCTACTGCGAGGAAGCCCATGGAGACTCTCTCTCGTGGCTCTTTGACGCCTGGGTCTATGGGAAGGGCTACCCGATCTACTCCGTGGACGTGACGCGCGTGTCCCCGGGGGAGGACGGGAAGAACAGGGTTCGCGTGCGCGTCAGGAGGTCCTCGAACATCGAGGGCCAGAAGTTCTCGGCCCCGATCACGTTCGCCGTCGTGACCGACCAGGGCGAGGAACTCCACACCGAGTGGGTGGACCAGGACGACCTGTCCTTCGAGTGGGCTCACGAGGGGCGACTCGTCAAGGTGCGATTCGACCCGGAGCGCGTCTTCATCAAGCGCGTGGACCCCGGACTGGACGGAGACATGGACCTGTCGGGCGAGGTGGACGGCGTGGACCTTTTGTACGCGGCCTGGGCCCAGAACGGGCAGATCGGGCAGTCGTTCAACTTCCTCCCGTACGTGGACTTCGACGCGAACGGCGTCGTGGACGCGACCGACCTGGATCGGGTCGTGACGAACTTCGGGCGGGTGTCTGGGGAGGTGCTGCCATGACGAGATGGCTGCCATGCGCATTCCTTGCGCTGGTGTGGCTCTCCTGTGACTCTGGTGGCGTGGTCCCACGCGACGCAGGCCCCGTGGACACGGTATCACCCGACATCGGTCCGGCGGTAGACTCGGGCATCCCTGGAGACGCCGAGGAACCCGGGGCTTTCGAGGTCGTCGCGGACGACGTGGCCATCCCGGAGGATGTCCCTCCCCTTGACGTGGGTCCCGAGGTCACGATCCAGGCCCGGCCCTACTTCCCGGCAAGGAGTTTCCGCCTGGAACCTGCGGGCCGGCAGGGCGACGCACTCCTGGTGCACGTGGTCGCCCGCGACTTCGACGCCCTCTTCGGGGTGGCCCTGCGCGTCGAGTGGGACCCCGAGGTCCTCGTCCTCCGCGACACGGCGCTTGACCCCGTGTTCGGAGAGGCGGGCACGGCGGCGATCTACAAGGTCGCCGAGGTCCGGCCCGGCTCCCTGGCCCTCGCGTGGGCGGGCCTCGGGTCCAAGACGGAGGTTCCCCTCACTGGTGACGTGCGCCTCGCGACCCTGACATTCGGGGTCGTCAAGGCCGCTTCCTCGTCCATTACCTTTTACGTGCCCCGCTGCCTGGCCTTGACGCGCCGCCTCGACAAGGTCGAGAGCGCCTACCTGTCCGCCGTGGTCACGCCGTGACTCGCCAGGGGCTGGGCGTCGCTTTCGCCCGCGCGGTCACGAGTGTCGCAAGACGGCCGTCTCGATGCTGGACAGGAGGTCCTCGGGTGTGAACGGCTTGCGGAGCAGGACGTGGTCGTCGGTCAACCCGTACTGCTCGAGGGTCGAATCGGCACAGCCGGACATGAACAGGACGGGGACATCCGGGCGGACCTCGCGAACGCGGCGCGCGAGCAGCACTCCGCTCATCCCGGGCATCGCTACGTCCGTGATGACAAGCCGGATCCCGGCGTCGTCCGACGACAGGACCTCGAGGGCCTCGGCCCCGTCGGCCGCGGTGCGGGCCTCGATCCCCAGGTCCGCGAGCAGGGTCGCGACCAGGCCCCGGATCGGAGGGTCGTCCTCCACGACCAACACGGGCCCACAGGGCAGCCGGCCCGGCGTCCTCGACGCGGGAAGAGCGCGGGCAGGGCGTGACACCCGCGACGGGGTGACGTTCATCGAGGGCAGGCAGACGCGCACCGTGGTCCCGGACCCGACCGCGCTCTCGATCACCATGCTCCCGTGATGCTGCTGAACGATCCCATACGACACGGACAGCCCGAGGCCCGTGCCCCGCCCGCGGCCCTTTGTCGTGAAGAAGGGCTCGATCGCCTGGGAGACCACGTCGGGTGGCATCCCGTGGCCCGTGTCCGAGACCTCGATGACCACGCCGTGCAACGGCTCCGGGCGGGGGGGAAAGGTGGTGGAATCGCGTGGCGGGAAGGCCAGGGCCCTGCGGAGGGCCTCCCCGTCCAGGTTGCGCGTCCGGATAATCAGGCGGCCGCCTCCCGGCATCGCCTCGACCGCGTTCACGCACAGGTTCAGCAGGACCTGCTCGATCTGACTGCCGTCTCCCTGCACGGCCCACAGCCCGTCCGCCAGGTCCAGGACCACCTCCACGCGGTCGCCGGCCAGGGGGAGGATCATCGTGCGCAGATCGGTGATCAGCGCGTTGAGGTCCAGCGCGGTGACCTTCAGGGGCTGGCGGCGGCTGAAGGCCAGGATCTTGCGCGTCAGTTCGGCCCCGCGCTCCGCGATCTGGCTGATCTGCTCGAAGACCTGGCCGCTGTCCGAATCCGGCGTGCTCCGCTGGAGCCCGAGTTGGGAGTATCCGATGATCCCGGCGAGGAGGTTGTTGAAGTCGTGGGCGATGCCCGCGGCCAGGCTCCCCAGCGAGTCGAGCCGCTGGGTCTGTCGCAACTGGGCCTCCATCCGGACTCGCTCGGTGATGTCGAAGAAGACCTCGAGCCGCTGGCGCTCACCCGAGACGGTGTCGTAGGGCACCGCGATGAGGTCGTACGTCCGGTCCGTGCGGGGGTCGTGCCACTCCCGCCGCGTGGCCATCCGCATCAACGTCTCGGGAAACTCGCACTCCGGACATGGTTCCTTCTTCCCGCGCAGGACCTGATGGCACGCCGAGCCCTCCAGGGCCGGACCGAAGTGGCGTTCGTGGGCCTCGTTCCGGAAGACCACGCGGTACCGGGCATCCACGATCCACACGGGCAAGGGGAGGCCGTGGACCACGGACTGCAGCCTCGATCGGCTCGCCTCGAGCCGCCGTTCCACCGTGAACCGGTACATCGCCTCGGAAACCACGGGGAGGAGCCGGTGCAGGAAGGCGGTCGTGTCGGGGGTCAGCCGCCCGGGTTCGGCATCGCCGATCACGAGGCATCCCAGGGCCTCGTCCTGGTGACGGAGCGGGAGGATCGCGAGCGTGCCGAATGCCCTGGACATCCACTCAGCCATCGGAGTCGCCGGGTCCGTCCTGATCCCGAGAGAACCGACATCGGCGACGAGCAGGCACCCGTGTTCATCCAGGGTGGCGGGGGCCACGGCCCTCGCGTCCCCCCGCACGACCGCGGCGCACGGGCAGTCCGACCCGAGGAACCCCGGCTCGCGAGCCTCCGCGACTACGTCCTCCGGAAAGCCGCGCTGGGCGATGAACGGGGCCGCGGAGCGACACGCGTCCCCCGGTCGCTCCCTGGCGGCCAGTCCGGGCTCCATGGCCCGGATTCCAGCTACGCGGCATCCCGTCTCGCTCACCAGGATGTCCACGAGCCCCTCGGCGTAGGTCTCGATGGTGGTCGCGTTCGAGAACAGGGCCAGGACCCGGTTCAGGACCTCGGTTTCGCGAAGGAGTCGCACGCGCAAGGTGTGCTCGGCCGCGACCCCGAAAAGCCCGACGATCCGCCCGGCCTGGTCCCGGATCGGGACCCGGTGGACGATGAAGTGGCGCAGCGAGCCCCGGATGAGGAAGGACTCCTCGGACACGGAGGGCTGGCCGCTGTCGACCGTCCGGCGGCACGCCTCGTCCGCGGCCGCGGCCAGCCCGGGTGGAAGAAACTCGTCCGCGGTCCGGCCAAGGCAGTCCTCTGCGTTGACGCCGAGGAGGTCGCAATACCCCTGGCTGATCGCGGCATATCGCCCCTCGACGTCGCGCACGAAGAACGCGAGATTGGAATTGTCGAGCAAGGATTTCAGGATGAGCGAAGGGTCCACCGACGGGGGCTTTCGCGCGAGGCTCATCGCCGCCACTGATGATGGCTTCTAGACCACGAGGTTGTGCTTATCCGATCTCGTGGGGAGTGTCAACGCGCAAAGAAAGAGAGCCATCCGCGATGTGACCTTCCTTCCACGTGCACGTGATCGTGGACGTGGTCGTATCCGAACAAGGCCGGACGGTTCCAGGTCGTCTACGTCCACGTCAACGTCCACGTTCACGTCCACGACATCGAGCGCGGACGGTCCTGGATCGGTCACGAGCGAGTGGGGAATGTCCACGCAAAAAAAATCCCGGCTTGCGCCGGGATTCTTCTGGTCCTGGGACAGGGGACGGCAGCCGTGGCCCTCCTCAGAGCGTCCACAGGGTCGGCCCGAGCCGGTGACCGGACATCACTGCCCGATCCCCCTCCTCTCCTGCGGTTGGCCTGCCTCCCGGAGTCCTCCCCCGATGACCTCGCGCCTCATGGGTTCGGCGCTCCCACCCCGTGGTTCCTCCCCACCTCGTGGTCTTCGGTCACCGGGACGACCGCCCCGCTCTCGCAAAGACGGCCTCCCTCCCCCAGGCTTCGGCCCCGCTCCAGAGTCTCACCCGAGCCCCCTCCCCGGCGGGTCCACACGGGTCCGAAAACCCGTCCCGAGAACCGGTCCCGAAGAACCGGCCCCCTCCGGACGCCACCAGGTTCCGCTCTCCCGAGGTTTCTCGCCCCTTCAGCGCCACTCCTGCCGGAGGCAGCCACATCACCCCCGCGCTTGCCTCACGCGGGTCTCGTTGCGCCCTCGCGCTTTCCCAGCGCCCCGACGCCTTCCTCCGCCCCCGACCTGGCCGGTCTCTCTCAACCGGCTGCGCTCATGGGGTTCCACCCTCCAGCGCTTCCCTCGCCACGGATCGCCTCCGCCTCTCGGCGGCGCCTCCCCTCCTGCGATTCCATCGCCCACCCCGAAAGGTGGACCACGCTCGCTCCAGGGGCTTCCTCCCCGTGACGCATCGGACTGGACGCCGCCGGATCTCTCCGCTCGTCACGCCCGCCCAGCGCTCCTGGGTTTCTCCCTCCCTGGGGCCTTCCCCTCCCGTGCCTCGGACCTCGCACCGGCCACTCTCGCCACCGGCACTCGCCCGCCCCCCCGATCGCCCCCCTCGCGGACGACGACCGTTTCAGCGGAACTCGGCCCTCCTCTCGTGCACTTCGGAAGAAGTCCCCGTTTCCGGGTGCCTTTCCCTGTACTCCAGAGTGTCAAAGAACACGGAAATCGGCTTGTCTCTCGCGAGACTGCCGGCCCCTCCGAGGTTTGTGTCCTCGTCCCCCTCCCTTCCGGGTCACCCCGTCCGGGAGCGGGTGTCGGACCGGCTGTCCGACCCCTTTGTCCCAAGGCCAATGGCAAGACTAGCCCACCCCCGGACCCCCTGTCAAGCCCCTTCGCGCGACCTTTCGGCTTCTCCGCGTCCTTTCAAGGACTTCCATGAACATTCCTCTTTCATCGCCCCCCGCTCTCGACCTTCCCTGAACACCGCGGGTCCCGGGCGGGACGCGGGTCTCCGGCGCCGGTCGAGGCGGAGACAGACGCCAGGCCGACGGCACGGGTTTTCGACAGTCGCCAGGCGGCCATGGAACAGGAGAAGTCGGGTGCAGGCAGCCTGAGATGAGCCTGGGGCGCCCGAGGGCATGCAGTTGTGCATCTGCTGTGATTCCCGGATGTTGGAAGGCTGTTTGAACACCGGCCACCGCAGATCGATCACGTCCACGTCCACGTCCACGTCCACGTGCACGTGCAGGGGATCGCGGGCGTTGAAATCTACGAACAAGATCGGGCGGTTCCAGGTTGTCCACGCCCGGCCAGGAACCGAAACGGCGGTCCGCGTGGACCCGGTGACCCTGCTTCGATTGCGCCCCGGGCGGGAAGTCTGTTATAGCGGACGTGCCCCTGCGAGGGAGTCGCCCCGGATGGCGGAACCCAGGCGCCAGGATTCCCGAGCCCACGCGCTGACCCTCACAATCACCGTGTCCCGGATCCCCTTGGCGTTTCTGTTTGCGGGACTGCTGCTGACGTGGGGCGGGCCGCCGGCTGCGCACGCCAGGGTCCTGATCGCTTGTGGGGCGGTTTTGGGCCTTATCGAGGTGTCGGACCTGGTGGACGGCCTGCTGGCCAGGCACCTGAAGCAGGCGTCCGAGTGGGGCGCCATCCTCGACCCTTACGCGGACAGCGTCTCCCGCGTGGTGGTGTTCTGGGCCCTGGCGCGAGCGGACCTCGCGCTCTGGGTCGCGCCCCTCGTCATGGCTCTGCGCGATATCACGGTCGCCTACTCCCGGATCGTGCTGATGCGGCGGGGGGGGGCGGTCTCGGCTCGCCTGTCGGGGAAGGTCAAGGCCGTGGTCCAGGGAAGCGTGGGGCTCCTGCTCCTGTTCGGGCCGCTGTACCGGCCCATCGCGGGGGACTGGGCCATGCCTGCCCTGTCATGGCTCGTGATCGTCGTCACCGGCCTCTCGGCGATCGAGTACGTCGTGGCAGCCGCCCGGGTCCGAGAGCGGTCATGAGCACGCATGAAAAATAGGGGCCATTGTTTTCGTGACAATTCGTGCCCTTTCGTGCTAGCGTTCGTCCGAAACCGGGTCGAGACGGCGAGAATCCTTGCGACTCAAGACCGGAAAGACGCCCCACTACCCCCAACGGCTCAGCAAGTCCCAGGAGGTCTATGACCGGTCGGTCAGGGTCCGCTGGATCCTTTTCCGTCCGCTCGTGGTGGTCCTGGCGCGGCTCGGGGTGACCGCGAACCTCGTCAGTTACGCCTCACCGCTTGCCATGCTCCCGTTCGTCTTTGTCGCGCGCGATCACCCGTGGCTCGGACTGACCTGCATCGCGTCGTCCATCGTCCTAGACATGAACGACGGGCTCGTGGCCCGCTACCGGGGAACCGCCTCCGACAAGGGGAAGTTCGTGGACATGGTCTGCGACAACCTCTCGTTCACGATCTTCATGGTCGGCCTGGTGAACCTCGGGCTGATCGCCCCCGTCCCCGGGGTCCTGCTGGCCTACACGATGCTCCTGTCCAAGGTCCTGAGGTCCGTCACGCACGCCTACTACCTGGACTCGGACTGGTTCTTCCGGGCGGTGGCCGGGTTCTTGCCGAACTTTGCCGTGGGATGCGCGTACGGCCTGTTCCTCTTGTTCGCGGCGACCGGGGTCAACTACCTGTCGGAGGCCGGGTACGTGCTCGGGGCCATGCTCGCAGCCGACTCGATCCTCTTCTTCGTACGCATCCAGCGCGACCTGCCTGGACCGTAGGCGCGCTGGCGCGCCTACTTGGGCTTGCAGAGGCGGACCAGGGTGTAGCTGTCGGGCTTCGGGGGCTGCGAGAAGTCCTGCTTCAGCCAGTCGTTCGTGAGGGTCGCGAGTTCCGGCTTGCACTGCCAGCCCGTGGGGCAGTGGGAGTCCGAGCCGCAGAACGTCGTGCAGTACTTCGTCGGATTCCCCGGCGTCAGCGCGAAGCACTTGTTCGTCTTGCACTCTTGTGCACCGGAGCATTCCTGTCCGACGGACTTGTATCCGCCGACGCCGACCGTGTAGCAGCCCAGTACCGCGTCGTGGGTCGGGGCCGTGAACTGGGACGCGAAGGGAATCGAGTCCGCGACCGCGCTCGTCGAAAACAGGACCACGTTGCACTCCTGGCCGTCGGAGCACTGCGAATCGGTCACGCACAGGCGCGTGCAGCGGGGCTGCGCGGCCATCAGGTCGCAGTGGCCGGACAGGCAGAGGGACGAGTCGTACGTCTGACCCGCGTCCTGGGTGCAGGCGAAACCGAAGGGAAGCCCCAGCGGAAACGCGCTGTTCGGCGCACAGGCCCCGAAAACGCTCGTCGTCTCGTCGCCAGCCGGAAAGCACGTCCCGCCCTCGCACGCGGCCTGTCCCCCGCAAAAGTGCCCGCACAGCCCGAGGACGCACAGGGCACTCGCGCAATCGGCCTCTACCTCGCAGCCAACCCCGAACTCCCCGCCGGCCGGAAACGGGGCGACCTGACAGTACCCCACGCCCGCACTGCCCGGAACGTGCGTGCACGTCTCGCCGGGCCCGCAATCCGTCGGGCCCACGCACGGGACGCTGCAGTGGGGCTTGCCGTCCTTGTACCACACGCCGCACACGCGCTCCGGGTAGCAGTCAGCGTGGGAGGTGCACTCGGGGGGCAGGCACTCGTTGACGCCGCTCACGCAGACCCCGTCCTGGCACGCATCTCCGACCGTGCACGGGTCCGCGTCGCTGCACGTCCAGCCCGTTGCCGCGGTCCAGCCGTGCGCATTGAGGGCCGCGTTGCAGTAAAGGCATGAGTTCGTCAGGCTCACGTCGCCGTCCTTGTAGCACTTGTTCTCGATGAGGCAGTTCGCGGGCTTGACCGGGTGGACACAGACCCCTCCCTCGCACGTCTCCGCCGTGCAGGGGATGCCGTCGTCCAGGCACGTGATCGGCTTCCCGTGACACTCCCCGGCCTGGCACCGGTCGTCCGTGGTGCAGGGGTCGCCGTCGTCGCACAAGCCCCCATCCGCGTCGTCGCAGGTCCACGCCACGTCGCCGGCGTCCTCCCCGGTGCCTGGGTCGGGAGCGACCTCCTCTCCAACCGCGGAGAACTCCTCCGGGGAGGAATCGGCCTCGGGGTCAAGGCCCTCGTCCTCCGGGAAGCCCTCGTCCGACGGCGCGCCGGGGTCCAGCGTTCCCCCCGAGTCGTCCGCGTTCCCCGAATCCACGCCGAGGGGCGTCTCGGGGATCAGGTAAATGATGTCCGGGCGGACTCCCTCATCCGGCGGGACGCCGGAGTCCGAGGCACCGCCGCACCCCGCCAGGAGCATCCACCCCGCCCATGCCATCCAGTGGAGGACCGGCGGTAGGCCGCTGGGTCGGGCAGGTCGGTCGTGGTGCGTTCGAGGTCCCATGACCGTCACTCCTTGTGCGCATCCCTCGAAGGCACGTTAGCTCCCGTGTCTCGATGCACGTAAGGCACGTCCCGTGTCCCCTCTGCGTGTGTTCCGGGCACATCCCGGGCGCCGGCGTGGATGTCGCGCAGCACTTCCCTCGAGGGGTCCGTGCGGCCTCCCAGGTCCCGGATCACGTCCCGACTCACGTGGACCGGCACGTCGCGGGCCGTGTCTTCCCAGACGTCCCCGGCGACCACGTCGTGACTCGCCGCATCCGGGAGGTCCCCGTCGCCATCGCCACCGCCGCCGCCCCCGCCACACGCGACGACCATCGCGAGCCCGCCCACCAGGCGCAAATCCATCCTCATCCCGCCGCCCCCTGATCAATCACGACCACCCGCGGGACCTGGACGGGCGTGCGCGGCCGGTGGCCGGCTTCCGTCGCGGTCGCCTCGATGGCGCCCCCCAACTCCATGCCCTCGGTCACGTGGAGGCCAAGGATGAGGCCGCGTTCCGCCATGCCGTCGAGCAGCGGGACGACCTCGCGCTCCGGGCGGCCGAGACGGCGCGCGATGCGCCGCGCCGTCATGGGGACCCGAGGGAGGCGGGCCACGACTTCGGCCTCCTCGGGGCGGAACAGGAGACGCAGGACCTCCTCGACCGCCGGAACGTGCGGGAACCCGAGCGGGGTCTGGCGCATCCGCCGTCGCAGGTCCAGGTACGCCTTCTGGTGCGAGAGATGTCCCATGGCTGGCGCCCGTCGCCTCCCCCCGCTCCTCACCGTCCCGCAAGGGCCTGGAGGCGTGCCCGATCCTTGATCTCGATCCGGCCGCGGGACAGGGCGACGATGCCCTCCCTCTGCCACCCGCGCGTCACCCGGATGGCCGTCTCGACCGTGGTCCCGCAGAGGTCCGCGAGTTCCTGGCGCGTCATTCGGACCTCGTCCGTCCCGGCGGCCGCGTCCAGGAGGTTGGCCGCGAGCCTCGCCGGGACCTCGGTGGTCACCGCGGACACCACGGCGTGCGCGACGGCGCGCATCCTCTGTCCGAACCCGCGCAGCATCCCGACCATCAGGTCCGGCTCCGATCGAAGGATCGCCAGGAAGCGCGGCGTGGAGACCCGCCCGACCTCCGAGGGCTCCACAGCCACGACCGACGCCGGATACGGCTGTCCGTCCAGTGCAGGGACCACCCCGAACACGGTCCCGGGGCCGAGCAGGTGGAGGATGACCTCGCGGCCGTTCGGGGCGTGCTTGACCACCTTGACCCGCCCGCTCAGGACGACGCCGAGGAAATCCGGGTCGTCGCCCTGGTGCACGACGAATTCCCCCCGATCGAACAAACGCAGGGTCGCTGCGGCCCGCAGGGCATCGGCGAGGTCGCGGGACGCGAGCCTCCCGCACGGGAACTCGATGACGGGGGACCGGGCCGGCATGTCTCCTCGGAGCGAGAGACGATCCGATTCTATCCGGACGGGGCCGTCAGAGGAAGGGGAAATGCATCGAGAACTTCCCCGTCCAGCCCCTTGACCGTCTGGCGAAGGGGTATAATCCCCGCGAGGTTCCCAACCCACGAGGGGGAGACGGATGGAACTCATCGAGAAACTCGCCTCGTTCCACAACCGCGGGGAGTTCCGCGACCTGAACTGGACCGGGACGTTCGCGGAGTACCTGGTGCTCGTGAAGAACTCGCCCGAGATCACGCGGTCCGCGCACGCCCGGCTGTACGACATGGTCGTGTCCCACGGCATGACCGAGTATATGGACTCCAAGAAAAAGATCATCCGGTACAACTTCTTCCAGGACGAGGCCAACGGCGGCCGGGACGCCATCTTTGGCATTGATGTCCCCATCATGCGCCTGATGGACGTCCTGAAGGCGGCGGCCCAGGGATACGGCCCCCAGAAGCGCATCATCCTGCTTCACGGGCCCGTGGGCAGCGCCAAGTCCACGATCGTCCGGCTGCTCAAGCGGGGGCTGGAGCAGTACACGCGGTCCCAGGAGGGGGCGATCTACACGTTTCAGTGGACGATGCCGACGGAGAACGGTCGTCCTCCGGAGGTCGCGCCGTGCCCCATGCACGAGGAACCCCTCCACGTGATCCCCATCGAGTGGCGGGCCCTGGCCCTGGCGGAACTCGGCCTGGCCCGGGGTCCTGAGAACGAGCACCTCTTCACGGACCTCTGTCCGCCGTGCCGGTTTCGCTACCAGGCCCTGATGGAGCGGTACGAGGGGGACTGGACCCGCGTGCTCGGGCACATCACGGTGCGGCGGTTCGTCTTCTCGGAGCAGGACCGGGTCGGGATCGGGTCTTTCCAGCCCAAGGACGAGAAGAACCAGGACTCCACAGAACTGACTGGGGACATCAACTACCGGAAGATCGCCGAGTACGGGTCGGACGCGGACCCGCGGGCGTTCAACTTCGACGGCGAGTTCTGCGTGGCGAACCGCGGGCTGGTCGAGTTCATCGAGATTTTGAAACTGGACGTGGCCTTCCTGTACGACCTCCTCGGCGCGACCCAGGAGCACAAGATCAAGCCGAAGAAGTTCCCGCAGACCGACATTGACGAGGTGATCATCGGCCACACCAATGAGGCCGAGTACCGCAAACTGCTCGCGAACGAGTACATGGAAGCCCTGCGGGACCGGACCATTAAGATTGACATCCCGTACGTGACGCGCCTGACCGACGAGGTCCGCATCTACGAGAAGGAGTTCGGTCCGGACAAGGTGCGCGGCGTGCACGTGGCACCCCACACGATTGACGTGGCCGCGATGTGGGCGGTCCTGACGAGGCTCGTCCCGCCCAAGAAGCACAACCTGACCCTGGTCCAGAAGATGCGGCTCTACGACGGAAAGGTCCTGCCGGGGTTCACGCAGGACACGGTGCGGGAACTGCGCAAGGAGGCGGAGCGCGAGGGGATGGAGGGGATCAGTCCCCGCTACGTGCAGGACCGGATCTCGCACACGCTGGTCGCCAACAAGGGCGAGGGGGTGGTCAACCCCTTCATCGTGATGAACGAACTGGCCGCTGGCCTGCGCCACCACAGCCTGATCACGAGCGAGGAGCAGCGGGCGCGCTTCCAGGAACTCCTGACCCACGTGAAGGAGGAGTACGACGACATCGTGAAGAACGAAGTGCAGCGAGCGATCTCGGCGGACGAGGAGGCCATCGCGCGCCTTTGCGCGAACTACCTGGACAACGTGAAGGCGTATCTCCAGAAGGAGAAGGTGAAGAACCGCTTCACCGGGCGCGAGGAGGAGCCGGACGAGCGCCTGATGCGGTCGATCGAGGAGAAGATTGACATCGCCGAGGGCCGCAAGGACGACTTCCGGCGCGAGATTATGAACTACATCGGGGCCCTGGCGCTCGAGGGGCGCCCCTTCGACTTCCGGACCAACGAGCGCCTGCACCGCGCCCTGGAGGCCAAGCTCTTCGAGGACTCGCGCGACACGATCCGGCTGTCGTCGCTCCTGTCAGACGTGGTGGACCGCGAGACGCAGGAGAAGATCGACATCGTCAAGGCGAGGTTGATCAAGTATTTCGGATACAACGAGGTCTCCGCGACGGACGTGCTGACCTACGTGGCGAGCATCTTCGCGCGCGGGGACGCGAGGGAGGCGGAGCGGTAGCGCGACATCATGCCGGAGGATGACCCCATGGGCCGGGGCCCAGACCCACGTTCGAAAGACAAGGAGAGTGTCGTGAGGCCCTCCGGGGTCAGCCAGGCCGCGCACAGCGCGGCTCGCTGGAGCGCAGCCGGCGAAGACGGCGAGCGACGCGCCGCGTGGGGAGAGTCAGCGCGACCCGTGCGCGCCGCGACGGGAGGGACGGCAGCCCCCCCCTCCTTCCGGGACGACGAGGTCATCCGCAGGATCGAAAAGGACCACGCCCGATTCCGCGACGTGGTGCGCGGGCGGGTGCGCGAGGACCTGCGCAGGTACCTCTCGCGCGGGGAGATGATCGGCAAGGAGGGCGACCAGGTCGTGAGCATCCCGATCCCCCAGGTGGAACTGCCGAGGTTCCGGCTGGGAGGTCGGGAGGCCGCGGGCGTGGGTCAGGGGGAGGGCGACGAGGGGGACCCGATCGGGGCCGAGCCCGGCAAGGGCGGTGGGAGGGCCGGGGACCAGCCTGGTGAGCATGTCCTCGAGGTCGAGTTCACGATCGAGGAACTCGCGAGCATCCTGGGCGAGGAACTGGGGCTCCCGCGCATCCAGCCCAAGGGACGGGACCGCCTGCGCACGCGCAAGGTCCGGTTCACCGGGATCCACACGGTGGGGCCGCAGTCTCTCCGCCACTTCCGGCGGACCTTCAAGCAGGCCCTCAAGCGGACGATCGCGAGCGGCCTGTACGACCCGGACAACCCCATCGTGATCCCCGTGCGCGAGGACTTCCGGTACCGCTCGTGGAAGGAGGAGCCGCTGCCACACGCGAACGCGGTGGCGATCTACATGATGGACGTGTCGGGCTCCATGGGCGACGAGCAGAAGGAACTGGTGCGCATCGTGTCGTTCTGGATCGACACGTGGCTGCGCGCCCACTACGGCAACATCGTGTGCCGCTACATCACGCACGACGCCCAGGCCCGCGAGGTGGACCGCGAGACCTTCTTCCGCACGCGCGAGTCCGGTGGGACCATGATCTCGTCGGCCTACAAACTGTGCGCAGACCTGATCGACTCGGACCATCCCGAGAGCGACTGGAACATCTACCCTTTCCACTTCTCGGACGGGGACAACTGGTCGTCGGACGACACGAAGGAGGCCCTGGACGTCGTGAGGAAGCGCATCTTGCCGCGCGTGAACCAGTTTGCGTACGGCCAGGTCCAGAGCCCTTACGGGAGCGGGCAGTTCCTGAAGGACATGCGAGAGGCGTTCGGGGACGAGGAGGTCCTGGTGACCGCCGAGATCGCCAACAGAGACGCCATCCTGGACGCCATCCGGGCCTTCCTGTCCGGGGGGCGGTGAGGGACTGTGGGTGGGTGGGGCCA